>Ga0190275_10001021_pt1 | contig 21677 bp, 23 predicted proteins | sample Popmic550T_FD_133745 | JGI IMG/M metagenome (GOLD analysis project Ga0190275, IMG submission 133745) | Populus adjacent soil microbial communities from riparian zone of Yellowstone River, Montana, USA - 550 T | ecosystem: Environmental > Terrestrial > Soil > Riparian zone > Trees stand | place...
CCTCAAGGAGAAGATCACCAAGGCGCCCGGCGAGACCGCCGACATCGTCCAGATCCTCAAGGACACGAAGACGGACGTCGTCGTGTCCTACCTGCCGGTCGGCTCCGAGGACGCGACCAAGTGGTACGTCGAGCAGGTGCTCGAGGCCGGCTGCGGCTTCGTCAACTGCATCCCCGTGTTCATCGCTCGCGAGGAGTACTGGGGCAACCGCTTCCGCCAGAAGGGCCTGCCGATCGTAGGCGACGACATCAAGTCGCAGGTCGGCGCGACGATCGTCCACCGCCAGCTCGCCCGCCTGTTCGGCGACCGTGGCGTGAAGATGATGCGCACGTCGCAGCTCAACGTCGGCGGCAACATGGACTTCTACAACATGCTCGAGCGCGAGCGGTTGGAGTCCAAGAAGATCTCGAAGACCAACGCGGTCACGTCGATCATGGACCACGAGCTGCCGAAGGACGACGTCTACATCGGCCCGTCGGACTACGTGCCGTGGCTGACGGACCGCAAGTGGGCGCACATCCGCGTCGAGGGCCAGGCCTTCGGCGACGTGCCGCTCAACGTCGAGCTGAAGCTCGAGGTCTGGGACTCGCCGAACTCGGCGGGCATCGTGATCGACGCGACGCGCTGCTGCAAGCTGGCGCTCAACAAGGGAATTGGCGGGCCGCTCGAGGCGCCGTCGTCCTACCTGATGAAGTCGCCGCCGGTGCAGGTGCAGGACTCGATCGCGCGTACGAACACCGAGCAGTTCATCGCCGAGAACGGTGGCGCGCCGAAGCTGCCGGGCGACGTGCCGGTCAGCAGCGAGCCGGCTCAGTCGTAGCCGCGAGGGCATCCGAGCAGTACGAACGGGGCGGCCTGCAGGCCGCCCCGTTTCGCGTTCTACACCTATCCTGAGCCATCGTGGGTGAGTCGTTCTCGATCGCGCAGGTGACGCCCTACCCGTGGGACCAGGACCACGACGTCAACCGTTACGTGGAGCGAGTGTCCGCCGAGCTCCGCGAGCGGGGCCACCGGGTAGTCGTCGTCGCACCGGCGGACTCGCGCAAGCTGGTGCGTGACGGTCGGGCGCGCGTCAAGCGGATCGTCGCCGGCGACCAGGACGCGCTGTTCGACGGCGACGTGCTGGCAGTCGGCCAGAGCCTGCCGTTCCGCCGCGGGCGGGCGGTCGCGCTGCCGATCGACGTGTCGCGGACTCTGGAGGACCTGCTCGACCACGCCGAGCTCGACTTCGTCCATGTACACGAGCCGTTCGCCCCGAGCGCGGCCTCGGCGGCGCTGCGGCACTCCCGCACGCTGAACGTCGGGACCTTCCACGGCACCACCGAGCGCTTCCTCTCGACGCAGGTCGCGCGGCGCGTCGTCCAACTGCTGTTCGGGCGGCTCGACGCACGCACGGCGACCTCTATCGCGACCCGCGATCTCCTCGACCGGTTCTTCCCAGGCCATTACGCGGTCGTGCCGCCGGGCGCGGATCTGGTCGAGGCGGCCAAGACCGGCGACACGACCGAGATCCTCTACTCCGCCGACGAGGACCGTGGCGCGTTGCGGGTCCTGCTGCGGGCGCTGCGCAAGCTGCCCGCGGACGCGGACTGGAGGGCGACGATCTGGCTGCGCGACCCCGCCGCGGTGGCGTCTCCGCTGCAACTTCCGCGCCGGCTGCGCGACCGGGTGCGGCTGGCTGGGCCGGCGGACGGGACCGAGTCCGAGCACCTGGCACGGGCCGACATCGTGGTTGCGGCCTCGACGGGCGTCGCCCCGTCTTCACAGCTCGTGTTGCGCGCGCTCGGTGCCGGCGCGGTTCCGGTGGTGTCGAATCTGCCGCAGTACTCGGAGTTGCTCGACGACGGCGAGCTGGGACTGCTGTTCGACCCGCGCGATGCGATCGCCCTGGGAGCACAGCTGGAGCGACTGGTCTCGGATCCGAACCTGCTCGCCCAGTTCGCGGCGCGCGTCGGGCGGGCACGCGACAGCCTGTCGTGGTCGCGGGCGGCCGACGAGTTCGAAGCGATCTATACGACGGCCGCGGCGCGCCGTCACGACCCGGTCGGCAAGCCGGCGGTCCGCAAGCGGCTCGCCGATCGCGACTTCGTCAACGTCGACCTGCACATGCACACCGACCACTCGAGCGACTGCGCCACGCCGGCCGCGACGCTGCTGGAGGCGGCCAAGGCGGCCGGGCTCGACAAGATCGCGATCACCGACCACAACGAGGTCTCCGGCGCCCACGAGGCGCGCGCGCTCGCCGAGGAGATGGACGGGATCGAGGTGATCGTCGCCGAGGAGGTCAAGACGGCCGACCAGGGCGAGGTGATCGGCCTCTTCATCGAGGAGAAGATCCCCAAGGGGCTGACGCTGGAGCAGACGATTGCCGAGATCCGCGCCCAGGGCGGGCTCGTCTACGTGCCGCATCCGTTCGACCGGATGCACTCGGTGCCGGACTACGAGAACCTGCTCGCGGTCGTCGAGGACGTCGACGCGATCGAGGTCTTCAACCCGCGCGTCGCGTTCTCCACCTTCAACGAGGAGGCGGCCCGCTTCGCCGAGAAGTACCGCATCGTCGCGGGCGCCGGATCGGACAGCCACGTCGCGGCCGGACTGGGCTCGGTGAAGATCCGGATGCGCGACTTCAACGGCCCGGAGGAGTTCCTCGAGTCGCTGCGCGACGCCGACATCGTGCGCAAGAAGACGTCGCTGCTCTACGTGCAGGCGTTGAAGTTCATCCAGACCCGGGCGACGCCCGAGGCCGCCCGCCGGCGGACCGCTAAACCAGGCCGCGGGGCCACCCGCGCTGAGAACCATCATGCAGCCAAGAGGACAGCGCCGCCCTCCGTCTAATCCCTCGGTCGTGCCGGCGACCGACGACGAGATCCGCGAGAAGTACCTCGAGCGCGCCATCCGCGAGCTCAACCAGCTGACCCACGAGATCCAGGGTTGCGACCACTGCCCGCGTGGCAGCCTGATGCCGGTGCTCGGATCGGGTCACCCACAGGCCGACGTCTTCATGCTCAAGTTCGCGCCGCGGCCGTCGGAGATCGAGGAGGGCGTCGCCTTCTACGGCCGTTCGGGCAGCGCGCTGATGAAGAGCTTCAAGCGGCTCAACATCGACCCGCTCGCCGTCTACGGGACCGTGGTCGTCAAGTGCCCGGTCCACGACACCGACCTCGCGGCGCCGGAGTGCAAGGCGCGCGTGCTCGACGAGCTCGCCGTCGTCCAGCCGCGGATCGTCGTCGTGATGGGCGAGGAGGCCTGCGAGGAACTGAACGCGCTCCAGGTGCCACTCGCCGCCCAGGTCACCACCACGCCCGGCGGGATCCAGAAGCTGACGGCAAGCTGCGACGCGCTCTACGTGCCCGACATCGACGCCTCGCTCGACGACGAGCGCGCCAAGCGCGCCTTCTGGAGCGCATTCCGGTCGCTCGGCGACTGGTACGCGGACTTCCCCCCTTACTAGGAGACTCGCGACGAGCTTCGTCGCTCAGGAGGCTGGGTAGGTTCGACCTGGGAGTCGAGCGTAGGAGGAGTCGTGGCGAAGGTGCTTGTGGTGGCGAACCAGACCGCCGAGTCGGACGACCTGCTGGCGGCGATGCGCGAGCGCGCGGCGCGGGGGGACTACGAGTTCACGGTGCTGATCCCGGCGACTCCGCACGGTGTCGCATGGGCGGCGAACATGGCCTCGGACAAGGGGCGCGCGGAGGCGGAGAGGCATCGCGACGCGCTGGTCGAGCGCCTGCGTGCGACGGGTCTGCCGGTCAAGGACGCGATCGTCGGCGACCCCGACCCGCTGGCGGCGATCACCGACGCCTGCAACCGCGACAGCTACGACGAGCTGATCGTCTCGACGCTGCCGCACCACCTGTCGAAGTGGCTCCACCTCGACCTGCAGCGCAAGGCCGCACACGCGACCGGGCTGCCGGTCACGAGCGTCGAGACGAAGGCGGCTTAGGGGCCGAGCTCGGCGCGCAGGGCTCGTAGCTCGCCGCTCAGCTCGGCGACCTGGCGCTCGAGGCTGTCTACTCGCTCCTCGAGCTCGGATCGTGTGACAGCGGCCTGTCCGGCGACTGCGTCGGCAGGGGCGGCCTCATGCGCGAGCGGGTCACCGTGTGGCGCCGCCACCGGCCGCGTGGCGACCGCCGCCGGCGCGCCGTCCTCGCCGCCGTCGAGCAGCTGGACGTAGCGCTGCTCCTTCTGGCCGGGACGGCGCGGGACGACCGCGACCAGATCGCGATCGATCAGCGCGAGCAGGGCATCCTCCACTCCCGCCAGATCGGAGAAGCGGTGCAGCCGATCCGTCCGCTGCTTGAGCTCGCCGGGGGTCTGCGGGCCGCGCAGCATCAGCACCGCGAGCAGCGACAGCTCGTCGTCGGACAGTTCGAGCGCATCGTCGAGCAGGTGGCGGTACTTGCGCGACCGGCTGCCGGCGCCACTCGCGAGTCGGGTCCAGCCGCGCCGGCCGAGCCGCTCCAGCGCGTCGAGCACCACGTGCTCGTCGTACTCGACAACCGGGTCGCGATTGGTCGCCTGATTGCATGCCAACCGCAGCGAGTTGACACTCAGCGGATACGCGTCCGGCGTCGTCCGCCGCTTCTCGATAAGCGCGCCGAGCACGCGCAGCTCAGGCGCGTCGGGCGGGTTCGGTCCGGCGTAGTAGGCGCTCATCGACATGAGCAATCTAACTTGCGGTCGAGTGACAGGAGCCGGTCGTCACGCGGCTCCCGGGTCGGTCAGCGCGGCGACGTCCTCGAGGTCGATGCTGCGTCCGCGGGCCAACTTCATCCGAATCAGGTCATCCAGACCGACGACCGGGACCTCCATCTCGCCGAGCCGAATCCGCAGTGCGCGTTCGCTGAGCTGCTCGAACGGCGCGCCCGCGGGCACCTCGTGCATCACATCGATATCCCCATCGCGTGTGGCGAACTGCCAGATCGTCGCGCGCGGAAGCATATTTGCGTCGATCGCGATGCCCTCGTTGCCAGGGTTCAGAACCCTCGCGTCAAGCGATCGCAGGGCCGCTGCCAACCGTTCGAGGTTCGCCGGATCGGGCGCCGGAATGAGATCGACATCGTTGGTCATCCGCACGTGACCGTGGGTTTGCACGGCGATGCCGCCGATCAAGACGTAGTCGACACCAGCCTCCGCCAGGGAGCGAAAGATGCGCTCAGCGTCGAGCGGCTGGTCAGGCCCGTCCACGGGACTCCCGACCGGCCTGGGCGAAGCGTCCCGCCATTCGATTCCAGGAGATCGCCAGCGCGAGCCGCTCCTCAGGCGAGCGTTCGGCGTTGGCCTGACGATGAAGGGGGTCGTAGCGACGCTCCAGAGGAGCGCCGTCTAGCTCGAGGCGCTCACCCATCGCATTGAGCAACAACTCCAGAGTCTCCACCGTCGGCGAGATCTCGCCCCGCTCGAGCCGGCTGATCGCGGACTGTCGCGTGCCGGCACGACGCGCCAAACGCTGCTGACTCAGACCGTGGCGCTCACGCGTCTCACGGATTAGCTGGCCCGGGTCCACACCCGTATCCTATCACTTATAAGTGATATCTAGCTAGGCTTGCGCAACAACGCGACGGACTCGATGTGCGGCGTCTGCGGGAACATGTCGACCGGGCGGACGGTGACGAGCTCATAGCCGGCGTCGACCATCTGGCGGGCGTTGGGAGCGAGGGTCGTGGGGTTGCAGGAGACGTACACGATCGTCGGGGCGCCGACCTCGAGCACCCGGCGGACGACCTTCTGCGACAGGCCAGCGCGCGGTGGGTCGACGACGACGACGTCGGCGGTGCCCTCCTCCTCGATCAACGGACGCATCGCGGTGCGGATGTCGCCCGCGTAGAAGCGGGCGTTGTCGATCCCATTCAGCTCGGCGTTGGCGATCGCGTCGGCGACGGCCTCCTCGACGATCTCGACGCCGATCACCTCGCGCGCCTCTAGCGACAGCGCGATCCCGATCGTGCCGATGCCGCAGTAGAGGTCGAAGACGCGCTGGCGGCCGGTCAGGCCGGCGAGCTCGGTGGCGATCCCGTACAGCCGCTCGGCCATCTCGGTGTTGGTCTGGAAGAAGGCCTCCGGCGAGATGCCGAAACGCAGCTTGTTGCCGCCGACCTCGAGCTCCTCGAACAGCTTCTTCTGGCCCTTGACCAGCGACGTCTCGCCGCCGAGCGTCGTCTCGCCCAGTCCCTCGATGTTGGTCGTCAGGAAGCTGTCGGCGGGAACCGAGGCGGCGAGGACATCGGTTTCGAGCTCCTTGCGGCGGGTGACCAGGCGCGCCTGCAGCTCGCCGGTTCGCCGGCCCTCGCGGATCACGAGGTTGCGCAGCACGCCGGACTGGTCGCGACGGTCGTAAGGCGGCACCTCCTGCTCCCGGCACCAGTCGGCAATCGCGTTGCGCAGCGCGTCGACCCGCTCGGAGGCGAGCACGTCGACGGTCAGCTCGTCGATCACGTCCCAGCGGCCGGCGCGGTGCGAGCCGAGCACCATCCGGCCGTCGTCTTGGGCGCCGAACGAGTACTCGACCTTGTTGCGGTAGCGCAGCTGCTCGACGGCTGGGACGATCGGCTCGACCGGCGGCGCCTCGAAGCCCCCGAGCCGCTCGAGCGCCTCGACGACCTGGGCCTGCTTGACCTCGAGCTGGCGCTCGTAGGGCAGCACCTGCCACGGCGCTCCGGCGTGCGGGACGGCCGGCTCGATCCGGTCGGGCGCGGGCTCGAGCAGCTCGACCATCGTCGCCTCGGCGTAGGACCGCTTCGACTTGCCGACGCGGGCACGGACGCGGTCGCCGGGCAGCGCGCCGCGGACGAAGACGACGAAGCCGTCGGAGCGGCCGACGCCGGCGCCGCCATAGGCGAGCGACTCGATCGTCACCTCGAGCTCCTCGTCCCGCTTGGGACGCGGTCGCCGTGCGGCCGGAGTTGCGGGAGTCTCGGACACGACTACTTGAGCCGCTGGTCGATCGAGCGCAGGACGGTCTTGCGGTTGGCGTGGCGCTTCTCGTGCTCGCTGACCTTGCGCAGGTCGGCGGCGGAGAGACCGTCGAGGCGCGCCTGGACCTGCGCCGCCGTCAGGTCCTCGTAGCCGGCGATCGGGAAGCTCGCCCCCATGCCGGCCGCGCGGCGGGCCTTGTCGGCCGCCTTCGTGCGAGCCTTGTCGGCCTTGGTCGAGACGATGTCCTCGAGCTCGCCGAGCACGTCGTTGGTCTGGCGCCGTCCGCGCTCGATCAGGCTGGCGACGAGGTCCTGGGCGTCGTCGGCGGTCACCCGGCCGCGGCTGACGGCGTCGTTGAGCGCGTCCTCGATCCGCTCGCGGGTGAGCATCACCATCCCGAGCGGGTCGATCAGACCATGGAGCGCCTCGCGCAGGTCGGGGCCGCCACCGGTCGCGGCCTTCTTCGACGTGCCGCCCGTCTTGCTTCCCGCGCCGTCACGCCCTTGCTCCGCCATCTGAACTGCCTCCTGGTCCGAGTCGGTTCGCCAGTCTGCGAAGGGACTATCGCAGGCCGAACGAGGCGACGACAGGGGCGTGGTCGGACAACCTGATCGCCAGCCCGCCGGGTCCGGCGACCTCTCGCTCGGCGGCCGGCAGGACGGCCGGCCGCGCGACCACGTCGAGCGAGCGGGCGAGCAGGTGATCGATCGCACGCGGGCCGGTCGGGGCGGCGAGCCCGAAGCGGTCGTGGAGGTCGTCGAACGCCGCGCGATGGTCCGCCGGACGCAGGTTGAGATCGCCGCCGAAGACCAGCGGATCTCCGCCCGCCCACTCGGTGGCCAGCGTGGCGGCGCGCAACGCCTCCGCCATCCCTCGACTGGTGCTGGGGACCGACAAGTGCATGCAGGCGACGACGAGCCGGCGATCGCCGGGGAGCTCGAGTCGCGCCATCGCCAGGCGCCGCCGCTCGGGCCGCGTCGCGAGCGTCTCCGTCCGCGTGGCGACGATCCGCGCCGGCGGGCGGACGAGCAGCATGTTCGATCCGCCCTCGTTCGAGGCGATCAGGTCCGGGTTCCGCTCCGCGACCCATGCGCGCAGTGGCGCGAGCGAGTTGCGCGAGGTCAGGTCGCGGACGCCGGCGGCGCCGGTCGCCTGCTCGAGGTCGGGCAGCCAGCGCGGCGGCGCCTCCTGGAGCAGGGCGACGTCCCACTTCCAACCGGCGAGGCGGGTGGCGAACTCGGCGCGCAGCGACCGGTTGACCTGGAGGTGCGTGGCGTCCCGCTCGGCGCGGCGCAGCCACCGCGAGCGCCGGGTCAGCAGTCCGGCGTTCGGTGGGAAGTCGCGCCCATGGAAGAGGTTCCAGGTGAGAAGCCTCAATACGATGCCTGGGTGACTCGCCATTTCCTGACCGGCGCCGAGCTTACGCGCGACGAGCTGACCGCGTTGCTCCGCCGCGCGGCGGAGCTGAAGGCCGACCGGCTGGCCTCGGACGCGCTGGCGGGCAAGAGCGTCGCCCTGGTCTTCGAGGCTCCGTCGACCCGGACGCGCGTGTCGTTCGAGGTCGGCGTCGCCGAGCTGGGCGGAACGCCGGTCGTCCTGCGCGGCGACGAGCTGCAGCTCTCGCGCGGCGAGTCGCCGCGCGATACGGCGATGGTCCTGTCGCGCTTCGTCCACGCGATCGGCATCCGCACCGGCGACCACGCGCCACTCGAGGAGCTCGCCCAATTCGGGACGGTGCCCGTCGTGAACATGCTCACGCGCGACCACCACCCGTGCCAGGCGCTCGCCGACCTGCTGACGCTGCGGGAGCGCTTCGGCAGGCTCGACGGGCTGCGGCTCGCATACGTCGGCGACGGCAACAACGTCGCGGCGTCCTTGATGGTGCTCGGCGCCAAGGCTGGCGTCGACGTCGTCGTCGCCAGCCCCGGGGAGCTCGCGCCGGCGCCAGCCGCGGTCGAGCTCGCACAGGCCGGCGCCGAGGGCTCGGGCCGCGCGACCGTCGTGACCGATCCGCAGGAGGCCGCCGCCGGCGCGCACGCCGTCTACGCCGACGTCTGGGTGAGCATGGGCGACGATCCCGCCGAGGCCGCCGCGCGCCGCGAGACGCTCGCGCCCTACCGCGTCGACGACGCGCTGCTGGCCGCCGCGCGCGACGACGCGATCGCGCTGCACTGCCTACCGGCCCACCCCGGTGAGGAGATCACCGCCGAGGTCCTCTACAGCCCGCGCTCCGCCGTCTGGGATCAGGCCGAGAACCGCCTGCACGCCCAGAAGGCGCTGCTGGAATGTCTGGTCGCATCCTGATCTGACGCCTGCCGCCGGCGGGAGTACGCTGGTCGCACACGTCCTGAGGAGATCCGGTATGAAGCAGTTCCTTGCAGCGACCAGCGCCTGTCTGGTCCTCGGCCTGGTGGCCGTCGGCTGTGGCGGAGATGACGACGGCGATTCGGGCGACAGCGGCAGCGCGACGACCGCCGAGCAGACGGCGACGACCGAGAAGAAGCAGGCGGCCGGAGGCGGAGCGGCGGCCGGCAAGCAGGTCGCGATCGAGGTCGTCGACATCGACTACGACCCGAAGGAGGCGACGGTCGAGAAGGGCGTCACCGTCAAGTGGACGAACACCGGCAAGCTGCCGCACACGGTCACCAAGGACGACGGCCCCGGACCGGACTTCGACTCGGGCACGCTGCAGCCGGGCGACACCTACGAGCAGACCTTCGACACCGCCGGCAAGATCGGCTATCTCTGCACGATCCACTCGGGCCAGACCGGCTCGCTGACGGTCCAGTAGCTAGCGCCTGAGGCCGAATCCGCGCAACAACATCAGGGCCTGCTCCCCCCAGCCGCCGCGCGCGGGGAGCAGGCCCAGCTGCGTCGCGGCGTCGTAGAGGTCGAGGAAGCCGCGAGCGCGGCGGACGCGGCCGTCGGTCAGCTCGAGGTAGTGCAGGCCATGGAGGGTCACGAAGCGGTCGGTGGCGGGCAGCATCGCCAGCGGGCCGCGGTTGGTTCCGGCCAGCTTCCAGGGGACGCAGGCGTAGTCGCCGCGACCTAGCGGCGGCGCCGTCTGCTCGACGCGGGCGTCGGGAAAGGCGTCGCGCAGCTTTGCGGCGTGGGCATCGAGCTCGACGAGGCCGACCAGCGGCTGCGCGGCAAGCGGGTCCTCGTAGGTCAGCTCGGCGCTGCAGCAGGCCGCGAAGCCACCTTCCACGGTCCAGGCGGTCGTCCAGTCCGCGGCAAGCCGGTCCAGCGCGGTCCGCTCTGGGAGGTTCTCGGAGTCGTCGGAGCTCACGTGAGCTCCGCCACGCCTTCGACGGGGCTGGACGCCTCGCCGTAGAGCCGGCGAGGGATGCGTCCGGCGTGTCGGGCGGCGTAGCCGGCCTCGACCGCCTTGCGCATCGCGGCCGCCATCGCGGCCGGGTCCTGGGCGCGCGAGACGGCGCTGGCGAGCAGCACGGCGTCGCAGCCCGCCTCCATCGCCAGCGCGGCGTCGGAGGCCGTCCCGATGCCGGCGTCGAGGATCACCGGTACGCGCGCCGACTCGAGGATCAGGCGCAGGTTGTAGGGGTTGGCGATGCCCATGCCGCTGCCGATCGGCGACCCGAGCGGCATCACCGCGGCGCAGCCGGCGTCCTCGAGCCGTCGGGCGAGGATCGGGTCGTCGCTGGTGTAGGGCAGGACGGTGAAGCCGGCGGCGACGAGCTCCTCGGCCGCGTCGAGCAGCTCGGAGGGATCGGGCAGCAGCGTCTTGTCGTCGCCGATCACCTCGAGCTTGACCCAGTCGGTCTCGAGCGCCTCGCGGGCGAGCTTGGCTGTGGTGACGGCGTCGCGCGCGGTGAAGCAGCCGGCGGTGTTCGGCAGCACGAAGCAGCCGCAGTCGTCGAGCACCTCGAGGATCGAGCCGCGCGAGGCGGGATCGACCCGGCGCAGCGCGACGGTCGCCATCTCGGCCCCCGAGGCGCGCACGCCGTCGTGCATCGAGTCGAGGCTGCGGAAGCCGCCCGTGCCGATGATCAGGCGCGAGTCGAAGCTGCGGCCGGCGATCTCGAGAGCGCTCATCGGCTCATCCTCCCTGAACCGCCTGCAGGACCTCGACGCGGTCGTCGGGGGTCAGCGCGTGCGACGCCCACGTGCTGCGCGGGACGACCTCGCCGTCGACGGCGGCGGCGACCCCCCGGCCGTCGGCGGGCGCACCGACCGCTTCGACGGCGTCGGCGACGGTGGCGCCAGCTGGCAGCTCGCGCGGCTCGCCGTTGAGCGTAACCGTCACCGTCATGCCCGTACCCCGCCTTGGAAGCGGTCGGCGGCGAACGGGCGGAACGCGGCCGGCAGCTCGCCGTCGGCGAGCAGCGCGGCGATCGCGCGGCCGGTCGACGGGGCGAGCATCACTCCGTTGCGGTGGTGGCCGGTCGCCCACAGCAGGCCGTCGATCTCGCCGGGCCCGATCGCTGGGGCGTTGTCAGGGGTTCCAGGCCGCAGACCGGCACGGGCGGCGACCAGCTCCAGCTCGCCGGCGTCGGGCAGCACCTCCCAGGCGGCCTCGAGCAGGCGGTGGACGCCGTCGGCGGTGATGGCGGTGTCGAAGCCCTGCTCCTCCTGGGTGGCGCCGAGCACGACGCGGCCGTCGGGCCGGGTGACGAGATAGCAGCGCGGCGTGCGGACGATGTGGCGGGCCGGCGGCCGGTAGCCGCGCCGTACGCGCAGCTCGAGCAGCTGCCCCTTGACGGGGCGGATCGGCGGCGCCGAGGCCTCGGTCGCGAGCGCGCCCTCCGCGCTCCAGGCGCCGGCGGCGACGAGCACGGCAGCGGCCGGGATCGTCTCGCGCTCGTCCAAGCCGGAGACGCGCAGCTGGTCGGGGTCGGGATCGCCGTCGACGGGCACCACCTCGACCCCGCCGACGCGGCCGCCCGCCGTGTCGATGCCGGTGACCTCCAGGCCGGTGCGCAGCTCACCGCCGGCCGCCCTGAACGCGAACACGAGCGCCCGGACTACCGCGGCCGGATCGACCTGGCCGTCCTGGGGCGCGTGGATGGCGCCGCCGATCCGCGGCGACAGCCCAGGCTCGCGCTCGCGGGCGGCGCGCGGCGCCAGCCACTCGGCGTCGAGCCCGAGCTCGACCTGGAACGCGTGCAGCCGGCGCAGCTCCTCGGCGTCGTCGCGGTCGGCGGCGACGACCAGCGCGCCGCAGTCGGCGTAACCGGTCGGCAGTGCGGTCGCCTCCTCGAGCTCGGCGGCGAACGCCGGCCAGAGGGCGCGCGCCTCGAGGTTGAGCGCGAGCAGCGGCTGCTCGCCGAAGGTCGCCTCGGTCACCGGGGCGAGCATGCCGGCGGCGACGCCCGACGCACCCGCGCCAGGCTGCTCCCGCTCGACCACGAGCACGGACATCCCGGCCTGCGCACAGCGCCAGGCGCAGCTGAGGCCGATCGCCCCGGCGCCGACCACTACGAGGTCGTAAGCGCGTTCCATCGCCTACAAGGTACCCCTGCAACGCTTCGCTCCTCTGCGAGGATGGCGAGAATGAGGACGGGAGCGCAACGGCGCGAGCGGCTTGCCGCGGCGCGCCTCTATCTCGTCGCCGACGGCGGCATGCACGACGGTGCGCTCGACTCGGCGCTCTCCGGCGGTGTCGACATGGTCCAGCTGCGCGACCCGGAGCTCGACGACGACGCTCTGCTCGCCCGCGCCGCGGTCTGGCGCACGCTCTGCGACGTCCATGGCGCGCTGCTGTGGATCAACGACCGCCCGGACCTCGCGCTGCGTGCGGGCGCCGATGGCGTCCACGTCGGGCAGGATGACCTGTCGGTCGCCGAGGCGCGCGAGGGCGGCGGGCCCGAGCTGCTGATCGGGCTGTCCACGCACAGCCCGGAGCAGCTCGAAGCGGGTGTCGAGGCGGGCGCCGACCAGCTCAGCGTCGGCCCTGTCTGGGAGACGCCGACGAAGCCGGGCCGCCCCGCGACGGGACTGGAGTACGTCCGCGCGGCCGCGGCCCTGCGACCGCCACAGCCGTGGTTCGCGATCGGCGGCATCGACGGCGGCAACGTCGACGAGGTCGCGGCGGCCGGCGCCGAGCGGGTCGTCGTGGTGCGCGCGATTCGCGAGGCCGCCGATCCCGGCGCGGCGGCGGCGTTCCTGCGCGCCGGACTGGAGGAGGCGAGCCTTGGCGCAGCGCAGTAGCCGCAAGCGGCGCAAGCAGCGCCAGCGCGCCGCGACTTCGGACGACCAGATCGTCGCCAACGGCGCCGCCGCTCCCGAGGAGACCGACCAGGACCGGATGGCCCGCGGCTACGCCCGCGGGCGCGCCAAGGACGAGGCCGCGCGCGCCGCGCTGAAGCCGTTGGGACAGGACGAGCGGCCGCTGCCGGTGACGATCGCCGCGGTGCTTGCCTTCGCGCTCGGCGCGGGCAACTTCATCTCGTGGATAGTGGGCGTCGAGGTCCAGGGCGAGCAGCCGGCGCTACTCGGAATCGCGATCTACTCCGGCCTGATGTTCACCGTCGCATACGGCTGCTTCCGCATGCGTTACTGGGGCGTTCTCGGCATGGAGGCGGTGCTCGCGCTCGCGCTGGTGATCTTCGGCGTGCTGCTGACGCGGGCCGAGAGCGTCGTCGCGTTGCTGATCGCGGTGGCCGTGATCGCGGGGGCCGGAACGCTGTTCTGGAAGCTCGTCAAGGTGATGGCCCGGATCCAGATGCCGGAGCGGCCTGGACAAGACCGCTGAGGCGGCTCGGATAGTCTGGCCGCATGCCTGACTCCTCCTACGATTGCATCGTCATCGGCTCTGGTCCAGGCGGCTATGTCGCCGCGATCCGCGCAGCGCAGCTCGGCATGAAGACCGCCGTGATCGAGCGCGCCGACACCGTCGGCGGCCGCTGCCTCAACGAGGCGTGCATCCCGGCGAAGGCCGTCCTGCGCGCCGCCGATGCCTACAAGGAGGTCACCACAGCTGACCGCTTCGGCATCTCCACTGGCGACGTCAGCTTCGAGTTCGCCGGCGCGGCCGGCCACCGCGACAAGGTGATCGAGACGATGGTCGGCGGCGTCGGGATGCTGCTCGACAAGAACAAGATCGAGGTCATCAAGGGCCACGGCTCGCTGACCGAGGACGGCAACGTGAAGGTCGGCGGCTCGTTCGACGGCCAGGAGATCGAGGCCGGCAAGGTCGTGCTCGCGACCGGCACGGTTGCCAAGCCGCTGCTGGGCCTCCAGTTCGGCGGGCGGATCCTCGACACCGCGGCGATGTGGCTGACCGACTCGCAGCCGAAGCGACTCGCCGTGATCGGCGCGGGCGCCTCGGGCACCGAGGTGGCCTCGGCGTTCGGCCGGCTCGGAACCGAGGTGACGCTGATCGAGGCGCTCGACCAGATCCTGCCGCTGGAGGACAAGGACGCGGCGCGGGCCTGCGCGCGCGAGATCGCCAAGCAGAACGTGAAGATCGTGACCGGCGCCAACGTCGAGTCCGCCGAGGACACCGGCGACGCGGTGAAGATGACGATCAACGGCGAGCAGCACGAGTTCGACCTGCTCTGCATCGCCGCCGGGCGCGGCACCGACATCGAGGGCCTCGGGCTCGACGAGGCCGGCGTCAAGACCGACGAGCGTGGCCTGATCGTCGTCGACGGCGCGCTGCGCACCTCGAAGGAGAACGTCTACGCGATCGGCGATCTGGTGCCCGGTCCGGCGCTCGCCCACAAGGCCTCCGACGAGGGAGTCATCGCCGTCGAGGACGCCGCCGGCCTGCCGACCCATCCGATCGACTACGACTACGTTCCGCGCGTCACCTTCTGCTCGCCGCAGGTGGCGAGCTTCGGGCTGACCGAGGCCCAGGCCAAGGAGGCCGGCCACGACGTCACGGTCGGCAAGATCCCGATGGGCGCGGTCGGCGCGCCGACCGTCTACGGCGACCGCACCGGCCTCGTCAAGATCGTCGGCGACAAGCGCTACGGCGAGATCCTCGGCGCCCACATCGTCAGCCCGAAGGCGGCCGAGCTGATCCAGGAGCTGGTCGTCGCCCGCGACCTCGAGGGCGGCTACCCCGAGCTCGCCCGCTCGATCCACCCGCACCCCGCGTTCGCCGAGACGATCCTCGAGGCGGCGCGCGCGACGGATGGCTGGTTGATTCACGGTTGAAGTTAGGGGGGCTACTTAGCCCCAGGCGTCCCTTGGTGGGGAGTGCACCCCATCGAAGGAGACGTCGTGTCGCGCCTCACCTGCCTCGTCGCCGTACTCATCCTCGCCACCCTCGCGGCAGCTCAATCCGCCACGGCCGGCACCTACACCGTCCGCCAGTGCGACTGGGCCGCCGACAACGGCCACCACGACTTCGGCTGGCAGGCGGCGGGCGTACCGGCGGTCGACCAGTACTCCGGCAGCGGCTGCGGCGAGTTCGGCCTGGCGACGCGCAACGGTGGCGGCGGCACCCAGCGCACCTATCCCTCCGGTGGCTACGGCGGCTGGTTCGCCTACGCCCCGAACGGCACCGTCTTCACTAGCTTCTCAGGCTCGTTCGGCGCGCTCGAGAGCTGCTGCGTGAGCGGCATGACGAGCTACGCCGAGGCGACGCAGCAGCCCGACGGCCAGGGCGGTCGCGCCTACCTGTTCCAGGGCCATCTGGGCAACGGGACGTGGGGAGCGCCGTCGGGATTGGCTGGCCCGGTCGGGCGTAGCTGGAGCTCTTCCACGACCGGCTTCGACGCGCGCCGCGTCGGCTTCTACCTGCGCTGCGGCCCGGGCTTCTCGTGCTCGCAGGGAGCTCTCGGCGACCTGCGCCTGCGCGGCCGCTCGTTCGACTTCGCGCTGCGCGACGACGCGACGCCGACGGTCGGAGAGCCGGGCGGATCGCTGCTGCATGGCGGCTGGCTGCGCGGGGCTCGCAGTCTCACGTTCCCTGCCCACGACACCGGCGGCGGCCTGGGCGGGGTCGAGGCGGCGTTCGACGACGGGACGCTCCTGCGATCGCCATCGAGCTGCGCCGTCGTCGCCGGCCGCTACGCCCGCCTGCAGCCTTGCCCGGCGGGCCGGGCCGGCGAGTGGACGTTCGACACGTCACGCCTGCCCGACGGCATCCGCACGCTGGAGCTGCGCGCCACCGACGTCGGCGGCTCGACCGCGCGGAGGTCGCTCTCCGTCCGTGTCGACAACCACGCGCCGTCGGCGGCGCGAGACGTGACCGTGGCGGGCGGCGAGGGCTGGCGGCGCGCCAACGGCTTCGAACTGCGTTGGGCGAATCCCGGCGGCCAGCACTCCCCGATCGACCGTGCGCGCTGGCGGGCATGTTCGGCGGCGCGGGGAACCGCCTCCGGCTGCGTCGAGGGCGACAGCCGAGCCGCGGGCGTGACGGCGTCGGGACCGATCGCGCTGCCGGCGCCCGGCGAGTGGGACGTCGGAGTCTGGCTCGAGGACGCCGCCGGCAACGTCGACCCCGGGACCGTCTCGTCGCCGCGCCGCCTGCGCTACGACCCCGATCCGCCCGCGTTGCGCTTCCTGCCGCCCCACCCCGCGACGCCCGAGCGCTTCGACGTCGCCGCCCACGACCTGTCCGGCCTCGCGAGCGGGACGATCGAGCTGCGTCGCTTCGACACGGGCGACTGGTTCCCGCTGGCCACCGAGCGCCACGGCGACCAGCTCGTGGCCGTGCTCGACGAAAGCCGCCGCCCGGCCGGCGGGATATTCGACCTCCGGGCGCGCGCGGTCGACGCGGCCGGCAACGAAGCCGTCGTCTACGGCGGCGGGCGCACCCTGCGCGAGCAGCCGGCGACGGCGCCCGCGCGGCCGAAGCCCCGGCCCCGCGCGCGAGCGACGATGAAGGTGCGCGTCGCCAAGAAGCGCATTCGGCGAGCGGGGGCGACGCCCACCCGTCGCTGGAGCCGCGGCCTGCGCAAGCGCACCGTCGCCGGCGGCCAGCCGGTGCTGTTCGAGGGCCGCGTCGGACGACCGGTTCCGCGCCACGGAAAGCTGGTCGAGGTCCAGGCCCACTTTCGCGGCCGCTGGCGGACGATCTCCGCTGTCCGGGCACGGCGCGACGGTCGCTGGCGGTTCCGCTACGCCTTCGCCGCCACCAGCCGGCGGACCGGCTACCGGATGCGGGCCCGTGTACCGGTCGAGGCCGGCTATCCGTTCGCGCCCGGCGCCTCGCGGCCGGTGCGCGTTACGGTGCGGCCCGGATGACCGACGACCGCCCCGTCTTCTACTACGACCTCGCCTCGCCGTACGCCTGGCTCGCCGCCGAGCGGATCCACGACGCGATGCCCGTCACGCCGGTCTGGCAGCCGATCCTGCTCGGCGGGATCTGGCAGCAGACGGGCGGCGGATCCTGGGCCCTGACCGAGGCCCGCGACGAGAGGGCCGCGGAGGTCGAGTCGCGCGCGCGCAAGTACGGGCTGATGGAGGTCCGCTGGCCCGACCAGTGGCCGGCGAACTCGCTGCTGGCGATGCGGGTGGCGATCTTCGCCCAGCAAGCGGGGCGCGCGGTCGCCTTCTCGCTGGCGGCGTTCCGGCAGGCGTTCTGCGCCGGCCGCGACCTCTCCCAGCTCGACAACGTGCTGATCGCCGCGGCGGCCTGCGAGCTGCATCCGAAGGCCGTGACCAGGGGCGTCGAGAGCAAGTCGGTCAAGGACCGGCTGCGTGCCGCGACCGAGGAGGCCGCGGCGCGCGGCGTGATCGGCGTCCCGACCGTCGCCGTCGGCGACGAGCTGTTCTGGGGCGACGACCAACTCGAGGCGGCCGCCGCGGCAGCGTCCGCGCGCTACGACACGGCCTCCTAGCGCCTGCCCGTTGCACCAGATGCGCATTGGCGCTTAGGATTCGCCGCCTATGCGCACTCGATACCTGATCGCCTGCGGCCTCGCCGCCCTGTCCTTGACGGTCGTCGCCGGCTGCGGTGACGACGTCGAGACCGCCACCTTCACCGTCGACGCGCCTCCGGCCGGGAGCGACAGCGCCCAGGCCGCGGAGGAGCCGGTCAGCTCAGGCAAGAAGCCGAAGGTGACCGTTCCGGACGGCGCACCGCCGAAGAAGCTCGTGACCAAGGACCTCAAGGAGGGCACCGGCCCGGCCGCGAAGTCTGGTGACAACGTCACGATGGACTACGTCGGCGTGTCGTACTCCACGAAGAAGGAGTTCGACAGCTCCTTCACTTCCGGCCAGCCGTTCGACGTCACGCTCGGCCAGGGCGCGGTGATCGCCGGCTGGGACGAGGGCATCGTCGGGATGAAGGTCGGCGGACGGCGCGAGCTGATCATCCCGCCCGACATGGCATACGGGGCGCAGGGACGGCCCCCGAGCATCAAGCCGAACGAGACGCTCGTGTTCGTCGTGGACCTGCTCGCGATCAACTAGGGCACGCCGGAACGCTCCCCCGAACGTCTGGAAAGCCAGACGGCGCTCCTTCGCGGCTGTCGGCCGCCGCTAGGGTGTGGCGCAGATGGCTACCCAGGACACAGCGGGCGGCCGCGGCCCGGATTCGACGGGAGTGGAGACCGCGACGCACCCCCTTCCGGAGCGAGCGGCCTGCGAGCAGATCCTCGCCCGGATGCAGCTGATTCGCCGCTTCGAGGAGCGGGCCGGCGAGATGTACGCAAAGGCGAAGATCGGCGGCTTCCTGCACCTGTGCATCGGCGAGGAGGCGACGATCGTCGGCTCGGAGCAGGCGATGCGCGACAGCGACTACCTGCTCTCGACCTACCGTGAGCACGGCCACGCGCTGGCGCGCGGCACCTCGCCTGGCGCGGTCATGGCCGAGCTGTTCGGCAAGGTCGACGGCTGCTCCGGCGGACGCGGCGGGTCGATGCACCTCTTCGACGTCGAGCGGCGGCTGCTCGGCGGCTACGGGATCGTCGGCGGCAACCTGCCGCTGGCGGCCGGCGTCGCGCTCGCCTCCGACTACGAGGGAACCGACGACGTGACGCTCTGCATGTTCGGCGACGGCGCCACCAACCAGGGCACCTTCGGCGAGTCGATGAATCTCGCGGCGCTCTGGAAGCTGCCGATCGTCTTCATGGTCGTCAACAACCAGTTCGGGATGGGCACGGCGCTCGAGCGCCACTCGGCGGTGACCGACCTGTCGCGCAAGGCCGCCGGCTACGGCGTTCCCGGCAGCCGCTGCGACGGCATGGACGTGCTCGACGTCGAGCGCTGCGTCGGCGCGGCGCTGGAGAAGGCGCGCACCGACCGCGAGCCGCAGCTCGTCGAGGCCGTCACCTACCGCTACCGCGGCCACTCGATGGCCGACCCCGAGGAGTACCGGACCAAGGACGAGGTCGAGGACTGGCGCCCGCGCGACCCGCTGACCACCTTCCCGGCGCGACTGGTCGACGAGGGCGTGCTCAGCACGGAGGAGGTCGAGCAGCTGGACCAGCAGGCGACGAAGACCGTCGACGAGGCCGTCGAGTTCGCCGACCGCTCGCCGTTCCCCGACCTCGCCTCGCTCTACGACGACATCTACGTGATCGGCGAGCAGGTCCGAGACCCGTGGTGGTCGACCGACTCGCGCTCGCCCGACGTCCACCGCGGCGAGCAGGAGCGCGAGGCCGGCGAGGTCGCCCAGGAGCTGGCGGAGGCCGGCGCCGCCCATGCCGACGAGACCGACCCCGAGACGCGCGCGGCGCGCGCCCAAGGGGAGGGCGGCTAGATGGCGACCATGCGTTACCGCGAGGCGCTCAACCTGGCCCTGCGCGAGGAGATGCAGGCCGACGAGCGCGTCTTCCTGATGGGCGAGGACGTCGGCGTCTTCCAGGGCGCGTTCAAGGTGACCGCCGGCCTGCTCGAGGAGTTCGGCGAGCGGCGCGTGCGCGACACGCCGATCTCCGAGAACACGATCGTCGGGATGGGCGTCGGCGCGGCGATGGCCGGGCTGCGACCGATCGTCGAGCTGATGACGATCAACTTCTCGCTGCTCGCGCTCGACCAGATCGTCAACAGCGCCGCGTCGATCCGCTACATGTTCGGCGCCCAGGTCAAGGTGCCCCTGGTGATCCGGATGCCCCAGGGCGCCGGCCACCAGCTCGGTCCGACCCACTCGCACTCGTTCGAGGCGCTCTACACCCACATTCCCGGCCTGCTGGTCGCGGTCCCGACGACGGCGGCCGATGCGCACGGCCTGCTGAAGGCGGCGATCCGCGACGACAACCCGGTGATCTTCATCGAGCACGAGACGCTCTACGGCCGTCGCGGCGAGGTGCCCGACGACCAGGAGCCGCTGCGCTTCGGCGAGGCGGCGGTGCGGCGCGAGGGCGGCGACGTGACGATCGTCGGCATCTCGCGGATGGCCGAGACGGCGCTGAAGGCCGCCGAGACGCTGTCGTCGGAGCACGGGATCGAGGCCGAGGTGATCGACCCGCGCACGCTGCGCCCGCTCGACCTCGACACGATCCTGACCTCGGTGCGCAAGACCAACCGGGCGGTGATCGTGGAGGAGGGCTGGCCGCACGGCGGCGTCGGCGCCAACATGTCGGCGCTGATCCAGGAGCAGGCCTTCGACGACCTCGACGCGCCGGTCGCGCGCGTCACCGGCGCCGACATCCCGATGCCCTACTCCAAGCCGCTGGAGCAGGCGTCGTTCCCGCACGAGGAGCACGTCGTCCAGGCCGCGCGTGCGACCCTTGGCGAGATCTGATGGCGACCGACGTACTGATGCCGCGCCTGTCCGACTCCATGGAGGAGGGCACGGTGCTGAAGTGGCTCGTCGAGCAGGGCGGCGCCGTGAAGCGCGGCGAGCCGCTCGTCGAGATCGAGACCGACAAGGCCAACATGACCTACGAGGCAGACACCGACGGCTTCCTGATCGAGCTGCTGGCCCAGGAGGGCGACACGCTCGAGGTCGGCCAGCCGATCGCGCGGATCGGCGCGGAGGGCGAGGCTTCCGAGGCTCCGGCCGCCGAAGCCGAGGCGCCCGCGGAGCAGGCGGAGGCCGAGCCCGACGAGCCCGCGGCCGAGGCACCCGAGGCCGACAAGGCCGAGGTCGCGAGCTCGAACGGCGGGGACCGAGCGCCGACGCCGGTGACCAAGGCGAACGGCGGCGGGCGCGTCAAGGCCTCGCCGCTGGCACGGCGGATGGCCGGCGAGCTGGGCGTCGAGCTCGCGCGGATCGAGGGAAGCGGTCCCGGCGGGCGCGTAGTGAAGGCCGACGTCGAAGCGGCCGCCGAGAGCGGCACGGCAGCGCCTTCGGAACCCGCCGCCGCAGGGAGCCCGCAACCGACGTCCGAGGGGCGGGAGACGAGTCCCCGAGCAGCGGTTCCTGAGCGGAGCGGGGACTCGTCTCCCGCCCCCGCCACGGCTGGCGCGAAGGGCGACGTCGCGACCCACGAGCCGACTCGCCTGCAGCGCACGGTGTCGCGGCGGATGGCCGAGGCGAAGGCGACGGTGCCCGACTTCTCGCTCGAGCTCGACGTCGACATGACGCTGTGCATCGAGCTGCGCGAGCGGCTCAAGGCCCAGACCGACCGCGCGCCGTCATTCAACGACATGGTCGTCAAGGCGGCCGCGCTCGCCCTGCGCGACCATCCGCGCGTCAACGGCGCCTACCGCGACGGCAAGTTCGAGGCCTACTCGCGCGTCAACGTCGGCTTCGCGGTCGCCGCCGACGACGCGCTCGTCGTCCCGGTCGTCCTCGACGCCGACCAGAAGTCGCTCGGCGAGATCTCACGCCAGGCGCTGCGCCTGATCGAGCGCGTCCGCGACGGCTCGATAACGCCGCCCGAGCTGTCGGGCGGCACGTTCAGCGTCTCGAACCTCGGCATGTTCGGCATCGAGCGCTTCACCGCGATCGTCAA
>Ga0190275_10001022_pt1 | contig 21661 bp, 16 predicted proteins | sample Popmic550T_FD_133745 | JGI IMG/M metagenome (GOLD analysis project Ga0190275, IMG submission 133745) | Populus adjacent soil microbial communities from riparian zone of Yellowstone River, Montana, USA - 550 T | ecosystem: Environmental > Terrestrial > Soil > Riparian zone > Trees stand | place...
AAGAGCTTCGGAGGTCCTCTTCGGTAGCGAGCGCCAACGGCGCTGCGCGGTCAGGCGCGGCATCGGGGACAAGTGGCGTGAGCTCGTCCTGGTAGTCGCAGGGGCCGATCTGCATCATCGGGCAGAAGACGCAGGATCCGGTGCTGCGGGTGAGATGGCCGGTGGCCGCGTTGAGGGCGATGCGCCCGGACGCGATCTCTGCCACGATCTGGTTCACGACGAGGTCGCGCGCGGGCTCGAAGTGCTCCGGGTCTCCTGTCGGGTGCGGCGCGAACACGACACGGGCGTCGATGACGACGCCATCGGGTGTAGTGCCATAGCTGAGTCGGACCTCCCGCTGGAGCAGGTCGGCGACTGGTTCGCCGAGATCTGGCGCTCCGGTCGTGAACTGGGCCTGCATCTCGGCGATGAACGCATTGGCCGTTGACTGGCTGAAGACCAGGATGACCCCGGGCAGGCTCTGGAACAGTTGGCGGAGGAAGTATCTCCTCGTGCGGAAGCACTCTGTGACGATGCCGTCCCTCTGGGCGACCGTCATGGCCGGCAGGGAGCCGTCCGAGCGTGTGGTCCACTTCGCCGATGGGCTGGCGATCATGTTGCCGTACGCGAGGTCCTCGCCGACCGTCAGCGACGCGTTGTCCCAGCCGAGCGCGGAGGCGACGTCGGTCAGCAGCCCCTCGTAGGCCTCGTACATCGCTTGTGGCGCGAAGACTGCGGTGATCGGCCGGTCCCCGCCGTCGTCCACCGGGACGTCCAGCTCAAACGTGGAGGCCGGGCTGTCCTCCGGCCCTCCCCCGAGGTCCTGGTATTCGCTTGGCGTGAGCTGGAGCTTGTTCTTCCCGCGGTAGCGGAAGTAATGCGCGTACTGCCGGTAGTCGTCGAACATCGGGTTGAGGGCGTTGCGGCGGTTGGGCCACCATCCCGGCAGGTTCGGGTTGATCCCGACGGCCAGGATGGGCGCCTTTCGGCAGCCCGTGAGCAGCTCGGGCGTCAAGGGGGCGCGGCCGATGTAGTTGACCCGGGTCGCGATCGTGTGCGGCGCCGGGAGGTCCGTGCCGAGATTGCTGAAGCTGTGGTACGTGCCCCACTCGCGGAAGTACCCGCATGCCGACGGCGTGGCGATGGGCTGACGGGCGACCTCGGCGGCTTGGCAGGTCATGGTCTCGTAGACGAGCGCGACCTCGGTCGGGATGGCTGGCTGGTCCACGGTGACTCCCTGAGGGGCCGGCGGTGTCTGGTGCGGACCCGGCCCCGCCACCACCCTAGAGCGGCGGGGTCCCGGTGCCCAGCCCCGTCAGCCGTCCGGGAACGGGTCGTACGCCAGGCTCACGTCGGTCAGCCTGACGTCGAGAAGATCCGGGGACCACACCGACAGGGTCGTACGACGGCGCGGCTCGGGGCCGGCTGCCCCGAGCACGCTGAGCAGCCCCGAGGGCAGGGTGGCCGCAGTCGCCTCGACGTACTCACCCGGCTTGCTGCCGGCGCGCAACGCCAGTTCACCAACCGGCTGGTCCCCAACCCGGGTCTGCACGACCGGGCTCACCCGAAGTGCCGGCTCCACCTGCTCGAGAAGCTGGGTCACGGGCGTCCCGCTGATGCCCACACCGCCCTCGGTCTCACCCCAGCTGGACCCGCCGTCCATGCTCAGCAGTACGCCGCCCTCCGCGGGGCCGGTCACGAACCAGTCGAGCTCACCGCGGTTGGTGCGCACGGTCACCCACAAGGTGGCCGAGCCGGTGACCGGGAGGGGAGCCGTCAGCGCGAACGACACCCAGCCCGGCGGCGCAGTACCGCTCACGGTGGTGACGGCGGGAGGAGACAGCAGCTCACCCGGTGCGCCCCTGGCGTCGCGGCGTACCTCGCAAACGACCTCGGCGTCACCGGCCGCGACCGCCAGCAGCCGGACCCGAAGCAGGGACGTGACCTGGCCGTCGCGACCCGCCCACGACACCCGGCCGGCGACCACGCGCCCCGCCCGAGCGCGCACACCGCCACTCGGGAGCGCCACCGGCGGCACCGCGCTCCCAGCGTTGACGACGACACCGAGGTGTCGTGCGGTGAGCCGGAGCACGCTGGAGGAGGGAGGACGGGTCGGTGCGTCCAGGACGATGTCCTGCCAGCCCCCGTCCAGCGCGACCGGGACAGGATCCTCACCCACCGGTCGGGCGAGGTACCGGACAGCGAGGTCATGGTCGCGCACCCCCAGCGTTCCTGCGCTAGCCGAGTGGAAGCGCAGCGGGAGTGCCAGTGTCGGCGGCGCCGCTCCAGCGATGTTGAGCGCTTCCAGAGCCTGATTCAGCCGCCGCGCGGCGGCGGGGGTGAAGTCGGCCCGCTGGTCGGCCGCCTCGGACAGGACCGCGCCCGGATGCTGCCACAAGGCTTGATCAGGAGCGCCGTCGCGAGCTTGCAGCACGAGCGACACGTCCTCCGGCGCGGAGAGCACGGTGACCGCGAAGACCTGGGGCGACCCGTCCACCGCGTCGAGCTCGTCGAGCGAGCCGCCTTTGGCGTACTGCACGAGCCAGGCCTGGCCCGCCGGGGCGGCCACGGTGAGGGTCACGCGTCCTGACCCGGCTCCCGAGACGCCGAGCGGTGCCAGCGGCGACGGCAGCATCGGGCCTGAATCGAAGGTCGCCGAGGCTGCGAGGGGCGCCCCGGCGCTCGGAACACCGTTGTCGTCCAGCGTCGCGGCGCGCACCACGAGGAAGACCCCTGGCACCGCGGCCGGATCGTCGATGAGGACGCGGACCAGTCGTGCCGGCCGGTCGAGGCACACGAACGTCCCGCGCGCATCCGGCCCGGGCGCGGTATGCCACCCCCGGAGACCCAGCTCGGCGTCGACGCCGTGGAGCGTGAGCCGGGCGGCGTCGAGGGTGACCTCGTCCATGCCGGGCAGGAACGGCACGGCGAGCTCCAGGTCGACGTCGCCACCGCCCTCCGGGAACTCCACTCGGTCCTGGTCGAAGGCTGACGGGTCGAGGGCCAGGCGCACGATCTGCTGGAGCCGGACCTCGGACAGGCCGGCGGCGACGAGGAAGGCGTTAGTGGACGCCTGGGTGGTCCTCACGGTCCCTCGCGGAGACGCACCACGATCGAGCCGAGCCGTACGCCGACATCGTCGGCCGCCGCCCCGCTCGGGACCGCGAGATGGACCACGACCTCCTCCGACCTCACAGCCCCGAGCTGACCGGAGGGAGCTGAGTAGACGACCGCTGTCACGGGCTGGGTGACGTCGAACGCGCGGAAGCCGGTCAGCGTGGTCGCGTCACCGCCGTCGATGCCTCCCCGTTCGGCTGGTGGGAAGTCGCTGTGCACGCCGACGGCGATCCGGACCGGCTGCCGGGCCCCCGTCCCGGCGTCGAGCATCCGGCTGCCGGACACCCCACCGATGGCAACCTGGGCACTACCGCCGGCAGCCACGACGGCGGGTGCGGCGGCCACGGTCAGAGGCAGTGCCTCAAGCAGCGCGTCGACCGCGTCGATCACGCCCCCCTCGGACTTCGTGCCCGGTGGCCAGACGTAGAGGCTGCACGCGTAGGTCGCGGTCATCTGCGCCACCTCGCCGACAACCGGGGCGACGGTCAGGTCGTCGAATGCGAGCTCGAGGACCCGGAACCCAGGGTCCTGCTCCAGTGGCGTGAGTGTGTTGCCGGACCTGACGTCATGGTCGTCGAGGCTGTGCAGCAGCACAGTGACGTCTGCGAGTGCCAGCGCGCGGGCGGCCCGGATGCCGGCGTCGGTCGCGGCAGCGGCTCTCCGCGTCACGGTCGCCGAGACAGTCGCGCGCAGGGGGACCGCACGGATGGCTTTCGGGTCATTTACGGGAGGCGGCACGTTGCCGGGGGAGAACGCCTTGCCAGTCTCGGACGTGGCCACGGTGACGCCGAGCTGGAGCACTCCGGCCCCGGCGGGCGGCGCGGGCGGGGGCCCGGCGACGCCGACGGTCAGTCCGGGCCGATCGGCGAGCCGCTCGGCGACGACCGCGGCAAGGAACGCCTCGAACCCGCTCAGCACGGTCCGCGCACCTGCCCCAGGGTCACCACCGGGCCCACCACCGGCTCCACAACCAGTCCATCGTCGGCCTACCCGAAGACCTGCTGGTCCAGCCGTGTGACCCGCTCCTCGAGGATGTTCACCGACCTGGCGAGTGCCCCGAGCCGTTCCTTCACCCGATCATCAACCCGTTCATCGACGATGCTCTGCACCTGGTCGGTGACCTTCGCGAGCACGGTCTCCGTGATCCGGTCGATCGATTGGTCGAGCACCTGCTGTGTCACTCTGTCCACGAGACTGGTGAGCTTGTCGTCGATCAGTGCGCTGATCTCCTCCTGCTGCACGCCGAACCGCTCGTCGAGATGCGTGTCCAGCGTTGCCTGGAGCTGTACGCCGAGCGTCGCGATGCGCTCGTCGAGGCCGCCCTGGCCGATGCCGGTCACGTCGTTGAGCTCCTGGATCGCGACCTGCAGGTCACGCATCCGGAGCGTCTCGCCGGCGACGCCCGTGGTGGCGTCGGAAACAGCACTGCCGAGCTGTGTGACCTGGGCGACCACCTTGCTGACATCGATCGGCTCACCCGTCTCGGTCCTGAGCTGGGTGCGCAGGTCGAGCACGGTCTGCACCTGCGGGCCGAGGTCCTGGACCTGGGCCGAGACCGAGCCCACCAGCGCCCGGAGGTCCTCGACGCCGGTGAAGCGGGACTCGAACCCACGCAGCTTGGACGACCGCATCAGTTCGTCGACGGCCGAGTCATCGTTGCGTTTCTGCATCGTCTCGAGCTGGGTCGACAGGGTCGAGACGACCCCTGAGAGCGCACTCACTCGTGCGGTGATGTCGGTGAGGGCGACGCGCGCGGAGACCGAGCCCGAGCCCCCGGTGACGACCCGCTCCTGGAGGTCGGAGTCGAGCCAGGCGAGAGAGACGCCCCCGAGGTGCTCGTGGTCGGCCCGCGCGAAGGAGTCGGCGAGCGACTGGGCGACCCCGGTCTCCTGGGCGACGTCGATCCCGAGGATGCCCTGGAGCACCTCGACGATGGCGTTCCACTGTTCCGCCTCGATCGGCTCTCCTCGTTGCCGGCCCGCCAGCCCGGTGAGCAGGTCGTTGAGGGCGGCGATGCGCTCGAGGCGTCCGGTGCTGGCCATGGCTCAGCCCTGGTTCAGCACGTCGGTGAGTCCGCCGGTGCCGAACGTCTGGTCCGACTTGCGGAGGTGCTGGAGCTCGGAGGCGTACGACGTGGTGTTCGTCGCCCGCAGCAGGTCCAGGGACTGACCGAGGTTCTTGACCTGATCGGAGTCCGCGATGTTGGGGTCGTTCGCGACGTCGTCGAGCAGGCCCTGAAGGACTGTCTGGGCCTGCACCCCGACCGTGCGTGAAATCTGCGCGAACCGTGCAGGCGACTCGACGACCCCTCGGTCGAGCTGGGTGAGCGCATCACCCAGCGCGAGCCGTCGGGGGTTGTCTGCGGGCAGACCGGCGAGGTCGGACAGGTTGAAGATCTGGCGACGGATCCGCTCGGCCTGGATCTGCCGCTGCAGCTCGGTCATCGCCGTGGTGACGGTGTCGAGCAAGGTCGCGAAGTTGCCCTGGATCTCGTTGATCTTGTCCTCGAGCTCGGGGTGGTCGTGGCCGACCGGCGAGACCAGCCGGGTGAGCTGGCCCACCGCGTCGGCGAGCGATCCGATCGAGCTCGTCGCGGAGTTCCAGTCCGAGGAGTTGATGGACTCGCCCGGCCTCTTCGACGTCAGCGGCTGGACGCTCTGCTGAACGGTCGTCGCCGCATCCCGGACGGGTCCGAGGTTCGCGTCGGGGATCTCCGCGATGGGGGTGTTGCGGAACCGGGATGGGTCGATGAGCAACGAGATCTGCGTGTCGCCGATCGGCAGCACCCGGATCGGCTGCCGCAGCACCGGGAGGGCGAGGTTCGGGTGCAGCAAGGCGATCTCGTAGGCGCCTGGAGCCACCGCGGGCAGGCTGAGCGTCCCGTCGAGGAACGGCCGTCCAGTCTTGATGACGTCACCCGTCGTGGTGTCGCTGATCTGCACGGTCAGATCCCGGTTCACTGCAGGGAAACCGAGGATGTTGAGTCTGAGTGCCTGCATCGTGCTGCCCTCCACTAGTTGAACCTGATGTCTGTCAGTGACCGAACGGGAAGTCGATCTCCCAGAAGAAAGTGACGTCCTGGCCGGAGCGCAGCGTCACCGGCTCGAACACGACCTGGTTGTAGAGCCGATCCCCGCCGAGGAGCCCTGCCTCGGTCACGCCGTCGAGTGCGACCGTCGGGTGGAACAGGGTCGCGAGCTTCACCACGACGACGTCTGGGCGGTCGGTCAGCACCGTCACGTCCTCGGGCTTGACCGGCGAAGAGAGCGCCTCTGCCGGGATGGTCGGGTCGGGCGGCGGGGTCAGCGTCGTCGCTCCGACGTCTGCCGCCTCCAGGCCGAAGCCCACGGCGACCGAGGTGAGGGGGCTGGCGTCGAGGCCGCCGAGGCGTCTCGCGACCAGCTCCGCCCCGCCGCGGAGCACCGCGTTGGTCGCGCTGCGCGTGGCCAGCAGTGCACCCGCGTCGCGGACCTCGAGCCTCATTCGCCCATGTATCCGTCCCACTGTCCCGCTCAGTTTCCTTGCCGTGTGATCGTTCATTCGAACCTCGACCCTCCGAACCTCGAATCGCTGAACCTGCCGCCTGTACCTACCCTGATCGACTCACCCGCAGGGCCCCTCTCGGCGGGTACGACGACCCACGGAAGGGATACGCTGCAGCGCTCTTCCTGAGTCTCGACGAACGCCCGCAGGTCGAGGTGTGACCGAACTCCCGCAGCCCTCAGCCCGTCGAGGTCCGCGGCCAGCCCATCGCCGATCTGGTCGACCAGCTGACCATCGTCGGAGGCGGTGTTGGAACCCGCCGGGTGCGCGACGATCCCACGCGGCACGACAACGGTGAACGCTGCGGGCTCACGCTCGGTCCACCGGACCTCGAGGCGGGCGGCGACCGGCGAGACGAAGAGCGCCTCGTCGAACGAGGTGGTGTCGAACGCCCCTTCTCTCAGGGTGTCGTCCGCGAGCTGGAAGTAGGTCGCGTCAAGCCCGCGGACGTCGTACAGCCCCGCCGAGAGATAGGCCCACTCGTTCGAGCCGCGCTGCTGGACCGGGAGCAGGGGCCCGGGGTCGTCGCCGTCGAACCGTGAGAACGGTGCTCCGAGGGCGAAGCCACTGATGCTGAACACCCGGTCTGTCACGGCGTGGCCGTCGATTTGGGCCAGGGCCACCCGTCCGTCCGGTCCGGCGTCAGGGGCCGGGGCGAAGGTGAGCTCCTGCCCAACCCGCAGGACGCCGACATAGACGATCGCCTGCCCGGTGGTCAGATTCGCGAGCACCGGAGTCGCTGTGAGCCCTCCGGACCGCCCCGTGACGGACACGGTGACGGGTGCGTCGGCGAGCCCATGGTTCACGTCGGTCCAGCGGTGGAGATACGGCACCAGTCCGCGTCGGGCGGCAAGCGAGGCACTTCGGGCCACGCGCTCGGGGTTCTCGATGAGCTGCAAAGGACGCCACGCAGGCTTGCTCGCATCGGCGCGGAACGCAGCCTCGAGCGCTTGCGGGTTCGCCCGCACACCCGTCCGATCGCCCGGCGTGGCGACGGCCCGTCGCCTCAGCCCCGGGACCAGCGTCGCGTCGAGCCCCTCCTCGGCGCCACGGACGGCCTCGTAGACATAGGTGCGGACCGCGTGGGGTCCTACCGACCCCGCGAGCCGTGCGTCCACGACTGCCCGGACCCGCTCGCGGAACATCTCCAGTGGCTCCCACGACCGGCGGGCCACTCCGACCAACGCTGCGATCTTCGCGAGGTCCTCGACCCGGTAGGCCTCGGTGAACCAGTGCGTACGCCGGAGACGGTCGAGGTCCTCGGCGTAGGCCTCGAGCTCGAGCGCCAGCGCGCCGAGGAGCTCTCGCAGCACGCTGCCCTCGTCGACCGCGTAGATCGGCGGAAGGGCGTCGAGCATCCGGTCGAGTGTGCTCACAGCGCCACCCCGCTCATGTCAGTACCTCGACACTGCTCACCGTGAACCGCTGCCCGGCGCTCACCGTGAACGCCTGCCCGCCGGCTGTGACCTGCACGAACTGGTCGCCCGAGGTGAACGTCACCAACAGCCCGAGCGGGTCCAGTGCGTAGACGGGGTCGTCCCGCACCGCCGCGAGCAGGGTGTCGGCCGTGACGACGACGCCTTCTGTGAGCGTGCCGACAAAGGCCGTCAGCTTCCCCGTCACTCCGCTTCGCAGCGCCTCCTGGTCGATGTCGGGCGCGGCGGGGCGCACGGTGGCACGCACGTCCACGGGCAACACGAGAGGGCCGGTCGCCGGCGCGTCGAACGTGTCCGGGGCGAAGGTGACGTCTCCGGCCGCCAGGCGGACAGCCTGGCCGGGGGCGGGGACGAGGTCGGCGCCGGGGGTTCCTGCCGGGCCGTCGAGGGGGCCCAGCGCAACGGTGGCGTCGAGCACCCGCTCGCCGTCGACGAGCGCCGCCTGGAGCGACCCGGTGCGGACCCGCTGGCCCACCTGGACCGATGCCACCTTGGCCGTCAGCGTGCGACGAGCGACCTCGTGCAGCTGTTGCCGGTCGGCCGCGGTCACCGAGCTTCCGGCCAGCACCAGCTCGACCCGCGCCGCGACCGCGAGCTCGCCGGCCTTTCGGAGCAGCACGCGGATGCCGGCCGGACGGAGCTCCTCGATGGCGTCGAGCACCGGCTGCGGCATGCTGCCGTCGGCCGGTGGTTCCTTCAGGCTGATCGACACGCGGAGGTCGCCGGGGACGTCGTCCGGCCGCTCCTCCACGCTGACGGCGCGCACCTGCGGCAGGGCCAGCAGACCGTTGGTGAGGGAGGGCGCGGTCCCCTTGGCCGCGGTGAGCAGGGCGACCCGGACACGGGCGCGCAGCTCGACGTCCGACTCGTCCTGCGCGGAGGTGGTGGTGGGCGCCTCGTTCGTCACCGTGTCCAGCCCCGCGATGGCACGCTGTACGACTGTGAGCACCCCGGCCTCGATGACGGGCGTCCCCTCGGTCGCGCCGCGGACACGTACCTCGCAGGTGGCCTCGCCGGCGAGCATCGTGCGCGTCTCGGTGGCCTCGTACCGCACCGTGTCCTTGGTGTCGGCGACCGGGGTGCCGGCCGGGATCGTCACCTCGCCAGGACTGCCGGCACGCCGGGAGAACCGGACCGTTCCGACTGGCCGTCCTGCCACGTAGCGGGAGTATCCGAGCAGGGCGACAACGCGGTCGAGAGAACCGCCAGTCGCAGTCTCGACGAACCCGCTTTCGTAGGCCAGGTTGAGCTGGGTGTACGCCACCGCCGTCTCGCGGGCGACCGCCTCGACGATGGTGCGGGCCACACTGCCGACGGCTACGTCGTCGATCGGGCTCGGGTCCACAGTGCGGGGGTAGTAGTTGACGAGGAGGTCGGTGCCGGGCATCGGCCGACGCCGCGCCGAGCTCGGGAACCTGAGCAGCGACCGGTCGTCGGGATCGCTGGGGCTGAGGGGGAGGAGCGTGACGTCGTCGAGCCCGAACACCGTCCGGACCGGTTCGCCGTCCGGACCGGCGACGTAGCCGGAAACCTGGGAGACCCGCGCGACGGGACGGCGGTTGAGCACGACGTCGGTCGCCGCGCCGTCCGCCCCGGCGACGACCTGGTGCACCTCACCCGCGACCCCGGTTGTCAGCGTGGTCAAGATGTCGCGGACGAGGTCGGGGTAGGTGCGGTTGACGAGGGTCATGCCACCACCTCCAACGTCAGCGCGATGGTCTCGCCGCTCGGGTCGACCGCGGCGACCGGTACGACGGAGAACGAGATCACCACGACATCCGGGCGGGCCGGGTCGGTGCCCACCTCGAGCGCCGCGACGGACGCCACGCGAGCCTCCTGGGCGATCGCCTCGAGGACGTAGAGGCGGGCGAGGTTGCGTGCGGTGACGTCAGCGCGGCGGCCGATGAGCCCACCCAGCCTGCTGCCGTACGTCGGGTGCCCGAGGGCGCCGAGGCTGCCCCGAGGCGTGAGCAGCCGCACGATCAGGGCCTGGGCGAGGTTCGCGCGGCCGGCGACCGCTGCGAGGCCGGGCGAGCTGGCCCGGATCCCGACCTGCCGAGGTGCCAGAGCGAGGTCCAGCGTCCGCCATGAGTGCGCCTCGTCCAGCGGCACTCCGGTCGGAGTGCCCACGAAGCGTGTCAGGGCGACGTCAGGCATGGCACGAAGCGCCCATCATCAGCCACCCACCATCACTGTGCCGGACGCCACGATGCTCGACACGGGTGCGTCTGCCGGATCGTTGCAGGTCTGCACAGGGTCGGCGCTGCGGGCCAGCCCCTTCCCCTCTACCAGCACGGTGCTGCTGCCCACCTGGACGGTCCCGGAGTTGCTCGGCGGCTTCTGGAAGCTGGTCCCCGGCGGGGTCGGGACGTGCCCGCTGGTGTGGCTCGCGGTCGATCCGACGACGGCCGCGGCCTTGCCCTCGATGACCACCGATGCGGCGAGGGCGCTGTCGAGCTGCCCGACGAATGGGTGCGGGAGCGGAGTGGGCACGAGCGAGGGCCCGGCAGGCACCAACACGATGTGGGTGTCCGTCCCGACGACCTGGTCGCCGTCCTTGGCTGCCGGTTGGCCCACCGTCGCGCTCCTCTCATGGGTGAAGGTTCAGTTGAGCTTGATCGTCTGCCCGGTGATCGTGACCTCGGACTGGCCGGAGACCTCGACCTGGTTCGCCTTGAGGGTGAGCTTGCCCGAGGCGTCGAGCGTGATGTCGCCGGACTGCTCCAGGGTGAGCTTCGCGTCACCGGCGACGACCTCGACGGCGCCGTCGGAGCTCGAGGACTGGCTCACGGTGACCGAAGCTTCGCCCGCGGTGAGCGAGACCTTCCCATCGGTGACGGTGACCGTGACCGATGGGTCTCCGTCAAGCCCAACCGTGAGGGTACGGGGTCCCCCGTCGGGAGTGTCGAGCATGACCTCGAGGCGCTTGGCGGAGTCGGTCTCCGCATGGGGGAGCCACGCGACGACTTGGCCTGGTTGGTTGGTGGGGCTACCCACCTGCTCGTCGTAGAGCCTGCCGAGAACAACCGGCGCCTCGAGGCGTCCGCCGGCGAAGGCGACGAGCACCAGGTCGCCGACGACGGGGGGCGAGGCGACCCCGACCGTGCCGACGGCGATCGGGACGTGCGGGAGGACCACACCGCTCTCGCGCAGCTCGACGGTGCACGTCAGTTCGGGGGCGCCGTTGCCGGTGTGAACCGAGCTGACCACCCCGAGCGAGGGCGACCACTGCTGCATCACCTCGGCCCGGGCAATGGTCCTGATGGACTCCACAATCTCCTGCACGTCGTCCCCCTACAGACCCAGCGCCGAGGTGAGCGCGCCGCCGAGTGCACCGAGCAGGTCGCTCGAGGCCGGGCCTCCTGCGTGCATGCGCGCCGTCGTGAGCGCGGTGTCGGCGTCGACCCGGTGGTGGATGCGGTCGAGCCACACTGGGTCACCGACCATCGGGTCGGGGAGGTCCGCGATCTCGACGACCGTCCCGGGGCGCAACGTGGGTTGGAGGAAGGCGGTAAACGAGCCGATCTGGGCACCAGCGGCGTAGCGCCACTGGGCCGCTGCGCTCGCCGACCCCGCGGCGTCCGTCGTACGCAGGGCTGGTTCGAATGCCCAGCGATGGGTCTCGTCCGGTCCGTCAGGGCGGTTCCCGGCAAAGAAGTCCGATGTGGGGCGCAGCGCGTCCGGCGAGTCGGTCGAGCCGGCGCCTGCCTCGCCGGCGTAGGTAAACCCCTCGACAGGGCGAGACCGCGTCGTCTGCTCGACCGCGAGCAGCTCGCGCCCGTACCTGAGGGCGAGGTCGGCCTGGGTTGCCGCTACGGGCGTGGCGACCAGCCTGCCATCGGCGTCGATGCGAGCAAGGGCTCCCGACCAGGAACTGAGCCGGGCGACGTGGTCAAGCCCGGTGCGCGTCGGATCGGCGGCGTACCACGCCAGTGCGACGCCATCGTCCACGTCGCCGACTTCGACGCCGGCCTCGCCGGCCAGGTCACGAATCACGGTGCCGGCCTTGACCTGCTCGTAGGTGGTCGCCGACCGCAACCGTGCGAGCGCGCCTGCTGCGTCGACCGCGTGAACGGTGCTGCGGTTCGGCTCCCGGCGCACCGATGCCACCGTTCCCGTGAACACCGACGCTGCCCCGTCGCCGCTGTCCAGCTCCAGCGTGACCGGGTCACCCGGTTCCGCGCGCAGGGGCGCCTGGGCGGGGAGCCGGGCGGTGAGCGAGCCGGTGAGGGGGGCGGCCGCGAGGCGCACGTCGAGGCTGAGAAGGCTGGTCCACTTCTGATCCGCCATCGTCAGCGTGTACGCGGGTCGGAGGTCCACCATGTCGGCTACCCCAGGATCCCGCGGATCGAGCCGAGAACCCCGCTGACGGCATCGCCGACTCCGCCGACCTCGCCGACCGTGTTGGTCAGCGGCGCGAGCGGGTTGCCGACCCCGGAAAGGTCGCCGATGCCCGCCAACTGGGCGGCAGCGCCCACTGCGTCGAGAGCGGTGTCCAGTGCACCGCTCAGAACGCCGGCCTGGTCGGTGACGTCGGAGAGCACGTCGTCCAGCCCGTCGAAGCCGAGCTCGCCGAGCCCGTCGAGCCCTCCGAACGACGTGACCTCGGCGGGCGGGGGTAGTGGCGGGTTCTCCGCGACCACGACGGTGTAGGCGTACTGACCCGGACGGCCGACGGCCTGCTCGACTGCGAGTGATTCGACGACGACGTGCTGCACCTCCAGCGCGGTCAGGATGTCGGCGGTGAACGTGGTCTCGGTGCCGTCCTTGGCCAGTGTCTGGAGCGACCCGAGGTCATCCCCGGCGGCCTCTCCGACAAGCACCCCGCTCACCGTCACCCGGTGCGAGCAGCGCCCAAGCCGCTGGTGGGGCGTGCCGTCCAGGCCGGGAATCCGGAGCGCGACGAGGTCGCCGTCGGTCTCCTGCCGCACCCCCTGGACGGCGGTGAGGGTGACGTCGCCGAGCATCGGGGTGCCGGTCTCTGCGTCGGTCGCCATCTCAGCCTTCCGGGTCCAGGCCGAGATCGTCGACGGCCTGCTCGAGGCGGCGCGCCACTTCGATGAGCACGGCATCGAGGTCAGAGGCTGGCGTGGTCGCTGCGTCAGGCGCCGGGTGGCGTGCTGGCGCGGACACCACCGGCGGGGCCGGGCTCGCCGCCGGGACGTCGGTGTGCGGCGCGTCGGTGGGAGCGAGTCGGACAGCGGGGAAGGCTGTGGCGAGGCTGTCGTGCGGGCCCGCCGAGCGCGGTCGTGGCGACGGCCGGGCGCCCCGTGCCGACTGGACGGAGCGCCGTGCCAAGTGGTGCGGAGCCGGAGCGAGCGGCGGCGACACGGTGCGGGCCGCCGTGCGGGCTGACGGGAGCGTCGCCGTCGATGCGGACGGGTCGGGCTGCCCTGGTGCTGGGTCCGCCTCCCGCGCCGGATGAGGTCGTGAGAGGAACGGCAGGTCTTCGCGCGACGAGGGACCCTCGACTTGGACGAGGCCGACGGTGGCGCCGTTGGCGGGCTGGGCGACGGGCCTGACTTCAGAGTCGTCGCCGGCTGCGACCACGTCGTACGCGCGCTCGCCGGGATCGCCCGGCCCGGTGTCCGGTTCCGATCCGGACTCGGCGGGGGACGGCACGGGATCGGGGACGATGACGATTCGGGTCAACCCATCCGACAGCGGCTCGGCCGAGAGTTCGGACCCGAGGCTGGACGCCGGTCCGCTCGCGGCCCGGAGCTGGTCGACACGAGCAGGAACCGTAGCGGTGGCGGCGATCAGCTCTACTTCGGCGGCTGGGAGCGCGGCGAGCTCGGCCAGGGTGGCACCCGATTCTCGGCAGGCCGCGGCAGCCATGGCGGCGAGCCGCACCGGGTCGAGGGTGGTGCCTCCGTCGTATGGTCCCAGGCCGTTCAGCCAGCGGGCCAGCGCGACAAGTGCCAGCTCTTCACGTGTCGAGTCGTCCCCGGAGAGAGGGTCGGCACCCCCGAGACGGTGCCGGAGCAGCGCCGCGTCGACCAGGCCGGACGGCGCCCGGGCGTATCGCGCGAGTGTGGTCTTCTCGCGCCAGCTCAGGGGCTCGACAGTGTGCGACTGGCCGTCGATGACGATGCTGAGCGCGCCGGTGGCGAGATCGATCGCGAAGGGCCACCGGCGGCCCCCTACCTCGACGACGCACGAGGCGGCGTCGACGGTCGCCTCGGCGATGGGGGCGCCGTCATCGTTCGGGCTCATTCTTCGCGGACACGGGTCGCCGAGAAGGTGTAGACGGCCTTGCCGTGCGCATCGGTCGACAGGGCGAACGACTTCTCGTCCATGACGCATCCGTCGAACGTGACGGTGCGCGAGCTGTCGCCGTGCCGGAGCACCGCGCTGACCGTGAACTCGGCGCCTGAGTCGAGCAGTGTGTCGAGTTCGGCGTTGTCCGAGGCCACACCAAGGGTTCCGATGACCACGCGGAGGCCGAAGTAGACCGCCACCCGTTCGTCGGTGCCGATCGCGCCCACGTCGTAGCGGTTCTTGCGGTGCCGGTACTCGATGGACTGAAGCCCTTCGATGACGGTGCCGTTGACGCGCGCCTCGGAGGCGAAGGCGGTGAACACTTGAGGCATCGCAGGTTCTCCTCGGGTCGGGGCGGCGTTCAGTTGCGGACGAGGATGGTGGCGTTGATGTAGTCGATGGCGCGGACCGGACGGATCGCTATGTCGACGCGGACGATGCCGTTCGCGAAGTCGGCCTGGGTCGCGTGCACGTCGACGGTGAACGGCGGACTGGTCCCGTCGGTCGAGGGCACGATCGCGCCGTCGGCCGCCATCTGCAGGAGCAGCGCGCTGACTTGTTGCTTCAGCGCGTTGCGCGACCCCTCGTCGTTGAGTCGGCCGATGTAGACCTGCGCGATCGCCTTGACGTCGCGGACCGCCTTGTCCGAGGTCCGCTGCACGTTGATCTGCCGGCCCGAGGTCAGCAGTCCCTTGGCGACGATGACACCGAGCCCGCGGCGCTTGGTGACAGCGAGGACGTTGGCGCTGATCAGCTGCTCGAGCTGCGAGTCGGTCAGCGGACCGGGGTCGCGGCCCAGCAGGGGCACCACCTTGAAGGTTGGGGAGTCGAAGTAGTCCAGGTGCGCCAGCACACCCGCCACCGCACCCTCGGCTCCGGCCGGTGTGCAGAGCACGAAATGGTCGCTGCGTACGTCGTCGGCGTGGTCGAGCTCGGCCCCGACGCCGTCAGCCGCCTCCTCGCTCGCACTCACGGATCCCAGGCCCATCCGGTTCTTCGCGAGGTCGGCCATCTTCGTGCAGTGCGCGACCACCTGCTGGTGAACCGTTCGGACGTCGGCGTCAGGGAGCTGGCCGGCAGCGGAGGCGATGATCAGTTCGGGCTCCTCGGCCGACTCGAGCCGCTCGAGCGAATCCTGATAGTCGTCGGCCACCGGTGAGACGCCCCCGGTCAGGGGTGTGGCGCGCGCGACCGAGACCGGAGTCGATGTCGACTGGCTCGGCACGAACAGGTCGATCGCGCGCACCAGCGCAGAGTCGCCAAGAACCGCGGGGAGGTACCGGTCGTCGTCCGGGTCCATCGTGACGTCGCCGAATACCTCGGCAGGCTGGCCGTCGAGGCTCAGCGTGAGGGTGGCGACCGGTGTGGACTGGTCGAAGCTCGACACGGCGTGCGTCACCTGGACAGCGACGCTGCCCGTGACCCCCGCGACCGCGCGCACCTCGGCGACCGGGTCGCCGTCGTCGTCGTTGAGCTCGAGCGCCGGTCCCTCGTTGCGCCCCCCGGAGAGTGCGACGCCAACGGTGGTGTCGGGCAGCGCGGTCGCGCTGCCGACCTTGGCGAAGGCGACGTCCCGGTCGCTGACGCTGACGAGGTCGTCGAGCGTGAGCAGGTCTTCGACGACACGGGGGTCGGCGGCGACGGGCGTCACAGTGAGGTCGACGGTGCGGGAGAGCGCCTTGGTCGCCAACGCAGCGGGCAGGAGGTTACCGACTGCCTCGACCAGGACGTCGGGGTCGTTGGCGACGGAGTCGACCAGGTCGGCGACGGTAGTGACGTCGGGGGTGGTGCGGACCGCCCCACCGTCCGGGGTCACCGCCAGGTGCACCGTTGTCGGGTCGACCGCCTCGACGGCTATGCGGATCTTGGTGCCGTCCTTGCCCTTGGCCCGCGCCCGCACGATGACGGAAGACGCGGCTGCGGCATCGGGAAGGTCCAGCGAGGCTCGCCCATCCGCAATCGCGACCGCGAGCCGGTCGCCAGTGCGGCCTTTGCGCTTGGCCGTCGCGGTGACCACGCCGGCAGCACCCTTCTTCAGCACCGCGGTGGAGGCACGGGCAGGGGATGTGTCGAGCGCGGTGGTGCTAATCACGGAGGGCAGCGCGAGGTCCATCAGTGGGTCGACGGCGACGATGAGCCGCGACTGCAGGTTGATCCGGTCGAAGAGGTAGTGGTCGCTGCTTACATCCATCACCAGGTTGTCGATCGTCTCAACAACCTCACCGTCCAGGGCGATCTCGAGGTTGACGTACTTCACGCCGAGCCCCGACAACGTCTTCACCTGCGTGACACGCACGGTCACCCTGTTGCCCCAGGCGCCCTCGGCGCGGGCAACCAGGCGGACCACCTGCTCGCCCTCGTCGTCGAGGAGGGTCAGTGATGCCTTTGCGCCGCGTCCGGGCGCGGTCCGCGCGACCACCGCGCGGGCCACACCGTTGGCGAAGGCCGCACGCACCTCGGGCATCGTGAACCGGCTTGCCTCCCCGAACACGTCGAGGAACTCGGTGAAGCTTCCGACCGGTGTCGGCTCGACGGGTCCTCGGTCGGTGACACCGACCGCTCCCAGTACGCCGGTGGCCCCGGGGAGGACCGGCGCTGGCTCGAAGATCGTCCTGACGGTGACACCTGGAATGACCGATGCGGTAGGCATCTGTGCCTCCCATCCCCTTGTGGCGGCGACCGACGACGAGGCTGCGCGCCCTCGGGTCCTCCTCGCCAAAGTTAGTCCGGATGAGGGATCTTGACCAGAGTCCTCGTTGGGGCACTCGGTGTCAGATCGCGCCCCCCACGGCTGCGGCGGCGAAGCCCGCCGCCACGCTTCCGCCGACGATCCCTGTGTACGAACCGATCGTCGCGCCGGCCCTACGGCTGATCAGCAGCCCGCCCCCGGTCGTCAGGCCGCTGGTCGCCCCGGCAACGACCGCGCCGGTCACGAGGCCGAGCCCGATGCCTCCGAACGCCTCAGCGGTGCCGTGCTTGCCACCGGCGATTCCGCCCGTGACCATGCCGGTCACGCCTCCCAGGATCATCCCGCTGATGATGGCGTTCTCCACCATCGCGATGTCGACCGTGCTCTTGAACTGCTCCTCGGCGTAGACGGCGGTGTCGTAGTAGGGCTGCTCGGTCGCCTCGAGCTTGATCTGGTCGGGGTCGGCGGGCAGATCGGCGAGTGGCTTGAGCACGACGGTGTGGCCCTCGGGTGGTCGCGGCTGGACCGACTCGAGCGGCTTGCGCCACCACTCGGTGCCGGACCCGCCTGACGCCTGCGCCGGATGCGTGACGAAGTAGCGGAGCAGCTCCAGCCAGTCCACGAAGTCCTGTGGCTGCGCGGGGGAGCGGGCAGGTGTGCGGTCAACCATCGTTTTGGCGACGTACGTCGCGGTGTACTTCGCCAGCCGCAGGGTCGCCTCGCGAAGCGGTTCCTTGCGGACACTGTCCTTGGACATCAGGCTGTGCGAACCGAGGTTCTCTCCGGGCGACCCGTTGTCCGAGCGATCGTCTGCGACTGCGTGCGCGGCGTCGTTGTCGATCTCAGCCCCGTGCTCGAGCGACGCCTTCACGGTTCCACGGCCCTTGGTGAACATCTGCTGGACCAGGCCGAGCACGCCCATCGGGTCGCCGAGCAGACCGAAGAGCGCGATCCGTGGGTAGGTCTCGGCGAGGTGCTTCTCGATCCGGCAGATCTCCTCGACCGCTTCGACCTCGAACGCCTCCAGCTCGCCGGTGAGGCGTCCGACGCGGGCGGCGGTGACCAGCTTTCCCGAGCTGCAGAGGTCGAGCCAGTTCTTGAGGGCCTCCTTCTGCTCGGCCTCGGTGCCGAACAGCGCCTCGTGCAACGGGATGAGGAGCTGGGCGTGGAAGCCCGTCCCGGTGGGCCGGGTGCCGATGACATGGCCGAGCGCGTCGATGAGGGAGAAGAACAGGTCGTTGCTGCCATAGGATCCGGTGAACAGCAACGTCACCGGGTCTGACCCCTCGGTGCTGAGTTTGTCCGTGTCGCCATCAAACGACGGGCTTCGCAGCCTGCGGTGCAGCCTGCGCTGGAAGGTGTTCTCGGTCGGTCCGGGGCCGAAGCTCTCCACGTCTTCGGGCGGCGGTGGTGGCAGGACTGCGTGCGGCGCCGGGACACCGGGGTGTGCGAGCACCCAGCAGGTCTCGACGAAGTTCGAGTGGAAGAACCAGTCCTCGATCGCATGGCTGGCATGACCGAACTCGGCAACGCGCTCTCGGCGGATCGCCGGGTCTGCCGCCTGGTCGTGCGCCCAGTCGCGCTCGATCCGGGTCAGCAGGTCAGCGAGGTACTGCAGCTGCTTCTCGGTGTAGTCGTGCAGCTTGCGGGTCGGTGAGGCGGCCTGACCGTCGACCGTCACGGTCGACGGTTCGCGCGTGCCGCGCTGGGGAAGCTGGGGAGGGAACGGCGGGAAGTCGACGTGCTCGTGCGGGAAGTACTGCGTGAAGCGCACGTCGAAGACGGCCTTGATCTGCTGCTTGGTGAACGTGTCCAGGCCCGGCTGGAGCTTGAGTGGTGCGAGCTGGCTCGGGTTGCACGTGATCAGCAGCAGGATGGCCCGGAACCAACGCGCCAGCAGCCCGTCGTCCGGACGGTCCTTGGCTGGGTCGGGTCCGGGACGCTTGCCGCGGACGCGCTCCTCGGGAGGTACGCCGCACAGCTCATCGAGGTAATTGTCGAGGCCGTAGAACACGTCGGCGAGGTGGATGAACCGGGGAACTCCGCCGGCCTTGCTCAGCCCCTCGGTGAAGATCCGGGACTTGCCCCCGATGTGTGCGAACGGGTCGCGGAACTGCGAGACGTCGGTGAGCCAGTTGCCGACCTCGAAGAGGGGAGCCTCGGGCGCGTCCAGCAGCGGGACGACCGCGCGGGCGATCTCGGCATGGGTCTGGACGTCACCCACGAGCCAGCGCCACCTCGGTCGGGGCCCACCTGGGCCTGCTGGGTGCTGTCATGAGCGGATCTCCACGGTCGACTCTCGCGACGGTCGGCCCGATCATCGCGTTGCCGGACATTGTGCACCCCCGACGGGGTAGGAGCGCCAGCCCCAACCCTGTACCCACGGCACATCGCGGCGTTATGTTGAGCCGACGTACTGATCACGAGCCGGGGGTCGAGATGGCCTTGCAGGACGCCCTTGAGGGCTCTTTCACCAGCAGCGGGTTCGATCTTGGCCAAGCAGTCGACTCCCTCAGCGAGGCCTATCGGGCCGTTGCCCCGGCCGGCGTCGACATCGATGTCGGGCAGCTCGGAAGTCTCGCTGACCGGATTGGGGGCACCGACCCCGCGGCGGCGTTCTCGAGCGTGGCGACGCTGGCGACCACGTTCGAGGGGCTGCTCAGCGATCTCGGATCGGGAGCGGACCTCGTCACCTCCGTCAGCCGCGGCGTCGAGTCGCTCACCACTCTGGGTAGTCGGTCGACCGACCTTCGCACGGCGTTGTTGGCGGCCTTCAACCAGGCGCAGCCCGGCGTACGTCCGGTTGACCGTTTCGCCGCCGGAAGCCGAGCCGTGTCGGGTCTAAAGGTCGCCCCCGTCGTCGCTGTGCTCAGGGCGATCGCGGGCGCAGCTGTGCCGTCCCTGCCGACCGCCTACACCGGTTGGTCCGGGCCGCTCCAGCAGGTTGAGGGGCTGCCCGCACTGGCGACTCAGCTGGGCCTCCTGGTCGCAGGGTCGACGGTGGTCGCCACCACCCGGTCCCTGGCAGCGCTGGTCGAACCGCTCACCGACCCCGCGCCCGTCGAGGCCGCCCGGACCATCGTCCTGGCGCTGGACGGACCGGGGCTGGCGGCGAGGATCGCCTCGGGGGACCCGGAGGACGAGATCGTCTCCGCGGTCTCGGCCGGCCTCGCGGTCGTCGGACAGTTCGCGGACGAGGTAAACCGCGTTCTGCTGGGTGGCGGGGAGCTGATCGCCGCTCTGGACCCAGCCGCGCTGGAGCCACTGCTCGGCGACGCCGTCGTCGCCGCCGGGTCGGCCGACACCGATCCTGTTCACGCGTTCGCGGGCGCGCTGGCCCAGCAGCTCTCGATGGTGCTCGACCTACGGCCGACCGCCGCCGCGGCAACGTCAGTGACCGACTTCGCCGACTCCTGGGCCAGGCAGGTGCCGGCCCTCGTCGCGGTCGTCGAGGCGATAGACGTCGACCACGTCGCCGCTCCGGTGCGCGACACCGTCGAGACCGTCCTGGCGCCGGTCAGGGCCGTATCGGGCACGCTGCACGACGCCGTCAACCCCCTTCGCTCGGCGCTCGAGGAGCTCCGAGCGAGCATCGCCGCCTTGGGCCTCGAGGCCGTTGAGCAGGCGGTGCACTCCGTGGTCGACCCACTCACGGACGTCGTGCATCAGGTAACGGAGCTGCTCGAGCCCGTCGCCGCCTCCCTCGGGGTCGTGGCGACCGAGACCTCGGCTGCCGTCCTCGAGCTCCGGGAAAAACTCGATGACGTGGTCGGGACCGTCTCGTCCGCCTTCGAGGCACTGGCCGCGGCCGTGGACGCGCTGCAGCTCGAAGAGCTCCAGGGGCTGCGTACGGCGATGGACGACGTGGCAGCGACTGTGGAAGAGGTCTCCGTCGCGACCGCCGTGGACGAGGCGGTGGGGTTCATCCAGGACGCGGCGTCGGTGGTGGCCGCCATCCCCTTCGACCTGCTCCCGGAGAGCGCGAAGAGCGAGGTCAGCAGCGCGCTGGCTCCCTTGAAGGGCATCGACTTCGACAGCGAGGTCCGCGAGCCACTCACGGACGGGCTCAGCGAGGTGCTCGCCGAGCTCGAGGGTCCCGGCCTGGAGGAGCTCACCCAGGCGTTCGGTGCGGTCACCGCCTTTCTGGTCCGCATCGACCCGCGGCCCGAGCTCGCAAAGATCCAGACCGAAGGATTCGGCGCCTTCCTCTCGGCGGTCGCCTCGGTCGACCCCGACGTCATCCTCGCCCCGGTCAAGGACGCGCTCAGCGGTCTGACGGGCCTGAGGAGCCTGCTCGAGCCGGCGGACGCCGCCTTCGACGAGTTGCTAGCCGGGGTCGACGCTCTCGACCCGGCGCCGCTCCTCGGCCCACTGGCTGACACTGTCGATGACGTGCGTGGTCAGGTCCTCGCAGTGCTGGGGCTGGACCGTTGGGTCTCCGAGCTGACCACGACGTGCGACCGAATGGTGTCGCTCATCGACGTCGTGGATCTGACCGACGTGCTCGCCATGCCGACCACGTTGCTCGACGAGCTCTGGCCGGCCGAGGACTCACCACACCGAGGCACACCGGGCGCACAGCTTGTCGCCGGCATGCTTGGCTCAGCGGCGGGTCCGCTCGACGTCCTCTCGTTCG
>Ga0190275_10001023_pt1 | contig 21651 bp, 15 predicted proteins | sample Popmic550T_FD_133745 | JGI IMG/M metagenome (GOLD analysis project Ga0190275, IMG submission 133745) | Populus adjacent soil microbial communities from riparian zone of Yellowstone River, Montana, USA - 550 T | ecosystem: Environmental > Terrestrial > Soil > Riparian zone > Trees stand | place...
ACCGCGCTGTTCGTGCCGCTCATCCTGCTGGTGCAGTTCGGCACGGCGTACCTGGTGCGGGAGCAGCCGTGGTGGGTCATCGTCCTGGCGGCGTACACACTGGGCGCGGTGGTGAACAACACCTGCTACGTCATCATCCACGAGGCCACGCACAGCCTCATCTTCAAGGGCCGGGCGGGGAACATCCTGGCGGCCATCGGCGCGGACCTGGTGCACGTCATCCCCTCGGCGGTGACATTCACCCGCTTCCACCTGGTCCACCACCGGCACCAGGGCGAGTTCGATCTGGACGCAGACCTGCCCTCGCACGCCGAGGCGAAGCTGGTGGGCAACAGCCGCTTCATGAAGGCGCTGTGGATCGCCTTCTTCCCGCTCATGCAGGCGCTGCGCATGCCGCGCTTCTCCAAGCTGATCAGCTTCTGGGAGCCGTGGACGGTGCTGAACGCGCTGGCGGTGTTCGCGGTGGACGCCGCGGTGTTCTTCCTGCTGGGGCCATGGGCGTTCCTCTACATCGTCCTGAGCATCTTCTTCTCCATCGGCCTGCACCCGCTGGGCGGCCGGCTCATCCAGGAGCACTTCGTGGTGTCCCACCCGCAGGAGACCTACTCCTATTACGGGCCGTGGAACCTCACCGCGCTCAACGTCGGCTACCACAACGAGCACCACGACTTCTCCGCGGTGCCGTGGAACAGGCTGCCGCAGGTCCGCGCGCTGGCGCCGGAGCACTACGACACGCTGGTGTGGCACCGCTCGTGGACGGGGCTGCTGGTGAAGTTCATCTTCGATCCCTCCATGAGCCTCTACAGCCGCATCACCCGCCCGGGCCCGCAGAAGCGCCGGGTGCTCACGGGGGGCGTGGGGCTCGTGCCGGACTCGGTGGAGTCGCTGCAGAAGCCGCCGTCCGCCGTCGACTCGGCCGCCTAGGCTCTGGCATATTCCCGCGGCTCAACAACCGGAGGCTATTTTCATGGGTCTTGCAGAGAAGCGCGCATTGGCGGCCTACCAGAAGGATCACTTTCCGGCGTGGAAGCAGAAGCTGAACGGGGTCTGCGGCTTCGAGCTCGAGTACGACGTGGCCTGGGACCAGCTCGCCAAGGACGGCTACTCGCCCGAGTACACCGCCATGTTCGACTACAACTTCTTCCAGCCGCTGGAGAAGTCGCTGGCGTCGATCTGCCAGGACGATCTCGGCCGCGAAGCCCTCAAGGCGAAGATCAAGAAGGTCCAGATCACCAGCACCCGGAGCTGGTCCTCGATGGAGGTGTCCGTGGAGGGTGACATCTTGAAGGTCGACGCGGACCCCTCCTACGAGCGCTCGGACGGGAGCGTGGGCGACTACGCCGACCGGATCCGCACCAAGCTCGAGGCCGCGCTGTAGTCAGCGGCTCAGGGCTCGGCCACCGGCAGCGTGAAGAAGAAGGTGCTGCCGGCTCCCGGCCGGCTCTCCACCCACAGGGTCCCGCCGTGAGCCTCCACGATGCTCTTGGCGATGCTCAGCCCCAGCCCCGTGCCCCGCTCGAGCGCGTTGCTCGCCCGCCAGAAGCGCTCGAAGAGGTTCGGCACGTCCTCGGGAGGGATGCCCGGCCCGTTGTCCTTCACCGAGAGGCGCACCATCCCGTCCGCCGGTCTGGCGCGCAGGGTGATGAGGCCCCGCGGAGGGGTGAACTTGATGGCGTTGCCCACCAAGTTGCCGAGCACCTGGAGGATGCGCTCCCGATCGGCGCTCACCCGCGGCAGCCCCGGGGCCACCTCCACCCTCAGCTCCTGGAACTTGCTCAGGGCGAGCGGCCGGAGCACCTCGAGCGCCTGATGGAAGAGCCCCTCCACCGGCAGCGGCTGGGGCGCCAGCGGGATGGGCATCCCCTGCACCCGCGCCCGGTCGAGGATGCCGCTGATGAGCTCGTGCATCTGCTCCACGGCGCGGAGGACGAGCTCCATGTGCCGCCGGCCTTGCTTCCGGCGCTCCTCCCCGGGTGAGCGCGCGGCATGGAGGAGCATCTCGGCGTTCATCCTCACCACGATCAGCGGCGTCTTGAGATCATGGGAGACGACCGCGAGCAGCTCCTCGCGCCAGCGCACCGCCTCCTGGGTCTGCTGGTGGAGCAGCGCGGTGTCCACCGTCGTGGCGATGCGCTGGGCGAGCGCCTGGAAGAGGACCTCGTCCGCGGAGCCATAGCGCCCCGGACGCGCGGACAGGAGGGTCAGCACCCCGAACATGCGGCCGCGCACGCGCAGGGGCACACGGAGGTTGGAAGGGAACCCGTCCCACTCGGCCCGCTCCACCGGCACCTGCGCGGGGGGGAGGTTCTCGGGGCCTGCCGGGAAGGCCACCCATGGATGGGAGGCGAGGGACTGGGCGAGGAAGGAGTCGCGCCCGGGGGGACTGCCCGGGGGCTCGGAGGCCACCAGGGCGATGCGCTCGCCGCCAGGCCCCTGATGGAGCAGATCAATGGCGCAGCAATCGGCCCACGCGGGGACTAGCAGGCGTGCGAGGGCGGGGAGCGAGGAACGGTAGTCCAGCGAGCCGACGAGCAGGGCTCCCGCCTCGGCGAGGAAGGTCTGGCGCCGGTGAGCCTCTTCCACCTTCCGGCGCGCCTCGCTCTCGCGCGCCAGAAGGTCGCGCTGGAGGCGTTCGAGCGCCTCGGCGCGCTTGCGCAGGCTCACCTCACGCCTCAGCGCGTAGTGCCGGTCCAGCGCCACCGCGAGCTGGTTGGCCACCACGTCGACGAAGGCGAGCCTCTCCTCAGCCAGGCCTCCGGCCGCCTCCACCTGGAGAATGCCGAAGATGTGTCCCTTGGAGACCAGCGGGAGGGTGATGAAGGCAGGCCCGGCGCTCTCGGGAGGTGCTGGGAGGATCCAGGCCCCCGCCAGCTCCAGCTCGACCGAGGCCTCCCCCTGGAGCTCCACCTGAGGGGCCTTGACCAGGTAGGCATACGTGGCGGCGGCATGGTCGGCGGCCTCGGCCCGCTGAGCGGCCGTCATCTCTGGCACCTGCCAGACGGTCAGGAGGGGATGCTCCAGGAGGGGCTGACCCTCCGCGTCCACCCCCTCGAGCAGGAGTGCAAGGCGCAGGGGCAGCGCAGCGGCGGCAATGTCCATCACCCTGGGGAAGGTGCGCTCCACCCCCTCAAAGCCGGTGAGCAGCTTGCTGATCTCATAGAGGTGGCCCATGTAGCGCCGAGCATGCTCGAGCTCGCGGACGGACCGATGCGAGTCCCCCCGTGACGCGGCTCCCTCACCTTCCTCCATGGCGTGCCCTCCTGGTTCCAGCCTGGCCTGTGAGCCCTACTTGCGGCCGCGCTTGAGCCTCAGGCCCCGTTTCTTCTTCGGCCCTTCCGGGAGGAGTGGGGGTTGCTCCCCGAACTGGCTGGTCAGCCGCAGCCCTCCCTTCCCGATGATGACTCGATAGCCCGACCGGTCGTGGACACTGCCCCGAGTCTTCACGACGAACAGCACCGGGATGAGCGCGCCCGCCTCCTGGGCATAGCGGACCATGAGGATGTTGTCGGCGAGCGGAGACAGCCCTTGCTCACTGAGCGGGTCGGAGAACAAGAGCGCTCGGGACTCGAGGGTGAAGAGGCTCGTCACTCCCAGGGCGCGCAGGCGGGCGACCAGGCTGTACAGGAGCTGCTGGAGGTCCTTGGGGATGAGCCCCAGGACCTCGATGTCGCTGGCGCTGTCGAGCACCACCCGGTCAGGCTTGAACTCGTGGAGCCTGTCCTCCACCTGGCTGAGGAAGCGTGTCGCGTGCCGCTGCTCTCGGGGCAGATAGAGGATCTCCACCCACCCTGCCTCGACCGCCTTCCTCAACGGAAGCCCCAGCTGCTCGGCGCTCTGCATGAGCTGGGCGGGGCCCTCCTCGAGACTGATGTAGAGCGCACGCTCCCGGAGGCGCGCCGCATCGAGCACGAACTGCACGCTGAGGGTACTCTTGCCCGTGCCGGGGCTGCCGGAAGCCAGGGTCACACTGCCGTCGAGCAGCCCACCCCCGAGCAGCTCATCCACCTGCGGCACGCCGGAGGAGACCCGCTCCCGGCGAGGCGAAGGAGGGACGACCGCCGCGCGGAGCGACACCTCGTCAATGCGAGGGAAGAGGGTGATGCCCCCGCGGTCGATGGTCATCGAGTGCCGGCCCTTGGCGTGCCCGGTGTTGCGCAGCTTGATCACCTCGAGGTAGCGGTGGCGCTCCAGCCCCTCTGCCTCCCACTTGAGAGAGATGACCCCGTCCACCACGGTCTCCTCCACACCGAAGCGGGTGAGCTGCTGTGAGCCGGGCAGGGAGTCGTTGGAGAAGAAGCCCACCGCCCCCTGGTTCTGCACGATGTTCGCCAGCCAGAACACCTTGTCGCGCACAATGCGATTGTCCTCGATCTTGTGGAGGAAGAGCGAGAGCGAGTCGATCACCACGCGCCGGGCCCCCAGGGCCTCGACGTGGCGCTGCATCTCCAGGATGTCCCGGTCCACCAGGATGTCCGGCTGGGGGATGAAGACCAGCTGCACCAGTCCCCGGTCGATCTCCCGGTCCAGGTCCCAGCCCAACCCCCGGGCGGTGGCGCGCAGGCGCGCACTGGTCTCCTCGAAGGAGAAGTAGACGCCCTTCTCGCCATGCTCCCGGGCGCCGCGGTAGAGGAACTCCAGCCCCAACACCGTCTTTCCGGAGCCCGCCACGCCCGAGACGATGACGCTGGAGCCCAGCGGGATGCCCTCACCCAGCAGCTCATCGAGCTTGGAGATGCCGGTCTTCAGGCGGCGGGAGGGCTTCGAGTCCTGCCCGGCCTGGGGCTTGCGCCGCAAGGTGATGGCGGGCGCGTAGACCTCGATACCGTCCGTGGTGATGATGAACGGGTGCTCGTCGTTGCTGTGCGAGGTGCCGCGCATCTTGACGATCTGGAGCAGCCGCTGCTGCTCTCCAGAGACCTCGCGCTGCTTGACGGTGATGATGCCGTCAATGATGGAGTAGGTCGGGTGGTCGAAGTCCTCGGAGTTGTACTCCCCGAGCAGGAAGGTGGTGCACTCCCAGGCCATCAGCCGGACGGTGAGCTCGTAGGTGAACTTGCGCAGCTCCTCGGTCGAGCGGGAGAGGTCGTCGAAGACCCTGAAGCTGTCGATGACCACCATCGAGGGCTTGAACTGCTTGAGGTGGTCCATCAGCGTGTTGCACGTCCGCTCGATTCCCTGGGTCCGGAGCATCAGGCCGAGGTCGATGAAGCGGACGCGATCGTCGAGCAGGGCCGGATCGAAGAAGGAGAAGGGCTGCAGGTAGAGCAGCGTCTTCGCGGTCGGCTGGGAGAGGGTGTTGAAGTAGAGGACCCGGCCGCCCTGGGCGGCGTGGTGGAAGCAGATCTGCTGGGTGAGGATGGTCTTGCCCGAGCCCGGGGGGCCCGCGAGCACCGTCACCCCGCCCTTGGGCATGCCGCCGTGGAAGATGGCATCCAGGTTGGGGATGCCCGTCTCCAGCCGGGGAATCATTGGCCGTTCACCTGGGCCACTCATGCCTTTCCACCCCTCTCATCCGCCGACCGGGCCTGCACCTTGCGCAGCTCCGTATGGAGGCCTGGCGTGAGGATCTCTCCTGTGAGTGTGCCAAGCACCCGCAGCAGCTCGACGACCAGGAACGCGAGGGACTCATCGAGGAGCGCTCCGTCGAGGGCTGGCACGGCCTGGCGCAGCTCCGCGAAGTGCACTCCGCTCGTCTCGACTTTGAGCGCCGCGAGGTGCGGAAACTGCTCGGTCCCCTGGTAGAGCACCCGCTCCAGGATGGCCATCAAGGTGATCTCTCCCAGGCTCATGTGAGCCCGGCGCCAGAGCGCATCCAAGGCACGCTCATAGAGCTCGACGAGCGCATGGTGAGACAGAGGCCCTGCCCTGCCGTCTCGCCAGGCGCTCACGACGTCGCTGTGAAGGTTGCGTTCAGACATCTCTTGGAGGCAGGGGCTGCAGAGGGAGCTGGCGCCAGACTTCGCAGGGCTTAGCGGGTGGAATTGAGCAAGTCCACCGTCAAGATGGCTTGTGTTGCAGACGCACCATCCGGTCCATCAAGTGCTCGAGGGCCTTGGCCGGGTCCTCGCAGAGCCCCGAGTGAACGGGCGAGGTCTGGATGATGGTGCTGCGCGGCGCCACCAGCCAGTGCCAGCGCTCCTTCTGGGGCAGCTGGCCAATGGGCCCCGCCGCCCGGCCTCCGGTGCAGATGCGCGGGATGGCCTCCAGGTGGCTGCGGACGAGTTCCAGGTCCACCTCGGGCTCGAGGGCCCGCAGGCGCCGCTCGTCCACCTCGACTTTGGCTGCCAGGAAGCGGCTTGTGAGGCAGAAGAGGATGACGCCCGCGTTGATGAACTCGCCGCGCTCCACGCGAGGCACCACGCGGACGATGGCGTAATCAAACGAGCTGGGCGCGGGCACGCTCCGCCTCCTCGATGAACCGTGGCGCTGCCTCCAGCCGCTCTCGCAGCCAGGCCAGGTATGCCGCCCGGTGTGCTTCTTTGGAGGGGAAGGCCTCCTCCCCTCCCAGCCACTCGTCTGGGATGAGCGCCACCGTCTGTTCGAGCACCTCGGGCGTCAGCCGGCTGCGCAGCGTGGCTTCGGCCTGACGCAGCGCGGTGGCCCAGGGCAGCAGCACGTGGTCCTTGATGGGAGCGAACGCCGTCTTGCTGCGCTCCAGGTACTCCGCCCACGAGTGGTGGAAGTACATCGACGCCCCGTGGTCGATGAGCCACAGCTCCTTGTGCCAGTGCAGCATGTTGGGGTTCTTCGGTGTCCGGTCCACGTTCGTCACGTAGGCGTCGAAGCAGACGATCGCCGAGGCCTCCTCTGCGACGGGCGCCGGCCCCGCGACGGGATCGAACGTGATGGAGCCTGGCAGGTAGTCCAGCGCGAGGTTGAGCCCTCCGCTGGCTTTGATGAGATCCCGGATCTCCTGGTCGGGCTCGGCGCGGCCCAGTACCGGATCCAGGTGCATGAACACCAGCTCCGGGATGCGGAGCCCCATGGCACGTGCCAGCTCTCCTGCCAGCAGCTCCGCGATGAGCACCTTGAGCCCCTGGCCCGCGCCTCGGAACTTCAGCACGTACATCCCCGAGTCATCCGCCTCCACGATGGCGGGCACCGAGCCACCCTCGCGCAGCGGCGTCACATACCTGGTCGCCGTCACCGTCCTCAGCATCACCCCGCACTTATCACGGAGGCGTCCGAGCGCCGCAGGGGAGACTGGCGCAGCCCGGCTGCCGCGGGGCGCTGGGAAACCTGTCTGACAACCAGACAGGTTTAGCCCCAGCGCGCCGCCGGAGCTGGCCGTCAGCGGCGCTCCTTCCCTGTAGGATTCGCTCTCGCATGCGCTCATCTCCCGGCTCCAGCCGCTCTTGCCTCTGGTTGCTCCTCGGTGTCTTGCTGGTCCACACCGCCCAGGCCGCGCCCTCAGGCAGCCCTCCCACGTCCGCCCAGCCTGCGCGCTGGACGGCGCAGTGGATCGCCGCGGAGGGGCACCCTGCTCGGGCCTACGGCGTCTATCTCTTCCGGCGCACGTTCGAGCTCGCCTCCAAGCCGCGCACGTTCCGCGTCCACGTCAGCGGAGACAACCGGTATGCGCTCTTCGTCAACGGCGTGCGCGTGGTGCGCGGCCCTGCCCGCGGCGACATCGAGAACTGGCGCTATGAGACGGTCGATCTCGGTCCCCAGCTCCGCCCGGGGAAGAACGTCCTGGCCGCGGTGGTGTGGAACTACGCCGAGCATGGGCCCTTCGCCCAGATCAGCCATCGCACCGGGTTCGTCCTTCAAGGAGACACCGAGAAGGAGAGCACCCTCGTCGACAGCGGGCCCTCGTGGAAGGCCGTCCGCGATGAGGGCTTCGAGGTGCTGCCCATGGGGTACGCCCGGATGAAGACCTTCTATGTGGCCGGGCCAGGAGATCGTCTGCGGGCGGAGCGACACCCCTGGGGCTGGGAGCTCCCGGGCTTCGATGATGCGGCCTGGCCCGCCGTGGCCGTCGTGGCCCCAGCGGCGGCGAAGGGGGGCTCGTATGTCACGGACAACGAGTGGCTGCTGGTCCCCCGCAACATCCCCCTCATGGAGGAGCGTCCCGAGCGGCTGAAGGCCGTGCGGCGCTCCACCGGCGTCCAGGTGCCCCAGGGGTTCCCGGCACAGCCCGCCGCGCTGCGCATTCCCGCCCGGACCCGCGCCGAGCTGCTGCTGGACCAGGGGCACCTCACCACCGCCTATCTGGAGCTCCTCGTCTCGGGTGGACGAGGAGCGCGGGTCGAGGTGGCCTACGCCGAGAACCTCTGGGGACCCGATGGCAAGCAGAAGGGGCACCGGGACGAGGTCGACGGGAAGCTCTTCCGCGGCAACATGGACGAGCTGTGGCCCGATGGAGGTGCCCGGCGCCTCTTCTCGCCGCTGTGGTGGCGCACGTACCGCTACGTGCAGCTCATCATCGAGACGGCGGACGAGCCGCTCACCCTCGAGGATCTGCGAGGCATCTACACCGGCTATCCCTTCGAGCGCCGGGCCCGCTTCGACGCCCGCTCCGCCGAGCTGGAGAAGATCCTCGACGTGGGCTGGCGGACGGCCCGCCTGTGCGCGCACGAGACGTATATGGACTGTCCCTACTACGAGCAGCTCCAGTATGTGGGCGACACGCGAGTGCAGGCGCTGATCTCCCTCTACATGTCCGGGGATGACCGCCTCATGCGCAACGCCATCGTCCAGTTCAACCAGTCGCGCGTGAGCGACGAGCTGACCACGAGCCGCTATCCCGTCAGCTCGCGGCAGTACATCCCCGCCTTCTCCCTGCTCTGGATCGGCATGGTGCACGACCACTGGTGGTACCGGGGAGACGCGGCGTTCGCGCGGGAGCAGCTCTCGGGTGTCCGCGCGGTGCTCTCCTACTTCCAGCGGCACTCGCGGCCGGAGGGTGGGCTGACGCGGCTGCCCTACTGGGGCTTCGTCGACTGGGTGGAGGGCTGGCCCGGAGGCGTGCCGCCCGGGTGGAACGTGCCGCCCTTCTGGAGCAAGGCCGGCGAGACGGTGTTCCCGGAGAGCGATCCCCAGGGCTCCTCGTCCGTCATGGATCTGCACCTGCTGCTCGCGTACGACTGGGCGGCCGAGCTGGAGCGCGCCGTGGGTGAGCCCGCCCGCGCCGAGCAGGCCGAGAAGGCCGCCGCCGCGCTCCGGGCCACCCTCCGCCGCCTCTATTGGAGTGACGCCCGGAAGCTCTTCGCAGACACGGCCCACCACAAGAGCTTCTCGGTGCATGCGAACGCGCTCGCCGTCCTGGCCGAGGCCGTCACCGGTGACGAGGCGCGCACGTTGATGGAGCGAGCGCTCGCCGATACCACACTGACCCGCCCCACCATCTACTTCCGCTTCTATGTCCACGACGCGCTTCGGAAGGTGGGGCTGGGGGACACGTACCTCGATCAGCTCGGCCCCTGGCGCCGCATGCTGGCCCTGGGGCTGACCACCTGGGCCGAGACCGAGGATCCCTCCCGCTCCGAGTGTCACGCGTGGGGCGCGAGCCCCAACATCGAGCTGTACCGCACGGTGCTCGGGATCGACGCGGCCGCGCACGGCTGGCAGCGGGTGAGCCTACGGCCTGCGCTGGGCTCGCTCCCGCAGGCCAGTGGGACCATCCCCCACCCTCGCGGGGAGCTGTCCGTGGCGTACACCGTGAAGAACGGACGGCTCGAAGCCCGAGTCCAGCTCCCCGCCGGCGTCGAAGGCGAGCTCCACTGGGCGGGACAGACGCGGGCCCTGCCTCCAGGGCGCAGCGCCGTGAGCCTCGACAGCCGCCCGCAGACTCCCCGCTGAACGAGCGGCCCCGTCCAGCCGTGGACTCCTCCCCACCGCGAGCCTTGTGCCCCGGAGGCATAGACAAGTAAGACGCGTCCACCCTGAATAACCGGAGGCGCCCATGCGGATGCCCAGGACCGCTGTACTGGCGTTGCTCGTCACTCTCGCACTCCCCCCCGCGGCCATGGCGGGCCAGAGCGCCTCGAAGCGCTGGGCGGCCCATCGCGGCGAGTTCTCCTCGTGGCAGCTCAGCGGTGCGAGCCGTGCGGCGGATGGCTCGCTCCAGCTGCTCCCGGGCCAGTCCTGGGCCGGCACGGATCCGTACGGGCCCGGCGGCTTCGCCGGCGGCAACTACTACAACGGCGGCTCGTTCGTGCAGGGCGAGGTGACCAGCCCCATCGTCACCTCCTCCTTTGCCTTCCGCCAGGCCATCGCCTCCTGGGAGGCCAGCACGCCCACGGGCACCTGGGTGGAGACATTCATCCGCGTGCAGGTCTCCGGCACCTGGACGAAGTGGTACAGCCTGGGCGTGTGGGCCTCGGACGGCTCGACGGTGCAGCGTCACTCGGCCACCTCGCAGTCCGACAACGTGGCGTATGTCGCCACCGACACGCTGGTCGTCACCGCCAAGAAGGCGTCCGCCACCGCCTGGCAGGTGAAGGTGCGGCTCTTCAGCGCCAACGGCGTGGCCACCCCAAGCCTGCGCGCCAGCGCCGTCACCGTCTCCCTGGCGCCGGACCGCCCCTCCTCGTTCCCTCCTGGTAGCTCCGCCCGCTGGAACACGGTGCTCGGGGTGCCCCAGTGCTCGCAGATGGTCTACCCGGACGGAGGCGAGGTCTGGTGCAGCCCCACGTCCACCGCCATGGTGCTGCGGTACTGGGCCGGAGAGAGCACGACGAGCTGCGAGCCGCACGTGCGCGCTTCCGTCAGCGGTGTGTATGACTGGTACTACGGCGGGCACGGCAACTGGCCGTTCAACACCGCCTATGCCTCGGCCCAGGGCTTCCAGGCTCACGTGGCGCGCTTCACGAGCTTCTCCCAGCTGGAGCCGTGGATCTCCGCGGGCGTCCCCGCCATCCTGAGCGTGGCGTGGCGCAATGGCGAGCTCACGGGCGCGCCCATCGCCTCCACCGCCGGGCACCTGATCGTCCTGGTGGGCTTCGACGCGGCCGGCAACCCCGTGGTGAACGACCCGGCCGGCCCGAGCAACACCACCGTGCGCCGCACGTACTACCGCTCGCAGCTGGAGCCGCTGTGGCAGAGCGCCTCGGCCGGCACCGCGTACCTCATCTACCCTCAGGGCTGGACGGTGCCCGCCCTGTGAGCGCGCCGACACCTTGCCCCTTCGGTGGGCGGCCAGGCTGAGGTGCGCTCCGTATACATATAAGGATAAGGGAGCGCTCCTCGGAGTGGACAGCCGCCAGTGAAGCAGGCACCGTCCCCGCCGTTGCGCCGTGCAGCCCTGGCGCATAGACACCCTGTCACCCCGACTGGAGGAAGCCTTGCCCCTGTCGCTCCTGGCGGCGCTGGTGCTCACTGCCGCCCCCGCCCTCTCGCCCCACCCCTACAACGTCCAGGATCAGGTCACGCTGCGCCGGCTCAGTGAGCCGCGCGTCTCTCCTGACGGCCAGCGCATCGCCTTCGTGCTGCGCACCACGGACATGGAAGCCAACCGCGGCCGCACGGACTTGTGGCTCGTCAACGCGGATGGCTCCGGCACTCGCCAGCTCACCTCCCACCCGGACAGTGACAACCAGCCCGTGTGGGCCCCGGATGGCCGCAGCCTCTTCTTCCTCTCCTCGCGCGGCGGCTCCTCCCAGGTGTGGCGCCTGCCCATCGACGGCGGCGAGCCCCAGCAGGTGACGAAGCTCCCGCTCGACGTGAACGCCTTCGCCCTCTCGCGGGATGGCGCCAGGCTCGCCGTCGCCCTGGAGGTCTTCCCCGACTGCCCCACCCTGGACTGCAACACCCAGCGCAACGAGGCGAAGGCCAAGAACAAGAGCTCTGGCCGCGTCTACGACAAGCTCTTCGTCCGCCACTGGGACTCGTGGAAGGAGGGCACCCGCTCGCACCTCTTCGTCGTCCCCGTGGCCGGCGGCACGCCCGTGGACGTGATGAAGGGCATGGACGCGGACAGCCCGGGCAAGCCCTTCGGCGGGCCGGAAGAGTTCACCTTCACCCCGGATGGCAAGGGCGTGGTCTTCACCGCCCGGGACGTGGGCCGCCAGGAGTCCTGGAGCACCGATCTGGATCTCTTCCTCGCCTCCGCGGACGGGCAGGGCCCGCCACGCAAGCTCACCGTCAGCAACCGCGCCACGGACACCTCCCCGGTGTTCAGCCCGGATGGGAAGACGCTCGCGTACCTGGCCATGGAGCGCCCGGGCTACGAGGCGGACCGCCTGCGCGTCATCCTCCGCACGTGGCCGGAGGGCAAGGAGCGGGTGCTCACGGAGAAGTGGGATCGCTCCGCCGGCGGGCTCGCCTGGAGCACGGACGGCAAGACGCTCTTCACCTCCGCCTACAGCGAGGGCCAGCATCCCGCCTTCGCCATCGACGTGGCCAGCGGCCAGGTGCGCCAGCTCACCCAGCAGGGCCATGCCTCGGACGTGCAGCCAGCCGGGAGCCGCATCGTCTACAGCTTCGACACGCTGAAGGCTCCCGCGGACCTGGTCTCCAGCGGCGCGGACGGCTCGGACGCGCGCCCGCTCACCCGCGTCAACCAGGAGGCGCTGGCCGCCATCCGCTTCGGAGACTACGAGCCCTTCACCTTCGCCGGCTGGAACGGGGAGAAGGTGTTCGGCTATGTGGTGAAGCCGGTCGACTTCGATCCGAAGAAGAAGTACCCGGTGGCCTTCCTCATCCACGGCGGGCCGCAGGGCAGCTTCAGCAACCACTTCCACTACCGGTGGAACCCGCAGACGTACGCGGCGCGGGGCTACGCGGTGGTGAGCATCGACTTCCACGGCTCGACGGGCTACGGGCAGGCCTTCACGGACTCCATCCAGGATGACTGGGGCGGCAAGCCGCTGGAGGATCTGCAGAAGGGGCTGGCGGCGGCCCTCTCTCGCTACTCCTTCCTCCACCCCGAGCGGGTGTGCGCGCTGGGCGCCAGCTACGGCGGCTACATGATCAACTGGATCGCCGGGAGCTGGCCGGACCGCTTCAAGTGCCTGGTGAACCACGACGGCATCCTCGACAACCGCATGGGGTACTTCGACACGGAGGAGCTCTGGTTCCCCGAGTGGGAGCACCGCGGCACGCCGTGGGCGAACCCCGCCGCCTTCGAGAAGCACAACCCCATCCACCACGTGGGCAAGTGGAAGACGCCCATGCTCGTCGTCCAGGGCGGCAAGGACTTCCGCGTGGTGGAGACACAGGCGCTGGGCACCTTCAACGCGCTCCAGCGCCGCGGCATCCCCTCCCGGTTCCTCTACTTCCCGGATGAGAACCACTGGGTGCTCAAGCCCGCCAACAGCGTGCTGTGGCACGACACGGTGCTGAGCTGGCTGGACCAGTGGACAAAGCCGGGCGCCGCGGCCCCCGTGGTCAAGAGCGCGCCCTAGTCACAGCAGCACTGGCGGGAGTTGCATTCATGCCCGAACGTCTCTCACATCCCCCCCCCTCCAGAGCCCCGGCTCGGGTGTGGCTCGTGGAGGACAACCTCCTGGACACGCAGCGCACGCTCGCGCTGCTGGGGAGGTTCTACGCGGTGACGCACTTCGGCGATGCCGCCAGCATGCTGGAGCGCCTGAGCGACGAGCCCCCGCCGGACCTCCTGCTGCTCGACTGGCAGCTGCCCGGCGTGTCCGGGCTGGATGCGTGCCGCTTCGTGCGCGAGCAGCACGATGAGGCGGCCCTGCCCGTGCTCATGCTCACCGTGCGAGGGGCGCGGGAGGACTTCCGCGAGGGGCTGCAGGCGGGCGCCAATGACTACGTGGCCAAGCCCTACGACGAGACGGAGTTCCTGGCGCGTGTGCGCACCCTGCTGCGGATGCGCCGAGCCATCGCGGATGCGCGCAGCTCCCAGGCCCTGGCGGAGGCCACCCAGGCGGAGCTGGATGCTGAGCGTGTCCACCTGAGGGACTTGTTCGAGAACGCGCCAGCCATCGTCTGCGTCCTGCGAGAACCCGGCCACGTCTTCCAGATGGCCAACCCCCTCTATCGGCGTGTCATCGCGGGAGAGCGACAGCTGGTGGGGCTTCCGGTGCGCGAGGCCCTGCCGGAGGTGGTGAATCAAGGCTTCATCCGGCTGCTGGACGAGGTGTATCGCACGGGTGTGCCCTTCGTTGGCCACGAGATGCCACTGCGGCTGGACCGGCATGGGAATGGCCAGCTCGAGGACACCTTCTTTACCTTCGTGTACCAACCCACGCACGATGCACAGGGAAACGTGGACGGCATCGCCGTCTTCGGCTTCGAGGTGACAGAGCAGGTGGTGGCGCGCAGGAGGGCGGAGGCGGCCACGGCGCAGCTGGAGGCCATCTTCCAGAGCATCCCGGACGCCTTGTACGTGGGAGGCCCGAGCGGCATCCACCGCGCCAACGCGGCCGCCCTGGACATGCTCGGCTATGACAGCGTGGAGGCGCTCAACCGCAACATCGGCACCCTGGCAGAGGAGATCCGCACGCGCCGCGTGGACACCGGGGAGATCATCCCGGAGGAGGGCCAGGCCTTCACCTCCGCCCTGCGGGGACAGCCCGACGTTCAGGAGGTGCTGGTGCGCAACCTGCGAACGGGCGAGGACCGCGTGGTCCGTAGCTCCTGCGCTCCCATCCGGGTGGGCACCGAGGTGGTGGGGGCGGTGGCCATCAACGTCGACATCACCGAGCGCCGCCGCATGGAGGAGGCGCTGCGCAAGAGCGAGGAGCACCTGCGCCGAGTGGCGGAGGCGACAGGCGTGGGGACCTGGGAGCTGGAGCTTCGCACCCGGCACATCCTGGCGGATGCGCGGATGCGCGAGCTGTTCTGGCTCGCGCCGGACGGGCCTCTCACGCAGGAGGCGGTCTTCGAGGCGGTGCACCCGGAGAACCGGAAGCAGGTGGTCGAAGCTGTCACCCAAGCACTGGCAGGAGCGCGCGAAGGCCGCTACGCGTTGGAGTACCGCCTCCGGAACACCGACGGCCACCAGCGCTGGGTGGAGGCTCGCGGGCGCGCGTACTTCGATGCGGCCAGCAAGCCGGTGCGCTTCCTGGGTACCGTGGTGGACATCAGCCCGCGCAAGGAGGCCGAGAGCGCCCAGGCCGAGTTCCTCCAGGCGCTCATGTCCCAGCCCCTCCTGGGGGTTGCCATCTTCCGGGGCCCGCACCATGTCTTCGAGACGGCCAATGCGCCCTACCAGCAGATGGTGGGCAGCCGCGACGTGGTGGGCAAGCCCATGCTCGAGGCACTCCCAGAGCTGAAGGGCCAGGGCTTCGACACCCTGCTCACCCGGGTGATGCAGACCGGGGAGCCCTTCGTGGGCCGGGAGACGCCCGTCGTCCTTGGCAGGCACGGCGCGGAGAGGCTGGAGCAGGCCTTCTTCAACTTCGTGTACCAGCCCATGCGCGGGCGGGAGGGCCTCTCCGATGGGGTCCTCGTCGTCGCCCAGGACGTGACGGACCTGGTGCGCGCCCGGCATGATGCGGAGCGGCTCGCCCAGGAGTCCAAGGGGCGCTCGGACTTCGAGCAGCAGCTCATCGGTATCGTCAGTCACGACCTGCGCAATCCCCTGCAGGCCATCCACCTGGGCGTGATGAGCCTCCTGCGGCAAGACGACCTGAGTGAGCGCCAGACGAAGGTGACCGTGCGCATCCAGTCCAGCGTCGAGCGCGCGAGCCGGATGATTCGAGACCTGCTCGACTTCACCCAGGCGCGCCTGGGGAGCGGCATCCGCCTCGAGCGGCGGCCCACGGACTTGTTCGACGTGGTGCGCAACGTCCTGCAGGAGGTGGAGGCCATCTACCCCGACCGTGAGGTGCGGCTGCGGCAAGAGGGCGACGGCAAGGGAAGCTGGGATGCCGACCGGCTCTCTCAGGCCGTGCAGAACCTCGTCACCAACGCCCTCAAGTACAGCCCCGAGGGCACACCCGTGGCGGTGACGATGAGGGGAGAGCCGGGCCACATCGTGCTCCAGGTGCAGAACGCGGGAGCCCCCATTCCGTCGGAGCTGCTGCCGCGCATCTTCGAGCCCCTGCAGCGGGCCACGGCGGACGTGGACAAGCAGGGCCGCAGCGTGGGCCTGGGCCTCTACATCGTGAAGCACCTGGTGGAGGCGCATGCGGGCACAGTGGAGGTGAAGTCCTCCGAGGCAGAGGGCACCACCTTCCAAGTGCGGCTGCCCCGAAGCGCATCCGGCGCAGCCTCCTGAGCGGCCTGCCCTGCGGTTCGCTGCGGGGGGCGAGGCTTCCCGCGGCTCGCGCCAGGCCTCACTTCGTGGGGGGCGTCGCCTCCGCCAGAGCAGGCGTTGATGCCGAGCCCGCGCCCGGGGCTGGGGTGTCCACCTTGAAGCCCGCGCGCTCCAGCATGGCGCGCATCTCGGAGCGAGCCACTGACTTGCTGAGCGCCTCGTTCGGCTCGATGACCTTCTTCTTCACCAGCTCGAGCAGCGAGTCATTCAGCGTCACCATCCCCTGCCCGCGCGAGGTCTGCATCACCGAGGGAATCTGGAACGCCTTCCCCTCGCGGATGAGGTTGGACACCGAGCCGGTGCACAGGAGCACCTCCTGCGCCGCCACCCGCCCGCCGCCGATGCGCTTGCACAGCGACTGCGCGATGACGCCCTTGAGGGACTCGGAGAGCATCATCCGGATCTGCGGCTGACGATCCGCCGGGAACTGGTCGATGATGCGCTCCACCGTGGACGCCGCCGTGTTGGTGTGCAGCGTCCCGAACACGAGGTGCCCCGTCTCCGCCGTCTCGATGGCGGTGGCGATCGTCTCCAGGTCCCTCATCTCGCCCACCAGCACGACATCTGGGTCCTCTCGCAGCGCGGCGCGCAGTGCGTTCTTGAAGGAGTGCGTGTGGACTCCCACCTCGCGCTGGTTCACCAGACAGCTCTTGTTCCTGTGAACGAACTCGATGGGGTCCTCGACGGTGATGATGTGGTCCTCGCGGTGGCGGTTGACGTAGTCGATCAGCGCCGCCAGCGTGGTGGACTTGCCGCTGCCCGTGGGGCCCGTCACCAGCACCAGTCCCTTGGTGAGGAAGCACAGGTCCAGCACGTGCCGGGACAGGCCGATCTCCTCCGCGGTGCGGATCTTGTTGGGGATCTGCCGCAGCACGGCGCCGATGCCCTTGCGGTCCTCGAAGACGTTGACGCGAAAGCGCGCCGCGGACGTCTCGTAGGCGAAGTCCGTGTCGTGGAACTCCTCCCACTGCTTGCGGTTCTTCTCGGGGGCGATGCTGAAGATCATCGCCTTGAGCTTCTCGTGCGTGACGACGCCGTAGTCCTCGATCGCCACCATGTCGCCGTCGATGCGCATGTGCGGCAGCGTCTCGCTCGTCAGGTGCAGATCCGAGGCGTCACGGGCCAGCATCGCCTTCATCAAGGCGAGCATCTGTGACTCGGCGAGCTTCCTGGGGTCCTGGACCTCTTCGACGGAGGGGCCCGGCGCCACAGGCGCCAGGACGGGAGCCGCTGGAGCAACGGTGAGCACCGGGGGCTGGGTGACAGGACCCGTGGGGACTGCCGGGACAAGCGGCGTGGCCGGCACGTGCGTGGATGGAGCTGCGGCTGCGGCGGGTGCAGCGGGAACAGGCACCGGGGGCAGCGTCGAAGGCCCCATAGGAGCGGCGGGTGCTACCGATGCCGCAGGGGCGGTAGGAGCAGGCACCGGCGCCAGTGTGAGCGGCCTCGCGGGAGCTGCACGCACCGGCGGGGCCGCGGGCGCGACAGGAGCGGCCGGAACGTGCGGCTCGGCCACTGCAGGAACTTCCGCCAGTGTGGCGTGCGGAACGGGGGCGGGGGTCTCCGCGACGGGCCGTGCTACTGGCGCCACGGGGAGCACCGGCACGGGAGCTGACACCGGGGCTGGCGGCGCGGGAGGCGCCTTAGGAATGGGAGTGTTGAACCCGCCCGGCCCAGAGAGTTCCAGCTCCAGCTCGTACGCATCCGGCAGATCCTGCGAGATGAGCACAGGGTCGACAGCCTGGGCCACCAGATCGAGCATCTCGTGCGGCGAAGCCAGCTCGAGCTTCTCCTCCTCGAAGGGCGAGGGGAGCTGGGCAAAGGGCACCAGCGACACCTTCACGTAGCCCTGGAGAAGCTCCAGCGTGACCTGCACCTGGCCAGCGGGTGCGGCGTAGGGGAAGGCGGTGGTGCCCTCGGGCGGGAAGGCGGTCCGCTGCTCAGCGGGTAGCAGCTCCGCGATCGCCCCGAGGATCTGCTGGGTGGTGAGGTTCTGCTTCAGCACCGGCAGCAGCCCCGTGGGGGTGCGCATGTTCACACCGCCACCGGTCTGGATCAGCAGCTCCTGACCGGAGTCCTTGAAGAGCTTTTCGATGATGGCGTCGAGCCTGGCCATGGCGTCCGCGAGCTTAAGCTTTTTGTAGCACGAGAGAGACAAGCCCTCTCAGTCCGCCCAGGCGCAGGCCGCCCTCCTACCGCACCAGGACACGCCAAAATTACAGAATGGGTCGAACCCCGGACGGCCGCCGGCCCCTCGCACGCGGCGTGCGGGAAGGACTGTCACCGACGCGGGGCTCGTGAGGCCAGCTCGCGCTCCACGAAGAGCCGGAGGATGTGCAGGAAGTCCTGCGCGTTGGTGACCACGCCAAACGCCTGGTGCGTGCCCCGGTCCTTCAGCTTGCTCACCACGAACTCGGACGAGTCCACGCAGATGGTCGCCAGCTCCCTCAGCCCACCGTCAGGCTCGGTGAAGAACGAGGGCAGCATGTTCCCCGTGGCGATCGCGTGCAGCGCCGTGGCGATCAGCACCGCCATCGTCGCCTTCACCGTGTGGCGCCGCATGGCGTCCTGCGCCGCCAGGTTGTCCGTCACCACGTCCGGCAGCGGCCCGTCATCCCGGATGGAGCCCGTCAGCACGAACGGCACGCCGTGCACCACGCATGCGTGCATGATGCCGTCCTTGATGACGCCCCGCTCCACCGCCTCTGCGATGGAGCCCGCCGCGCGCACCTGGTTGATGGCGCGCATGTGCAGGCCATGCCCGCCCGACGTCGCCTCGCCCTCGCCGCTCATCCCCAGCGTGGTGCCGAAGATGGACGCCTCGATGTCATGCACCGCCACCGCGTTGCCCGCCAGCAGCGCCCCCACGAAGCCGTTGACGATGAACCACGTCATGTCCGCTCGCGCCCGCGAGTGCACCAGCGCCGGCCCCGTCACCCACACCGGATAGCCACCCCGCTCGCGCTCCGCCACCAACAGCCGCGCCATGCGCGCGTAGTCGATGGGCTTCTCGCGCGACACCTCGCTTGTCATGAACTTGAACTCGCCCTCCACGCCACCCGCCAGCCACGAGGCGTGCACGTAGATGCCCTGGCTCCCATCCTCCGCCTGGCCCATCGCCACCCGCTCGCCCTGGCGCACGCGACGCCCCTCACGCGTCCACAGCTCCCCGTCCGCCCCCAGCACCAGCGCGCAGTCCATCCGCGGCTCGCGCGGCATGCGCCAGCGCCCTCCCACCCGCACGTAGGTGGGCAGGTTCGTGGTGGAGAAGAAGCCCTCGGGCAGGACTCCATCCGCCGGAGCGGGCTCGAAGCGGGCCTCCGGGGCTCGCGCGAAGCGCTCAGCGCTGAAGTCGGGGTGGGGAATGGTGCTCACCCCGGGAAGATGGACGGATGCCCCCCCTGGTTCAAGTGTGATGGCGCCCCCCATGCTGGCGGTGCCCACGACGACGCCAAGTGCGTCCACCCACCGCGAACAGCGCCTAACCGACTGAATTTACAGGCGAACATTCCTCCTGAAAAATCCCTGGGAGAGGGCCCGCAACTTCCACCCGGGCGTCGGGTTCATGTCGGCAGAGACGATGCCGGCACGGCCGGCACAAACCCAAGGAGAACGACCAAGATGAAGACCCTCTCTCTTGCTGTGGCGGTGGTGGCGGGCGTGATGATGGCAGCTCCGGCCGAGGCCGCGCGGTCGGACCGGCGGCAGGTGAAGCAGCAGGTGCGCATCGTCCAGGGTGTGAAGAGCGGCGAGCTCACGAAGGCAGAGGCCACACGGCTGGAGGTGCAGCACCTGGCCGTCAAGAAGGAGATCCGCCAGGCCCGCGCCGATGACGGCCACCTTGACGCCGCGGAGCGCGCGAAGATCGAGCGCCATCAGGACGGGCTCAACCGCCGCATCTACCGTCAGAAGCACGACGGCCAGTCGCGCTGAGCCCCGCAGCCTCCAACACTCTCCGGGAGAGCAGGCGAGCAGCGGCCCGCCCTGGACGCTACAATGCGTCCTGACCGTGGAACGCTCCCGCCCTGCTCCTCCCCACTCCTCCGCCGAGCTCGGCGTGGCCTCCCTCCCAGAGGGCCGCCTGCCTTCGTTGAGTGCCCTGGTGGAGGAGGTTCGCGCTCCCGGCGCTGCTCGCGCCGAGGTCGATGCGCTGCTCGCGGGCCTCTCCCAGCCGCTGCCGCCCGATCACCCCCCGCGTGAGCACGCCGACCTGCTGCTGTCCCTCATCGGAGACGACATGGTCGCCGGCTACACCGGCTCCAACGGCCGCACGGTGCGCGCCGCCGCGATCCAGGCCCTGATCGCGCTCGGCTACCCCTACGCCCTGGAAGTACCTCCTGAGGCGCTCGAGGCGATGGCCCGCGATGGGGAGCTCCGCGACCCGGGGCTCCTCTCCACCCAGAAGGGCCGGTGGGGGACCGGGCTCGTCGCTCTCGCCGGGGTGCTGCAGCTGTTTCCGGCGCTCTACTTCGGAGTCGAAATGGGGTCGGCGATGTTCCTGGCGATCACCCTCTCCATCATCGCCGGCACCACGTTCATCCCGGCCCTCGTGGCCATCCTTGGGCAGCACGTGGGCAGCCGCGGCCTCAAGAGCTTCGGACTCGGTTGGCTGAAGTTCGCTGCCGCGCTCTGGGCCGGCTCCGGCATCCTCGCCCTGGGCAGCCCGCTCCTCCTCCCGGTCGCCCTCACCTTCGGAGGGTTGATCTTCTTCGGCGCCAGGCTCATGGGCGCGAAGGACGAGTGAGCCCCCAAGCCGCTCCGTTCAGCTGATCCGCCGCTTCGAGCCACCCTCGGCTGCCCCTTCGCGGAGCCGGTTCATGGCGCAGCTCGGCTACCAGCACCTCAATGCCTACGTCCTCGCGTTCGGGGGCGACAGCAACTGGTTCCCGCAGGGCAAACCCCCGCCCGGGTGCAGGTGGTTCCCGCTGAGCAACCCCTGCGACGACCCCAAGGGGGCCCAGCAGCTCGTACAGGGGATGAGCGGGAATGAAAGCGGATAAAGGGGGGTGAGACAGGAGCGTGGCGGGTGGCCGGCGCCTTCGGCGTCGCCGCCGCTCGCTCCCCGGCAAGTCGAATTGCCGCGGCGGCTCGTACTCCGGAGAGCTTGCGCGTGAAGGGGTTCGCCCCTCCCGGTACTCGATGGCAGCCATGGACTCATCGGGGTCAGGCCTCCCGAGGAAGCGGCCGCTCCGGAGCAGAAGAGGTCCTAGCGGCGACCGCCGGCGGCCCGCTTGCGCCGGGGCTCGGCCTTCCGCGCGAGGTGCTCCACGGTCTGCTCCACCGTCACGAGGAACGCGCGCACCGACTTGTCGAGCGCCGGCTCCGGCGTGTCCTCGATGCGGGTGTGCGAGATGCCCGGTGAGGACTGCGCGAAGACCATCGCGGTCGGCACGATGTCGGCCATCTCCGCCGCGTCGTGGAGCGGACCCGACGGGATCTCCGGCGCATGGCCGGTGACGCCCTTGACCGCCTTTCGCACGAAG
>Ga0190275_10001024_pt1 | contig 21623 bp, 15 predicted proteins | sample Popmic550T_FD_133745 | JGI IMG/M metagenome (GOLD analysis project Ga0190275, IMG submission 133745) | Populus adjacent soil microbial communities from riparian zone of Yellowstone River, Montana, USA - 550 T | ecosystem: Environmental > Terrestrial > Soil > Riparian zone > Trees stand | place...
GCGCGCCAGCTCGCGCTCGGGCGGGGCCAGCGTGAGCTTGTACAGCTCCAGCGGCAAGTACTAGGCGCGGAACTGGTCGCCCTCGGCCAGCGAGCGATAGCCGCCCAGCGTCTCCGCGCCCGCCATGATGGCGATGGTGTGCAGGTAGATGTCGCGCGCCAGATCGGCCTGCTTCGCGTCCTTCCCCGCGGTGAACATCCCCACCCCCGGCACCAGCACGATGCGCGGAAAGGAATCCTGCAGCCCCTCGTCCGTACGGTGGCGCGCGGCGTAGGCGGCGTAGGCGGCGTAGGCGGCGTAGTCGGCGCGATACGTCTCCAGCGCGCGAACGAAGGCGCCGGCGGCGGCGTCCGTGTCCGCCGGATCGTCCACCTCCACCCAGAGCGGGTGCACCCTGGTCGTGAGGATGTGGTCCGGCGTCGCGGCCCCCGCGGCGGAGGCGCCGCGGCCGCGGGCGGAGGAGACGAAGGCCATCACCTCCGGCGTGTCGGTGTGGCGCAGGATCACGCGGCGGTCGGCGGAGAGCGCGCCGCGGATGGTCGGCGCGAGCGCGGCGGCGGCGCGGCGGCGCTCCTCATCCCCCAGCGCGTAGCGCGATTCCGCGGCGAACACGGCGGCCGGGTTCCGCGCCTCGACGTAGGCGCGGGCACGGTCGACCAGCTCCAGGTGGCGGCGATACGCCTCTTCCGGGCTCGATCCCCACGTCACCAGGCCGTGGTTCAGCAGCACCAGGCCGGGCGCCGAGGGATCGGCGCGCACGGCTTCGCCCACCTCCTTCGACAGCAGGAAGCCGGGGCGGCGGTAGGGGATGCGCAGGATGTCGGCGCCCAGCGCGTCGTCCAGCGCCGCGTGCGGGTCGGTGCTGTTGACCACCTGCAGGATGGCGTCGGCGTGCGAGTGGAAGACGGCGGCGGCGGGGATGAAGGCGTGCAGCAGCGTTTCGATGGACGGCCGCGGCGCGCGCGGATCGGTGAGCGTGCGGGCGAGGTAGTCCACCATCTCCTCGTCGCTCATGTCGCCGCGCTCGATCAGCGGCAGCACGTCGTCCAGCCTCACGCCCGCGAAATCGGCGTGCTTCGCGAACGCCAGGTCCGACCCGCTCCCCTTCACCCGCAGCACGTTCACCGGCCGCCCGGCGACGTCTTCCTCCGCCACCTTCACCGAGGTGTTGCCGCCGCCGCGCAGCACCAGCGACGGATCGGCGCCCAGCCGCCGCGACCACTCGACGAGCTCGTCCAGCGCGTTCGCCGGGCCGGCGAAGAGGTAGTCCTGCGGGAGGATGACGGCGGATTCGGTCGTGGACATCGGGCTCGTGGATCGGATTGAAGATGGATGCGCGGGTGACCGGCGCGCCCGGCGCGACGACGGTGCGTTGCGGCGCGCTATCTGTCGAACGCGGCGGTAGATACGTCTCGATCGAGATTGCGCTGGAAGCGATTTCCGGCGGCCGCGCTCAGGCTCCCGTGGCGCCCGCCGCCGCGCGCGCCGAGTCCGTCCCCGCCGCGGCGGCGCGAAGCTGGTCCAGCGTGAGCACGCCGCGGTCGGTGACGTAGCCGGTGACCAGGCGCGCGGGCGTGGCGTCGAACGCGGGGTTGCGCGCCGGCGACCCGGGCGACGTCACGCGGATGCGGTGCATGGCGCCGGCCTCGTCGGGACCGGTCTGGTAGTGCACCTCCTCCCAGCCGCGCTCCTCGATCTCCACGCTGGCGCCGTTCGCCGTCGCCGCGTCGAAGGTGGAGGGCGGCGCGGCGACGTAGAAGGGGATGCCGAACTCGCGCGCGCACACGGCCTTGGCCAGCGTGCCGACCTTGTTCACCACGTCGCCGTTCGCGGCGATGCGGTCGGCGCCGACGATCACCAGGTCCACCTCGCCGCGGCTCATGTAGTGCGCGGCGGCGTTGTCGGCGATCACGGCGTGCGGAAGCTCCTCGTTCGACAGCTCCCACGCGGTGAGGCGGGCGCCCTGGCCGCGCGGGCGCGTCTCGTCCACCCACACGAAGGGCGGGCGCCCCTGTCCCGCCGCGGCGAAGACGGGCGCCAGCGCGCTGCCGTGGTCCACCGTGGCCAGCCACCCCGCGTTGCAATGCGTGAGCACCCGCGCGCCGGAGGGGATCAGCGCCGCGCCGTGCTCGCCGAGCATGCGGCAGCTTTCCACGCTGGCCTCGGCGAACGCGAGCGCCGCGGCCAGTGCCGCGTCCGCCGGGGCGTGCGGCGACGCCTCGGCCGCGCTCCACACGTGCTCGATGCCGGCGAACAGGTCGCGCGCCGTGGGCCGGGTGGCGGCGATGAGCGCGCGGGCGTCGCGTGCGTACGGCCACGGCGCCACGGACGGCGCCTCGGCGAATCCCTGCGCCATGGCGAACGCCCCGGCCGCGCCCAGCGCCGGCGCGCCGCGCACCACCATCTCGCGCACCGCCGCCGCCGTCTCGTGGTGCGTCTGGCAGTCCACCACGACGAACTCGAACGGCAGCCGCGTCTGGTCGATCATGCGTACGACGCCGCCCTCCATCCAGAGGGTGCGGTAAGGCGTTCCGTGGACGCGCATGGGCTGGCGGTGCGAGGGTCGGAAGCGGAGCAGGGGAGACACGGAAAGTTCGCCTGCAAACGTGCCGCCCGCAACGGGTGGCGGCATCGTCGGAAGAGTGCGTCGGGACCACCTCCCCGCGTCCGACCGGCTGGAAAGCGTTGGCGTCCCACACTTTTTGACCGGATGATGGACGGAGGTGCGCTCGTTCGGGCGGTTCGGCTCGGAAGGGGCTCTTTCACGACTGATTTCACTCACCTTGTGGCGGCTGCGCCACACCGCTGCGGCGAGTAAGTCTCATTTCGCACGATGGAAACATCGCGACGGGACTGGGATGTTGGGACGGAAAACGATGAAATGCAAACAGTTGTGTGTTCCCGGCACATCGCGCGGCGGCAGTGGAACGGTGGCTGCTTCCGGGCCGGGCATCGGGCGCGGTTGGCGCCCGACGAGCCGGCGCGCGTCGCGCCGGCCGATATCCCGATCACTGTTCGAGACGAGTGGAGCGAATCCCGATGAGCAAGATCAAGCTGGACATCGAGGCGGTACAGGTGGAGAGCTGCGAGATGATGGCCGAGATCGCCGCGGACGGCGAGATGCCGAAGACGCAGCCGGTGAGCTACCCCTGCTGCTACAGCGTTTACATGAACTGAAGCAGCACGCCGAGATGGACGGAGACGCGGCCCCGGGCGAATCGATCGCCCGGGGCCGCGTCGCGTCATGCCGGCCGTGCCGGGGTGACCGCGGGCTCCCATCCGCCTCGCCGGCGAGATGGCGCGATCCCGCTGTACGGAAATCGAACACCGTAAGAGAAATCGACACCGCGTCCCCAAACCGTAGCCGCGCCGACGGTGCGGGGGTGCGCGGCGGCGCGCGTGTACGGAAATCGATCAAGCCGGGAGGGGACACTGCGGCCGCGTCGGAGACTGGAAACCGTTGCGTCATATACGTTTGCGGCGCCAGACGCGCACGGCGCGGGGATCGCACCGTGCGCGGTGTTTCGAATCGACCACCCGGTCCCCCCAGGCGTCTTCGATGTCACCGGCAACCGTGCGCAACCCTTCACGCATCCGCGGAGTCAAGATGGCCGGTGGATCCCAGCCCGCCGCGCCGTCTCCGTGGCCCGGCAGCGGCGAGGCGGCCGACGCGCTGCGCGCCGCCGACTGGAGCGCCACCCCGCTCCGCGCCCCCGACACCTGGCCGGCCGAGCTGCGCGCCGCCGTGGAGATGGCGCTGGGCTCGCGCTTTCCCATGGGCGTGCTGTGGGGGCCCGAGCTGTCGTGCGTCTACAACGACGGCTTCATCCCCCTGCTCGACGCGCGCCACCCGGCCGCGATGGGCCGCCCCGCGGCGGAGGCGCTGGCCGAGGCGTGGCCGGTGCTGGGCCCGCTCGCGCGGCAGGTGCTGGAGACCGGCAAAGCCGTGTGGGTGGAAGACGCCGAGCTGGCGCTGCATCGCCACGGCAGCGTGGAGCCGGCCTTCTTCACCTTCAGCTGCAGCCCCATCCGCGACGCGTGGGGCACCGCGGCCGGCGTCTTCATGGCGGCGATGGAGACCACCGCGCAGGTGGTGGACCGGCGCCGCGCCCGCACCGTGGCCGCGGTGCTCTCCGAGGCCGCGGGCGTGCACGACCCCGCCGCCGCGCTGCGCGCCTGCGCCGCCGCGGCGGTGGGCGGCGACCTCGCCTGGGTGGCCGTCTACCGCGACGGCGGCGACGGCTTCGACCTCGCCGCCCACGCCACGTCCGCCGGAGGCGGTTCGGACGCGGATGCCGGCGCTGCCGCGGATACGTCAGCCAATGCGTCTGTCGACTTGTCCGCTGATGCCGATGCAGGCGCCGGTGCGGGCCCGCAGCCGCTCGCGACCGTGGCGGCAGGCGTGCTGGCGGCGGCGCTGCGCACCGGGCGCGTGCTGGAGGTGCGGGCCGATGCGGTGCTCGCGCCCGCCGCCGGGGCGTGGGCGGGGCCGGTGCTGGCGTGCCGCATCGCCGGGCAGGGCGAGGCGGCGGCGGTGCTGGTGGCCGGCACTCACGCGGGGCGCGCGGTGGACGCGGGGCACGCGGCCTTCATGCAGCGCGTGGCCGACGGCGTGGGCACCGCGCTGCACCGCGCCCACCGCTCCGAGCGCGCCGAGCGCGAGCGCATCGCCGTGCTCGAGCGGATGACCGACGGCTTCTTCGCGCTGGACGCCGACTGGCGGATGCAGCACGTGAACCCGGTGGCCGAGCGGCTGGCCCGCCGCGGCCGCGGGGAGCTGGACGGGCGCGTGCTCTGGGACGCCTTCCCCGCGCTCGAGGGCACGACGTTCGAGCAGCGGCTGCGGGGGGCCCTGCGCGACCAGGAGCCCGCGCACTTCACCGCGCGCCTCCCCAACGGTCGCGCCTGGCTGGAGATGCACGTCTACCCCGGCCCCGAGGGGCTCACCGTCTTCCACCGCGACGTGAGCGACGCCGTGCGGCTGGAGCGCGGGCGCACCGAGCTGCTCGAGCGCGAGCGGGTGGCGCGCGCCGCCGCCCAGAGCGCCGAGCGCCGCCTGCGCGAGCTGGTGGAGGGCGTCGACGCCATCGTCTGGGAGGCCGAAACCGATCCCTTCCGCTTCACCTTCGTGAGCGAGCACGCGCGGGCGCTGCTGGGGCACCCGGTGGAGCGCTGGCTGGGCGATCCCGGCTTCTGGGAGAGCATCATCCACCCCGAGGACCGCGAGTGGGTGGTGGCGCTCTGCCGGCCGTCCAGCGAGGACGGGCGCGACCACGCCTTCGAGTACCGCCTGCGCGCCGCGGACGCGCGCACCGTGTGGGTGCGCGACATGGTGCGCGTGTCGCACGGGCCCGGCGGCGGCGTGCAGCTACGCGGGGTGATGGTGGACGTGACCGCCCGCCGCCGCAGCGAGGACGAGGTTCGCCGGCTCGCGGCGATCGTGGAGGGCACCGACCACGCCGTGGTCTCCAAGGCGCTCGACGGCACCATCCTGACCTGGAACGCGGGCGCCGAGCGCACCTTCGGCTGGCGCGAGAGCGAGGTGGTGGGGCGGCCGGTGTTCGACGTGCTCCCCGCCGACCTGCACGAGGAAGAGCGCGCGCTCCTGGCGCGCGTGGCCGCCGGCGAGGCCGTGCCGCCGTTCGAGACCGAGCGCGCGGACCGCGACGGCCGCCGCGTGGCCGTTTCGCTCACCATGTCGCCGATCCGCGACGCGTCGGGCGCCGTGGCGTGCGTGGCCACCATCGCGCGCGACGTGACCGAGGAGCGGCGGCTGCAGGCGCAGCTCCGGCAGGCGCAGAAGATGGAGGCCGTGGGGCGGCTGGCCGGCGGCATCGCGCACGACTTCAACAACCTGCTCACCGCCATCCAGGGCAACGCCGGCCTCCTCCTGGCCGACCTCCCCAACGGCAGCCCCTGGCGCGAGGACGTGGAGGAGATCGAGCGCGCCTCGCAGCGCGCCTCCGACCTCACGCGCCAGCTCCTGGCCTTCAGCCGGCGCCAGGTGCTGCAGCCGCGCGTGGTGGACCTGAACACCGTGATCGCCGAGACCCAGCGCATGCTGCGCCGGCTGATCGAGGAGCACGTGCACATCCGCGTGCGCCTGGGCCCCGAGGCGGTGCGGGTGAAGGCCGACCCGGGGCAGGTGGAGCAGGTGGTGCTGAACCTGGCCGTGAACGCGCGCGACGCGATGACGGCCGGCGGCACCCTGACCATCTCCACCAGCCATGCGCGCGTCCCGTCCGAGCCGCGCACGGGGTGGCCCTACTACGTGGCCGCGGGCGACTACGTGCGCCTGACCGTGGACGACACCGGCAGCGGGATCGAGCCCGAGGTGATGCAGCACCTGTTCGAGCCCTTCTTCACCACCAAGGCGGCGGGGAAGGGAACGGGGCTGGGGCTCTCCACCGTCTACGGGATCGTCAAGCAGAGCGGCGGCTACGTGTGGGCCGAGAGCGCGCCCGGCAGCGGCAGCCGCTTCGTGGTGCTCCTCCCCCGCGCCGACGAGGAAGCCGTCGCCGCCGCCGCCGCGACCGCCCCGGCCCCTGGCGAGGGGTGCGGCGCCACGGTGCTGCTGGTGGAGGACGAGGAAACCGTCCGCTCGCTCACCCGCCGCGTGCTCTGGCGCGGCGGCTACCGCGTCCTCGAGGCCGCCGACGGCGAGCAGGCGCTGGACCTGGCCCGCGGCCACGAGGGCCCCATCGACCTGCTGCTGACCGACGTGGTGATGCCCGGCGGCGGCGGCCGGAAGCTCGCCGCCGCGATGGCGAGCCTGCGCCCCTCCACCCCCGTCCTCTACATGAGCGGCTATCCGGGGGATGCCGTCGCCGAGCACGGCCTGGAGCCCGGCGTGAACCTGCTCCCGAAGCCGTTCTCCCCCGTCACCCTCCTCCACCGCGTCGCCGAGGCGATCAGGGGAAGGGGAGGGTGCTGAGTGCAAGGATCGAGTGCCCAGTGCCCAGTGCCCGGTGCCCAGTCCTGAATTCTAAGTCTGTGAATTGAGTCGATGTATTGTGCGGCAAATGTAATCAAGCGAACGGGTTGACTGATATTGTATCTACGGAAATCGAACTGCGACCGAACGCCTTCGCGGCATTGAACGCATCCTCCCGCGCCCACGGCCGGCGCCGCTCGAACGCCGCCGTTGAAGTCCGCGAAGGCGGCGCGAAGGCGGACTTCGTGTGGTTGTTGCGGTGAGGCGGCCGTAAAAGTGCCAGCGCGCCCTGTAACTGCCTGCACCGCGCTACCTTACGACAGTGCTGGCTCCCAGCTTCGAAAAGGGGTGGTGTCAACGCCGGGTGTCAAGGAGCCTATTAGGCTCTCCTGCGCGCCGTGCGGAGCGTTTCCATCGCTTCTGCAAGCTCCTCGAACGGTACTTCGTCGTAGACTGCCCGGAGCATCGCATGCGTGGTGCCGGTGAGCTGCTCCTGCACCTTCGCGGGGAGCGCGCGAAACTCGCGTGTGCGAATCCCTGCGCGCTTGTAGGCGTGGAAGCCTAGCCTCTCCACGTCCACCCCCGCCCGCTCCTTCACCTTCCGCATCCAGTCGTTCAGGACGCTGCGCGACACGGGTCGGCTCGGGTCGTGCTCGGCCGGGATCAGCCAGGGCGACAGCACAGGGGGCGCGCTTCGGATCGCCTCGACCACCTCCGGGGTGAGGGGCGTCACAAGCTCGCGCCCCGTCTTGTCGAACTCCCCGCGCCAGTGCACCCGGCCGGCCTGCAGGTCCACGTCCTCCTTCCGAAGCTGCCGCACGGAGTTCATGCGGTGCATCGTGGCCCGGCAGAGCTCCGCCACCAGCGCGAAGCGCCAGTTGGGCGAGTGGGCCAGAACGCGCTGATGCTGCTCCTCGCTGATGCCGGGCCGCCGGGGGTCCTTCTCCTTCGGCATCGCCATCTTCTGCGCCCTGCGGCGCTCCCAACGCCACGGATTGCGAGCCAGGAAGTACGGTTCGTTCTCGTCGGCGCCGCTCGCCCAGTGCAGGACGGCCAGGAGGAACTTGAGATCGAGACGGATCTGGTTGTTCCGGCACGGCCTCTCCCAGCCGCTGATCCTGCCCTCCCGGCGGGCGGCGATGAAGCCGGCCCAGTCCTGCCTGTCCAGGGCGGCGGGGTGGCGCTCCGGTCCCCGGTCCGGCTCTCCCGCGGCGGCCCTGTCGGTGAAGTAGGCCACGAAGACGCGGGCGGCGCGGTGGTCGTGCTTGCGCTTGCTCTCCTTCTTGTTGAGCGTCACCTCCTGTAGGTAGCGGTCGATCAGGCGCCGCAGAGTCGAGGCGGGGACCGCAGGGTCGTGCTCGGCGAGGGACTGGGCCATCTCCTTCGCCTGGTCCTCGGCCTTCGCGCGGTCGCGGTGCTGCAGGGAGACCCGCCGCCTGCGCACCTCGGGCAAGCCGGTGGCCGGATCCAGGAACGGGTGTCCGTCCCCGTCCGTGGCGGCCATCCACTCCATGTAGAGTGGTCCGCCCTTCTCCTTTTCGTACGCGCGTACCCAGTTCCTTCCGCGCTCTCCGGCGTTGTAGCTCCAGCACTTCTTCCTTATGTGCGCCATGGGAAACGAACCTTTCGTTTCTGAGGGCGCGCACGCGCAACCTGCACCGGGGAAGATACCTGACCCGGGTGCAGCCGCCAGTCCGGCGTGGGTGGTGTGAGCGTGCGCGGGGGTGAGCTGTGATCAGGCCCGCCCCGCGACCATGAGGGCCAGTGTGCGGCTCGAAACGGCGCCAAGTCGCGGCGGGGGGATCGGGCGTGAAGCCTTGCGGGGAAGATCGCTCACACGGACGAGCGGGTCGTCCGACGTGCCGTGGTTGACCAGCGCGCCATCGTTCAGCAGGCGGCGCAGGTGGCCGCGCGTGTAGCCGGAGAGCTCGACAGCCCGGGCGAGATCCACAAGCTCCGTGGGACCTCTCTCGGCCAGGTCTCCCTCCAGCTCGGACGCAAGACGCTCCATCAGCGCGGCGGCGCGGCGGGCACCGCGCCGCCGCAGGACCGCGGCGTCCTCTCGCCAGAGGTCGATACGCTCCTGAGGTGTCATGCGCGCTCCGTCGCGCAGGCGACCGCGAATGGGAGGCGCAGAGGACGCGCGGGAAGAGTGGGTCGGCCGCGGGCGAAGCCCGCTCCTGTTCGGGGAGCCGGTACAGGAGGCGGCGGCGTAAGGGAGCAGCCGGGAAAAACGGTGAGGGTGGGTACGAAGGGCACGGCCGGGAGCAAAATCGGTTGTCAGCAGTGGAGACGCGCGCCGAAGACCCTGAGCGCGAGAAGTCCCCGTTTCCACTGCCAGTTACACCAGCACCCGGATTCTTGGCAGATTACGCAAGGTTGGAGGCTGACGTGGCGCGTCACGCCGCGAACGGCACCTCGGCCAGCTCCGGCTCGCAGAGCGCGAGAAATGGGCAGAAGCGGCAGACGCGCCGCCGCTCCGGCTCCAGGATTGGGAACTCCTCCATCGGCCGCGGCTGGTTCCCGTCCGCGTCTGAGAGCAGCGAGTGCATGACGCCCACGCTGTCGCGAACGCGTTCGGCAGCACCCAGAACGTCGATGCGGGTGATCTCCCGGGTGGTATCCTCGCCGGTGGCGAGGTTCACCACGCGGCCGAACCACTCCTCATCGCGGAACGGCAGGCCGAGCACCGTGCGGCAGTAGAGCGCGTACAGCGGGATCTGGAGCTCGACGTCGCTGTCGTCGCCCGTCTTCCAGTCGAGGATCACGACCTTGCGCCCGTCGGGCCGGTAGACCAGGTCCGGCCCGGCGTAGATCGGCCACCCCTCGTGCACGAATGCCTCGGGTCCATCGGGCACCGTGATCCACTCCGGCTGGCACTGCGCCAGTTCGTCCCAGAGGGCGGAGCTTTCCAGCGCACGCAGGCAGACACGGGCTTTCGTCAGTGCGGGGGCCAGGCCGGACGCGTCCGCACGGCCGGCGTACCACGCGTCTCGCAGCATCACGACGCGCTTGGGATCGCGCAGGAACAGCCCGCGGTGGTGCGAGCCGAGCACCGCCCGGTTGAGCGCATCGGAGACGCGCGCCAGCATGACCTCGAACGACGGTCGGGCATCGCCCTTCCGCACCGCGGCCGCGGAGTCTCGCGCGCAGTCGTGAATCGCCGTCCCCACGATCATGGGGAAGGTGGTCAGTTGCTTGAGGGCATACGCCAAGCGCGCCGATTCCGGGGCGCCTTGCTCCCAACCACGGTGGCTGCCGTAGTAGCGCCAGAAGTAGGCGCGTGCACACTCGGACAGTGCTCGATCTCGCGAGTGTGACCAGCTGAAGTCGGGGTAGAAGGTGTCGGAGTACATGGCTTCACAGCGCCACGAGCTGGTGGGCGTCGCTCCGCCTGGTGGTCGCCGCGCGCCGGGTGCGGGCGGTGCCGCCGCCGTCCTCGCCCGCACTCCTCACCCTCCCGGCCGACAGCACATCGCCCGCCTTGATCTCGGTCGTCCAGCGCGTGACACCCTTCTCCTCGAACGACCGGTAGTCGATCTCGCCCTCCACGTACACACGGTCGCCCTTGTGCAGGTACTTCTCGACGAAGGCGAACGTCGCCGGCAGGCTGTCCCACACCACGATCCGGTGCCACTGCGTCCTCTCGCACGGCTTCCCGTCGCGGTCGTTCCAGCGCTGCGAGGTCGCCAGCGAGAACGTTGCGACGCGCGCGCCGCTCGGGATGGTGCGGATCTCCGGGTCAGCGCCCAGGTTGCCGATCAGCGTGGCTTTGTTGAGGCAGCGAGACATGTGAAGCTCTCCAAGAAAGCGTGGTTGAGCGCATGCACCGGCCGGAGTGGGTACGGCACTGACGCTCGCCACCGCGTTTTCTCAGAGGTTTGAATTGTACGAAGGACGGCTACAAACGAGGGATGCAGGACCTGCGATGAATGTGCGAGACTGCGCGGGGAAGGGTCGCAAGCGGGCCGACCGAGGGGAAGGAGAGAAAGGGGGAGGGGGACGGGGTAGGCGGTGGCGATAGCGCATCGGGCATTGCCGATGGCTCCATTTCTGACCCCGCACTCTTTGCAGCCTTACTCGTCGAACAAGCTTGTGTGAGCATGTGCCGAACTCGTTGCGGCCTTCGCAGGCAGGCGGCACATCCCGCAGTTCCAATCTAACACTGCCTGCTCGTCGGGTTCAGGTGAGGGGATGATTCACCAATCGATGAACGTAGCCTTGTGTTTCCACGCCTTTCAATGCAATTTGTGTAAACGTATCTCCCATTCACAGGACTTTGCATGCCTTCCAGCCCTGCCCCCCTTCGTAACTTACACATCTTCCTGGCGAAGGAAGGCTACCGAGATCCCGACGTCCTCCTTAGCGAACGGGACAGCTACCATGTCGAACCTGTGCGAATTCGCACCGGGTACATGGGACTGTTGTTCGTGAAACCGAGTTCTCCGAGACCACCCGACTGGCTGAAGTTTTTCGATGGCTCGCTAGACTCGACGAGTACACTCCCTCTCCTGCTCACCGCGAGTGCCTCGGCCGTCCTCATCATGGAGGTGGCAGGCCGATGTTTTCTCCTGACGTTTGGCTATGGGCGTTCGATGATCGCCGACGGAGTCGTCGAGTCAAGGTTTGGGTTGAAGGCAACGCTTAACACAATCCATCAAGATAAGTTACGGTCACTGGACCGAAGATCTTTTGAGCGTATTCAACGGCAGACGCGGGAACAACTCAGCCGCGACTCGGGATTTCACGCCTTTGGGCTAAATGTTGAGCAAGATCTTCTTTGCGCAGTGGTAGGTACACCTGACATTGAGATTTACGGAAATCGTCTTGCGGGTCGAGATGCATTGTCCGCCTATGTTCCTTGCAACCTTGAAGATGTGCCGATCTTGCTCGAGTGGTACTTGGAATTGAGCCAGAGCGACCGCTACAAGACTTTGTTTCCATGGGTCGACAACATTGCAGATGTTACAGATCGGCGAACCCGGGAGCGCCTGGATCTGGAGCTTTGCCATAAGATTCGTAGGCATGATCTTGCAGACATCGTTCTAACCCCGCCAGATCTCATTAATTGGGACGAGTTCGGTTACTTTGCCTATCGTAACAGCCCAACTGCGGCACGGTACACCGAACTGGCTTGGGATGATTACTTTCGAGATGTTCGAAGACCAGACGATGTAACCCCGGAGCGTTTGCGCTCGGACAGAATTGCATGTGCCAGAGGAGACGGATCCGGCATCTTGGAAACGTGGGGTTTGCACCGTTGTGTCGCTGGGGAACTGCTTCTCGAAAATGATCGATATGTCCTCAGTGAAGGCAAGTGGTACCGGATTGACCAAGATTTTGCAGCGCGGGTGGTTACATCCGTTCAGAACATGGCCTGCTGCGGGGAAGCCCTGCCTCCATACGTACACGCCGACGAGGAGTCGTACAACCGTGCTGCTGCGGAGAGCAGCACAGGGAGATGGGCACTGATGGACAGGAGATTGATCCGCACTGGAACCGCGCACGGCTCAATTGAGTTTTGCGATCTCTTCTCAGACCAGAAGCGGATGATCCACGTTAAGCGATATGCGGGATCATCACCGCTTTCTCATCTTTTCGCCCAAGGGGTTGTGGCTGCAAAATTGTACCATGGAGATCCTGCGTTCCGGCGGTTGGTGAATGCTGAACTCCCTGCCTCGCATCAGCTCAGTAATCCGGACTTGATGATCGATCCCCGAGAATATGAAGTGGCATATGCCATCATCCGTGCATCTGGACGACCACCGTCGATGCCATTTTTCAGCATGGTAAACCTCCGCGGAGCCATCGAAATCCTCACGGGACTGAACTACAGAGTAACACTCACGCACGTGTAGGGGAACGCGGGTGGACTCCGTTGAGGAAGGCTAGGAGGGCGAGCAGGTGGCGGAGCACATTCTTCGCTCCAGCATCCTCGTGGATCCTCATCGGAAGCTCAATCTCGCCTTCCTCCCAAGCCGCAGGCGCAAATCTTGAGGCGAGGGGCTCCTCCACGCTCGCTCCACGTGCCTCTTCTCCTGCAAAGCAGCACCATAACCGAGAGCGGCTTCCTGAGGGCGTGTCAGTACGCTGGTTCTTCCGGAGTGGTGAAAGGATCATGGGGCGATGAGGATCTCGCGGATCGAAATCGAGAACTTTCGAAACTTCCGACATCTCGACGTAGCACTTGGAGGGCACGCGGTGCTCGCCGGTGAGAATGCGGTTGGGAAGTCGAACTTGCTTGCGGCGCTGCGTCTTGTCCTTGATCCGTCGCTCCCCGACACTGCTCGGGTGCTCCGGTTCGAGGACTTCTGGGACGGGCTGCGACCACTCGGACCCGAGGACCGGATCCGGGTCTCGGTGGAGCTGGCGGACTTTCGCGATCACCCAGCTTACCTCGCCCAGCTCGGGGACTGTCTGGTCCAGCCGGACCCGATGCTCGCGGTCCTGACCTACGAGTTTGGTCCCAAGGAGGATCTCCCGGGCCCGCCGGCGAAGGAGGCCGACTACGCGTTTCGCCTGTACGGTGGACGAAACCGCGACAACCGCATCGACTCTCAGATCCGGCGCCGCCTTCCCCTCGTAGTGCTGCCGGCGCTCCGTGACGTCGAGGACAGCCTCGCTTCATGGCGCCGGTCGCCGCTACGTCCGCTCCTCGACGATGCTGCGGCCCGGATCGGCCGCGACCAAGTCGTAGAGCTCGCCGGACGGTACGAGGAGCTCGCGCGCGATCTCGCGCAGATTCCCGAGATCGCGGAGCTCGGACAGCGGATCGGTGACCGGCTGCTGGCGATGGTCGGCGAAGTCCACTCGTTCCCGGTGCACCTCGGCTTCGCGCCCACTGACCCGGAGCGCCTGATCCGCGCCGTCCGCTTGCTGGTGGACGAGCAGCAGCGGGCGGTGGGAGAGGCGAGCCTCGGCTCGGCAAACCTCCTCTTCCTCGTGCTGAAGCAGCTTGAGCTGGATCTCGCCGTTCGGGAGGGACTGCACGACCACACCTTCCTGGCCATCGAGGAGCCCGAGGCCCATCTCCATCCGCACGTTCAGCGGCTCGTGTATCGGAGCGTGCTCCGGCGGCGCGCCCACCTGGGCGACGGAGCCGGGGCTGACCCGGGCGGCGCGCCCGGGGCAGTGGGAATCGATCCGGTAACGCTCCTCCTCACCACCCATTCCCCGCACGTGGTGAGTGTCGCGCCGGTGCGCTCGCTGGTTCTCCTGCGCTCCGCGGAAGGCGGGGGCACGGAGGCCGTTTCCACCGCCGGGCTCGCCCTGAGCCCGGCAGAAGAGGAGGACTTGGAGCGGTACCTGGACGTCACCCGCGGCGAGATACTGTTCTCCCGTGGGATCATCCTCGTGGAGGGCGAGGCGGAGACATACCTGCTGCCCGCATTCGCGGCGTCCATGGGATATGACCTGGATCGCCTGGGAATCACCATCAGCTCGGTCGCAGGCACCCACTTCGCTCCATACGTCAAGCTCTTGGGCCGTGGCGGCCTCGATATTCCCTTCGCGGTCGTCACCGATGCCGATCCCGTGCCCGATGGACGGGCCAGAGGCCATTCGCGCGTCGTCAAGCTCCTGCGCCTTCTCGCGGCAGCCGACCCCGCACGGGTTCCCGAGGTGCCCGATGTCGATGACGACGATCTCCCCACCGCCGCGGCCGACGCCGGCCTCTTCCTGAACGAGCAGACGCTGGAGGTGGACCTGTTTCGGGACGGCCATCACCGCGAGATGATGGAAACCCTGGCAGAGCTCACCCGCAATGCGGCATGCCGAGCCCGCGCTAGAAGGTGGAGCGAGGACCCGACCACCTTAGTCCCGGCGCGGCTTCTCGCGGACATCGAGACAGTAGGGAAGGGCCGGTTCGCGCAGCGCCTCGCCGCACACCTGAACGCGGACCTCCAGCCGCCCGCCTACATCGCCGGAGCGATCCGCTTCATCGTGGAGCGGCTCCGGTGAGCGCGCGGTATCGACCCGGCCCCGCGTACTTCGCCGCCACGGCGGATCTCCGGGCCAACCCGGGGCAGTGGGAGGTGTTCGAGTCGGAGGGCAACTGCGCCGTGCTGGCGGGACCGGGGAGCGGTAAGACCAAGTGCCTGACGGTCAAGATCGCCCGCATGCTCGCCGAGGACGTCGCGCCGCCGCGGGAAGTCGCGTGCGTGACCTACAGCACGGAATGCGTCCGGGAGCTCCGACGGCGGCTGGACGGCTTGGGCGTGCGGAGCCGCGACCTGTTCGTGGGCACGGTCCACGGCTTCTGCTTCCACCACATCGTACGCCCGTTTGCGCAGCTCGCGGGAGTTCGGCTCGGCGACCCGATCCGTGTGGCGACCGAGACGGAGCAGGAGACGCACTTCGCGCACGTCGCGCAGCGCCTTCGCGGCGGCGGCGCCGCGCAGCAGTTCCGCCTGCCTGTGCAGCGCTACCGGCGCACGATGCTGGACCGGGGTCGTCGTGCGTGGAGGGCCCGCGACCCCGACTTGGCAGAGCTCGCCGAAGCATACGAGACTTCGCTGCGGAAAGCGGGGCTGGTCGATTTCGAGGACATGGTCCTCGTCGCCCAGCAACTCGTGCGGGAGCACGAGTGGGTCCGGGCCGCGCTCGCGGCCCGCTTCCCGGTGCTCGCGGTCGACGAGTATCAGGACCTCGGTCCGGCGCTCCACCGCATCGTAACGGACTTGGCCGACGGGGGGGTGGTGCGGGTGCTCGCGGTCGGCGACCCGGACCAGTCGATCTACGGCTTCACCGGCTCCCAGCCCAGACTCCTAGAGGAGCTTGCGCGACGGGAAGACTTCATCCGTGTGGTACTGCCGTTCAACTACCGTGCGGCGCAGTCGCTGGTGGACGCCGCAGAGGCGGCGCTCGGGGCCGAGCGTGGCTACGAGGCGCGCTCCAGGGCCGCCGGGATGGTGGAGGAGCACTACTGCCCAGAGGGTCTTCGCGATCAGGCTGAGCAGATTTGCCGTGAGATCATCCCCGCTGCGCTCGCCCGCGACCCGAACCGCCAGCTGGGCGACATCGCCATCCTCTACACCGACAAGAACGTCGGCGCGGTGATCGCCGAAGCCGCCGAGGAGGCGGGCCTCCCCTACCAGAGGATCGACAAAGGCGCCCCATATCCGAAGACCCCGTTCACCCGATGGGTCGAAGCCTGCGCCGCGTGGTGCGCGGGCGGGTGGTGCGTGGCGGAGCCTCGGCTTTCGGAGCTGATCGGCGAGTGGCAGGGCTTCGGCCCCGAGGGGCTCTCGGACGTCCAGCGACACACCCGGACGCTGCAGCTGGTGGCGTTCCTCTCCGCCAATACGGACCAGGATCGGCCACTCCTCAATTGGCTCCGTGAGTTCTATCACTCCTGCCTCAAGGATGGCCTCGACACGGGCGGCTTGAGGGCGGGCGAAACGGACGCGTTGCGTCTGCTCGCGAAGGCTGCGATGCCCGGAGGCGCACTGGAGGGGATCCCACTCTCCCGGTTCGCGGGAAACCGTGGCTCCCCGGATCACGTGAACCTCGTAACGCTTTTCAGCGCCAAGGGCTTGGAGTTCGACGTCGTGGTGATCATGGGGTTGGACGAAGGGGTGTTTCCGAACTGGAACGAGAAGACACCTGATGCGGTAGCGGAAGCCCGGCGCAGGTTCTACGTCGCGTTCACGCGTGCGAAGCGCGAAGTACACCTCACCTACTCCGGGTTCAACGAAAACAAGTACGGAAGACGATTCCGCAACGGCCCTTCACAGTTCCTGCTCGAAGTGCGTGAGCGACTGCAGCCTGTCGGCTGACAGTCGGCCATGCGCGAGCGGCCCAACTGGATGAGACGAGCGCCGAACGCTACATATCACAGGCGAAGAGACTCACGTCCCACGCCTTCACCGTACATCGATTCGCCGGTAGAGCCTATGAGAGATGCTACCGCCACCTCCTTGATCGAATCCGTCACCAGCCCCGAGTTCGAACGTCTGAACCCGCACGTGCGGGACGCCGACCGTGTCGAAGTGGCCCGGCTGATGGCTGATCGCGCAGAACTCTCCGCTGAGGAGAGGGAGAAGGTGGAAGTCTGGGCGCGCAACCTGCTCGCGCGCCCAAGTATTCGCGTAATCCTCACCGAGGCCGAGTGGGACCGCCTGCGTCGTCGCGTCGTTGAGACGTTCGACGGTGACCGCGGCGCGGCACTGGGACTCACCCAGGAAGACCGCGAGCTCCTACAAAGGCTCGCGATCGAGGTGCAGCGGCCGAAAGCAGATGTCAGCGCCGAAGTGGCGGCTTGGGCGGAAGATGGAATCTTTCCACTTCACGCTTCGTCTGTGGTCGACGCTGTGGCGGTCAGGATCATCAGTGAGGCTGCGCAACGTGCGGCTGCAGCGCGTCGAGAGTGTCGTACGGCGGTTGAGGCGGCGGATTACAAGTTGAGGGACGTGCTCTCGGAGTACGGATACTCGCCTGAAGATCCGGTGTTGGCAGAAGCCGTGACATCGTGCAGGGAAGCGAAGGAGCGCGTGGAAGCGGCACTGGAAGCGTTCGACCGGCTCGACCTCCGCGCGCGGGGAATCGACACCGAGATGCTGCGGATGCGGCTCGAAGAGAACGCTGCCCGGGCGAGAGAACGGGAGCAGAAGAAGAGCCGCGAAAAGAAGGAGCGAAGAAAGCATCCGCTCCTCGAACGAATGCGGCTACGCCGGCGCGCAGCCAAATATGGCGATGTGCTTCCTGCTGCCGCGCGTGTGGCGATGGAGCGGCCTCCCACGACGACTGAAGACCATACCCGGGTTCGGGCGATCGACGCCGACGCGCGCCGACTCGTAGCTCTGCTCATGCCGAGGGCGACTCGTTTGCCGGTGGCCGGTCTAGGAGCTGCGTTGCTGGCACTCGAACGCGCGATTCTAAAGGTCTACGATCCGCTCGCCCCCCTGTCCGCCGGGTACGTCGAGCTGACGGACGAACATCGAATCGCTGTGCGGGATCTCCTTTCCAAGATTCACCGGCGGGATCTCCCGGTCACGACTGCGGATCCGTGGACGCTGCGCCTGCTCCTGCACTGGATTACGGATCAGGCGGCATGCTTCAATTGCCGGCGCATCGGATGGGCATGCGAGTGCATCCACGACGACGAACTCAGCATACTATGACTGTAGAATGCCAGGCTCCGTCCCAAACAAGCGGAGGTCCTGACGGCGCGCGCCTCCTCGCAGGACTGCTGTGGCGGGGGCGCATCTCCACACCACGCTTTCCGCGAAATGAGTCTGCGTAGCCTTGTACGCGACCCGCTGGTGATCGAACGCCTCAAGCCGTTGCGCCCGTCGGTGCAGAGGAAGCTCGAGACGCCGATCGTAATGGTCTCGTGGGAACGGCGTTCGACTACCTGCTTCGCTTCGAGGTACAGCGCAAGGCTGGGCGAGCCGTCGACCGAAAATGGGTGGCAGAGCACGCACCCGCGGTGCTGCGCGGCAGCAGCCAGTGCTGATGTCGAGCCTCACCCCAATTCCCACCCCCGGTAAGACTGGCGTGAAAGCATGTTGTTGAGAGAAATCGCGAGCTTGATGATACGCTCGATGAGCTTCGCGCCCTCGCGGTCCTCCGGCGGCAGCAGCGCAGCCAGCAATTCCGCGATCTCTTCCGCCGACAACTTCCCAAGCAGGGGCTGGAGCAGGCCGGCGGCCTCCCGCCCGCATACATCAGGGTTGCGAAGCGCGTCACGGGCATCGCGGGCGGCGACGTGCAGCTTTACGGCGTTCTGCAAGCGCGCACCTGCCGCATCCAGCTCGGCCTGCGTCGGCCGTTCCCCCTCTGACCGTACGGCGTTCTCCAGTGGATCGAGCACGTTCTCCACGTACTTGCGCCCCGGCCCCCTGGTGTACCAGAAGCGCACACCGCGGAGATTGCCGAATTTCTCGGGTGTATGCATCAGCGCGTATCGCGTCGCCATCTCCCCGTTGGCGCACCTGAACTGACTCAGTTCGAGAGCCGCATCTGACGGGTTGAGGTACACGGAGAACAAGGCACTCCACAACAGCTTCGCGTCCGCGACCGCAGTCCGGTCCAGTCCCTGAAGCAGCTCTAATTCCCTTCCAGCGACTGCCGTAGCGTCTATGGCGTCGTAGGCGGCGCCAGTCGCCCGGTACCAGTCACCTGACTCACGGATCAGCTCACGGACACGAAGGAGGTCCGGCGAGATCTTTCTGTCCGATGAGGGACTCGGCCGTTCGTCGATCTGCGGCGGTTCAGCCGCGGCGACAGGCGCAGTCGGCCGCGCAGGTGGACTCTCCTGCAGGGGCTCGGCAGGTCTGGCCGGCGCAACCGGCCTTGCAGACGCGTGTTGTTGATCGCGCGAGGAGGGCGAAGACTTTGGCGCCGCCGGTGTTCCATAGAGGAGGGTGAGCTCGCCCTGGACCGGTGCAGACGCCGACGTCCTTGGCGTATCCTGCAGTGCGATCTCCGGGCGAAGATGCGGCGTCTCGGGTGCCAGCGGCAGTCCGAGTTGTCCCGGACCGCCCGCCTGGTCGAGTTGGTCAGCGAGTACCGGGTGGGGGGCGCTGACGTCGTCTCGACCCACCTGCGAATCGTCGACTCCCGTCAGCAGATCCAGCTGCACCGGGCCGTCCGCCGCAGACTGATCGGCAGGACGGGTTTCGTCCGTACCACTAGACGTGAGCGGCGTCAGATTCGTCGGCTCGAAGCTGGACAGCAGCTCGACACCAGCCGCCTCCGTGAGCCGCTCCGGCTCCAGCGCGGGTCCCGCCGCAGTGACATCCCCCGCGCTATCCTCCTGCGGCGGGGCAGACGCCAGGCTCTCCTCGGAGACGGTTTGAGCCGGAGGAGGCGTGGCGGCGCGTCCTGGCGCGGCGAGAAGCGCCCGGTACTCGCCATAGATGCCCAAGCGCTTTTCCAAGTGGTTCCGCGAGAAGGCCCGATCGATCTCGGACGCCTTCACCACCTGCTCCCCGTCCGTGACGGACATTCCCCGCCCGTTCACCCGCACAGACAGACCCACGGCCGCGAGGTCGCGCTCGAGCTCGGCCCACGACTGCGCCCGCTGCAGCACCGACCCGGCACGTTCCTGTACCTCGCGCAGGAACGCCGCGTCTCCGCGGTGGAGGCGCGGTTGCGGCCGCAGTTCCGCCGAGTGCGGCACGATTGCGTTACGCCCCGGCACCACGCGCAACCCGAGCTCGACCTCCTGCGCGCGAAGGCTGCGCTCGATGCGCGGAAAATCGTACCAGTTGGACCAGACGGTAAGCCGCTCCGGGTGGACGCGGTTGACCACCAGGTGGAGGTGCGGGTGCAGGCGGTCCTTGTGCGAGACGATCAGCGCCTGGTGCTCTTCGAGGTCCAGGTCGCGCAGCAGCCGGTCGGCGACCTGAATCATGGTCGCGCGGTCCACCGGGTCGTCGGGATCGAAGCTGATGCTGATGTGATAGACCGGCGCCTGCCTGCTCCCTGAATCGCGTGCGGTGGCCGACATGATACGAACCGCCGCCAGCGCGTTGCGCGTCGGCAGGTTTCGAGATTCGATCCAGTCCACCCGATCCGGATTCAGCGCGTCCAGGGGGCCGTGCAGCAGATAGAGAACAGTGCCCTTGAAGCCCGTGCCAGTCTTGTTCACGTGCACGATCACGGCGCGGGCTCGGGCCCGAGGGCTCGTACCGCCGCGAGCGCTTCCTCCACCTCGCGCGCCGAAGGAAGGCACTTGGCCGCATTCGCCCGGTGCGCGACCTCGTTCAGCGCGATGCCTGCCTGGATGACCGCGGCAATCATCGGTTCTGCCTCGCACGCGCGCTCGGGCGCTGTTGCAAGCGCCACCTCCGTCATGTCGATCACCTCCCCGATCCGCGCCGCGGCTTCGTCGTTCCCATCATCGTCCGCAACGCGCTGCAGTTGCCGGAGGTTGTTGAGCACGTCGGCGAACTGATGCGCGAGCTCGTCGCCAGCGCGGCGAGTGGGTAAGCGCGTGGGCGCGTAGCCGGGCCGCGCTTTCTCCAGTGCTGCTTCGCGAACAAAGCGCAGCGGGGGGATACCACGAGCTCGCGCCGCGTCCTGGACGCTGCGCCACTCTTCGGGTGTCCATCGGGTCGGCTTGCGGACGGTTCGGTTCGGGCGGGGCATCCGTTGCTGTTTTCGTTTGAGCGAAGCGAAAAGGGGACCGGGGGAGAAGGGGCCGCGAGCGAAGCGAGCAAATAGGCCCCTTTCTCCCCATTGGTCCCTCTGGAAGTCCTCTACGCAGCAGAGGTCGGGCTCCAGGTGGCCTTACACCAGCGGCGCGGAAAAGAGAAACGGCTGCCGGAGAGGGCGGACTGTTGGCGCCTCTGGTACTTGGGGGGGCAGACGCGATGGACACCGGGGAAGGGCAGAAAGTCGGAGAGGGCGGACAGCCCTCTCCGACCACCTTATCGCGCGGGGAAATTGTCGAGGGGGAAGGAGTCAGGAGCGCGGCGAACAGGGGCGGGGCGAAGACGTGGGGATGTGGAAGCGCAGGAAGGGGCGACATGGAGATTGGGCGGGGGGGCGACAAGGAGACGTGGAGACAGGGGTACGAGGAGACGAGGCGACAAGGCGAGTTGGAGAGGTGGCGACGTGGTGTTAGCGGCGGCCGTAAATCTGACACTTCCGGCGGGTGAAAATCTGACAGTCGGCAGATCGCACCTGAGGTGGCTCACGCGTGCGGCGCGAGCCAGCCACTCCATGCACTTTGGTGCCTCCA
>Ga0190275_10001025_pt1 | contig 21589 bp, 18 predicted proteins | sample Popmic550T_FD_133745 | JGI IMG/M metagenome (GOLD analysis project Ga0190275, IMG submission 133745) | Populus adjacent soil microbial communities from riparian zone of Yellowstone River, Montana, USA - 550 T | ecosystem: Environmental > Terrestrial > Soil > Riparian zone > Trees stand | place...
CGACGTCGATGCAGCGCGAGCGATCCGCCTCGCCGGAGGTTCGCCGGTCGCCCTCTGGCACGGCACCCATGACCTGGCAGACGTCGATGCGGTGGTCCTGCCGGGCGGTTTCTCGTACGGGGACTACCTACGCGCAGGCGCCATTGCCAGCTTCTCGCCGATCATGCGAGAAGTCATCGACGCGGCCAAGCGTGGCACTCCAGTCCTGGGGATCTGCAACGGTTTCCAGGTGCTCTGTGAGGCGGGCCTGTTACCGGGTGCGCTGACCCGCAACGCGCACCTGCACTTCCGCAACCGGGATCAACGGCTGCGGATCGAAGCTCGTACGGCCTGGACCGGCGACTTCGCCGACTGTGCGGAGATCGTGATCCCGGTCAAGAACGGTGAGGGACGCTACGTCGCCACCGCCGAGACTCTCGATGCCGTCGAGGGGCAAGGACGCGTCCTGGCCCGCTATCTGGGCGGCAATCCCAACGGGTCCTCCCGCGATATCGCCGGGGTCACCGATGCGGCCGGTCGCATCGCCGGGCTGATGCCCCACCCGGAGCATGCGGTCGAGGACCTGACCGGCCCGAGCACGGACGGGTTGGGCTTCTTCACCTCGATCCTGTCCTCGCTGGTCCGCAGCCCCACAGGCTCGCTCGCGTGAACATCGACACCGTCAAGCACGCCGCACAGAGCCCGGACCAGGCTCAGCCGCACGCGGCTCTCGGTCTGCGCGGCGATGAGTATCAGCAGATCCGCGACATCCTCGGTCGTCGGCCGACCAACGCCGAGCTGGCCATGTACTCGGTCATGTGGAGCGAGCACTGCTCGTACAAGTCGTCCAAGGTCCACTTGCGCACCTTCGGCGACCTGCCGCCCTCGGATCGACTCATGATCGGGATCGGCGAGAACGCAGGTGTCGTCGATATCGGCGATGGCTATGCGGTCACGTTCAAAGCCGAGTCCCACAACCATCCCTCCTATGTGGAGCCCTATCAGGGTGCGGCGACCGGGGTGGGAGGGATCGTCCGCGACATCCTGACCATGGGCGCCCGGCCGATTGCGGTGATGGATCCCCTGCGCTTCGGGCCAGCCGAGGCAGCCGATACCGCGCGCGTCCTGCCGGGAGTCGTGGCTGGTGTCGGGGGATACGGCAACTGCCTCGGGCTGCCCAACATCGGCGGCGAGATCGTCTTCGACGAGTGCTACGCCGGGAATCCACTTGTCAACGTCCTCTGTGTCGGGATCATGCGACACGAGGACATCAAACTGGCGACCGCGCCCGGCCCCGGCAACGCGGTGATCATCTTCGGGTCCCGCACCGGGCCGGACGGCATCGGCGGTGCCAGCATCCTGGCCTCGGAGACCTTCGACGGTGAGAAGCCCAAGAAGCGCCCCTCGGTCCAGGTCGGGGACCCGTTCACCGAGAAGCTGCTCATCGAGTGCTGCCTGGAAATCTTCGCCGCTGACCTGGTGGTCGGGATCCAGGACTTCGGCGCTGCCGGGTTGTCCTGCGCGACTTCGGAGTTGGCCAGCTCCGGCGCTGGCGGCATGCACGTCAATCTCGACGCGGTGCCGTTGCGCGACGAGACGATGACCTGCGAAGAGATCCTGATGAGCGAGTCGCAGGAGCGGATGTGCGCCATCGTCGAGCCGGACAAGATCGACGCCTTCCTTTCCATCTGCGCGAAATGGGAGGTCCTCGCGGCAGTGATCGGGACGGTCAACGACTCAGGTCGGCTGACTGTGGATTGGCACGGCGAGCAGATCGTCGACGTGCCTCCGCGCACAGTTGCCCACGACGGGCCGGTCTATGAAAGGCCGCTTGCCCGGCCGTTGGACCAGGACGAGCTGCAGGCTGATGTCCCGGACGGCCTGCCTCGTCCCAGCTCACCTGACGACTTGCGCGACACCTTGCTGCGGATGGTGGCTCATCCAAATCTGGCCGACAAGAGTTGGGTGACCGAGCAGTACGACAGCTACGTCCGCGGCAACACCGTGCTGTCCCAGCCCGAGGACGCCGGAGTGCTCCGGATCGACGAGCAGACCCACCGGGGGATCGCGCTGTCCACCGACGGCAACGGCAGGTACGGACGGCTCGACCCGTACGCGGGTGCGCAGCTGGCCGTCGCCGAGGCCTACCGCAACGTGGCGACAACTGGTGCCACGCCGATCGCGATCACCGACTGCCTGAACTTCGGCAGCCCCGAGGAACCCGGCGTGATGTGGCAGTTTGCCGAGGCCATCCGGGGGATTGCCGACGCCTGCCGGGCACTCGGTCTCCCGGTGACCGGTGGCAACGTGAGCTTCTACAACCAGACCGGGGACGTCGCGATCCATCCAACTCCGGTCATCGGGGTTCTGGGGGTGCTCGATGACGTGCGGCGGAGGCTGCCACAGGGCTTGGGACGCGTCCCGGGCGAGGAGATCGCCCTACTCGGCGGCACGGGTCCGGAGTTCGGCGGCTCCCAGTGGGCAGCGATCATGCATGGGCACCTCGGCGGACTGCCTCCGTCGGTCGACCTGGCTGCCGAGGCCCGGCTGGCCGGCGTGCTCGCCCAGGCGGCTGCGCAGGGATGGCTCACCGCCGCCCACGACATCTCCGACGGCGGACTGGCCGCGACGTTGACCGAATCGGTGTTGCGGTACGGCGTTGGTGCCCGGGTCCAGCTGAGCGGAGACCCCTTCATCGAGCTGTTCAGCGAGTCCGGCGGCCGCGTCCTGGTCGCCGGCCTCCCGGATGGGCTGGCCGCGCTCGAGGCGGGATGCGTCGAGGCCGGCGTGCCGATGACCCGACTGGGCGAGGTCGGCGGCGAGGAACTCGCGATCGACGGAGTCACGCCGATCCCGCTCGCCGACCTGCGCGCGGCCTGGACCGGCACGTTTCCGAAACTCTTCGGCTCGGAAGGCCTCCCGCACTAAACGGCTGGCCTAGCCGCCGAACAGCGGCAGGGTCTTGCTGATCGTCTGGTAGATCCCGTACGCCAGCGGTAGCCCGACGATCAGCCAGGACACGACGAGGCGGGATCCCTGGCTTCCGGTGGTCTCATGCGTGGGGCTGCCCCCGTGAGAGGAGGGCTCGGTTTGCTGCCCCTCGGGTCCAGCCATCAGGAGTTCCTTCCAGATGATGTCTTCACGGTTCCGGATTCGGCCGCCTTCGCCTCGAGGAAGGCGTCGGTGTGGTCTTTGGATTCGTGGAATCGATCGGAGACTGGCTTGATGAGCAGGTTCGCGATGAAGCCCACCGCCAGGACCGCCACCATCGTGTACAGCGCAAGGCGGTAGTCGGCGGCGACGAGCTCTCCGGGCTTTCCCTGGGCGTCGAGGAAGCCATTGATGATCAGCGGTCCGGCCACGCCGGCTGCGGACCAGGCAGTCAGCAGTCGCCCATGTATGGCGCCGACCTGGTAGGTCCCGAACAGGTCGCGCAGGTAGGCCGGGACGGTCGCGAATCCGCCGCCATAGAAGGAGATGATCACAGCAGCGAGCAGGACGAACAGCGCAGTGGCCGCATTGCCGAAGGTGGCCAGGAGGAAGTACAGGACGATCCCGACGCCGAGATAGATCATGTACATCGGCTTGCGCCCGATGACGTCCGACGTGCTCGACCAGACGAAACGCCCGGTCATGTTGAAGATCGACAGGAGACCCACGAAGCCAGCCCCGGCCGCCGCCGCCACCGCCGAGACCCCGTCGCTGTTGCGGAAGAAGTCCTGGATCATGGGACTGGCCTGCTCCAGGATCCCGATGCCGGCCGTGACGTTGCAGAAGAGCACGGTCCAGAGCAACCAGAACTGAGGAGTCTTGACCGCGTTCTTGGCTGAAACATTGGCCGCCGTGATCATCGGTTTGGCCGTCAATTTAGCCGGGTCGAAGCCTGGTGGCATCCAGCCGGGTGCCGGAACTCGCACGTTGAACACGCCGAGCATCATCACGAGGAAGTAGACGAGTGCCAGCGTGATGAAAAGCTTCATCACCGCGTCACCGGAGGCCACCGTGGTCGGGTCAGCGGGGTCGAAGCCGCTGTCGTAGCGGGCCAGCAACTGGCTGGACAGCGGCGACGCGATCAGCGCGCCGCCGCCGAACCCCATGATCGCCATCCCGGTGGCCAGGCCAGGCCGGTCCGGGAACCACTTGATCAGCGTCGAGACCGGCGAGATGTAGCCGATGCCCAGCCCGATTCCGCCGATGACCCCGTACCCGAGATAGACCAGCCACAGCTGGTCGGTGCCGATCCCGAGGGCGCCCACCAGGAAACCGGAGGCCCAGAAGCAGGCAGCGGCGAACATCGCCTTACGCGGGCCGACCCGGTCTACCCATGTCCCGAGGATGGCCGCCGAGACCCCGAGCATCACGATGGCGATCGAGAAGATGATCCCGATCGCGGTCAGCGAGGTGTCGAAGTGCGCGACCAAGGCAGTCTTGTACACGCTGGTCGCGTACGCCTGCCCGATGCACAGGTGTACGGCAAGTGCTGCCGGCGGAATCAGCCAGCGGCTGAACCCGGGTCCGGCCACGGTGTGCTCACGATCGAGAAAAGCCAGGACAGCCACGAGACCTCCGGGGACGGTTGGTCGGTCAGAGCAGCGAGCGGACAGAATGCCGCAAGCAGTATGCAAAGTGGTTGCCTATGCACGCGAACCACGGCTCGGAACTGCGTCGAAAGGCCACCGATTAGCGGTCAGTGGTCTCGTCATAGGGTCTCGGGCATGGTGCATGAGGTGCGCGGTGTCATCGCCCGCGCGAAGGGCGAAGCCGTGACAGTGGAAACCATTCTCGTCCCGGATCCGGGGCCGGGTGAGGCGTTGGTGGACATCCAGGCCTGCGGGGTCTGTCATACCGACCTGCACTATCGCGAGGGTGGGATCAGCGACGAGTTTCCGTTCCTGCTCGGACACGAGGCCGCAGGCACCATTTCCGCGGTCGGCGAAGGTGTCACGAACGTCAAGCCGGGTGACTACGTCATCCTCAACTGGCGGGCCGTGTGCGGCCAGTGCCGCGCCTGCCTTCGGGGTCGGCCCTGGTACTGCTTCGACACGCACAACGCGACTCAGAAGACCACCCTGGTCGACGGTACGGAGCTGTCGCAGGCCCTTGGCATCGGCGCGTTCGCCGAAAAGGCACTGGTCCATAGTGGACAGTGCACGAAGGTCGATCCCGCGGCGGCGCCGACAGCAGCGGGGCTGCTGGGTTGTGGCGTCATGGCCGGCCTTGGCGCCGCCATCAACACCGGGAACGTCGGTCGCGGGGACACTGTGGCCGTGTTCGGCTGCGGCGGCGTGGGAGATGCTGCGATCGCCGGCTCGCGGCTGGCCGGGGCCCGCGTCATCATCGGGGTGGACATCGACGACCAGAAACTGCAGTGGGCCAGCAACATGGGCGCCACGCACACCATCAACTCGTCGAAGACTGATGTGGTGAAGGAGATCCGCAAACTCACCGGAGGGTTCGGCGTGGACGTCGCCATTGATGCGGTCGGTCATCCGGAGGTCTACAAGCAGGCATTCAAGGCCCGGGACCTCGCCGGCACCGTCGTACTGGTCGGCGTGCCCAGCCCGGAGGCGAAGGTCGAGCTCCCGATGCTGGAGATCTTCGGACGTGGCGGTTCGCTGAAGTCGAGTTGGTACGGCGACTGTCTGCCCAGCCGCGACTTTCCGATGCTCGTCGACCTCTACCTCCAAGGGCGGCTCGACCTGGACGCCTTTGTCACCGAGACGATCGGTCTGGACGACGTCGAGGCATCCTTCGACAAGATGCAGCAGGGCGGCGTTCTCCGCTCCGTCGTCGTCTTCTGAGAGCGGGAGACAACAGATCATGGCCGCAGCAATCGAGCGTGTGCGCACGTCCGGGGTGTTCAGCCTCGACGGTGAGGACTTCGACGTCGAGAACAACGTCTGGCTGGTGGGCGACGAATCCGAAGTGCTGGTCATCGATGCCGCGCACGAGTCCAAGGCGATCCTGGCGGCGATCGGAGGACGCGACGTCGTCGCTGTCGTGCTCACCCACGGGCACAACGACCACATCAACGCAGCGGGGGATCTCTGGGACGCCACCCGAGCATCCATCCATCTGCACCCAGCCGATCGGATGCTGTGGGACGTCGTCTATCCCAATGCCCGTCCCGACAAGGAGCTTGCCGACGGCGACATCTTCACCGTCGCTGGCGCGTCGCTTCGTGTCATCTCCACGCCCGGGCACTCGCCGGGTTCGGTCTGCCTGTTCTCCGAGGAGTTGAGGACCGTTTTCACCGGAGACACTCTCTTCTCCGGCGGTCCCGGAGCTACCGGCCGGTCCTACTCCGACCACCCGACGATCCTGGCTTCGATCACCGACAAGCTCCTCTGTCTGCCCGAGGGCACCGCCGTCAAGACCGGGCACGGCGACGACACCACGATCGGCGCGGAGTCAGCGAGAATGCTCTCTGCATGAGCCCACTGGCATCCGGCGATCCAGTTTGGCAGCACAACGCTGCCGGGGTCCTCGAACTGCCTTCGGGCCGGCTCATCCGTGGGCGCGGTCTGAAGCCTCCGCTCCCTGCCGGGGAGATACCCGACTTCGGCCTCTATTTGCTCGGCACGCCACCTCCGCCGGTCGCGTGGGAGACCAGATGGGTGCGTTGGCGAGACTTCCGGCTGCCACACGACAGGGCCGATGCCGGTGATGCCCTGATGCAGGCCTGGGTACGAGCTGACACGCAGCGGGTGGAAGTCGCGTGTGCAGGGGGACGTGGCAGAACCGGTACGGCTCTGGCCTGCATAGCCATCATCGACGGCGTGCGGCCGCGAGACGCAGTCGCCTTCGTCCGTGAGCACTATGACGCCCGTGCGGTCGAGACCCCCTGGCAGCGGCGATTCGTTGCCACGTTCTCCCGATGACGGTTACGCCTTCTTCTTGCGATACCGCTCTGGGTCGGCCTTGGTGAACAGCGCTACAGCGGTCAACGCCGGGACAACGGCCGCCAGTGACAGCCACATGTTGTTGCCGTCACGGATCATCGCCAGAGCGATCATCACCAGTGCCACGACGAGCAAGACGTACCCAACGCCCTTGAGCATCCGCGGATCAGTCATGCCAACCTCCGGTCGGGGAAACGAATCAAGCACGCAGACAGTGCCGGACCCTCGTAACTTATCGCCTTGCCCACGGGTTCCTCCGATGGCGCTTGGGTGGAGGTCACCATGGCGGCACTGCTGCAGGGCGCGGCAACCTGAGCCGTGGCACCGGATCCGTACACTCGCATCCGTGGCTCGCGGTGACGGACGACTGACCCACGAGATCGACCCCTCCAGCCCCGCTCCGCAGGATGCCTGTGGTGTGTTCGGAGTCTGGGCCCCCGGTGAGGAAGTCTCCAAGCTCACCTACTTCGGCCTGTACGCACTCCAGCACCGCGGCCAGGAGGCGGCCGGAATCGCGGTCAGTGACGGGTTTTCGGTTGTCGTCTACAAGGACCTCGGCCTTGTTGCCCAGGTCTTCGACGAACCGACACTGGCCAGCCTGCGCGGACACATCGCCGTCGGGCACACGCGGTATTCCACGACCGGCGCCTCCACCTGGGAGAACGCTCAACCGACCTTCCGCACCAGTGCAGCAGGCTCCGGAATCGCCCTGTGCCACAACGGAAATCTGGTCAACACCCCAGAGCTTGCCGCGCATGCGGCCGATGCCGGCATCTCTGGTGCCTTCCCGACCTCCACCGATACCGACATCATCACCGCTCTACTGGCCGCCCGTCCCGATCTCACGATCGAGCAGGCGGCGATGGAGATCCTGCCGACACTGCGCGGCGCGTTCAGTCTGGTTTTCATGGACGAGACCACCCTCTACGCGGCGCGGGATCCGCAGGGGGTGCGACCGCTGGTCCTGGGGCGGCTCGAACGGGGCTGGGTGGTTGCCAGCGAGACTGCGGCACTGGACATCGTCGGCGCCTCCTACGTGCGCGAGGTCGAGCCCGGCGAGTTGATCACCATCGACTCCGAGGGCCTGCGCTCCGAGCACTTCGCGATCGCCAAACCCAAGGGCTGCCTGTTCGAGTTCGTCTATCTCGCCCGGCCCGACACGACGATCAGTGGCCGGACGGTGCACGCCACCCGTGTCGAGGTCGGCCGTCGGCTGGCCAAGGAATGGCCGGTCGAGGCAGACCTCGTCATCCCGGTCCCGGAGTCGGGGACTCCGGCCGCCGTCGGTTACGCCGAGGCTTCCGGGATCCCGTACGGCATGGGACTGGTGAAGAATTCCTATGTCGGGCGGACGTTCATCCAGCCCAGCCAGACCATTCGCCAACTCGGCATCCGGTTGAAGCTCAACCCTCTGCGAGAGGTCATCCGAGGCAAGCGGTTGATCGTCGTGGACGACTCGATCGTGCGCGGCAACACCCAGCGGGCCCTGGTCCGCATGCTGCGCGAGGCCGGTGCGATCGAGGTGCACGTACGGATCGCGTCCCCGCCGGTGAAGTGGCCGTGTTTCTACGGGATCGACTTCGCAAGCAAGGCAGAACTTGTCGCCAACGGCTTGGAGGTCGACGGCATCCGCGCCTCGATCAATGCCGACTCCCTGGGCTACATCTCGCTGGAGGGACTGGTCGCGGCCAGCGAGCAACCGGCAAATCGTCTGTGTACTGCCTGCTTCACCGGCCACTACCCCATCGAGCTCCCTGAGAGCGCAGTCATCGGCAAGCACATGCTCGAGGGCGTGGAATCGGGGATGACATCACTGCCGGTCCCGGACGTCGTTCGGGCCGGCGGCGGTGCCGAGGATGCGCTGACCCGACCGTGACCGCGGTGCCCCCGGTCGCCGGCCCGCCCACCGGCGAGGTGTCCTCCGCCGGAGGGATGTCATACGCCTCGGCCGGCGTCGACATCGATGCCGGGGAGCGAGCAGTCGAACTCATGCGCACGGCCGTGGGCACGACCATGCGTCCGGAAGTCGTGGGTGGACTCGGTGGCTTCGCCGGGCTGTTCGAGCTCGACCTCAGCAAGTACCGCCGCCCGCTGCTGGCCTCCTCCACCGATGGGGTGGGCACGAAGTTGGCGATCGCCCAGGCGATGGACCGCCACGACACCATCGGGATTGATCTGGTGGCGATGGTCGTCGACGACCTGGTGGTCTGCGGCGCGGAGCCGCTGTTCCTATCTGACTACATCGCCTGCGGTCGGGTCGTTCCTGAGCGGATCGCCGACATCGTGACCGGCATCGCGGCCGGCTGTGTGCAGTCGGGCGCTGCGCTAGTCGGAGGTGAGACCGCGGAGCACGCCGACCTGATGCGCCCGGAGGACTACGACGTGGCCGCGACCGCTGTCGGGATCGTCGAGGCAGAAGCGGTGCTGGGCCCGGACCGGGTACGAGCCGGCGACGCCGTGATCGGCATGAGTTCTTCGGGCCTGCACTCCAACGGTTACGTTCTTGCCCGGCGAGTGCTGCTGCAACACGCGGGTCTGGCCCTGCAGGCCCCGCTTCCCGGTGCCGATGCCGACGCGTCCAGCCTCGGAGACCTGTTGCTCACGCCCACACGGATCTATGCCCTCGACTGTCTGGAACTCGCGGCGGCCACCGATGTGCATGCCTTCGCGCACATCACCGGAGGGGGGCTGGCTGGAAACCTCAGTCGGGTCATTCCCGACGGTCTCCATGCGGTGCTCGACCGGAGTAGCTGGGCTCTGCCGGAACTGGTCTCGGCCATCGGCCGGCTAGGTCAGGTCGCACTGCCCGAACTCGAGCGGACGTTCAACTGCGGGGTGGGCATGGTCGCGGTGCTGCCACCGGAGTCGGTCGACACGGCGGTGGACCTGTTACGCACTCGTGGACTCACGGCCTGGGTCGTGGGGACCGTCGAGCCCGGCTCGTCGGGAGCTACCGAGCCTCGAGCTGCGCTGATCGGCGATTACGCAAGCAGCTGACCAGACGGAGCAGCTGGCAAGACAGAGCAGCTGACCAGACAGGGCAGCTGGCAAGACGGAGTGCAGTAGTGGTCCGGATGCTTCGACGGTCAGCGGACGCTGCGGGCCCAGCTGTCCTCGTCCGGGTCGGAGTAGCCCGCCCAGTCGTCGCCGTCCTCATCGCTCTTTTTGCCATCCGACGCAGTGTCGGCCGGCCGCGATCCGTTGGCGAGCTCTCGCTGCAATCGCTCGAGGTCGGTGTTCGGGGAACTGTATTTCAAGTCCCGAGCGACTCGAGTCTGCTTGGCTTTGGCACGGCCGCGCCCCATGGCTCGACCCCCTCGTACAGGAATACGGGGTCCAGCGTGGCCCCGATGGGTGTGTGTGTCAGAAAGCAAGACTACCTGCCCGATGCCCACCAAGCACGAGGGCCTGATGACTGATCTCGGTCAGGTGACCGGAGTCACTCTAACCATCCCGCCTCGGGTTGATGCGCGTCATCCTAGGAGCCGGTTCACGGCAGGCGGATGCTGCTCAGCGCTGCGATGGTGGCGATCCTCGCTTCGGCCACCCGATCGGCGGCGATGACCGGGGGCACGCCATCTGTCTCGGCCAGGGCGAAGACCCGCAGAGTTGTGTCGAAGATGTGCGCGGTCATAGCCCGGGCACGCTCCGCCGGGTAGCCCCCGACCTCGTTCTCACACTGGATGACACCACCAGCGTTGACCAGATAGTCCGGCGCGTACAGGATTCCGCGGTCGGCCAGAGCCCTGCCCATGCCCGGATGCGCCAGCTGATTGTTGGCTCCCCCGCAGACGACCCGAGCCCGCAGCGTGGAGACCGTGTGGTCGTCGACGGCACCACCCAGTGCGCACGGAGCGTAGATGTCCTGATCCTGGGTGAGCAGGGCGTCAGTATCGGCGACCACGTCGACCAGCGGGTGGGTTGCACGAACTCGGTCCACAGCTAAGGGGTCCACATCGGTGATGACAACCGATGCGCCGTCGCCGATGACGTGGTCGACAAGTTGCCGACCGACCTTTCCCACGCCCGCGATGGCGACCCGCCGGCCGCTCAACGACGGTGTGCCCCAGATGTGCTGGGCGCAGGCGCGCATTCCCTGGAAAACGCCGAAAGCGGTGAGCCCAGCTGAGTCTCCGGCGCCTCCGTGCTCGACTGACCGGGCTGACACATGGCGGGTCTCCCGGGCGATGACGTCCATGTCCGGGGTGTAGGTGCCGACGTCGCAGGCAGTGATGTAGCGCCCACCCAGGCTCTCCACGAACCGGCCATATGCCCGCAGGAGTTGCTCGGTCTTGTCCCGCGACGGATCCCCGATGATCACTGCTTTGCCGCCGCCGAGGTCCAAACCCGCCAATGCGTTCTTGTAGGTCATGGCCCTGGACAGCCGTAAGGCGTCGGTGAGGGCAGCCTGCTCGTCGGGGTAGGGATAGAACCGGGTGCCGCCCAGGGCCGGCCCGAGTGCGGTGGAGTGGATGGCGATGATGGCCCTGAGCCCACTTGCCTCATCTGCGCAGAAGGCGACCTGTTGGTGACCGCTGGAGAAGATCGCCTCGCCTGGGGATTGCTCACTCACGGAGTCCGAATCTAGTCGGCACGAATCGGGTGTCCGGCGCTGGGCGTCCGAAGCTAGGGTCGCCAATCGTGACTGCCTCCCCGCCACCTGCCCGTACGCCATCCCCCACAGACGCCATCGCTGATCGCTACGTGGCTGACTACTGCGAATTGATGCCGATCGAGGCCACCTTCTTCGGCGTACCGGGATACGACACCGAACTGACCGACTACGGCTCTGACGGGTACGCCAGCCGAGCCGATCTGGCCAGGCGCGCTGTGACCGAGCTCAGGGCGATCAAGCCCGGCGATGACCGCGAGCGGGTGGCCAACATCTCGATGATCGAGCGGCTGTCCACCGAGCTGGACCTCTTCGATGCCGGGGATCTCACTGCCGAACTGAATACCATGGCCAGCCCGATGCAGTCGCTGCGCATCGTGTTCGACCTGATGCCCACAGACACCGAGCAGGACTGGGCCAACATCGCCAGTCGGATGTCAAAGCTCCCCGAAGCCTTCAAGTCCTATGAAGCGGGCCTGTCCGTAGCTGCCGGGGACGGACGGGTTTCGGCCGCGCGCCAGGTGCGGACGTGCGCCGAGATCGCCGCCAGATGGGCCGGCGACGACAATGCGCCGCCGTTCTTTGCCGAGCTTGTCCAGCGCTCGGGCACCGAAGGCGGGCTGCGCGCGGACCTGGATGCGGCGGCCGACCTGGCATCCGAGGCGTTGCGGGGCTTCAGCCGATACCTGCGCGACGACCTGTTGCCAGCCGCCCCGATCTCCGACGCCGTGGGCGCGGAGCGCTACAGCAGGTGGTCGCGTTACTTCACTGGTGCGGCCTTGGACCTGGCCGAGACCTACGAATGGGGCTGGGCTGAACTTGCCAGGATCGTGGCGGAGAAGGAGCAGGTGGCCCGCGCCATCGTTCCTGGCGGCAGCGTGGCCGACGCGATCGCGGTGCTCGACGACGACCCCGCGAGGATTCTGCGCAGCCGGGAGGAACTCACCAGGTGGCTGCAGAACACAGCCGACGAGGCGGTGAGCGCCCTGGCCGGTACGCACTTCGACATTCCCGATCCGGTCCGCATCATCGAAGGCAAGCTGTCACCCACCTCTGGCGAGGGGATCTACTACACCGGGCCCTCGGAGGACTTCACTCGACCGGGCCGCATGTGGTGGTCCCTTCCTGAGGATGCCCAGGAGTTCACCACCTGGCGGGAGAAGACAACGGTCTACCACGAGGGGGTGCCTGGACATCACCTGCAGATCGGTCAAACGGTGTTCCGGGCCGAACTGCTCAACCGCTATCAGCGCCTGATGATGTGGTCGTCGGGTCACGGGGAGGGCTGGGCGCTCTACGCCGAGCGGCTGATGGCCGAGTTGGGATTCCTCGACGACCCGGGGGACCGGCTGGGCATGCTCGACTCGCAGGGCTTCCGCGCTGCGCGTGTCGTCCTGGACATCGGCATGCACCTCGAACTCCCGATCCCTCCTGGAGCCGGCTTCCACGACGGGGGGGTCTGGAACCCCGAGCTCGGCCTGGAGTTTCTGCGGGAGCACGCGTCGATGGACGATCAACTGCGAAAAGACGAGCTCAACCGCTACCTCGGCTGGCCCGGGCAGGCGCCGTCGTACAAGGTCGGTGAGCGGGGCTGGCTGCAGGCGCGGGCCGATGCAGAGGCGCGCCGGGGACCTGCCTTCGACCTGAAGGCTTTCCACACCGCGGCGTTGAATCTTGGCGGGCTCGGATTGGATGTGCTCAAGACGGAGCTGGCCCGGCTCTAGGACGGTAGCGACGTTACCTGAGTGAACCTCTGTGAATGTTGTGACTGTTGGTGACTTTGGGACGGAGGTGTGTCATTGTCTGTTGACGGCTCGTGACCCCCGTCGTGGCGTGTGCCCCGACGGCCCTTCCCACGCGGGCCTGGCAAGGGGGGTTCATGGTCGTCATCGGCCGGCCTTTGCGCTCCAGACTGACTTTGCGCTCCGCCGTGACCGGCACTGTGCTCTGTGCCTTGTTGTGGACGCTCCTGGTGGCCATCTCGCCCGCCTATGCCGTGCCCCCTCCGCCACCGAATCCGTCCAACGAACAGATCAACGAAGCCGACGCCGCCCAACAAGCTGCCGCGGCCGAGGTCGGCCGGATCTCGGGAGAGCTCGCGGCCGCTGAGGCAGAACTCGAGCGGCTCAACTTCATCGCCGAGGCCGCGGCCGTTGAATACCTCGCTGCGGAGGGCCGGCTCATAGCCGCCCAGGAGGCCGCAGTCGCGTCCGCCGCGCAGCTGGCAGAGGCCCAAGGTGAGGTCGAGGGCGCCCAGACCGCGATCGTCGACTTTGCCCGCGGCAGCTACATGTCAGGCTCACTGCTGACCAATGACATGGTTCTGCTGACCAGCCAGGACCCCGGTGAGTTGATCCAGCGGGCTGCCTTCCTCGACTACATCTCCAACGGCCGGCTGGACGTCCTGGACAATCTCGAGGTCGCCCGGGTCACCGTTGCCAACTCCGACTCGACGAACCGCGCTGCCGAGATCGAAATGGCCGCAGCTGAACAGGCCGCGGAAGAAGCCAAGGCCGTCGCCGACGCCGCCTTTGCCAACGGCGCGGTGCTGGTCGCCCAGGTCCAGTCGCAAAAGGCTGTGCTGGATGCGCAGTTGCAGGCCGCGCAAGTCGCCCTTCTCGGTCTGGAGGGCGCGCGCGCCGCGTACGAGGCATGGGCGGCGCAGAAGGCCGCCGAGGAAGCAGCAGCAGCCGAACGCGCGCGGGTGGCAGCAGCGCAAGCTGCCGCAGCCGAACAAGCTGCCAGGAATCGAGCCAACAGCGGAGGCAGCGGCGGCGGAGGCGGCGGCGGAAGTGCCGCACCCGGTCCTGGCCCTGGCGCTTCCTCGGGCGTGCCGCCCACATCGGGCCGGCTGACCAGTTGCTTCTGCGCGCGCTGGGGAACCTTCCACTCCGGCATCGACATCGCCGCGCCCATCGGTACCCCGGTCTACACCCCCCTCGGCGGCACGGTGGTCCGGGCAGGGGCTGCTTCGGGATTCGGTCAGGCGGTCTACATCAGACACGACAACGGTTATGTGACCGTGTACGGGCACGTGAGCCGGATCTTCGTCTCCACCGGACAACGGGTCTACGCGGGTCAGAACATCGCCGCCGTGGGTAACCTGGGACAGTCGACTGGCCCACATCTGCACTTCGAGGTGCATACGAACGGAAATCTCTACGGCAACGCGATCAATCCGATCCCATGGCTGCGCAATCTCGGCATCTACGTCTGAGGGCTGACACCGCGACATGAACGCGACGGCGCCCGGGTTCGCCGAACTTGTGCCACCTGCCGATCCTCGAACCGGCTGGACGTTGCCAGACCTCGGCCAGATGCCGGTCGTGACCTCCCTGGAACCACTGGTCACCAGGGTTCTCGCACCGAACCCGTCGGGAATGACCTTGGACGGCACCAACACCTACCTGGTCGGTGAGCCGGCTTCGGGTCAAGCCGTGCTGGTCGACCCGGGCCCGGACGATCCTGTCCACCTGGACAGCGTCCGCGAGGCGTTGGCTGACCGCGACGCTCGCTGCGTAGCGATCCTTGTGACTCATCATCACCGGGACCATGCTGAGGCCGCGCTGCCTTGGGCTGCGCACTTCGGGACACCGGTCTGCGCGAGCGCCCCAGCTGTGGCAGGACCTCGCGGCCGGGTGCTGGCGCCCGGCGAGAGACTGCGTCTTGCCGGAACCACGATCGACGTGGTGCCGACGCCGGGTCATACCGCCGATCACCTGGCATTCCGGATCGAGTCCGGGGCGGTGTTAGCCGGCGACCACGTGCTGGGCCGGGGTACGTCGGTGGTGACGCATCCCGAGGGGGATCTAGAGGCCTATCTCGACTCGCTTCGGCGGGTGCATGATCTCGGCCCCTCCGCCCTCTACCCCGGCCACGGGCCAGAGCTCACGCAGAACCCCATCGCCGTGCTCGACTTCTACCGGGCCCATCGGGAGTTTCGTGAGGAACAGATTCTGGCCCTACTTTCCAATCGGGCACAACCAGTCTCGGCGCTGGTAGAGGTCATCTATGCAGCCGTACCGCGGGCATTGTGGCCGGCCGCGGAACAGTCCACGCGGGCCGCCCTGGCCAAACTGGAAGGGCAAGGGCGGATCCACGTCGCGCAGGACGGTGCCTGGCTGGTTGGGTAGGAGCGTGGCCGAGACCGACATCACCGCGGATCAGGCCCGGGGGGTCACCGAGTGGCTCGGGCAGCGCATCCCCGAGCTCAGTCCGCCGCTGCGTTTCGATCTGGTCGAGGGCGGACGATCCAATCTCACCTACCGGGTGGCTGACCTCGCAGAGAACACCTTCGCGCTGCGCCGTCCTCCGCTGTCCGGTGTCTTGCCCTCAGCACACGACATGCAGCGCGAGCACCGGGTCATCAGCGCGTTGGGCGGCACCGGCGTGCCAGTCCCGGCGACGATCGGTTTGTGCACCGACCACGACATCCTCGGCGCCGACTTCTATGTGATGGATTTCGTGACCGGGGTGGTCGCTCACGATCCGGAGACGGTGACCGCTGCGCTGTCGGAGTCGGCGCGTCGGACCGCGGCGGAGGCCGCGGTGGACAGCCTGCTTGCGCTGCATCGCGTCGATCCCGACTCGATCGGGCTCGGTGATCTGGGCCGGGGCACGGAGTACGTCGTCGGTCAGCTGAAGAGGTGGAGCCGGCAGGTGGCCAGTCTGCCGATCGAGCCGATCCCAGGCCTGCTCGATATGGGCGAGCGCCTGTCCGCCCGGGTGCCTGACCAACACGGGGTCACGATCGCGCACGGGGACTATCGGTTCGGCAATCTGATGCTGGACTCCGAGGGCAACGTCGCAGCCATCCTGGACTGGGAGCTGTGTACCCGCGGGGACCCGTTGGCCGACCTGGGTTGGCTGCTGTCCTACTGGAGCCCGCCGCCGGGCGTTGCGACACTCCCCATGGCGATGCCGACGAGTGCGCCCGGTTTCCTCAGCCGCGACCAGGCCCTGGACCGGTACGCGGCCGGCAGCGATCTCCCGATGGACGACGTGAGTTTCTACATCGCCTTCGCCTACTGGCGGCTCGGAGCTGTGCTGGCCGGGGTGTACTCCCGGAGCACGTCCGGGGCCTACGGCGAAGGTCAGGCCCAACAGCGCGGACTGAGCACCGAGGGCATCTCGATGCTGGTGACGGCGGCAGATGCCGCGCTCGAGGATTCGCACCAATGATCACGATCTCTGGAGAATCAGGCAGTTCTCAGGCAGTTCTCGGCGTTGTTCGGTAAGCACTACCTGGTGAGCGGTCGCCTCGGGCGCTCAGGATGGAGCCAGCGGCGATGTTCGACACACTTTTCGGGTTACCCACCCATGCGCTGATCGTGCACGCCGTGGTCATCTTCGTGCCGCTCACCGCATTGGCAGCGGTGGCCCTGACTGTCGTACCCAGTTGGCGGACGCGATTCGGTGTGCTGGCCGCCTTGGCCGCGTTGACCTCCATCGGCTCGGTCCTTATCGCCCAGGAGGCGGGTGAAGAACTCGCGGATCGGGTGCTGAGCATGGAGGACGCCCCCTTCGAGCTGGTTCTCAGGCACACCGAACTGGGCGAGAAGCTGCTGCCGTGGGTGCTGATGCTCTCGATCGCGCTGCTCGCGCTGATAGGACTGGCATTCTGGGCGGCCCGCCGCGGCGAGCAACGACCAACGTGGGTCAACCTCGCTGGCTGGGGGCTGGGCGTTATCTCGATCGTCGGCGCGGTCCTGTCGATCATCTACGTGATCCAGATCGGGCACAGCGGCACCGAAGCGGTGTGGAGCGACCTGCCGCCCAGCTGACACTGAGGGCTGCAGGTGAAGGAATTCATCTGCGGCTAGGGTGCGGCGGATGGAGAAGCGTCCCGGAAGCCAGGACGAGCGGCCTGGCGAGTCGCCCGCTGAACGGGCCGACCGCAACTTCGCGGATCTCCTGCAGGAACTACGCGTGACTCAGACCGGTGTCCAGATCCTGTTCGCCTTCCTCCTGGTGCTGGCCTTCGAAACGCGATTCACCGAACTCGACCGAACTGCGGTGGTCATCTACGTCGTCACGGTCGTCTTCTGTGTGTCAGCTGCGACCTTCCTGATCGCGCCGGTCGCGCTGCATCGGACGATGTTCGCTCTCGGGCGCAAGGCTGAGGTGGTCCGGGTCTCTTCCTTACAGGCGAAGACCGGGTTGGCCCTGCTCGCGGTGGCGATGGTCGGTGCGACCCTGCTCGCCCTGGATATGGCCCTGCCCCGCTGGTTCGCCCTCGTCATCGCCGGTGGGATTGCGGTGCTTCTGCTGACCGCCTGGTACGTAGTGCCCGTACGTCGTGCCAGACGTCCGGCCGAGGCGGACCGGACCGACACCCACCGCGACTGAGATCTCCGTCGAGGAATGCTGAGCGTGCACCGTCGGTTGCCCCACGCATGAGCGCACCCACATTGCCAGACACGTTCGCCATCGCCGGAGAACTGGTGGTGCACCGACTCGGATACGGCGCGATGCAGCTTCCTGGCCCCGGGGTCTGGGGTGAGCCGTCCGACCGGGAGGGCGCACTGGCCGTCGTACGCGCGGCCGTCGAGCAGGGCGTGGACTTCATCGACACCGCGGACTCGTACGGGCCGAATGTCTCCGAGCAGATCATTGCCGAGGCCATCTCTCCCCATCCCGAGGGGCTGGTTGTCGCCACCAAGGCCGGTCTCACTCGGACCGGACCCGGCCAGTGGACCCCGGTGGGGCACCCGGCCTACCTCAAGCAGCAGGTGGAACTCAGCCTGCGCCACCTCAAACTGGACCGGATCGAGCTCATCCAGCTGCATCGGATCGACGGGGACGTCCCGTTGACTGACCAGCTCGGCGCCTTCGCGGAATTGCAGGAAGCCGGCAAGGTCGGCCACATCGGCATTTCCGAGGTGTCGGTCGCCGAGATCAAGGCCGCCCGCGAGATCGTCGAGGTGGTCAGCGTCCAGAACCTCTACAACCTGACCAATCGGCAGTCCCAGGATGTTCTGGACTACTGCACCGCGGAGGGCATCGCCTTCATCCCGTGGTTCCCGATCGCGACCGGCGACCTGGCCAGGCCGGACTCGCCGGTCGCAGACGTTGCCCGGGAAATCGATGCCACCCCCTCGCAGGTCGCGCTTGCCTGGTTGCTGCAAGCATCCCCGGTGGTTCTCCCGATCCCAGGTACCAAGTCGATCGACCATCTGACCGAGAACCTTGGCGCGACGCAGTTGCGGCTCTCCGAGGATCAGGTCACCCGGCTCGACGCTTTGGCGTAGCTCGACTTGTGGCCGCTCGACTTTGGCCGCTCGACTGGTGGGCAGGGGCGGGATCGAACCGCCGACCCCTCGCTTTTCAGGCGAGTGCTCGTACCGACTGAGCTACCTGCCCGAAGCCGTACCGCTGGCGAGAGCGATACGGCTCCCTTGCAACTCCGCTCCGATGTGTGAACACCGGGGTGGAGCAGCGACCCTGACCGGGCTCGAACCGGCGACCTCCGCCGTGACAGGGCGGCGCGCTAACCAACTGCGCTACAGGGCCTTGCTGGTGGTGACTTGGTGATGTGCGTGCGTGATGAGCCGTGCGTACCCCCAACGGGATTCGAACCCGTGCTACCGCCTTGAAAGGGCGGCGTCCTGGGCCACTAGACGATGGGGGCTCGAGCACCATTGGGGCCCGCCGAGTGTAGAGGATGCCGCGGTTGCGCCGCACACAGCGCCAGGCTCCAGCGGCGCTCCCCTTCGGAGTGTTGACAAGATGACAGAGTACGTCTTTGCTGTCATTACGTCATCATTCTGGGGGATTTGTGAAGGTCACGGTCAACGGCACGGCGCACTCACTCGACGGAGTACAGGACGACACCGCGGTCACAGTGTTGCGCGAGACTCTCGGGCTCACGGGTACGAAACTGGTTTGCGGTGCAGGTGTGTGTGGAGCCTGCACAGTGCAGGTGGACGGGAAGCCGATGGTGGCCTGCCTGTTGCCCTCAGCCGCGCTCGAGGGGCGGTCGGTGACCACTGTGGAGGGCCTGTCTGCCAACCACCCCATCCAGCGGGCGATGGCCGCACACGACGGCCTGCAGTGCGGTTACTGCTCACCAGGATTTGTCGTCGAGGGCGCAGCTTTCGTTGACCGTTGGCGCGCCGAACACGGCGACGTCGCCCCGGACCGCGCCACGATCGCCGAGGCGCTGGCCGGTCACCTGTGCCGCTGCGGTGCCTACGCCGGGATCTATGCCGCAGTCGCTGCCGTCTGCACCGGCGCCCACGACGGAGACGACGGGTCTGCGCCGGCCCGGGTCGAGGCCATGGACAAGCTCACCGGCCGGGCGCGCTACACCACCGACATCCGCCTGGATGGCCAACTCGAGGGCGTGATGATCCGTTCGACGAGTGCACACGCCGTCATCGGCAAGGTGACGCCCCCGGATGGGAGCACCCTCGTCGAGTTGCTGCCCGCCGACCGCACCGTCCGATACGTCGGCCAGCCGATCGCTGCGATCGCCGGGGCGAGTCTGTCCGTAGCCCGAGCGGCTGCGCGCAAGGTTGTCGTGGAATATGACCAACGACCGCCGGTGCTCGACATCGCCCAGGCCCAGGCCCCCGACGCGCCGGTGATCTACGGATCGAAGGCCACCCGCAAGGATGCCCCGGTCTCGGCCGAGGGGCCCGTCCTGCCGACGAAGTGGAACGGCAACGTACGCGGTCCGTCGTCCATGAGCTGGCGCGGCGGCACAGCCGTGAAACGGATCGAGCGCGCGCACCGGGAGGCAGATCCGAGACTGGTCACCGGGACGTTCAGCACCGCGGTCCAGGTGCACACAACGCTGGAGCCGCACGGCTGCGTTGCGAATTGGGACACCGATGGAGATCTACACCTCTACGTCTCTGCGCAGGCGATCGGGGCAATCACCCAGGCCGCGGCCAAGCGATGGGATCTCAAGCCGGAGAATGTGCACGGGTACGCCGAGCATGTCGGCGGGGGTTTCGGGGCGAAGAATGCGCTGACCCAAGAGGTGGACGCTGCGGTCGAATTGGCTCGCGCCACCGGCGTCCCGGTCCGGGTGATCCTGGACCGTTCCGCGGAACTGACGGCGGCCGGATGCCGGGCCGGCACGCGGTCGGAGGTGAGCCTGCTGGCCGACGACAAGGGTGACCTGGCGGCCATGACCGTGGACGTACGCGGCGAAGGCGGCGTCTCCATCGCCTCCGGGGTGGCGCTGCTCGGTCGGTTCATGTACGGCAATTCTCCTCGGCGCCTGCGTGACTATGACGTGCTGACCAACCATCCGCCGGCCACCCCGTTCCGCGGGCCTGGCGGCCCCCCACTGGCCTGGGCGATGGAACAGGCAGTGGATGAGATGGCGTTGCGGCTCGACGAGGACCCGATCGCCCTGCGTCATCGATGGGACGGCAATCCCAAGCGGCGCGCGCTCTACGACTGGGCGGCGGCCCTTCCGGTGTGGGCACAGCGGCCGGCGCCCGGGTCCCAGTCAGGGCGGTTCCGTCGTGGAGTGGGGGTGGCCGCGGCCAACTGGTTCTACTTCCTGGATCCCGGAAGCGAACTAGAGCTCACCGTGGAGCGAGGATTGGTCGTGGCACGTACGGGAACCCAGGATGTCGGCACCGGCATCCGATCAGTCATCACCGGGATCCTGTGCACCGAGCTGGGCCTGCCCACAGACCGGGTTCGGGTGCTCGTCGGGCAGACCGACACCGTGCACGGACCGATGGCCGGTGGCAGCCGTACGACGCCGTCGCTGGCGCCCGCAGCAAGCGATGCCGCGGCGCGGCTGCGCAAAGCACTTGGCGACAAGGGGAGCGCCGACTCGGTGCTCGAACGCCTCTCCGGCGCCGAGGGGGTGAAGGTGGTCGGCAAGCGTTCGCGGGATCGCCGAGGCTACGTCACTCCAATGGCGCTGAACGACTTGGCAGTCGGCCGCGGGTTCAGCGGTGCGGTTCACATTACTGAGGTCGAGGTGGATACGCGGCTCGGCAAGATCCGGGCCACCCGGGTCTGGGGCGGAGTCGCGGTGGGACACATCTACGCCGAGCAGTTGGCCCGCAGTCAGTGCGAGGGCTCCATCATCCAGGGCGTCGGATTCGCGCTCTACGAACAACGCCAC
>Ga0190275_10001026_pt1 | contig 21584 bp, 24 predicted proteins | sample Popmic550T_FD_133745 | JGI IMG/M metagenome (GOLD analysis project Ga0190275, IMG submission 133745) | Populus adjacent soil microbial communities from riparian zone of Yellowstone River, Montana, USA - 550 T | ecosystem: Environmental > Terrestrial > Soil > Riparian zone > Trees stand | place...
AAGCGGTTCCTCGGCGCGGCCCGCAACATCGAGGACGGCGGCTCGCTGACGATCATCGCCACCGCCATGGTGGAGACCGGCTCGACCGGTGACACGGTCATCTTCGAGGAATTCAAGGGCACCGGTAACGCCGAACTCAAGCTCGACCGGCGGCTTGCCGACAAGCGGATCTTCCCGGCCGTCGACGTCGACGCCTCGGGTACCCGCAAGGAGGAGATCCTCCTCTCGCCGGACGAACTCGCCGTGGTGATCAAGCTGCGCCGGGTGTTGCATGCCCTCGACTCGCAGCAGGCCATCGAGCTCTTGCTCGACAAGATGCGTAAGACTCCGACGAACGTCGAGTTCCTCATGCAGATCCAGAAGACCACCCTGGGGCCGAACGAGTAGCAGTCGCTGACCCACGCGGGAATACCGCGCGGGTGTCCGGCCTTACACTCGGCGCCGACATCAAGGAGTGAAAGAGATCCATGAAGCCCGACATACATCCCAACTACGTGGACACCACGGTGACCTGTAGCTGCGGAAACACCTTCACCACTCGCAGTACGGCCGAGAACGGTTCGCTGCACGCCGAAGTCTGCTCGGCGTGCCACCCCTTCTACACCGGCAAGCAGAAGATCCTCGATACCGGGGGCCGGGTGGCTCGCTTCGAGCGCCGGTTCGGTAAGCGGACCAGCACAGACAGCGCCAAAGCCGACAACTAGCAACGCTGACGGCGCCTGCGCGTCCACCCGTGGTGGTGGGCGGCAGGCGCCGTTTGCTGTCCCGAGCCGAAACGCTGGCGATTCTTTGGCCAGAACCGCCGACCCGAGAGGGGTAGGTCATGAGTGACTCCGCAGCCGGCGAGCCGCAACGCCTGACCGAGATCCTCGCCGAGTACCAGGATCTGGAAACCGCGCTGGCCGACCCTGCCGTCCATGCTGATGGGACCCGCGCCCGGTCTCTTGGACGGCGCTACTCACGGTTGGGACCAGTTGTCTCGACCCATCGCGAACTCGAAGCCGCCCGCGGCGATCTGGCGGCGGCGCGGGAGATGGGCGCAGAAGACGCGGGATTCGCCATCGAGGCGGACGAGCTGGCCGTACAGGTCGAAACCCTCACCGGGCGTCTCGAGGAGCTGTTGTTGCCACGCGACCCCAACGACGACAAGGACGTCATCCTCGAGATCAAAGCCGGCGAGGGCGGCGAGGAGTCAGCCCTTTTCGCCGGTGACCTCTTGCGGATGTATCTGCGCTACGCAGAGCGCAAAGGCTGGCAGACCGAAGTCCTCGACGCGGTCGAGTCCGACCTGGGCGGTTACAAGGACGTCAGTGTGGCGGTCAAGGCTCGCCACGCCGACGATCCCGGGATCTGGTCCCGGCTGAAGTGGGAAGGCGGCGTGCACCGGGTCCAGCGGGTGCCGGTGACCGAGTCCCAGGGCCGGGTGCACACCTCGGCCGCCGGGGTACTCGTCATGCCTGAAGCCGAGGACGTCGAGGTCACGATCGACCCCAGCGACCTGCGCATAGACGTCTACCGGTCCTCCGGGCCCGGGGGGCAGAGCGTCAACACGACGGACTCCGCCGTACGCATCACCCACGTTCCCACCGGGTTGGTCGTGAGCTGCCAGAACGAGAAATCCCAGTTACAGAACCGCGAACAGGCCATGCGCATCCTGCGTGCCCGGATGCTGGCCGCCGCGCAGGACATGGCAGCGGGCGCGGCCAACGATGTCCGTAACAGCCAGGTTCGTACGGTTGACCGCAGCGAGCGGATCCGGACGTACAACTATCCTGAGAACCGGGTCGCCGATCATCGGATCGGGTTCAAGGCCAACAACCTCGAACAGGTCCTGGATGGCGAACTCGATGCGATCATCGAGGCCCTGATTCTGGCCTCCCGCACCGAACAACTGGCAGGCTCGGGCGACACCGGATCCGCCTGAACCTGCAGGAAGAGGACAGAAATGGCTCCTCAGGACGCGGCTGTTCCGACGGAGTTTCCGCAGCGACTCGGCAGGACCGCCCGGCGCGAGCTGGCAGTCAACGGCTTCACGCGTTACGACCAGCTGACTGCGGTCACGGCTGCAGAACTGTTGCAGATCCATGGCGTAGGACCCAAAGCGATCCGGATCCTCGAAGCAGAGTTGCAGGACAGGAACCAGTCCTTTGCCAGCGCGAGGTCATGACGCCGAACAGCCCCCGAAACGGCCGGGCACCAACACTGGGCACCCTCCTGCTCGCCGCGTTGCTTGTCGCCTGCGATGGCTCCTCTCCGCCGCCGCAAGGCCAACCTGAGACCACCTCCTCGGCTCGAACGCCGCCAGCGCCGTGCACTGGCGCCCCGGCCGATCTCGATCGGGTGGAGGTGGACGTCGAAGGCGACACAAGGGAGGCCGTCGTTCACACGCCGCCGGGCGCCGACGTTCCAACCCCTTTACCGCTCGTCATGGCTTTCCACGGCTACGGTGGCACCGCTTCGCGCCTGGAAGACCTCACGCATCTGTTCGACAAGGCAGACGCGGAAGGATTCGTGGTGGTCCTACCCATGGCGGCCGGCAATCCTTCTCGTTGGGAGGTCCGTGACCCCGATTCAGCCGACCTGGCCTTCGTCGATGAACTGCTCACCGATCTGGAAACGCGAATCTGCATCGACCCGAGCCGGATCTTCGCCACCGGATTCTCGCTGGGTGGGGAAATGGCCAACGCGGTCGGCTGCAGCCGTCCCGACCGATTCGCAGCGATCGCCCCGGTGGCAGGTGTGTATGCCCCGCGATGGCGCGATATCTGCGCCGGCGAGCCGGTACCGGTCATCGGTTTTCACGGCGTCCTGGATCCGGTCGTTCCCTATGAAGGCGGAACCGCGGGAGGGCGCCCGATCCTCGGCGCGGAACAGTGGGCCGCCGAGTGGGCGGAGCTGAATGGTTGTGCGGGCGGCCCGGAGTCGCAAGCGCCGATCGGCGACGCGCAGCCGTTGTTCTGGACCGGCTGTGCAGCACCGGTCGAGTTCTACCGAGTAACCGAGGCCGGTCACAGCTGGCCGGGAGGCGCGAACGACGATCCCGAGATGGGCGGCTCCAGTGGGGCCGTATCGGCCAACGACCTGATCTGGGACTTCTTCCAGCGTCATCCGCTCACCCCGTAGAGCGGTCACCGGCCGGGCATGGGCTCCCGTTAGTCGCCAAGGTTGGTCCTATGGCTTCCTGAACACCACCCGGGCAACGTCGTTTGCAGTCAGCGACCGGTTCGCGGGCGCCTCGTCGGGTGGTTCAGCTGTGGTCATCAGACTCCAACCTTCAGTTCGGAACCGGGACCCTGGGACCGAGGGTCGGCTCAACGCGGGATGATGGTGTCATGACACGGCGGTTCGACTGTTCTGACGACGCCCAGCGCCGGGAGGGGATCACCGCTGCGGCCGCTGCCATCAGGGCGGGGGAGCTGGTCATCCTGCCGACCGACACCGTGTACGGGGTTGCCGCCGACGCCTTCACGCCTAGGGCGATCACGGGACTGCTCGCGGCGAAGGGCCGCGGGCGGGCGATGCCGGTACCCGTCCTCATCGCCGATGTCGACACACTCGAGGGCGTCGCGACGAACCTGGGCTCAGCGGCGCGACTGCTCACCCGCGCCTGCTGGCCGGGCGGGCTGACGTTGATCGTCGAGCACCCACCCTCGCTGGCCTGGGATCTCGGTGACGCTCAGGGGACTGTGGCTGTCCGCGTCCCCGACGACGACCTCGCTCGCGACCTGCTCCGGGAAACGGGACCGCTCGGAGTGTCCAGCGCGAACCGGTCCGGACGGCCGGCCGCGAGGACCGCCGACGAGGCCATTGAGGAGCTGGGGGAGCTGGTCTCGGTGGCACTCGACGACGGACCGCGTCCTGATGGGCCGCCCAGCACCATCGTGGACTGCACCGTCGACCCGCCACGAGTCATGCGGGTCGGCGCCGTTCCGGAGTCCCGGTTGCACTACCTCGTGCCCAGGATCCGTACCGTGGCGTTGGTTGCCGCCCCATCCGACTCAACCGCCGAGTCCGGTTCTGATCCGCTGAGCCCCAAGGAGCACGACACCGCATGAGCACCTCGACCTACTGGGGGCCGGATTTCGGCGCCCTGCGCGAGACCGACCCGGAGATCGCCGATGTCATCCTCGGCGAGCTGGAGCGGTTGCGTGGCGGACTGCAGCTGATCGCGAGCGAGAATTTCACCAGCCCCGCCGTCCTGGCCGCCTTGGGATCGACCCTGTCGAACAAGTACGCCGAGGGATATCCGGGCAAGCGGTATTACGGCGGCTGCGCCCAGGTGGACAAGGCTGAGGAGATCGGTATCGCCCGGGCAAAGGAGCTCTTCGGCGCCGACCACGCAAACCTCCAGCCACATTCCGGAGCCAGCGCCAACCTGGCGGCCTACGGCGCGTTCATGTCGCCCGGTGACACCCTGCTGGGGATGGCCCTGCCGCACGGGGGGCACCTGACGCATGGCACGAAGGTCTCCTTCTCCGGCAAGTGGTTCAACGCCAAGCACTACGGGGTGAGCAAACAGACCGAGCACATCGACTACGACGAGGTCCGCGATCTGGCCCGTGAGCACCGGCCGAAGGTCATTGTTTGCGGTGGTTCGGCCATACCTCGGACCATTGACTTCGCGATCTTCCGGGACATCGCCGACGAGGTTGGCGCGATCCTCTTGGTCGACGCCGCGCACTTCATCGGACTCGTTGCCGGACAGGCGATCCCGAGTCCGGTCCCGTACGCCGACGTGGTCACCTTCACCACCCACAAGGTCCTGCGCGGCCCCCGCGGCGGCGCGATCGTCTGCAAGGCTGAGCACGCGAAGGCGATCGACAAGGCAGTCTTCCCAATGATGCAGGGCGGTCCACTGATGCACTCGGTGGCTGCCAAGGCAGTCAATCTCAAGGAGTGCCAGAGCCCGGACTATCAGGCATACGCCCGCCGGGTGATCAGCAACGCCCAGGCGTTGACAAAGGGGCTCGAAGGCGAAGGTCTGCGCGCGGTCACCGGCGGCACCGACACCCATCTAGCGCTGCTCGACGTCTCCGAGGTCGGTGTCACCGGGGCTGAGGCGGAGACGCGCTGCGATCGCGCTGGGATCGTGCTGAACAAGAATGCGATTCCCTACGACCCACAGCCGCCCAGCGTCGCCTCCGGAATCCGGGTCGGCTCGCCCTCGGTCACCACACAGGGCATGGGTACCGATCAGATGGCTCAGATCGCGTCGCTGATCGGCCGGGCCATCCGTGACAGCACCGGTGCAGAGGCTGCAGGGATCGCGGCCGAGGTGGGCGATCTCGTCGCCGCTCACCCTGCCTACCCTGAGCCGCGGGCCTGACAACCCGGTGATCCAGAGGTGGTGACCGGCGGTGCGTGAGTATTCCGTCGTCATGCTGACGGCGGCGATCGTCACCTTCCTCGCGACCTCCTTCATCCGGACCCTGGCCCGCCATTTCCGGGCCATGACCCAGGTCCGGGACCGGGACGTCCATGCCATCCCGACTCCTCGCTGGGGTGGTTTTGGCATGTACGCAGGAGTGGCCTCAGGCATGCTCGTGGCCCACCAGCTCCCTGCGCTGCAACGCACTTTCGACTACAGCTCGGAAACCACGGCAGTTCTCGTGGCCGGGGGCCTGATCTGCCTGTTGGGTGCTGTCGATGATCGATTCGACCTCGACCCATTGACCAAGTTCGTCGGGCAGATCGCCTGCGCAGGGGTGATGGTGCTGCTGGGCGTGCAGTTGCAATACGTCTACATCCCCTTCGGCGACATCGGCACTGTCTCGTTGGGCTCCGACGTCGGCGTACCGCTGACCATTCTGCTCACCGTCTTGGCGGTGAACGCGATGAACATGGTGGACGGTCTCGACGGGCTGCTCGTGGGGGTTGCCGGGATCGCGGCATTGGCGTTCTTCGCCTACACCTATTACCTGGCCCGTACCGGCTATAACGATGTTGCCGCCGCGCCGGTGCTGACCACGGCGCTGCTCACGGGTGCCTGCCTGGGCTTCCTGCCGCACAACTTCTCCCCAGCGCGGATCTTCCTCGGGGACACCGGTTCCATGTTGATCGGACTGATGCTTTCTGCCGCGGCGGTCTCGGCCGCCGGTCGGGCCGATCCGCAGACACTGTCCTCCCTCGGTGGAGTGCTCCCGTTGACCTTGCCGCTGCTGATCCCCGTTGCGGTTCTGGCCATCCCGCTGGTGGACCTGGCCCTGGCCGTGTTTCGGCGTACCCGAGCCCGACGGTCTCCGTTCGCTCCGGACAAGCAGCACCTGCATCATCGGCTGCTCGAGATCGGGCATTCCCAGCGCCGCGCTGTCCTGACCATGTACCTGTGGTCGGGGCTGCTCGCCTTCGGCACAGTTGCGATCGCGATAACGGGCCAGACGATCCCGGTGCTCGTGGGCATGGCAGTACTCGCCGTCATTGCCGTGCTCTCCCAACTCCCGAAGTTGCGGGGTAGTGCCGCACGGCGACGCCCACAACGGGCCAAAACGTTGACGTGATCGCCCAGGTGGGCGCCCGAAAGAGCAGAAAACCGGGCCAGTCAGGCTCGACCAAGCATCTGGAAACGCTCTGGTAACGTCGCCTGGCGATGGACGCCGGAGGCCCCGAATTGGGGGACCTGCTGTCGATGGGGCTGACCATGGCCCTGTGTTTGGTGGCAGGCTTCGGCCTGGGTTGGTTGGCCGATCTACCCTTCGGCACGTTCCCTGGATTCGCCCTGGCCGGGCTGGGGCTCGGCGTCGTGGCTGCGTGTTTCTACGTCTACAAGCTGTTCAAGAGATTCATGTGAGTGAGATGACAACGTGGTGACCGATACGCCCTACGCCCGACCCGTGACCCGGACCACGCTCCGGCGATCGGCTCTCGTGGCGGGTGTGCTGGCCCTTGTCGCTGCCGCCGTGCTGGTCCCGCTGGGCTACGGCGACTACGCGCTCTTCGGCTGCCTGGGCCTGGCCCTCGGACTCCTCAACTCCGCCCTTGTCGTCATCGCCGTCGAGCGGTTCTCGGAGAAGAAGCCGTCCAAGGTTCGGTTCTCCGGATCGGTGCTGGTCCGACTCGCGGCGATCACCGTGCTCGCCTTCGGCCTCGTGTTGCTGTTCCGCCCGGCCGGAGTCGCGGTGTTCGCCGGGCTGGCCGTCTTCCAGTTCCTCGTGATCGTGAGTTCGATGCTGCCGCTGATCAAGGAGATCCGACAGAGATGACGAGCGCAGTGACCAGTTCTCCGGCCGTGCTCGCCGCCGAGGAGATCAAGCCGGGCGAGCATTGGACCGGGGAGTTCCTGGGCTTCACCCTCAACCTCGACACGATCCTGGCGACCGCCCTTGCCGGAGTGATCCTGTGTGCGCTGGGCATCTTCATGGCACGCGGGGTGACGCGTGGCAGGCCGACCAAGCTGCAACTCGTGTTCGAAGCACTCATCGGCTGGGTGCAGGGTCAGGTACGGGACGGGATGGGGCTCCGCGCCCCCCGCGGTGTGGTCTCGCTCGCCGTCACGCTTTTCGCGTTCATCCTGATCTGCAACCTGCTGGCGGCGCTGCCCTCCGAGCACGTCCTCCCGCCACCCACCGCCGACGTCAACCTGGCTTATCCGATGATGCTGTTGGTGATCATCTGGGTGCAGGTTGCCGGGATCCGCGCGCGGGGTGCGAAAGCGCACTTCGGACACCTGACGAAGCCCTACGCATTCCTTGCCCCTTCCGAGGTCATCACCCAGTACTTCGCGCGCCCGGCCTCCCTGTCGCTTCGGTTGTGGGGGAACATATTTGCCGGTGGGATCATGGTCTCGATCATCGCCCAACTCCCGGCCTACATTCTGTGGGCCCCGAACGCTGCCTGGAAGCTGTTTGACATCTTCATCGGCGTGATCCAGGCCCTGATTTTCACGCTCCTCACTGTCATATACTTCAGCGAAGCGGTGGGCAGTGACGAAGAGGCAGCGGCGCACTAGGCGTCGCTGCTTCTGCTCCCCCAGACGACGATTCGTGGCAGACCCACCGAGGTGTGCCACGGGAAAGTACGAGGAGAAAACATGAGCGTGTCCACTGTGCTCGCCGCGGCAGCCGAGGGAGGGGCCGACCCCACCCTGCTCGGCCTGGCGATGGTCGGCGGTGGCATCGCACTGGGCGGCGGCGCGATCGGTGCGGCGATCGCCGACGGCCTGGTCGGTTCAGCGATGATCCAGGGAGTCGCCCGTCAGCCCGAGGCAGCCGGGCGCCTCAACACCACCATGTTCCTGATCATCGGGTTGGCCGAAGGTATGTACTTCATCAACCTGGCGTTCATGGCGCTGTTCGTGTTCGTCACTGGCGCGGCGTAGTACCGCTCAATGACGACGCGCGTGCTGGCAGCAGCGGAGGAGGAGACCCCCAACTTCCTGCTGCCCAACGCCACCATCTTCGTCGAATTCGTGTTGTTCCTGATCGTCCTGTTCGTGCTCTATCGGTTTGTCGTGCCGCGGCTGACGCGTGCGTTGGACGAACGACAGGCCATGGTCGCCAAGACGGTCAAGGATCGGGACCGCGCAGCCGGGCTGCTCCGCGAGGCCGAGGCGCGCTATGAGGTAGCGCTCTCCGAGGCGCGGGCGGAGGCGGCCAGCATCCGCGACGCAGCGCGTGCTGAGGCCGCCCGAATCCGCGCGGAGTTGAAAGCAGCCGCCGAGCAGGAAGTTCAGGGCATCCAGCAGCAGGGGATGGAGCAACTGACTTCGCACTATGCCGACGCGCTGCAACAGCTGTCCAGCGAGCTCGGTGAGCTGTCCACTGCACTTGCCGAACGTGTGATCGGTGAGCCGATCTCTGACGACGAGCAACGACGCTCGACGGTCAACAGTTTCCTTGCCGAGCTCGACCAGGTGCCGGCCGGCGGCGGTGGGGGGCGCTGATGGATGTCCTCATCGCCGAGTCCTTCGGGTTTCTGGTCATCCTGTTCGTGCTGTACCGCTACGTCTGGCCGATCCTGAGGTCGATGTCCGAGCGGCAGCAGGAGGCCATCCAGAAGATGGTCGACGACAGTGAGCACGCCCAGGTGAGCCTCGAAGAGGCACAACGACGTCTGGCGTCTGCGCTGGCCGAAGCGCGCGACGAGACGGCCAAGATCCGCGATACGGCGCGAGGCGACGCCGACAAGATCAGCGAAGAGCTACGCGAGCAGGCCGAGCGGGAGGTCGAGCGGATCCGCCAGCGTGGCGAGGAGCAGCTGATAGCTGCACGCGACCAAATGGTGCGCCAGCTACGAGTCGAGGTCGGTCGCCGCATCATGGGACTGACCGAGCGGCTAGTCGTCGAGACGCTGGCAGACACGAAGGGCAAGCGCTCTGCTGTTGACCACTTCCTGGACGAACTCGACGAGATGACCGCCACCGAAATCGACGGGGGCCGGCCGGGCGAAAGCCGGGAGAGTTCCCTGGCTGGGGCAAGGGACGAGGGCCGGCTCTGATGCAGGCAGCTAGCCGCGCGGCCCTGCAGAACGTCGCGACTGAACTGGATGACTCGAGCGAGGGACAGTCCGCCGCAGCGCTGTTGACATTGGCCGACGAGTTGTTCGCCGTGGCGGCACTCCTCGAGGTTCAGCCAGCTTTGCGGCGGGCTCTGGCAGACACCGCGACCGGCCCCGATGCCCGTTCCGGGCTTGCCGCGCGACTGCTCGCAGGCAAGGTGAGCGCGAAGGCCGCAGCGCTGCTCGACTCGGCCGTACGAGCCCGGTGGTCCTTGCCCAGTGAGTTCGTCACCGGTCTGCGGCGCTTGGCCATCCAGGCGGCATTCGCCTCCGCGGAGAAGGGCAACAAGCTCGACACGGTCGAGGAGGAATTATTCCGGTTCGGGCGGATTGTCGACGGACGACCGGATCTGCAGCGCGCCCTCGGTGAAGCAGCCGCCAGCGACGACCAGCGCGCCACTCTGATCGAGGCATTGGTGAGCGGCAAGGTCCACAAGGTCACCGAACTGCTGCTGGCTGCCAACCTGACCGGCACCCGGGCTCGTCATGCCGAGCAGTCCGTGGCTGAACTCTCGGATCTGGCAGCTCTGCGCCGGGAGCGCTCGATCGCCCAGGTCACGACGTCGGTGGCACTCAGCGATGCACAGGAGCAGCGGTTGGTCGACAGCCTGTCGCGCATCTACAACCGCGCGATCTCGCTGCAGATCCTGCTCGACCCTGAGCTCCTGGGTGGTCTCGTCGTCCGGATGGGCGATGAGATCATCGATGGCAGCACCCGATTCCGGCTCGCCACAGCAGCTCAGCGGCTGATCGGCTGAGCGCAGCGACATCGGACCTCCACATCTTCGCCCGAGACCGACTACCAGACAGACAGGACGTTCACACATGGCCGAGCTGACGATCTCCCCGGAAGAGATCCAGAACGCGATCGAGGAGTACGTGTCCTCCTTCGCCGCGGACGCCACGCGCGAGGAGGTCGGCACCGTGGTGGACACCGCGGACGGCATCGCGCACGTGGAAGGCCTGCCTTCGGCGATGACCAATGAACTCCTCGAGTTCAATGACGGTGTGCTGGGCGTCGCCCTGAACCTCGACGTGCGAGAGATCGGCGCCGTCATCCTCGGTGATTACCAGGGCTTGGCCGAGGGCCAGCAGGTCACCCGCACGGGGCGGATCCTGTCCGTGCCGGTGGGCGATGCCTTCCTCGGTCGGGTGATCAACCCCCTGGCCCAGCCGCTGGACGGACTGGGTGACATCGAGAGCGACGAGGAGCGCGTCCTGGAACTGCAGGCTGCGTCAGTCATCGACCGGCAGAGTGTGTCCGAACCGCTGCAGACCGGGATCAAGGCCATCGACGCGATGACCCCGATCGGTCGCGGCCAGCGTCAGCTGCTGATCGGTGACCGCAAGACCGGCAAGACCGCGGTCTGTGTGGACACGATCATCAACCAGAAGCAGGCCTGGGCATCAGGCGACCCCGAGCAGCAGGTCCGCTGCATCTATGTCGCGATCGGGCAGAAGGGGTCCACGATCTCCGGTGTCCGGGCAGCCCTCGACGAGGCGGGTGCGTTGGAGTACACCACCATCGTCGCTGCCCCGGCCTCGGACTCGGCCGGGTTCAAGTGGCTGGCCCCCTACACCGGCTCGGCCATCGGGCAGCACTGGATGTATCAGGGCAAGCACGTCCTGATCGTCTTCGACGACCTTTCCAAGCAGGCGGAGGCCTATCGGGCGATCTCCTTGCTGCTGCGCCGTCCGCCGGGTCGTGAGGCCTACCCCGGGGACGTCTTCTACCTGCACTCGCGGCTGCTCGAACGCTGCGCCAAGCTCTCCGATGACCTCGGGGGCGGCTCGATGACCGGCCTGCCGATCATCGAGACGAAGGCCAACGACATCGCTGCCTACATTCCGACCAACGTCATCTCGATCACCGACGGGCAGTGCTTCTTCCAATCCGACCTGTTCAACCAGGGCGTTCGTCCGGCCATGGCCGTTGGTACATCGGTCTCCCGGGTCGGTGGAGCCGCGCAGATCAAGGCGATGAAGTCCGTCGCCGGATCGTTGCGGGTGAACCTGGCCCAGTACCGCGAGCTGGAGGCATTCTCCGCCTTCGCCTCAGACCTCGACGCCTCCTCGCGGGCCACATTGGACCGCGGCGTGCGCATCGTCGAGCTGCTGAAGCAGGACGTCTATTCGCCGTATCCGGTCGAGGAACAGGTCGTCTCGATCTTCTTGGGAACCCAGGGCCACGTGGACAAGGTGCCGGTCGAGGATGTGCGTCGCTTCGAGTCTGAGTTCCTCGACTACATGCGGCACAACGCTAAAGAGGTCCTGGACACGATCCGGGAGTCCAAGAAGTTCGAGGACGACACCGAGGCCGCGGTTGTGGCAGCGGTGCAGGAGTTCTCCAAGCAATTCACCACCACCGCGGGGCACTCGCTGGTCGGCAAGGAAGCCGAAGCAGAGGCGATGGATTCCGAGGACGTTGGCCAGGAAAAGATCCAGGTCCGCAAGAAGGCCAAGAAGTGACAGGTCTTTAGGAAATGGCCCAGATTCGCGAACTCCGGCGGCGCATCTCAACGGTCACCTCGACCAAGAAGATCACCCGCGCCATGGAGCTGATCGCCACCACCCGGATCGCCAAGGCACAGCTCCGGGTGCAGGCGGCGCAGCCCTATTCCCGGGAGATCACCCGGGCGTTGTCATCCCTGGCTGCTTCGGCATCCCTGGATCACCCGTTGCTCACCGAGCGCCAAGACCCCAAGCGGGCCGCGGTGGTCGTGGTCACAAGTGACCGGGGGCTGGCCGGCGGCTACACCTCCAACGCGATACGCGCCGCCGAGGAACTGCAGTCCCTGCTGCGCAGCGAAGGCAAAGAGCCGCTGCTCTACATCATCGGCCGTAAGGGGATCGGCTACTACAGCTTCCGCAAACGCGCTGTGGCCCACACCTGGAGCGGATTCACCGAGCAGCCGACCGCCGGGGATGCCCGCGACGTCGCCGCGGTGTTGATCAGGGCGTTCCTTGCCGGGATCGACGACGAGGGCGACGACGCCGGGGAGGACAACATCCTGGGCGTCGACGAGATCCACCTCGTCCACACCAGGTTCGTCTCCATGCTCAGCCAGGAGCCGACCGCCAACCGGATCGCACCGCTTGTCGTGGAGGAGGTCGAGGACACCGGGGACGACGCCACATTTTCTGAGGCGCAGCCCTCCTACGAATTCGAGCCCGATCCCGAGACGCTTCTCGACGCGCTGCTCCCGACGTATGTGACCAGCCGCATCTATGCAGCACTGCTGGAATCAGCAGCTTCGGAATCGGCCGCCCGTCGACGGGCGATGAAGGCGGCCACCGACAATGCCGACGAGTTGATTCGCGGGCTCACCCGCGACGTCAACCAAGCACGACAAGCCCAGATCACCCAGGAGATCAGTGAGATCGTCGGCGGCGCCGACGCTCTCGTATCGGTAGGAAGCGACGACTAATGGCCCAGAGTTCTGCCCCCACCAAGTCTGCGACAGCGAAGAAGTCCGAGACCGGACCCGGCTCCGGCTCCGGCTCCTCCGGTTTGGCCGGTCGCGTCGTGCGGATCATCGGACCGGTCGTCGACGTGGAGTTTCCCCGCGAGTCGGTACCGCCGCTGTTCCAGGCGCTGCACGCCGAGATCGAACTCGAGTCGGTACGCAAGCAGCTGACACTCGAGGTCGCCCAGCACCTGGGCGACAACCTCGTTCGGACGATCTCCATGCAGCCGACCGATGGCCTGGTCCGTGGTGTCGAGGTCACCGATACCGGATCCTCGATCTCGGTGCCCGTGGGCGACCAGGTCAAGGGCCATGTCTTCAACACCCTCGGCGACTGCCTGGACGACCCGGAGATGAAGTTCGAGGGCGACCGCTGGTCCATCCATCGCCGGCCACCCCCCTTCGACCAGCTCGAGGGCAAGACCGAGATGCTGGAGACCGGCATCAAGGTGATCGACCTGCTCACCCCGTACGTGACCGGCGGCAAGATCGGCCTGTTCGGCGGTGCCGGTGTCGGCAAGACGGTGCTGATCCAGGAGATGATCCGCCGGGTCGCCAAGAACTTCGGTGGCACCTCGGTCTTCGCCGGGGTCGGGGAACGTACCCGAGAGGGCAACGATCTGATCACCGAGATGACCGAGGCCGGCGTCATCCAGGACACCGCTCTGGTCTTCGGTCAGATGGACGAACCGCCGGGCACCCGGATGAGGGTCGCGCTTTCTGCGCTCACCATGGCGGAGTACTTCCGCGACGAGCAGAACCAGGATGTGTTGCTGTTCATCGACAACATCTTCCGGTTCACCCAGGCCGGCTCTGAGGTCTCCACACTGCTCGGCCGGATGCCGTCCGCGGTCGGTTACCAGCCGACGCTTGCCGACGAGATGGGCGAGCTGCAGGAGCGGATCACCTCGACCAAGGGCCGCTCGATCACCTCGATGCAAGCCGTCTATGTCCCGGCCGACGACTACACCGACCCGGCGCCGGCGACGACCTTCGCGCACCTCGACGCGACCACTGAGCTGTCCCGGTCGGTGTTCTCCAAGGGCATCTTCCCGGCTGTGGATCCGCTGAGCTCGACATCGCGGATCCTCGCGGCGCAGTACATCGGCGACGAGCACTATCGGGTCGCGCAGGAGGTCAAACGGATCCTGCAGCGCTACCAGGAGTTGCAGGACATCATCGCGATCCTCGGTATCGACGAGCTCTCCGAGGAAGACAAGGTCCTCGTCGGTCGAGCCCGGCGGATCGAGCGCTTCTTGTCCCAGAATATGTACGCCGCAGAACAGTTCACCGGCCAGCCGGGGTCCTTCCTGTCCGTGGCCGACACCGTCGAAGCCTTCGACAAGGTCGCCAAGGGCGAGTACGACCATCTGCCGGAGCAGGCCTTCTACCTCTGTGGCGGCTTGGACGACGTCGAGGCCAAGGGTGAGGAACTCGCTGGCGGAGCCCGACGGGGCGCCAAATCAGAGTTGGCCGGCGAGAGCCCGAAGGGTTCCCGGTCCGCGGCGGCCAAGGACGAGGCGGCAGAGGCCTCGACCGACGACACCGACTCCGCCGACACCGACGACACCGACACCGCCGACACCGACACCGACACCGACGAGCCTTCCGACAAGCCGGCGGAGAAGTCCTAGTCTGACCAACCACCGAGATCGCCGAGGAGAACAGTGCCCCTGAACGTCGAAGTGGTCGCCGTCGAGCGCCAGATCTGGTCGGGCGAGGCGACCAGGGTCATCGCTCGTACGACCGAGGGCGAGTTGGGCATCCTGCCCGGTCACATCCCGCTGCTCGGTCAGCTCGCGGACGGCGGGACGGTACGGATCCTCCAGGAATCCGGTGAGGAACTCGTGGTCGCCGCCCACGGCGGCTTCCTGTCGGTCACGACACGAGGCGTGTCGATCCTCGCCGAAGTCGCCGAGTTCGCCGACGAGATCGACGTCGGGCGGGCGCGGAAGGCGCTGGACAACGCTCGCGCGGCTGACTCCGATGACGAGGATGCGCAAGCCGCAGCCAAGCGGGCGGAGTCACGACTGCTCGCCGCCGGGGAAACGGTCTAGAGACCTCGCCATGCCGGGGTCAGTCGGGAGTGGCCAGGGCAAGCCAGTGCAACGTGGCCGGGGTCGACTTCGAGCGGCCGGGCGAAGCCCAGACCTGCTTGGCTGGGGTTAATCCGACGATGACGACTACCGGCAAGGTGATCGCGGGCTCACTGCTCCTGCTGCTTCTCCTTCTGGTCGTCATCGGCTTCGTCGTCCGGCGCTCCCTGCTGCTGCGGGGTATCGGAGCCGTGGAGATCTGGATCAAGCTCTCCCCGCGCCGATGGTCACTGGGAGTCGGTTGGTTCGACGGCGACGAGTTGTCCTGGTACCGGGTCTTCTCACTGTCTCCGCGTCCGGCGCGGGTGTTGGTCAGGGGACAACTGACGGTGTTGGAAAGACGGCAACCCAGCGAACGCGATGCCATCGTGTTGCCGCGAAAAACGGTCATCCTGGCCTGTCAGACACCACATCGCGTCGATCAGGTGGCGATGAGTGCCGGTGCCGTCAACGGCCTGTTGTCCTGGCTCGAGGCAGCACCGCCGGGGCAACCGATCGACGACCTCACGCGAGGCTGACCGCCTAGCTGTCGGCGGCGTTGGCCTTCGGTTGCCACAGGACGTCGCCATCCGGGTTCGCGACCCGGGCAAGGATGAACAACAGATCCGAGAGCCTGTTGAGGTAGCGCGCGCAGGCCTCGTTCGTACGTTGACCGTCGGCCTCGATCAACGCCCATACGCTGCGCTCGGCGCGGCGGCTCACGGTCCGGGCCTGGTGCAGCAAGGCAGCGCCCGGGCTGCCGCCCGGCAGGATGAAGCTGTCGAGCGTGCCCAGCCGGGCGTTGAAGTCGTCGCAGTGTCCCTCCAGCCGGATCACGTAACTCTCGGTGACCCGGATCGGGGGATAGGGCGGATCATCGACGATCGGCGTACACAGATCTGCGCCAACGTCGAAGAGATCATTCTGGATGGTCAACAAGACTTCCCGCACGTCGCCGGGCGGGTGTCCCAGCGCGAGGGCCGAACCGAGCACAGAGTTTGCCTCGTCGACATCGGCATAGGCCGCCAGACGTACGTCGGTCTTGCGCACGTCTGACATGTCGCCGAGCTTGGTCGAGCCCTTGTCGCCGGTCTTGGTGTAGATGCGGGTAAGTCGGACGCTCATGACCCGCACGCTAGCGTGGACGCGCTCCCGCCGTACGCCGTCGCTGAGGGAGTCCAAACAGCTTGGGGAGTGTGTGAACACCTTTACCGTCACCGGAGGCGCCCGTCTGGCCGGGACCGCCACGGTCACCGGGGCCAAGAACAGCGCCCTGAAGCTGATGGCGGCGGCGCTGTTGGCTGAGGGCACCAGCACCATCCATGCCGTTCCTGACATCGCCGATGTCGAAATCATGGGCGAGGTCCTGCGCAGGCTCGGCTGCGACGTGCAGCAGGAAGCAGGTTCGATTCGGATCGGGGTGCCACACCATCTGGGTACCGAGACCGACTACGACCTGGTGCGGCGGATGCGCGCCGCAATCTGCGTTCTGGGCCCGCTGCTGGCGCGGTGCGGCCGCGCGACGGTGCCGTTGCCCGGCGGGGACAACATCGGCTCGCGCGGACTGGACCTGCACATCGCGGGACTGCACCGGCTCGGAGCCGACATCCGCAACGAACACGGTTTCCTGATCGCGACCGCTGATGCTCTGGAAGGCGCCACGGTCTGGCTGGACTTCCCGAGCGTCGGCGCGACGGAGAACCTGCTGATGGCCAGCGTGCTGGCTAAGGGCACGACCGTTATCGACAACGCCGCGCGCGAACCCGAAATCGTCGACCTGGTCGCGATGTTGGTGGGTATGGGAGCCAAGATCGACGGGGCGGGAACCTCCACCCTGGAGATCGTCGGCGTCGACGGCTTGCATCCGGTGGAGCACACCACGGTCCCCGATCGCGTCGTTGCGGGCACGCTGGCCTACGGGGCAGTCATGACCGGTGGGGACGTGCACATCCGCAACGGTCACACCCATCACCTCGACGTGCCCCTCGGCAAGCTCGTCGACGCGGGGGCCGAGGTGACCAGCACGGAGTCCGGCTTCCGGGTCGCAATGGAGGGCCGGCCGAAGGCCGTCGACATCGTGACCCTGCCCTATCCCGGATTTCCGACCGACCTGCAGCCGATGGCCGTGGGGTTGGCTGCGATCAGCGAGGGCTCGTCGATGATCACCGAGAACGTGTTCGAGGCCCGGTTCATGTTCGTCAACGAACTCGTGCGGCTCGGCGCCAATGTCCAGGTCGATGGACACCATGTCGTCGTACGAGGCCGCAACGGACTGTCCAGTGCTCCTGTCGTGGCCCACGACATCCGAGCAGGTGCCGGACTGGTTCTCGCGGGGCTGGTCGCCGACGGTCGTACCGAGGTCAGCGGCGGGCAGCACATCATCCGCGGCTATCCGGACTTCGCCGGCCAACTCCGTGGGCTGGGAGCCGACGTCACCCTGTCCACCGGCGGTCAGACCTAGCTCTCGGAGGTCGAGCCGTCCTCATCGTGTTGGGCGAGGAAGCGCTCAACCTGGGCTCCGATGTCCTCGGCCGACAGCGTCGAGAGTTCGGCGATGCCGGTGTCCCCATCCTCGGTGGTCAATGAGTCGAACTGGCGCTCCAGGGTCGAGACCACACGGGCGATCTCCTCGTTTCCAGCCAATTGCTCGTCGGCCGCCGCGACGACCCGGGTGCCGGCTTCGATCAGGTCGCCGAGCGGAAGGGACAGGCCGGTCGAGGCGGCCGTCGCTTCGAGCAGGGCGGCTGAGGCTGCCGGGTAGTCCGATTCGGCAAGGTAGTACGGCACATGCGCGGCGAAGCCGAAGCCGTCGTGGCCGGCCTCACCCAGCCGGATCTCCAACAGCGCACTGAGGCTCGCGGGCACGGCAACCTTGCCGCGCCAGAGGTTGGTGCCCGTCACAAGACCGGAGCGGGTCGCGTGCGACGTGACGGTCACCGGGCGGGTATGCGGCATCGCCATCGGGATGCTCAACAGACCCACACTTTGCTGCACCTCGAAGCGCTCGACGAGGTCGACCAACGCCTGGGTGAAGCGGTCCCAGAGGAAGTCGGGCTCCGGGCCGGCCAGGAGCAGGAAGCTGATCCCCTCCGAGTCGGTCACCCGGTGGACAACAAGCTCGGGAACGACGTAGTCCTCGTAGCGATTCTCGTTGAACGTCAACCGCGGCCGGCGACTTCGGTAATCGATGAGCACGTCGTGATCGAACCGAACCACCACCTCGTGCTCGAGGCTGTCAAGCAGTTGGCTGACCGCGAGGTTCACTGCGGAACCGGCATCGATGAAGCCCGGGATGGCCTGTACCAACGTTGCGGCGGTGAGCATGTCGGCGCCCGGCTCGAGGCGATAGAGGTCGCCCGGGTCGATGCTCACGATGTGCCGCGCAGTCCGGTTCCGGTCGCGCACTTGTCCCTCATGGACGGCAACGCTTTCATGCGCAGCCGATCTGACCGAACCCGAGGGCAATCGACCGGCACGCGGTCCCTCCTCCCAGCCCTAGGTGCGTCGTTCCGCACGCGGTCTATCCGGTGCCCGTTCAGTCTGCCACCCGCCGCGCGCACTTAGACTTCAGTCATGCCCTACCCGTCTGGTCCCCAGGAGCGGGACCGGCCCTGGGTGATGCGGACCTATGCAGGTCACTCGACGGCGAAGGACTCCAACTCACTGTTTCGCAGCAACCTGGCCAAGGGGCAGACCGGACTGTCGGTGGCCTTCGACCTTCCCACGCAGACCGGGTACGACGCGGACAGCGAGTTGGCAACCGGCGAGGTCGGCAAGGTGGGTGTCCCGATCGCCCATCTCGGCGACATGCGGGAACTGTTCGACGGCATTCCCCTGGCCACGATGAACACCTCGATGACCATCAATGCCACCGCGATGTGGCTCCTCGCGCTCTACGAGGTGGTGGCCGAGGAGCAAGCGCAAGCAGCGGGCAGCGATCCCGCGCAGGCCGCGAAGGCGCTGACCGGGACGACGCAGAACGACATCATCAAGGAGTACCTCTCCCGCGGCACCTACATCTTCCCGCCCGGGCCATCGCTGCGTCTGATCACCGACATGGTCGCCTACAGCGTTGCGACGATGCCGCAGTGGAATCCGACCAATATCTGTAGCTACCACCTGCAGGAGGCCGGTGCGACACCTGTTCAGGAGCTCGCGTACGCGATGTCGACTGCAATCGCGGTGCTCGATGCCGTTCGGGACTCCGGGCAGATCCCGGCCGACTGCTTCGGTGACGTGGTCGCCCGGATCTCGTTCTTCGTCAACGCCGGGGTGAGGTTTGTCGAAGAGATGTGCAAGATGCGCGCGTTCACCGAGCTGTGGGACGAGCTGACTTTGGAACGGTACGGCGTCACCGATCCCAAGCAGCGACGGTTCCGGTACGGCGTTCAGGTCAACTCCCTCGGGCTGACCGAGGCCCAACCGGAGAACAACGTGCAGAGGATCGTGCTGGAAATGCTCGCGGTCACCCTGTCCCGCGACTCGCGGGCTCGTGCGGTCCAGCTGCCGGCATGGAACGAAGCTCTTGGACTGCCACGACCCTGGGACCAGCAGTGGGCGCTGCGGATGCAGCAGGTGCTTGCCTTCGAGACCGACCTGTTGGACTACGACGACCTGTTCGACGGTTCGGTCGTCGTCGAGCAGAAGGTTGCCGATCTGGTCGCCGGGGCCAGGGCCGAGATCGCCCGGGTCGAGGAACTGGGCGGCGCGATCGCCGCGGTCGAATCCGGTTATATGAAGAGCGAGCTGGTCGGCTCGCTGGCCCAGCGCCGGGCAAGGATCGAGAGCGGCGAGGACGTCGTCGTCGGGGTCAATCGGTTCGAGACCACCGAGGACAACCCCCTGTTGGCCGACCTGGACACGGCGATCATGACCGTGGACCCCGCGGTCGAGCGGGCCGCCCAGGAGTCCCTGGTGCGGTGGCGGGCGCAGCGCGATGCCGGCGAGGTCGAAAGTTGTCTCGGCGCCTTGCGGGACGCTGCCAAGACCCAGGACAACCTGATGGTTGCCACGGTGGCCTGCGCCCGGGCCGGAGTCACAACGGGGGAGTGGGCCGGCCTGCTACGCGAGGTCTTCGGGGAGTACCGAGCACCCACCGGTGTGTCGTCCGCCCCGTCTGGTGGGGCGCCGAGTGCGGTGATGACAGCCGTGCGGGAGCGCGTGCGGGCCACGGGGCAAGAACTCGGCTCCAAGCTGCGGATGCTGGTCGGCAAGCCAGGACTGGACGGGCACTCCAACGGCGCCGAACAGATTGCCGTACGCGCCCGGGATGCCGGCTTCGAGGTGATCTACCAGGGGATCCGGCTCACTCCGGCACAGATCGTCGCAACGGCGGTCGAGGAAGACGTACACGTGGTGGGGCTGTCGGTCCTGTCCGGATCGCACCTGCTTGTCGTACCCGCCGTCATCGACGGTTTGCGGGCGGAAGGCCTCGATGATGTCCCCGTCGTCGTCGGCGGGATCGTGCCGGATGCCGACGCCCGGCGGCTGCGCGATCTCGGGGTGGCCAGGGTCTTCACCCCCAAGGACTTCGGGATCAACGACATCATGGACGAGATCGTCACCGTGATCCGCGAGGCACACGCCCTCGACTGACCGGCTGCACAGCAGGCCCGAAGTCAGCCGCCGGTGGCCACACGGACCGCGGCTGCGGCCGCCGCCAGGCACCGCGCCTCGGCGCTCGGGCTTTCGCTGGCGGAGGTGAAGGACACTTCGATCAGGTCGGAGCCGACCCGGACCAGCACCGCCGTCGCGAACAGGGCGCTCGGTTCGGAGCTGGTCGGCCGGGTGTGGAACACGGCGTACTCGTCTCCGATCCCGGTCTGCACCCCGTCTGTGACCATGGTCACCGAGGAGTCCGCAACGGTCGGACACAGCCGAGCTTGGAGATCCAGCGTCTGCAGGGTGGCAGTGGCCTGCACCTCGTCGGTCCGTGGCCAGACCAGCTGGGTGATCCTGCCTCCATCAACGTTGAAGGCGATCGAAGAATATGCGGGGCCGGCGACATTGTTATAGCCAGGTTGGCCGACGCTGGTCCGGCACAAGGTCGGGATGACAGAACGCCCCATCAGCACGGTGACCTGCCGCGTCACATTCTCACCCAGCGCGGCAACGTCCTCGGTGGTCAACGTCGTCATCGGAGGTGGTCCGTAGGCATCCACATCGGGTGCGCCCTGTTGGAACTCGACAAAGGCCTCGAGGCCCGGGGATGGCACCGAGATGCCGTCGAGCACTCGGGGGTTGTTGTGCCCCACGAGGTATCCGCTCAAAGCGCCCACGACGAGCCCGCAGACCAGCAGGACCCCGACAGCTCTCGGTCCTCGGATAACCTTGTCCACCTGAAGGCGCCAGGCTGGTTTCGGCCGGCTCACCGATTCGATCAGGTCCTCGCCAGTCACCGGCTCACCCGGCCAACAGCCTCTCTACCGCCACCTCGGCGATCCGAAGAGCGCGACCGACAGCATCCGAAACCTCGGATTGCGTGGGCGTGAGAGTCAGTTCCATGAGCTGGCCGCCGACCCGAACGATCACCGAGATGCTCCCCTCGATG
>Ga0190275_10001027_pt1 | contig 21523 bp, 18 predicted proteins | sample Popmic550T_FD_133745 | JGI IMG/M metagenome (GOLD analysis project Ga0190275, IMG submission 133745) | Populus adjacent soil microbial communities from riparian zone of Yellowstone River, Montana, USA - 550 T | ecosystem: Environmental > Terrestrial > Soil > Riparian zone > Trees stand | place...
GACGTCGTGGCAGCTGCTGCTGGCGTTCCTCGGCGCGCTCGCCCACCAGCGCCTCCCGTGGAAGGCGCAGCTCGGGATCAGCCTGCTGGGAAATGCAGTCGTGGCCGGGTTCGCGATCGTGATCCTCCGCTCGATGTGAGTGGCTAGACCAGGTCGCGCGGGATCCGCTCCTCCCAGCGCCGCTTGAAGAACGACTTGCCATCGAGGTCGACCTCGAGGTCCACCGACAGGTCGAAGTCGGTCGCCGTCGACGCCTGTGTGGAGCGTGCCCGGATCTCGATCGTGTGGTCGTGCTCCCACCAGCGATAGACGACGTCCGCGTCGAGGAGCGCCCGAGCCGGATCGTCGTCCCGGGCGGTCAGCCAGATCGTCTCCGCCGCGTACAGGCGCCGCCCGTCGTGGAGCGCGTCGCTGCCGCCGTCATGGATCGTGACCGTGACGCTGCCATCGACCACGTCGTCGAGGATCTCCCAGCGGGGCGGGTCGGACGATCCGCCGAGCGATACATCCGGAACGTCCGGTGGCGTGATCCTGAACACCGGCGGCTGCAGGTCGCCGCGACCGCCGGCCGGCGGCACGACCGGCAGGATCAGGCGGGATGGCGTGGCGGCCCCGCCGTGCAACTCGAACTCGGCGGGGAACGGCGACGGCCAGACGACCGGCCAGGCCGAGGATGCCACCGAGACCCGGATCCGGTGACCCGGCTCGAAGCGGTAGCCCATCCCGCGCAGCTGGACGCGGATCTCCTCGACCTGGCCGCGCGCGAGCGGCTCCGGGCTTGCATGCGAGCGCCGGTGGGTGAGGTTCAGGATGCCGGCCGTCACCTGCGCCGACGTCCCGTCGGGCGCGACGTCGGCAAGGCGCACGACCGCGCTCGCGATCGGGACCGACACGGCCATGTGGAGCACGACCTCCGGGAAGCCCAGGATCGACAGCGGCTCATCGAGCGGCGCCGAGGTGAAGACTGGTCCGAAAGCCTCGTCCGGACGGAGGTCGCGGGCGAGGCCGTTGGGCGAGCCGCCGGCGCCCCACGAAAGCGAGCCGCGGGTGCCCGTCGTCGCGCGATGGCGGTAGCGTTCGCTGAACGATTCGCCCGAAGGCTCATCGACGAGCTGGCCCGCGAGCGGCAGCGATCCTGGGGCGAGGTGCCACGTCCGCGGCTCGACCGACGGGTGAGGGAACGCCTCGGCCGAGCGCCAGCGACCCGGCCAGGCCGCGGGGAACGGCTCGGGCGCTGCGTAGTCCCGTTCGAACCAGGTCAGGGGCGGTTCGGGCGTTACTTCCTCGTGAGCCCCGCCGCTGCCCCGCAACCAGCGGTTGAAGAAGCGGACCATCTCGTCGAACTGGTCGAGGTTCGGCCCGGGGGTTGCCTGGGCCGGCAGGTCGTGGACCCAGTTGCCGACGATCGTCCGGGATGGAGCGGTGCACAGCGCCTGCATCCGGAGCGCCGCATCGACATAGGAATCCATCCAGCCGCCGATGTTCAGCATCGGGACATCGATCGCCTCGTACTCGGGAGCGAGGGAGCCCGGTCGCCAGTAGGGTCCGTCGCGCTGCCGGCGCAACCATTCGAACAGCCACGGCGGGGTCGACTCGAGCCGGGCCCGCCATTCGGCGAGCCAACCCGCGCCGCGGAGCTCGACGTCGGGTGGCATCGCGTTCATCGCGACCTGGCTCACGGCGTACTGGCTGAGCTCGCTCGCGGTGACGCAGCCGCCGATGTAATGCACGTCGGTCGTATAGCGGTCGTCGGTGGCCATGACCGGGACGATCGCGCGCAGGTGCGGCGGGCGAAGCTTCGCCACCTGGATCGCGGTGAACCCGCCGTAGCTGATGCCCCACATCGCGACGTTGCCGTCGCACCACTCTCGGGCCGCGAGCCATTCGACCGCGTCGTACCCGTCGCGCGTCTCGTCCTCGGTGTATTCGTCGAGCGCGACGCCGCCGGAGCTGCCGGTACCGCGGACGTCGAGCCGGCAGAACGCGTAGCCCCGCCGCGCGAAGTACTCGCCGCGGCCCACGTCCGTGTTGCGCCGCCAGCTGTCCTTGCCGTACGGGATCATCTCGAGGATCGCCGGGAAGCGGGCATCCGCGGGATCGCCGGGAGCGGGCAGCGGACGCCAGATGTTGGCCGACAGCTCCACGCCGTCGCGCACCGTGATCCGCGCGTCCCAGTCGGTCGCGATCTCGTGGCGCGGCGGGCTCGCCGGCCGGGTGATCTCGGGGTCGGTGGCCACGACGCGATTCTAGGTCCCGCTACGATCTCCCGATGCACGACGGAGCGCGGGATGCACCCGCGATCGCGACTTCCGGCCCGTGGACGCGTCATGCGCGCCGGGTCGCCTACGAAAACCCGTGGATCGTCGTATGGCACGACCAGGTCACCAGGCCCGACGGCAGCCCGGGCATCTACGGGGTGGTCCACTTCCGGAACGCTGCATCGGGCGTGGTCGTGCTCGACGATTCCGACCAGTTGCTGCTCGTCGGTCAGCACCGCTACACCGTGGATGCCTACTCGTGGGAGATCCCCGAGGGCGGGGTGGCCCCGAACGAGGATCCGCTCGACGGGATCCAGCGGGAGCTGCGCGAGGAGACCGGGATGAGCGCGCGCGAGTGGCAGCAGATCGGAACCTACGCCCTGTCGAACTCCATCACCGACGAGCTCGGCCTGCTCTGGCTCGCGACCGGGCTGTCCCAGGGCGCGGCCGCACCCGACCCCACAGAGGACCTGGCGGTCCGCTGGGTGCCCTTCGACGAGGCGCTCGCGATGACGCTCGACGGCCGGATCACCGACGCGGTATCGATCATGGGCATCCAGCGCGTCGCGCTGACACGCCTGGAAGCGGTGATCGAGCAGCGTGCGCATGGCGGGTAGGCGATGACGGCAGCGGGCCGGCGCGACTGGGACGCGATCGTCGTCGGTCTCGGCGGCATCGGCTCGGCGGCGGCGTGCTGGCTGAGCATGCGCCTCGGTGACCGCGTCCTCGGCCTCGAGCAGTTCGAGCTCGGGCACGTGAACGGCGCGTCGCACGACCACAGCCGGATCATCCGCTACTCGTACCACCGGCCCGACTACGTGCGGCTCGCGCGGCGGGCATACGCCTCGTGGGCCGAGATCGAGGCGGAGACCGGCGAGCGGGTCGTGACCGTCACCGGCGGGCTCGACCTGTGGCCGCCTGGCGCTGCGTACCCGATCGCTGACTACACGGGCAGCCTGACGTCGGAGGGAGTGGCGTTCGAGGTCATCGACGTCGACGAGATCCAGCGGCGCTGGCCGCAGTGGCGCCTCGATGATGGAACGACGGCCCTCTTCCAGGCCGAGAGCGGCATCGCCGACCCGAACCGCGGCAACGCCGCCCACCGGGCCGCCGCAACACGACGGGGCGCGACGCTCCTCGAACGGACGCCCGTAACCGGGATCCGCGACGCAGGCGGCGGTGGCTACGAGGTCGCCGCGGCCACCGGCGCCACGTATCGCGCGCCGCGCGTCGTCATCACCACCGACGCCTGGACGAACGACCTGCTGGCAGCCTTCGATCGACGGTTGCCGCTGAGCGTGACGAAGGAGCAGGTGACGTACTTCGCCAATCCGGATCCCGCTGCCTTTGCGCCTGACCGCTTCCCGATCTGGATCTGGCAGGACGAGCCGTGCTTCTACGGCTTCCCGACGTACGGCGAGGCGGGCCCGAAGGTCGCCCAGGACGTCGGCGGCCGGCCAACCTCCCCCCAGTCGCGAACGTTCGACCGCGACGATGTCGCATTCGCCCGGGTGGAAGCGTTCATGGCTCGCCATCTCCCACGGGCACTCGGGCCGCCGATCCGGACGACGACGTGCCTCTACACGCTCACGCCCGATCGCGACTTCGTGGTCGACGTCCTGCCGGATGCTCCGGGTGTGGCGGTCGTGCTCGGCGCGGCTCACGGCTACAAGTTCGCGTCGGTCCTCGGGCGCATCGTCGCTGAGCTGCTGGTCGACGGCGGCACGCCGTCAGCGCCGGAGATCGGCGCGTTCCGGATCGATCGCGCGGTCCTCGCCGAGCGGGTCTGACGCGCGATACGGGCCACGCTTGCGCCCTCCGGTAGGGTGTGCAATTCTCGCCCGCACTCGACCTTCAAGGTTGGGTGACAGGGGCCGACAGAGGGGGGCTGGTCGGGACGACCCCTCAGAGGAGGAGACTCACGATGCCGTCGCCCCTGCGTGCCCGGGCGTTGCGAACGCTGGCCGCCGTCATGCTGCTTGTCGCGCTGCTGGTGCCGGGCTCGGCCCCGGCGCTCGCGGCCGACGGCGAGCCGCTCGTCCTGCGAGCCGGAACCGACCAGGACCTCCAGGTGCTCAACCCCTGGAACTCCGTGGTCGTCGCCGACTTCGAGGTCTTCACGCTCAACTACGACACGCTCGTCGGGTTCGGGCAGGACATCGAACCGGTGGCGGGCTTCGCCGAGTCGTGGGAACAGTCCGAGGACGGGCTTACCTGGACCTTCCACATCCGGCCCGACATGCTCTGGTCGGACGGCGAGCCGGCCACGGCCGAGGATGCGCGCTGGACCTACCAACTCGTCCTGGACGGGCAGGAAACGGAGAACGGCTACCTCGGCGAGGGGTACCTGGACGGCTACCTCACCAACGCCGGGGTGACCTCGGTCGAGGCGCCCGATGCCGAGACGCTCGTCGTCACCACCGAATTCGCGAACACGCTGCTGCTCCAGGCCTACGTGCCGATCCTGCCGAAGCACATCTGGAGCCAGTACACGATCGAGCAGATCGGCGACGTGACCGCCGAGGGCTTCTTCCAGAACAACCCGCCGGTCGTCGGGACCGGCCCGTACGTTGCCGTCGAGTGGGAGCCAGGCAGCTTCATCCGCTTCGCGCGCAACGAGAACTACTGGGGCGAGCAGGGTGCGGCCGACGAGGTGATCATCCAGCACTTCGCCAGCGCGGACACGATGGTCCAGGCCCTGCGGAACGGCGAGATCGATTACGTCCGCGGCGTCCAGGCCGACCAGTTCGACGCGCTGGAGGGCGTCGAAGACATCGTCACCGTCGAGGGCTTCGCCAACGGCTACACCGAGCTCTCGTTCAACACCGGGGGCAACAGCGAGGGCTACGGCGGTTCGACTTCGGCCCTGTCCGATCCGGCGTTCCGTGATGCCCTCGGCTACGCGATCGACAAGGAGGCCCTCGTCGAGGCCGTCCTCGCGGGTCACGGCGAACCGGGTTCGACCATCATCCCGCCCTTCCATACGCGCTGGCACGTGGAACCAGACAACCCGCGCACCTTCGATATCGAGGAGGCGAAGCGCCGGCTTCAGACCGCCGGCTACGAGCTCAACGGCGACAACCGGCTGCTCGACAAGGAGGGCAACCCGATCACGCTGCGCCTCACGTGGCCGGACTCGGAGGCCGAGAACGGTTCGATCGCGCCGTTCCTGGTCGAATGGTTCGGCCAGCTCGGGATCCAGGTGGACGCGGCCGTCACCGAGGAAGGCAAGCTGATCGAGGACGTGACCGGCCCGAGCGGTGATACGCCGGGCGGCAACTACGACATCTACATGTGGGGCTGGGTCGGCGATCCCGACCCGACGTCGCTGCTCGACTTCTTCCGAACGGATCAGATCGGCGGGTCGAGCGACAGCTACTACTCGAACCCGCAGTACGACCAGTGGTTCCTCGACCAACGCGCCGAGTCGGATCCCGAGACACGCGCGCAGATCCTCGACGACATGCAGCAGCTCGTGTACGACGAGGCCCCGTACCACATCCTCTACTACGACTCGGAGCTGCATGCCTACCGGACCGACACGTTCGGTGGCTGGGTGAACCAGCCGGAGGAGAACGGCACGCCGCTGTTCGGCTACGGCCCGTTCGGCTACACCAAGCTGGCCGCGGCGTCGGCCGAGCCGAGCCCCGGACCGTCGGCATCGGCCGGCGCCCAGAGCCCGGGTGCGACGAGCGGCACCTCCTCGCCCGCGCCAACCGGCGGCGGTGAGGAACCGGCCTCGAGCGGTTCGAACACGATCCTGCTCCTGGCGGGGGTTGCGGCCCTCGTCGCGGTCCTTGCCGTGGGCTTCGTCGCGCTGCGTCGTCGCTCGGGTGCCCAAGAGGAGGAATGAGCCCCGCGGGCATGGTCCGACGACCGCCCAGGATTCGGGGTGTCGGGGAGCGTCGCGCCGCGACGTTCCCCGGCTGACGATCCCGGCGACCGGGGATGGGCAGCGCGTACCTGGCCCGACGCCTGGGCAGCGCGGCGATCACGATCCTGCTGATCGTCTTCGTCAACTTCCTTCTGTTCCGGGCGATGCCCGGTTCGCCCGAACGGATCATCCTGCGCGGGACCCCGAACGTGACGCAGGAGCGCCTCGAGGCGGCCCGCGAACGGTGGGGCCTCAACGACCCGGTCTTCCCCGACCAGTTCGTCGGCTTCCTGACCGCCACGGCATCGGGTGACCTGGGCTTCTCCTTCGTGGCCCGCGGCCAGACGGTGAGCGAGGTGCTCGCGCAGCGAATCTGGCCCACGATCATCCTGTTCGGGCTCGGCGAGATCGTGGCGATCGTCGTCGGTCTTGCGCTCGGCGCCTATTCCGGGTGGAGACGCGGCGGACCGCTTGACTACGTCGGGAACGGGGCGTCGCTGATCCTGTACTCCACGCCGTACTTCCTGCTCGGCATGATCCTGCTGCTGGTCTTCGCGACCACGCTGGGCTGGTTCCCGTCGTTCGGCATGCTCACGGCGGGCGCGACCTATGACAGCGTGTGGGACCGGCTCATCGACTTCCTCGCGCACCTGGCCCTTCCGCTCGCCACGGTCGCACTCGGGCTGATCGGCGCGTACGCGATCGTCATGCGTTCGTCGATCATCGAGACGTCGTCCGACGACTACGTCACGACGGCGCGCGGCATGGGCCTGCGCGACGGCCGGATCCTGCGTCGCCACGCGCTGCCCAACGCGATGCTGCCGACGGTGACCCTCATCGCCATCAACCTCGGCTACGTGGTGGCGGGGGCGATCACCGTCGAGGTGGTGTTTAACTGGCCGGGGCTGGGGACGCTGACAGTCGAAGCGTTGACCGCCCGCGATTACCCGGTCCTGCAGGGCGTCTTCCTGCTCCTGAGCGTGTCCGTCGTCCTCGCCAACCTCGGTGCCGACATGATCTACGGACGGCTCGATCCCCGGGTGCGCACGTGACGGCGTCCGAGCTCGCGATCGTCCGCCGCCCCGGGACGAGCCGCGCGATCCGGCTCGGCGGGCTGATCCGCAATCTGCTGCGCCGGCCGGACGGCTTCTTCGGACTGTGCATCCTCGTGTTCTTCTCGGTGATTGCGCTGGTCCCGGATCTGCTGGTGGGTCCGCTTCAGACGCCGGTGACCGGGCTCGCCAACGACTACCCGCGCCTCGCGCCCCCGTCCCTCGAGTTCCCGCTCGGAACCGACGAGCTCCGCCGCGACATGCTGAACCTGACCGTCCACGGGGCCCGGGTCTCCATGGTCATCGGGCTCCTTGCGACCGTCATCACGGTGTTCATCGGGGCCGTTCTCGGCGTCATCAGCGGCTTCGTCGGGGGCCGGACCGACAGCACCCTGATGCGCGTCACCGACTTCTTCCTCGTCATCCCGACGTTCGTGCTCGCGATCATCCTCACGTCCCTCATCCGCGACCTGGTTGGTTCGGCGACAACCCAGATCCTCGGGATCCGGATGACGTTGATCGTCATCGTCATCGTGATCGGGATCACGAGCTGGGCCTCGACCGCCCGGATCATCCGCTCGCAGACGATGTCGCTCAAGGAGCGCGCCTTCGTCGACCGGGCCCGGGTGATCGGTGCCGGCGGCAGCCACATCATGAGCCGCCACATCCTGCCGAACGTCGTCAACCTGATCGTTGCCAACTCCGTCCTCGTGTTCGCCGGTGCGGTCCTGACGGAGACGACCCTGTCGTTCATCGGGCTCGGCGACCCGCTCCAGCCATCGTGGGGTCAGATCCTCGAGTCCAGCCGGGAGGTCGGTGCGGCAAGCCTCGGCGCGTGGTGGTACTTCGTACCGGCCGGGGCCTGCATCGTGCTGGTCGTCTTCGCGTTCACGCTGCTCGGCTCGGCGCTCGACGAGATGCTCAACCCGCGACGCCGGGCACGTCGATGAGCGACATGTCCGTGGCGCCCGATCCCGACGCCGTAGAGGAGGTCGGGCCCGCGCTCGACCCGGAGAAGGCGGCTGCTGCGGCCAAAGTGACGACCGCCCGCGAGCGGCGCAACCGGCCCCTGCCGAAACTCGCCGACCCGGCCGCGCCGCTCCTCGTCGTCGAAGACCTGAAAACGTACTTCAGCCTCGAGAGCGGGACCGTCCGAGCAGTCGACGGCGTGTCGTTCACGCTCGAGTCGGGCGAGGCGCTAGGGATCGCCGGCGAATCGGGCTGCGGCAAGACGACCACGGCGCTGTCGCTGATCCGGTTGCTGCCGGCAAACGCGCGGATCGCCGGCGGGAGCGTCAGGCTCTACGGCATCGACCTCGTCCAGAAGTCCGACACCGCCCTCCGCCGCTACCGTTGGCGCGAGATCTCGATCGTCTTCCAGGGCGCGATGAACGCTCTCAACCCGGTCCACCGCCTGGGCGAACAGATCGCCGAACCGCTCGTCCAACGCCTGAACATCTCGGACAAGGAGGCGAACCGCAGGGCGGGTGACCTGCTCGAACTGGTCGGGATCCCGCGCAAGCGAGGGACTGCCTACCCGCATGAGCTGTCGGGCGGGATGCGCCAGCGGGCGATGATCGCCATGGCCCTCGCGTGCGATCCGGCGATCGTGATCGGCGACGAGCCGACGACCGCGCTCGACGTCATGGTCCAGGCCCAGATCCTCGAGCTGCTCGAGGACCTCCGCCACAAGCTGGGCCTGTCGCTGATCCTCATCACCCACGACCTGTCCGTGATCGCCGAGACGTGCGACCGGGTCCTGATCATGTACGCGGGCCGCGTTGCCGAGGAGGGCCTGGTCCACGAGGTCTTCCGCCGGCCGCGCCACCCGTACACCCAGAAGCTGCTCTCCGCCTTCCCGAACATCCATGCCGACCGCCGCACGCTCGAGGTGATCCCCGGATCGCCGCCCGACCTGCGCCACCCGCCACCCGGCTGTCGCTTCGCCCCGCGCTGCGCGTTCGCGATGCCGGTCTGCACCGAGGAGGTGCCCCCCGAGACGACGTTCGACGGGGTCCGCGTCGCCTGCCACCTGTACCCCGAGGGGTCGAGCGGTGAGCCCGTCAGGGTCGCGCCACCAAATGCGGTCGGGGCCACGATGCCGGTCGGCGGGACGCCTGCGGACGAGGAGCCGATCGAGGTGCTCGAGGCATGACCGTTACCGATCCCCCGGACGGAACGGCACCAGCGCCGCCGGCGCCGGCCGCGAGCCTTGGCGAGGAGGTACTCCGCGTCGAGGACCTGCGCGTCCACTTCGCAATCCGCGGCGGCCTGACCGACACCATCGCGCGGCGGACCAAGGGCGTGGTCCGGGCGGTCGACGGCATCGATCTGTCGCTGCGTCGCGGCGAGGTCCTCGCGCTCGTTGGGGAGTCGGGCAGTGGCAAAACGACCACGGGCCGGGTCATCGTCAAGCTCACCCGCCAGACCACGGGGCGGATCTTCCTCGACGGACGCGACGTGTCGGAGCTGTGGGGGACCGGCGCGCTGCGCAAGTACCGGCGGCGCATCCAGCTGATCTTCCAGGACCCCTACGAGACGCTCAACCCGAAGCACACGATCCGCCAGTTCGTGATGGAGCCGCTGGTCGTGAACGGGATCGGCAGCGGTGCCGAGCGAGAACGGCGGGTCCTCGATGCGCTCGACGCCGCGGGCCTCCGGCCCGCTGCCGACTTCGCCGCCCGCTACCCGCACGAGCTGTCGGGCGGCCAGCGCCAGCGGGTCGTCATCGCCGGCGCCCTGGTCCTCGAGCCGGAGATCATCGTCGCGGATGAGCCGGTGTCGATGCTCGACGTGTCGATCCGGACCGAGCTGCTCCGGCTCATGCTCGACCTGCGGGCGGCGCGCGGGCTGACCTACCTGTTCATTACCCACGACCTGTCGCTGGCGTGGGTCATCGCCGACCGGATCGCGGTGATGTACCTCGGCAGGATCATGGAGATCGGGCCGGCCGAGCGGGTCATCCGCAGCCCGCAGAACCCCTATACGCGGGCGCTCGTCTCCGTCTCCCCAACCCCGGAGCCCCCGTCGCCGGGCGAGCGGGCACGCCGCACCATCCTGGTCGGCGAAACGCCGGACGCCGCCCACATCCCGGCCGGCTGCCGGTTCAGTCCTCGGTGTCCGAGCGCGTTCGACCGCTGTCGGGTCGAGGAACCACCATTGATCGACGTTGGCGAGGGCCAGATGAGCGCGTGCTGGCTGGCCGAGGGCGGGCGGCGTCTTCCGATGATCGACACGGCCCCAGGCGTGCCCAGCCCGACGGCCGGCGCGGCCAGTGTCGACGAGGCAATGGCCGCGGACTGACCCGGCGCTTAGCCGTGGAAGTCAGGCACCCCGGCCAGGATGGCCCGGGCGGCTCGCACGAGGAGCGCATCCCGCCACGCGCGGCACAGCACCTCGACGAGCTCCAGCCGGTCCACTGCAGTATCGGGTTCGTCGCCGACCGCCACCGCGCCATGCCGTTCGAGGATGACCGCGACCGGCGCGGCCCCGTCGACCTCGACGAAGGCGGCGGCGATCCGGCCCGCCAACTCGTCGCTCCCCATCTCGCCGAACGGCACGAATGGAACATCCCGGAGCAACGCGGCCGTTTCGGGGAGCGCGCCGGCGTCCGGCCGCTCGCCCGCGAGCGTCAGGCCCATCGACGCGGGGAGATGCGCGTGGGCGATGCCACGAATATCGGGCCGTGCCCCGTACACCGCCCGGTGGATCGCGAGGTCGGACGTCGGGTGCGGACCGCCGTCCCTGCCCACGACGACGCCGGCCGGATCCACGACGACGAGGTCGTCCACGGTGAGCTCGTCCTTGCGATAGCCCAATGGCGTCACGAGGATCGAGCCGTCGTCGAGCCGGCACGAGAGGTTGCCCTCGCCTGCGGCGATCAGGCCGCGCCGCCCGAGCCGGGCACCTGCGCGCACGATGGCTTCGGCGGCGGTCGATCGATCCATCGACCGCATCGTAGGCGACGGGCGGGCGTCCGGAACGCCCCGCGGGTCACGCCGCGGCGGCGACCACGAGCCGGATTGGATCGGGCGCGAGCTCGACGCGGACCTGGCACGCGTCGCACGCGACGTCGACGGCGGTCGCCAGGTCGAGCTCGACCGGCTGGTCGCAGAACGGGCAATCGATGGTGGTCATGGCGTTGGTCCTCTCGGCTGGTCTGATGCCGCGAAGACTGGGACCAGCCTGTGACACCTAGCGTGTCACGCCGCGACGCCGCTTCGCCGGGACCCCGCTACGCTCGCGCCATGAGCCTGCGTGTCTTCCTCGGCCACGGTGCGAGCGGAACGTCCGCGTCGATGGCGCCGTTCGTCCGCGGCCTCCACGCGCGCGGGTTCGATGCGACGGCGATCGACCTGCCCCGTCGGAAGGCGGAAGAGGCACTCCCCGCGTTCCACGCGGCGGTGCCGGACGAAGCGGACGTCGTGGTCGGCGGCCAGTCGTTCGGGGGCCGGGTCGCGAGCCTCGCTGCCGCCGAGCCCGACGCCGCCTACGCCGCCCTCGTGCTGTTCTGCTTCCCGCTCCACCCGCCCGGCGCCCCGGAACGCGCCGCCGCCCGGATCGCGCACTGGCCGCGGATCCGCTGCCCCGTCCTGCTGCTCTCCGGCGAATCCGACCCGTTCGCGCGGATCGGCCTCCTGCGGGACGCCGTGCGCCGGTTGCCCGACGCCGAGCTCGTCACGTATCCGAAGCTGGGGCACACGCTCAAGCCCGTCCTCGACGACGCGCTCGATCGCGTCAGTGCCTTCCTGCAAGGCGTGCCCGGCTCCGGATAACCACACAAATCTTCACAGGTTCCACTTGCCGGGCGCGGCAGATGTCGCTATCCTTCGGCCCCCTCAACTCGACGCGCTCGTGTGCCCCGAACGCGGCCCAGCCCGTCCCGCCGGGTCAACCAAGGTCGGCTTCGCCGTCCTCTCCCGGCGCGACGATCCACCACCGGTGCGCTCACGCACCGGAGGAAGGGAGGAGCCGCATTGCCACACCGCAGCGGTCGCGTTGGCGCGGCCATCATCGTCCTGCTGACGGCCCTCGTGGTCACGTCGTTCCAGGCGCCCGTGGACGCGGAGGCGCACGCGAAGGGCATCGACCGCTTCCTGTACGCTCTCAGCCGGGTCGAGTCGGGCGGCAACTACCGGGCCCGCAACCCGTCGTCCGGCGCCTACGGCAGGTACCAGATCATGCCGTTCAACTGGGGCGCATGGGCGCGCAGATGGGTCGGGAACGCCAACGTGCGCCAGACCCCACGCAACCAGGAGACCGTCGTTCGCGGCAAGGTCCACGCCCTGCACCACTGGCTCGGGAGCTGGCGCCGCGTCGCGTACTGGTGGCTTACGGGCTCGTCGAAGACGTCCGGCTGGAGCGCCTACGCGACGCGCTACGTCAGGAACGTCATGGCGATCTACAACGGCACGCGCATCGTCGAGAGCCGTGGCGACATCCACCGCTTCTCCGAGAACAGCAAGGCGATCGACTACCGTGGCCGGTGGGAACGCGCCGAACACCGGTACTACCGCGGTGACCGCGCACGCCAGGCGAAGGCCAAGGGCAACACGGCGACCTTCCGCTTCACGGGGAGCCAGGTCGCCTGGAACGGACCGAACGGGCCGACGCGCGGCAAGGCGAAGGTGTACCTCGACGGCCAGTATGTGAAGACGGTCGACCTCTACTCCCGCAAGTTCGATGCGCGCGATCGGATCTACACGAAGACGTTCGCGGACTCCGGGGCGCACACCCTGACGATCAAGGTGCTGGGCACCCGCGGGCGCCCGGTCGTCTCGATCGACGAGTTCGTCGTCTGGGACTGACTACCGTCTAGCGCGCCGCCGTCACGTCGATCTCGATCCGGTACGGGCCGGCCAGCGCGCTGACGCCGACCGTCGCACGTACCGGCTTGTCGATCGGGAAGTACTCGCGGTAGACCTCGTTCATGACCGCGAAGTCGGCCATGTCCACGAGGAAGACCGTGCAGCGCACGACGTCGCTGTAGTCGAGCCCGACGGCACGGAGCAGCTGTCCGACGTTGTCGAGCACCTGGCGGGTCTCGGCGGTGGTACCGCCCGGCACGACCTCGCCGCCCGGTGGCGCCCCGACCTGGCCCGCGAGGAACACGAGCCCGTTGGCCTCGACCACCGGGGAGAAGGGCAGCCGCCCGGGCTCGATGCCCGGGATCTGCGGCACGGTCTTGGGCATCGGCCACCTCCGCTCGGTTGACTGTTGCCACCGAGTCTGACAGGCCGTCGCCGACGCCTCCGTCAATCCGCCCAGTCGACCCGCCAGACGCGCCACAGGACGCGCGGACTCTCGAGCGGGTCCCCGTGAACCAGGAAGAAGTCGGCGGGCCCGCCCTCGCGGATCACCCCGGCGTCGGGCTCGCCGAGGAGGGCGCCGCCCGTCCGGGTCGCCGCCCGGAGTGCCTCGAACGGCTCCAGCCCGGCCGCCACGAGCGCTTCCACCTCCCACGCCAGCTGGTTCGCCCTGAGCGAACCGCCACCGAAGTCCGTCCCGGCCGCAATCGGGACACCGGCGCGGGCGGCGAGGGCGACGCTCTGCTCGGCCCGTTCGAGCCGGCCGCGAATGGCGGCCGCACCGTCGCCCCGGAACGTCGCGAGGCGGGTCGTCCGCCCGAAGGTCAGCCACGACCGGAAGACGGCCAGGGTCGAAACGAGGAACGTTCCGCGCCGCGCCATGTCCGCCGCAAGGTCACGGTCGAGCTCATAGCCGTGCTCGATCGCGTCGACGCCACCGGCGACCGCTGCGCGCGCGCCGGACAGGCGTCCCGCGTGCGCCGTGACCTGGGCGCCACGGTCATGCGCCATCCCGACGACGCGGCGCACCTCGTTCGCCGACCACGGCGCGGTCCCCGGGTCGGGGCCGTCGAGGTAGAGCTTGACGAGGTCCGCACCGTGATCGAGCTGGCGCTCGGCAGCGGCGAGGAGCTGGTCGGCGTCGCGCACCTCGACCGTGAGGTCCGCGGGCAGGCTGCCGGCCCGGGTGAGCCATGTGCCCGCCGCGCGGATGTGGGGGAGTGACCGCTGACCGCTCGCGGCCCAGCGGTCGCGGACACCCAGGCTGAGGGCGCGGTCCCGGCCGTCCTCGGGGTCGACGCCGCGTGGCGCGCCAACGTCCCGTGCCCAGCGAACCCCCGCGGACGTCAGCAGGCGTCCGTTGTGTTCGGCGACCCGGATCGCGGCCGCAGGGCTGTCGAGTCCCCGATCGATCCAGTGGGCGCCGCCGGGCATCGTGAGGTGACTGTGGGCGTCGACCATGCCCGGAACGAAGCTCGCGCCGCTTGCGTCGATGACCTCGAGCCCTCGGCGGGGGCCGGGATCCTCCTCGCCGTCAGACGGCCGGATCCAGGAAATGAGCCCGTCCTCGACGAGGATGCTGATTCCGAGCCGCAAGCGGTCCGACGACCCGTCCGCCAGCGCGCCGTCGCGATACAGGCGGCGCATGGTGGGACCTGCCGGCGTGGCCGTCGGCGTCGCGGGCGCGGGCGTCGAGCCGGGTTGAGGGCTCGCGGGAGGGGCTTCCCGCGGCGGGCTGGCCGTCGGGGACGGCGACGGCTCGGCGACCGTAGGGCCCGCTGAACGCAGGGGACGGGGCGTCGGGTCGATCCGGTCGGCGCAGGCGGCAAGTGCCGTCGCCAGTGCGGCAAGCAGGAACCGGCGCCTCGTCAGGTCGGGATCGATGGGCATCGCACGGCCCTCGGCGACCTATTCCCCGGCTGAGCGCCAGGCGTCGCGCAACCGCATCCGCCCGGCCGTCTGCAGGGCGGCCCCGGAGTAGACCCGGCCGCCGACGACGAACAGCACCCAGATGGTCGCGACCGTGATGGCCACGGAGACGGCGATCTCGACGGGCGTGATCGCCCCGAGCGCGGCCCGCATGGGTACGACCATCGGCGCGGAGAACGGAACGAACGTGGCGATCACCGCCACGACCCCGCTGGGGTCGCTGAGGACTGCGAAGATCGCCACGAAGTACGAGGCCATCGCTACCATCGTGACCGGCGTGGAGGCGTTCGAGGCCTCCTCCATCCGCGACGCGAGCGCGCCCAGCACTCCGAGGGCGGTCGAATACAGCGTGTAGCCGAGGCTGAACCAGAGGACGAGCTGGACCGCCGCCCCGCTGGTGGTGGGTGGCAGCTGGAACTCCTGGGTCAGCGACGCGGCGATCAGGCCGGCGATGACGAAGACCCCGAGCTGGACGAGTCCCAGGACGCCGATGCCGAGCACCTTGCCCATGAGCAGGTCGCGCGGCAGGACCGTCGACAGGACGACCTCGACCACCCGGCTCTGCTTCTCCTCGACGACCCCGGTGAGGACCGTGAAGCCGAACGAGAAGACACCGACGAGGATCAGCACCGCCGTGATGTTGGCGATCAGGAACTGGGCCTCGGCTCCCTCCTCCGGCGGTTCGATCGCGCGGACGGTCGGTGGCGCCTGGGCACCGGCAAGTGCGGTCGGATCGACACCGGCCTCACCCAGGACCGCGTTCACGCGGAGCCCCGCGATTGCGCTCGAGACGATGCCCTGGATCGTCGGGTCGGCCTCCTCGCGGAACAGGAGCTCGCCGGCGTTGGACAGGTTTCCCGGCACGACGACCAGCGCCTCGACCTGCTCGTCCGCGAGCGCCGTTGCACCGGCCTCGCGATCGGGGTAGGTCACGATCTCGACCTCCTGGTCGAGGAGCTCCGCCGTCGCCGTGATCGCCGTCTCGATGCCATCGGGTGCCGGCTCGACCACCCCGATCCTGGTGGCAGCCTGGTCGCCGATGATGAGTGCCGGGATGATGAACGACGCGATGATGATCACGGTCGTGAACAGGACCGAGAAGATGAAGCCGCGGCTGCGGCCGCGCTCGAACACCTCCCGGCGCGCGACGAGCCAGATGCTGCGGGCGCGGCTCATGGTCGTGCCTCCTCTGGCTCGGGCGCCGGCTCGGCGACGGCTTCCATGAACAGCTCCGACAGACGTGGTGGCTGGTAGCTGAACTGGCGCAGCTCGCCGGCGGTGCGAGCGGCGGTCAGCAGCTCGTCGAGCGGGACCCGGTCGTCGACGAGCAGCTTCATCCGGCCACCACTGTGCTCGAGTACCTGGACGTCTGGACGGCTGCCGATCCATGCGCCATCCGTGCCGGCCACCTCGATGTCGAGATGCCGCCGGCCCGAGGCGGCCTTGAGCTCGTCGATCGGACCCGAGGCGACGATCCGCCCACGCGCGATGATCACGACGTCCTCGCACACGTCCTCGACGAGGTCCAGCTGGTGGCTCGAGAAGAGCACGCCGACGCCCGCCGCCGCGCGTTCGCGGACAACCTCGGTCATGGTCGCCGTGCCGAGCGGGTCGAGTCCCGAGAACGGCTCATCGAGGACGAGCAGCTCCGGCTCGTGGACGAGGGCGGTGGCGAGCTGGATGCGCTGCTGGTTGCCGTGCGACAGCTCCTCGAGCTTCGACTTCTCGCGATCGGCGAGACCAAGCCGTTCCAGCCAGCCGCGGCCTGCCGCATCCGCCGCCTTGCCCGACAAGCCGTGCTGCTGGCCGAAGTAGCTGAGCTGCTCGCCGACACGCATCCGCGGGTAGAGCCCGCGCTGCTCGGGCATGTACCCGAATCGCAGCCGCGTAACGCGGTCGACCGGACGCCCGGCCCAGCGCACCTCGCCGTGATCGGGGCGGGCCAGGCCGAAGATGCAGCGCATCGTGGTGGTCTTGCCGGCGCCATTCGGGCCGAGGAAGCCGACGATGCGGCCGGGCCGGGCCGTGAACGTGGCGCCGTCGAGCGCGACGACATTCCCGTAGCGCTTGGCGAGGTCGATGATCTCGAGCATGGGCAACAGCTCTCCCCGGGGTCGTATGGACCCATGATCGCCGCATCTCGCCGGGTGCGCACGAAGCCGTCCCGAATCGAACGACCCCGGCCCGTGGGAGGACCGGGGTCGCATCGGTGTGCGAGGAAGGGCTATTCGGCGGTGACTGTGCCCTTCATGTCGGGATGGAGCGCGCAGATGAACGGGTAGGAACCCGCCGCGAGCGCCGGGACCTGGTAGGTCACCTTCTGGCTCGTGACGATCTCGCCATCGAAGACCTTCGTGCCCGCGGCATCGGAGATCACGATGTTGTGCGGCACGCCCTCCTGGTTGTCGAAGACGATCTCGAACGGGGCGTCGGCCGGAGCGGTGACCTCGGTCGGTGAGAACTTGAGGTCCTTCGCGTTGACGACGATGGCGTTCGGGTCGACCGAGCCGGCCGGGGCGGCCGGGGCCGCCGAGGTCCCGGAGCACGCGGCGAGCACCGCGGCGAGGGCCCCCAGCCCGAGGATGAGCGTCAGTCGCTTCATGTGGATGGATACTCCTGTGTAGGTGGTGCAGGCGAGCCGTTAGGCGGCGGCGCCGGCCTGGCGGCGGCTGGAAATAAGCGCGACGAACGAGGCCAGCTCGCGGCGGACCACAGTAACCGGGTTGCCGTCCAAGCGTGCGAAGTCGATGGCGACGAGGACGATCAACGCGACTTCGATGCCCTTGGCCAGGTACGCGGTGGAGTAGTACGGGCCCTGGATCGCCCAGCCGAGGATGGTCGTGGCCGCGTAGCCCATGAGGCCGAGGCGGATGACCCAGCGGAAGCGAACGGCGAGGGCGAGCGGAACGATCATGGCGATGGCGGCGACGACGTAGCCGATCGCATTCAGCGTGAACAGCAGGCCGCCGAGCGTCGAGTGGATGTAGCCGGTCGCCAGCGCGAGGCCGACGATGCCGGCGCGGATGACGACGTCCGAGACGCGAAGGGTGGTGGGACGGGCGAACATCTGAGACGAAACCTCCAGAAGGATGACCGCTGTGGGTTGCGCCGGTCAGTGCCGGCGTCCTGACGGCATAGTCGAGGGGCCGACCCCCCACGGCGTCCGGCAAGCGTGGTCGCCGCCGACGCGACGAGTGCTCGCATCACGGCCTGACCCACGGCCATGCCAACGCTGGACGGATGACGTAGCGAGGGCGGCCGGACGGCGGTCCCCGATCCGGGCGATGCGTCGTATCCTCCGCACGTGCCAGCCCGGAAACGCACATCCGTCACCTCGTCACCCGCTGCGCCTGTCGCGCCGGGCGCGCCGGCCGCGCCGGTCGTTGATCCCAACGGCGGGCCCGACTCGCCGGCCGTCTCCGCATACGGACCTGCTGTCGACGCCCTGCTCGTGGGCGCCGTCGACGAGGCGGCACGCCTCCTGGACGCGGATGGCGCGATGGTCTACCTGCTCGACCCCGACACCGACGTCCTCCGCTTCGCGTTCGATGCCGGCATCCGGAGCGAGCGGAGCCGCCGCTGGGTTCGGCGGATCGAGCTGCCGATCGGCACGGGGATGTTCGGCCGGGCCGTGGCCGATCGCGCGGTGGTCAAGACCGATGACTACTCGAACGACGCGGCCTTCCCGCACTCGCCCGACGCGGACAAGGTCGTCGCCGACGTGGGGATCCGCTCGATGGTCGTCGCACCTCTGGTCAGCGGCGACGAGGTGTTCGGTGCGCTCGGGACGTTCTCCACGCGGACCGAAGCCTTCAATCCCGCCCAGATCGCGCTCGTTCGCTCGCTCGCCGACCATGCGGCCGCGGCGATGGCCAATGCCCGCCTCATCGCCGACCTGGATCGGTCGCGCCGCGAGCTCTCCAGGCGCGCCGAGATCGAGCGCAGCCTGCGCGAGATTGCGGCACGGATCAGCAGTGCCTCCGACCTCGACTCGGTCCTCCAACGGACCGTCGACGAGGCGAGCCGGCTGATCCACGCCGACGGCGCCATCCTGGACGTCCTCGACACGGAGAAAGACATCCTGCGCTGGGCCTTCGACTCGGGCCTGTCGCTGCTCTTCTCGGCAGAGGAGCGCGCCGACCTGTGGATCGAGCTCGGCGTCGGTGCGACCGGTCGTGCGCTGGCCGAGAACCGGGTGATCGTCGCGGGCGACGACCTCGTCGCGGAGTTCCCGAAGTCGTCGCAGTCCGAGCTGTTCTTCGGGCGGACGGGGTTCCGCTCGATGATCGCGGCGCCGATCGCCGGCGACGCCGGCCGGCTCGGCGTCATCGAGGTGTACTCGCGCGGTCCGAACGCGTTCACCACCGAGGACGGCCAGCTCATCCAGGTCCTCGCCAGCCACGCGGCCATCGCCATCACCAACGCCCGCCTCATCGAGGAGCTCGCGCGTTCCCGCGGCGAACAGGCCCGCACCGCCGGGGCGGAGCGGGCGCTACGCGAGATCGCCGCCCGGATGACGGCCATGCGCAACCAGGACGAGATCCTCAAGCTCATCAACGAGGAGGCCGCGCGCCTCCTCGGCGGCAGCGGCGCGATGATCAACCTGACCGGCGTCTCGAACATGTTGAACGACACCTGGACGCACCTGCCGGGACGCGGTCGCATCCGCGATCGTGTCCAGCTGCTGCAGGAGGTCGGACTCGAGGAGGACGCGGGCGTGTCGGGCCGCGCGCTGCGGACCCGCCAGGTCGAATGGAGCGACGACTACCTCGACGACGAGCGCTTCGCGCATACGCCGGAACGCGACACCTTCGTCCGCGACACCGGTGTCCGCTCGGTGATCTCGGCCCCGCTCGTGCGCGACGACGAGGTCCTCGGCGTGCTGACCGTGTACGGCGACGAGCCGGGTGCGTTCGGCGCCGAGGACGCCACCATGCTCGGCGCCCTCGCCGACCAGGGCGCGGTGACGATCATGAACGCGCGCCTGATCGACGAGCTCGAACGTTCGCGCGAGGAGGTCGCGCGGCGCGCCGACTCGGAGCGGACGCTGCGTGAGATCAACGCGCGCGTCTCCGCGATCCTCGATCCCGGCGAAGTCCTCCAGCGGATCGTCGAAGAGGCGGCACGGCTCCTCGAGTCGGACGGCGCGCGGATCGACCTGTACGACGACGAGCTGGGGGTCCTGCGCTGGGGCTACTCGGCCGGCGAGGCGATGAAGGACATCCCCGACTGGGCGGTCACGGGCGGACTGAAACCGCGCCAGGGCGTGGCGGGGCTTGCGTTCGCCGAGGAGCGTCCGCTCATCGCGGCCGACTACACGACCGATGACCGCTTCGAGACGACCGATGGGATCACGGGCTTCGTCCAGAAGGCGGGCATCCGCGCGGTCCTCGCCGCGCCGCTGCCCGGCGAGGATGGACCAATCGGCGTGATCTCGGTCGTGTCGCGGACGCCGGACGTGTACCGCGAGGTCGACGCCGAGCTGCTCACCGGTCTGGCGAGTCAGGCCTCGATCGCGCTCGTCAACGCCCGCCTGATGAAGGCGCTCGAGGGCTCCCAGGCGGTCATCGAACGGCGCGCAGCGCACGAGCAGGCACTGCGGGAAATCGCCGCGCGGATCACCGCGATCCGCGAGCCCGGCGACCTCCTCCAGCACGTGGTCGGAGAATCGGCCCGCCTGCTGCGCGCCGACGGGGCCCTGCTCGAGCTGTACGACCCCGCCGACCGGACGCTCCATTGGGCGTACGACGCGGGCCTGCCGGAGTCCCAGCGGCGCGGGCTGCAGGACACCTACGGCAAGCTCGGCGAGGGAGTGTCGGGCAAGGCCATCTCGGAGCGGCGGGTGATCGTGATCGACGACTACCTGGCGTCCGATGCGTTCGTCCACACGCCCGAATCCGACCGGCTGGCCAAAGCCAGCAACATCCACTCGTTGATCGCGGCGCCGATCGTCGGCGAGGACGGTCCGCTCGGCACGATCGAGGTCTTCCGCACCAAGGCCGCCCAGTTCGACGAGATCGATGCGGCCGTCCTCGGCGGCCTCGCCGACCAGGCCGCGGTCGCCATGACCAATGCCCGTCTGATCGCCGAGCTGGCTCGTTCGCGCGCCGAGATCGAGCACCGCGCGGAGCGCGAGCGATCGCTCCGCGATATCGCCGCGCGGATCACCTCGCTGCGCGACCCGGGCGATGTCCTCGAGCAGGTCGTCGAGGAGGCCAGGCGCCTGCTCGCATCCGACGGAGCCCATCTCACGCGGCTTGACGAGGAAGGTGCCGAGTTGATCCCGGTCGTGGTCGCCGGCGGCGATCGGCGGATGGCGGACTGGATCAAGACGCAGCGCTTCCCGTTGGGCGAGGGGATCAATGGCATCGCCGCCCGCGACGGCACGCCGGTCTGGACCTCGGACTACCTGACCGACCAGCGCATCCCGCTCGAGAAGGACGACATCGCCACGGCGAACCGGCTCGGGCTGCGTGGCATGGCGGCTGCGCCGCTGCGCTCGCAGCCCGAGGGCGTGATCGGCACCCTGGCCGTCTCCTACAGCGAGCCACGCTCGTTCGAGCCTGAGGAGCTGGACCTCCTCCAGGGTCTCGCCGACCTGGC
>Ga0190275_10001028_pt1 | contig 21491 bp, 19 predicted proteins | sample Popmic550T_FD_133745 | JGI IMG/M metagenome (GOLD analysis project Ga0190275, IMG submission 133745) | Populus adjacent soil microbial communities from riparian zone of Yellowstone River, Montana, USA - 550 T | ecosystem: Environmental > Terrestrial > Soil > Riparian zone > Trees stand | place...
ATTCGTCGCCCGCGTTGGCGGCATCAGGAACCGTCGTGGTGCGCCACCCGCGCAGCGACCGTGCGCGTTGCCAGCCGCGCGCCCGGCCCCGGTCGGCGGTGTCGCCACGGCGGTACCACTCACCGTCCAGCAGGAACCGGCCGGACTGACCATTCGTGTAGAGCGCTCCGGCGGACGGCGTCTCAGCGCCGGCCGGGGCGGGTGCTCCGAGCGCGAGCGCGGCGAGCGCAAGGCACAGCAGGAACGGGCTTGTTGTCGAGCGAAGGCGGGGCAACACAGATGTCGGAACAGGCGAGCGCGCGAAAGGTCGCGCTCCGGCCCGGGGGCGCAGGGACGCTTGCCCGAGCGGGTAACGGTATAGAAGGTCGGCCCGATGGAAGCCCAGTCCCGGTCAGAGAGCTGCCCCGAAAAGGGGTGCCCTTCAAACGAGAAACCCCCGCCGGAGCGGGGGTTTCTGTTCTGCTGTCCGGACGCCCGAGCGCTCAGTCGATGAGCACTTCCGCGAACGCGGCCGCCACCTTCTCGTAGCCGGAGTCGTCCGGGTGCAGGCAGTCGGCGCCGCCGACCCAGTCCGCCGGGGCGAGATCGCCGAACACCTCGGCCACCTCGACGCCGTAGTCGGCCGCCACGTCTCGCATGATGTCGTGCAGCCCCTCGGGCACGATCGGCGGCAGACCCTCGAGCGCGATGTTCGCGAGCTGCACCGCGCCTGGGACGCCACCCAGGAAGCACGTCGCGATCGGGTTGTCGTACGTGCCGATCACGATCCGGGCGTCAGGCCCGGCCGCGTCGCGCAGCGCGGACAGCACGGGGTCGAGATCGGCGCGGTAGGCGGCGAACTCATTCTGGATCACCGTGAGGCAACTCGCAGTGAGACCGCCCAGGCACGCCCCGATGATCGGGTTCGTGACGTCGTTGCCACCGATGTGCAGCGTCACGACCTCGACGTTGTCACGCGGGTTGCTGTTGCCGTTCCGTGCCTCCAGCAGCGCGACCGCGGCCGGCAGCTGGTTCGCGGTCAGCGTCGGGGTTGTGGCCCCTGGCACGGAGATGTTCGTCAACTCCAGCTTCTTGCAGCCCTGCTCGGGCTTGGGGTTGTCGGACGGCGAGCAGTCGAAGTCCGCCTGGAGCGCCGTGTGCAGGCGCGGCACGTACCCGCCCTCGCTCGGGACGGCGGCCCCGAATCCGAACCCCCACGAATCTCCCAGCGACAGTTGGACGGGCTTCGCGGCAGACGCCGGCGCAGCGGCGACCGCCATTGTCAGGAGCGCCGCCATGAGCATGGCAACGCGCGCAAGATGCTTCATCTCCCAGCCTCCCAGTAGATGGACAGTTCTGTCCGGTTTTCTGTGGCGAGTATATGCCCCAACCGCGGAGCCTGTTCCAATTCGGCCCGCGGCGCCCCCAGGTAGCATCGGCGCTCCCGATGACGCGCCTCTCCAGCTATTTCCTGCCGATGCTGAAGGAACCGCCCGCGGACGCCGAGGCGCTGTCCCACGTCCTGATGGTGCGCGCGGGGCTGGTGCGCCAGCTGGGCGCGGGGATGTGGACCTTCCTGCCCGCGGGATGGAGGGCTCACCGCCGAGTGGAGCAGATCCTGCGTGAGGAGATGGACGCGATCGGCGCCCGCGAGATGCTGATGCCGGTGCTCCAGCCGCGGGAGCTGTGGGACCGCACCGGCCGCAGCGAGATCCCGGAGCTGTTCAAGCTCAAGGACCGCGCCGAGCGTCCCCTGGTGCTGGCGATGACCCACGAGGAAGCGGTCACGTTCCACGTCTCCCGGGAGGTGCGCTCGTACCGCGACCTGCCGCTGATCCTCTACCACCTGCAGATCAAGGAGCGCGACGAGCCGCGGCCCCGCGCCGGGGTGCTGCGCACGCGCGAGTTCATCATGAAGGACGCGTACAGCTTCGACCGCGACGCGGAGGGACTCGACCAGTCATACCGCCTGAACGTCGAGGCATATGACCGGATCTTCGACCGCTGCGGCCTGCGCTGGTACAGGGTCGAGGCGGACGTCGGAATGATGGGCGGCTCGGGGGCGCACGAGTACATGGCGCCCTGCCCGGCCGGCGAGAACGAGGTCGCGCTCTCCGGCGCAGGCTATGCCGCGAACGTCGAGGTCGCGTCGGGCACTCCCCCGGCGCCCTCCTTCCCTGCTGCGCTGGACGCGCCGGAGCGCGTGGCGACGCCGGACGCGCGCACGATCGACGAGGTCTCCGCGTACCTGGGGATCGATCCCGCCACGCTGCTGAAGTCGCTGCCGGTCGTGCAGGACGACGGCACGATGAAGCTGGCGCTGGTGCGAGGCGATCGCCGGCTGAACGAGATCAAGCTCCAGAACGCGCTCGGCACGCCGTTCAGGCCGGCGACCGAGGCCGAGATCCTGGACGCGTTCGGGACCGAGCCGGGCTTCATCGGACCGGTGGAGGCCGGGGTGGAGGTCGTGGCCGACGTGTCGCTCGACGGGGGCACGTGGGTGGCGGGCGCAAACGAGGCGGGGTTTCACTTGCGTGGCGTGGAGCCCGGCCGCGACTACCAGGCGCGCTTCGCCGACATCGCCACGGTCGAGGCGGGCGACACTTGTCCGCAGGGCGGGACAATCCAAATCGAGCCGGCGATCGAGGTGGGGAACATCTTCAAGCTCGGCACCCGCTACTCCGAGCCGCTGGGAGCCACCTACCTGGACGAGGACGGACAGGAGCACCCGATCGTGATGGGTAGCTACGGGATCGGCCCGGCCCGCATCGTGGCGGCGGCGATCGAGCAGTATGCCGACGAGCACGGGATTTCCTGGCCGCGCGCCCTGGCGCCGTTCGAGGTGCAGCTGGTCGGCCTCGGGAAGCCCGCCACCGAGGAGCACCAGCTCGCCGAGCGGCTGTACGGCGAGCTGCTCGAGGCTGGGATCGATGTGCTCTACGACGACCGAGACATGCGTCCCGGCGAGAAGTTCGCGGAGGCGGAGCTGCTGGGGTGTCCCCTGCGGGTCGTCGCCGGCAAGCGCAGCCTCGAGGCGAGTGAGCTCGAGGTGCAGGTGCGCCGCGGGACCGAGAAGCGCGCGGTGCCGATCGAGGGCGCCCCCGGCGCGCTCGCAGCGCTGCTCGCCGAGCTGCCGTGACCGGACGCGCCGGCGGCACGCGGAGGCTGCTGGGGCTGCGCCGCGGCGGCCCTGAGCCGCCCGCCACCCGCGCCGGGCAGCCGCTCCATCCGCTCACCCTTCCGAACCTGATCGGATTCGCGCGCATCGGCCTGCTCGGCGTCTTCGCCGTGGTGGCGTTCTCCTCCGACGACGGCCGTGAGCCGCTGTCCACCACGTGCTATGCGGTTGCGGCGTGGTCCGACTACCTCGACGGGATCGTCGCACGCGTGACCGGCCAGTACAGCCGCCTGGGAGCGCTGATGGACCCTTTGATCGATCGGCTGCTCGTGATCGTCGGCGTCGCGGTCATGTGGCACTTCGAGCTGCTGCCCCGATGGGCGCTGGCGGTGCTCCTGGCCCGCGAGGCCGTGATGCTGGTGATCGTGCTTGCCGGCCTGCGTCTCGGCCTGGACCTGCACATCAACTGGCTCGGGCGCAGCTCGGTGTGGTTCACGATGGGGGCGGTGGGGGCGGCGCTGTTCGGCTGGGACGGCATCAAGGAGCCCCTCCTGTACATCGGCCTTGCCGGTTCGATTGCGGCCAGCGTGCAGTACGTGCGCGACGGCCTACGTGAGCTCCGCAGCCCAGGGCACCTGCGAAACTTGTCTCAGTGAAGGCCGTTGTCATGGCGGGCGGAGAGGGCACGCGGCTGCGACCGCTGACCTCCAACCAGCCAAAGCCGATGGTGCCCGTCGCCGGCAAGCCGTGCATGGAGCACATCGTGGAGCTGGTGCGCCGTCACGGGATCACGAAGGCGGTGGCGACGCTCGCCTACATGCCGCAGGTGATCAGCGGCTACTTCGGGGAGGGATCCCACCTCGGCGTCGATCTGGAGTACTCCGTGGAGGAGGTACCCGCCGGGACGGCGGGCAGCGTGAAGCTGCTCGAGCACTACCTCGACGAGACGTGCCTGGTGGTGAGCGGCGACGCGCTCACCGACATGGACCTCACGTCGCTGATCGAGTTCCACCGCTACAAGGGCGCGGTCGCGACGATCGCGCTGAAGCGCGTTCCGGACCCGCTCGAGTTCGGCGTCGTGATCACCGCCGAGGACGGTCGGATCGAGCGCTTCCTGGAGAAGCCGACGTGGGGCGAGGTGTTCTCCGACACCATCAACACGGGGATCTACGTGCTCGAGCCGGAGGTGCTGGGGCAGATCCCGGCTGACGTCCCTTACGACTTCTCGAAGGAGCTGTTCCCCCGCCTGCTGGAGGCGGGCGTACCCCTGTACGGGTTCGTCACCGAGGGCTACTGGCAGGACATCGGGAACCTGATCCAGTACCAGGAGGCCAACCGGGACGCGCTCGATGGAAAGGTCACGCTGGAGATGCCCGGGGTGCGGCTGCGCGAGAACGTCTGGGTCGGCGAGGGATCGCTGGTCGAACAGGTCGAGCGCATCGAGGGCCCGGCCGTGATCGGGAACTACTGCTCGATCGACGAGACCGCCACGATCGGCCGCTACACGGTGCTCGGCAACAACGTGATCGTGAAGGAGCAGTCCGAGATCGAGTTCTCTGTGATCGACTCCAACTCGTACCTGGGTCCGCGCACCCAGGTGCGGGGGGCGCTGGTCGGCAAGAACTGCGAGATCCGCGCACACGCCACCGTGTCCGAGGGGGCCGTGATCGGCGACGAGTGCTCGATCGGGGAGCAGTCGACGATCGCGCCACACGTGCGCGTGTATCCGTTCAAGACCGTCGAGACCGGGGCTCACGTGCAGCGCTCCCTGATCTGGCAGCCGCGCGGCACTACGACGCTGTTCACCGATGAGGGGGTGACCGGCATCGTGAACGTGGACGTGACGCCCGAGACGGCGACACGGCTGGCGATGGCGTACGGCACGACGCTGCGGCGCGGAGACAAGATCGTCGCCAGCCGCGACGCCCATCCGGCCTCGCGCATGATCAAGCGCGCGATGATCGCCGGGCTGGTGGCAACCGGCGTGTCGGCCGAGGACCTGCGCGTGTCCACCGCCTCGGTGACGCGCTTCGAGATCTCGAACACCGCCGCCCCCGGCGGCTTCCACGTCCAGATCTCCGACCGCGACCCCGAGCGGATCCAGATCATGTTCTTCGAGCAGAACGGCATCCTGGCCACGGACGAGAGCCGCAAGGCGATCGAGAAGTACTTCAACCGCCAGGAGCTGCGGCGGGCGCTGCTGAACCAGCTCGGCGACCTGTCGTTCCCACCCCGCGTGAACGAGGCCTACATCTCGCGCCTCGCGTCGCATCTCGATGTCGATCGCGTCCGGGCGGCGCGCTTCCGGATCGCACTCGATTACGGGTACTCCGGCGCCGCGATGGTGATGCCGGCGCTGCTTCGCTCGATGCGGGTCGAGTCGTTCTCCACGCACTCGTTCATCGACCCGGACGAGCAGGCGATCCTGGCCGCGGACCTGCCGGCCTTCACCTCCCAGACCTCCCGGCTGGTCGAGGCGATGGGCGCCCACCTCGGGGTGGTCCTGGACCGCGCCGCCGAGCGGATCGTGCTGATCGACGAGCAGGCCCGCGAGATCCCCGCCGACGCCGCGCTGCACCTGATGGTCGGCCTGGTGGGAAAGCACCGCGCCGGGCAGGGCCGGATCGTGATCCCCGCGAACGTGTCGCGCGTCGCGGAAAGGATCGCGGCCGCGCACGGCGTCACCGTGGAGCGCGCGGGCATCACCCAGGCCGGCCTGATTGCGGCCGCGGCCGCCGACGGGGTCGTGTTCGCGGGATCGCCCGACGGCGGCTACATCTTCCCCGAGTTCCAACCCGGCTTCGACGCGGTGATGAGCATCGCCAAGGTGCTCGAGCTGCTTGCGCTAGAGCGCAAGCCGCTGTCGGAGCTGTGCGCCGAAGTGCCGGACTCCGCCCTAATCCACCAGCGGGCCCCGGTGCCCTGGAGCCTGAAGGGCCTCGCGATGCGGGAGCTCGGGGAGCGTGTGAAGGATTACCGAGACGAGCAGGCGGACGGCATCCGGGTGGAGGAGAACGGCGGCTGGGCCCAGCTCGTGCCCGATCCCGACGAGCCGCTGTTCCACATCTACGCCGAGGGCCCGACCGACGGCGAGTCCGCCGAGCTCGCGCAACGGTACCGCGCGCTGCTGGACGAGGTGCTCGAGGGCGCCGAGCGCTAGGCGGACGGTGGTGGGCTTATGCCCGGTCGGCGCCCGGACCCTCAACCTTTGGTTGACCCTTGGCGCTGCGGCCCTATAATCCCGCCCGGTGGCGGTGGCAGATGCCGCTGCACTGCCAGGCGATTTGCACCCCGGCGCGGCACGCAGGGGTGTGAGCGCTCAAGCGACCGATAAGGAGCCACATGGAGGACTCGTTTCCAGACCTCGGAGCCCTCTCCGACGCTGAGCTGAAGGAGCTGATCCAGAAGCTCACCGAGGAGGAGGAGAAGGTCTCCTACACGCGGCGCATCCTGCACGGAAAGATCGACATCCTGCGGGCCGAGCTCGTCAACCGCCTGCGCAAGCGGCGCGAAGAAGGCGAGGCCGTGATCTCCGGAGCGGACGTCCAGCAGCTGACCGACATCCTCGCCGGCCGCGTGGTAGGCGACGAGTCCGGCGAAGGCAGCCACAACTAGTGGCCCTGCTCGAGGACCACTAGCCGCCCAGGCGATGGAGGCCGGCGGAGCATCTCTGCACTGCCCCGAGTGCGGATTCATCAACAACGCGGGAGCCAACTTCTGCCAGAAGTGCGGCGCCCACCTGCCCGCCGACGACCAGGAGGGCGATCAGACGACGCTGACGTACCGGGTCGGCGAGACCGGTGAGCTGACCCCGGTCGACATCGACGACGTGACCGCAGAGGGCGGGGCGCTGGTGATCCGGACCGGGGGGGGACGCGCCGGCGAGAGCTTCTCCATCGAGGGCGATCGGATGACGATCGGGCGCAGCCCCGACGCGAACGTGTTCCTCGACGACGTGACGGTCTCGAGGAACCACGCGCTGCTCGTGCGGCGCCGCGACGGCCTCTATATCGACGACCTCGGCTCGCTGAACGGCACCTACGTGAACCGGCGCAGGATCGAATCACACAGGTTGCAGAACGCAGACGAGCTACAGGTCGGCAAGTACAAGCTGACGTACCTGGAGCGCTGACGATGGAGGCGCACGCACCCGACCGGGGGCAACGTCCGCAGGGCTCTCCGTTCGGCGAGGGACAACTCCCCGAGTGCGCCCGCAAGGCGATGACGATCGGGGCCGTCTGTGAGGTCCTGCGGCGCGAGTTCCCGGACATCTCGATCTCCAAGATCCGCTACCTCGAGGACCAGAAGCTCCTGTCGCCGCGCCGGACGGAAGGCGGGTACCGCCTCTACTCCGCGGCGGACGTGACGCGTCTGCGCACGATCCTGCGGTTGCAGCGCGACGAGTTCCTCCCGCTGCGCGTGATCCGGCAGGAGCTCGCCGCCGGGCGGGCCGACCAGGCCCAGGACACCGAGGGTGAGCAGCGCGGCCGGTCGCGGCGGATAGCCGTGTCGACGCCGCCCCAGGAGCGCCATTCGCTCGACCAGCTCCTGGAGCAGACCGGCGCCGAGGAGGGTTTGGTGCGCGAGTTGATGGAGTACGGGGTGCTGGCACCGCGCGGCCGGGGTGGCGAGTCCGGCTACGACCCGGTCGAGGTCGAGATCGTCCGGGTGGCCGCGGAGCTGGCCCGCTTCGGGGTCGCGCCACGGAACATGCGGGTGCTGCGCACGTCCACGGACCGCGAGGCCGTGCTGATCGAGCAGGTCGTCGGGCCGTCGCTGCGCTCACGCAACGGCGAACGACGCAACGAGGCGGTTGAAGCCCTGGAGAGCATGGCCGTGGTCGTGGCGCAACTCAAGCACCTGATGCTCGTGCGCGACCTGCGCAAGCTGGTCCAACGGCCGTGAGCGCCTAAGTGCCGAAGGCGAAGCGGAGCCGCGTGATCGCGGCCGATCGCCGCTCCGTCTGGGAACTGGTCTCCGACCCCTACCACCGCACTCGGTGGTGGCCGAAGGTGTCGCGCGTCGAGGACGTGCACGAACGTGCGGGCGGCTCCGGCACAAGGTGGACCGAGGTGCTGACGACAGCCTCTGGAAAGGGGGTGCGGGCCGAGTTTCGATCGCTTTGGTCGCACGACCTCGAGGGTTACGCGTGGGAGCAGAAGATCGAGGGTTCGCCCTTTGCGAAGGTGCTGACGAGCTCCGTCACGTCGATCGGGTTGGAGGACCGCGATCCTGGAACGCACGTGACGATCGAGACCGACCAGCGGCTGCGCGGGCTGTCGCGCTTCGGCGGCTTCATGCTCAGACGCGCCACCGCCGCACAGATCGACGAGGCGCTTTCGGGGCTCGAGCAGGCGCTCGGGAAGGAGGTCCCTGGTGGCTGACCTGTCGCCCATGCGTTGGTGGGGATGGGGCGACCCGCAGCACCACACGGAACTACCCGCCGCCGCGCTGGCGGCGCTGCGCGCGGAGCTCGGCGTGCCGGATCGCACCGTGGCGCCGGTGCCGCTGGAGGACGTGGCGATGGGGGAGCCCGCACTGAAGACGCGCGCGCTCGGGCGGCTTCGGGACGCCGTCGGCGAGGAATGGGTGCGCCAGGACAGGCTCTCACGCGTCACGCACGCGGCCGGCAAGGGCTACCCCGACCTCGTGCGAATCCGCGCCGGAGCCCCCGAGAACGCGCCCGACGCAGTCGTGTACCCGGGGAGCGCCGCCGAGGTGCGGGTGGTGCTCGACGCATGCGCGGAAGAACGCGTAGCCGTGATCCCGTTCGGCGGCGGCACCAGCGTCGTCGGTGGGGTCGAGCCCCTGCGGGGAGCGATGGCCGCCGCGATCTCCCTCGACCTCGGCCGGATCGACCATGCGCATCAGGTCGACACCCGCTCGCTGACCGCTGTGCTCGGCGCCGGCCTGCGCGGGCCCGCCGTCGAGCGCGCGCTGGGGCGGAACGGCCTCACGCTGGGGCACTTCCCGCAGTCGTGGGAGTACGCCACGCTGGGCGGATGGGTCGCCACTCGTTCGGCCGGCCAGGCCTCGACCGGGTACGGCAGCATCGACAAGCTCGTCGCCGGGCTGCACTGCGTGGCGCCATCGGGGGAGATCAGGCTTCGCGCCCTGCCCGCGACGGCGGCCGGGCCGGGGCTGCGGCAGTTGCTGGTCGGGTCGGAGGGCGCGCTGGGAGTCATCACCGAGGCCACTGTGCGGGTGCGCCCGCTGCCGGGTGCCACCCACTACGAGGGCTGGATGTTCAGGGGGTTCGAGCAGGGCGCCGAGGCGTTCCGGGCCTTGGAGCAGGGACACGTGATCCCGGACGTCGCGCGCCTCTCCGATGAAGCCGAGACGGGCCAGGCGCTGACGCTCTCGGAGGGGGCCTCGCTGGCGCAGCGCGCGGGCCGCGCGTACATCGGCGCGCGCCGCTATGCGAACGGGTGCCTCGCGATCCTGGGCTTCGAGGGAACGCGTCAGGACGTCGACGGCCGCCGGGCCCGCGCGCGGCGCATCATGCGGCGCGGCGGCGGACTGGCGCTGGGTGCTTCGCCGGGCCGTGCCTGGCTGCGCCAGCGCTACGAGGGCCCGTATCTGCGCGACGCGCTACTCGACCACGGCATCATGGGAGAGACGCTCGAGACCGCTGCGTCCTGGTCCGGCCTGCTCGGCCTCTACGAGGCGGTGCGGGGCGCGATCCGCGGCGCTCTCGAGGGCCGCGGCACGCCGGGGCGCGTGATGTGCCACATATCCCACCTGTACCCGGACGGCGCCTCCCTTTATTTCACGTTCCTCGCGCGCCAGGAGGAGGGCGCCGAGCTGGAGCAGTGGTGGAGCGCGAAGTCCGCCGCCTGCGACGCGATCGTGGCGGCCGGGGGCACGATCACCCATCACCACGCGATCGGCCGCGACCACGTCCCCTGGATGCCGGCCGAGGTGGGGGAGCAGGGGGTCGCGATGCTGAGCAGCCTGAAGGCGCGGGTCGACCCGGCCGGGGTCCTGAATCCCGGCAAGCTGATACCTGGCAACGGCGGCTCGTGAGCAGCGGCGAGGAGATCGGCCTCCCCCCGGAGCGCACGATGATCGGCACGCTCGGCATCGAGACCGAGGCGACCGACGACGGCATCGTGCGCGGTCGCATGCCGGTCAGCGACCGGATCCTGCAACCGTACGGGCTGGTCCACGGCGGCGCGATGCTGACGCTGGCCGAGACCCTCGCGTCGCATGGAACATGGGTGGCTGTCAAGGACGAGGGCAGCCTCGCCCTGGGCCAGGAGATCAACGCCAGCCTCCTGCGTCCGATTTCGAGCGGCCACGTGAACGGGCTCGCGACCGCGCGCCGGCGCGGCCGCACCGCCTGGATATGGGACGTCGAGATCACCGACGACGACGGCCGCCTGTGCGCGCTCGCACGCGTGACGATCGCCGTCAGGCCTGGTCCGAAGGACCTTCCCGAAAACGGTTCGTGATCGGCAGCCGCCGGTCGCGGCCGAACGCCTTCGGCGTGATCTTGATGCCGGGCGGCGCCTGGCGGCGCTTGTACTCGGCCGCGTCGACCAGGCGGATCACGCGGTCCACGACGTCCTCCGGCATGCCGCGCCGGATCAGCTGGTCGCGGCCCTGGTCCTCCTCGACGTAGGCCTCGAGGATCGCGTCGAGCAGGTCGTAGGGAGGCAGGCTGTCGGTGTCGCGCTGGTCGGGGCGCAGCTCGGCAGAGGGCGCTCGCTCCACGATCGCGGGCGGGATGACGGGGTGCCGCCCGAGGCCGTTGCGGTAGTGCGAGAGACGGTAGACGAGCGTCTTGGGGACGTCCTTCAGGACCCCGAACCCGCCCGCCATGTCCCCGTAGAGGGTCGTGTAGCCAACGGAGTACTCGCTCTTGTTGCCGGTCGTGAGGACCAGCCAGCCGAACTTGTTGGACAGCGCCATCAGCAGGTTGCCCCGGATCCTGGCCTGGATGTTCTCCTCGGCGACGCCGGCCTCGGTGCCTTTGAAGGGCCCTGAGAGCACCTCGTCGTAGGCCGCCATCAGCGGCTCGAGGCGCATCTCGAAGCGGTCGATGGCGAGGTTGTCCGCGAGCGTGCGAGCGTCGCTCTGGGTCGCGGGCGAGGAGTGGGGGGAGGGCATCACCGCGCATGCGACCCGGTCCGAGCCGAGCGCGTCGGCTGCCACGCATGCGGTGAGCGCCGAGTCGATCCCGCCGGAGAGCCCCAGCAGCACCCGCTCGAAGCCGTTCTTGTCGACGTAGTCGCGCAGCCCCAGGCAGAGTGCCTCGTAGACCTCCTCGTCGACCTCGAGCGGCTTGGCTCGGGGGCCCCCGACGGCAGTCGCCTCATGGCGCGGCGGAGCATCGAGGCGCCCGAGGTCCGTGACCGCCGGGCGCCGGACCCGCGCGGCGGGACGGTGGCGGGCATCACGCAGGCGAGCGGCGTCCGCCGTGGAGGGGTCGATGTCACACACGATCAGCTCCTCACGGAACTGGGCGCCGCGCGCCACGAGCTCGCCGTCCTGGTCCACGACCAGGCTGTAGCCGTCGAACAGGAGCTCGTCCTGGCCGCCCACCAGGTTGCAGAATGCCACGTAGGCGAGGCTGTCCCGGGCCCGCTGCACCAGCATCCGCTCCCGCTGGGCGCCCTTTCCGTGGTGATACGGCGAGGCGGAGATGTTCACGATCACCTCCGCGCCGGCCAGCGCCTCGTCACTCGCAGGAGGGCCCGGTTCCCAGATGTCCTCGCAGACCGTGAGGCCGATGGTGGTTCCGCCGACGCCGATCACCGCCGGGGCATCGCCGACCTGGAAGTAGCGCTGCTCGTCGAACACCCCGTAGTTCGGCAAGAACATCTTCCGGTAGACCGCCTGCACCTGCCCGTCGGCCAGCACGGCGAGCGAGTTGTAGACGTCCTCCGCGTGCTCGGCGAACCCGACCAGCGCCACCATCCCCTGCACGTCGCGCGCGACGCGATCGAGGGCGCGGCGACCGGCCTCCAGGAAGTGCGTTTTCAGCAGCAGATCCTCGGGCGGATACCCGTTGATCGCCAGCTCGGGGAAGATGACGACCTGCGCACGGGCCTCGGCCGCCCGGCCGAGGTAGTCGCGGATCTTGGCCGTGTTCCCATCCACGTCGCCCACCGTGACGTCGATCTGGGCCAGGGCGAGGCGCATCGGCCTGTCAACTGTGGCCATCAGCCGATTTTACGGTCCGCCTCGGGATCCCCGGCGTGGCTGGCCCGTGAACCGGTGTTTAGCGCTCCGGTGGGCCTGGGTACTACTGGTGTCCAGACCCAAGCCGCTCACGAAGCCAGCCCAGGGACCAGAGATGGCCCGGTTTCCAGGCTTGGGGACTGTTAGCCACGCAGGCCCGGTCCGACGCCCGGGCCTGTGTGCATTTCTGGGCCGGGCATGTCCAACCGCCTCGTTCCTCGAGGCGGCGCTTCGCTGACGCTAGACCCGGTCGGGCGCGGCGGGCCTGGCGGCGTGGGACTTGCCGATGCGAAGCGACAGGAACTCGGCGTCCGCGACGGACTCGGCAGTGCCGGGGATTCCGTCGCCGCGCACCACGCTGACCTCGTCCACGAGCCGCTCCAGGGACCCGCCCAGGCCCGGCACCTCCATCTCGCGCAGCAGGCCCTCACCGCCGCCCTCGTGCAGGGGGCCGACGCGAAAATGGAGTGATCCTTCCCCGTCCTCGATCACCAGCCCGACGTCGCTGCCCGAGATGTAGTCCGATGCGTGCTCAGAGATCGCGTCGCTCACAAGCACCGCGTCAGCCAGGCGGTCGAGGGGGAAGTCTGCGCGCGCAGCGAGGATCGCGGTCACGCGACTCGCGACGGACGCGACCAGCGGGCCGGGCTGGATCAGGAGCCCGGCGGCACGGGGGGAGGCGAAGGGATGGTCTGCAGGATCGCGCCGCAGGCCCAGACGCTCGCGCCGCTCACGCGCATCGGTGGCCGAGAAGGTCATGTCGACCTCGAGTCCCATGTCCGGCTCGCCCCCGCGGATCTCGAACCGGCTCGAGAGCGTCGCGATCAGGGGCAGGCCCAGGCCGAGGGAGCGGTCTTCCGTGAACCCGCGGGGCTGAATCCCGGCGCCGAAGTCCCGCACGACCACGTCGGTGTACTCGCCGTCGCTGTCCGCCTCGACCTCCACCAGCCCATCTTCGTCGGGATAGGCGTGGAGGACGACGTTGTTGCACGCCTCGGTGACCGCCGTCTTGATGTCCCCGAGCAGCTCGGGGTCGAGGTCGTACGCATCGCCCAAGCCCGTCAGCGCCTGCCGGACGACCGCCACGTTCTCGGGGCGGGCCGGCAGTCTCAGGCTGACCGCTGCGCTCATTTCTCGTTGTGGCCTGTGCTGGCCGCCTCCATCGCGGCATCGCGGGCAGGATGCACAGCGAGGACCGGGATCAAGCCGGTGACCTCGAGGACCCTGCGAACTGCCCCGGAGTCATCCTGGTCGAGGGCCACGGCGAAGCCAACTCCCTCCTCCTCGGCCCGGCGGCGCGCCTCGAGCAGCACGCGCAGCACCGACGAGTCGACGAAGGTCGCGGGAGTGAGGTCGATCACGAACGGCACCCGCGCATCGATCAGGCCCTCGACCTGCTCGGTGAGGGACGGCGCGGTGTAAACGTCATGCTCGCCCTGGACGGACAAGACCGCGACGCCGCCTCCTGAGCGATCCAACTCGATCCTGTTTTCCTGCACGGCCGGGAACAATAGCCATCCGGTCCACCGACTCGTGCCGTCACGTCCTGACCACCCTTACGCCGGTCTCCTCCTCTTGGGAGGCCCACAGTCAGCATCTCCGGCGCGCCGGGCTGCCAAACGCCCGAACTGGAAACCGTTGTGAGGTCGGTACTTCCTAGCCGGCGCTGGAGCCGTTGCCGGTTGAGCCGTTGGTGCGGCTGCCGACAGCTGTGGGCCGACGCCGCGCGGGGCGGCGGCCGCGCCGCCTGCCGAGGCCGGCCGCCGCACGTAGCTCGTCGATCGAGTCGCTGATGCCCTGGGCCAGGACCTCGAGGTCGCCCATTGCGTCGAAGTCGCCCAGCAGGCCGAAGTTCAACTTTCCGTGGTAGCTCATGATCGCGATGCACAGGGCCTGGCGGCGTGCCAGCGGGGCGAGCGGGAACACGTCCACCAGCGGGCGGCCGAGCACGTACAGCTCCATCTGCGGGCCGGGCACGTTCGTGATCACCAGATTGAAGAAGCGCTGCCGCGATTGCAGGCGGCTGGCCTGGGCCAGCACCGTCGGCGGCGCGAACCCGGCCAGTTGCGTGAGCGCCTCGGCACCGACCGCCTGGCCGGACTCCTTCAGGCCGGACAGCTCGTCGCTCAGGATCCGCAGGCGCTCGACGGGGTCCACCTCGTGGATCGGCAGCGACGCCATCATTGCCGCGACGCGGTTGCCGGTCATCCCGTACTCGTTCTCGCGCCGCACACTGACCGGCACCATCGCTTTCAGCGTGACTCCGTCCACCGGCTCCCCGCGCTGCTGCATGAAGCCGCGCAATGCCCCGGTGACGACCGCCAGCACGACGTCGTTGACGGTGCCGCCGAGCTTGTTCTTGATCGCCTTGATGTCGTTCAGGTCGGCCCGCAGCCAGTCGAACCGGCGGTGGGGGCCGATGTCGACGTTCAGGAACGTCGACGGGGCGCCCAGGCCGGTCTTGGCGAGTGCTCCCATGGCCGCCACGCTCTCGAGTCCGCGGCGGGCGATCCGGCGCGGCGCCCGGAACGCCGCCCGTGCGGAGCGCACGACCTCGGCCGGCTGGATCGCGCGCTCGATCAGCGCGTCGCCGAGCACCTGCATCGAAGTCGGCTCCGGGCGTGGCTGCCAGGGCATGCCCGGCCCGGGCGGTGTCTCGGGGTCGGCAGCAGTGTCGAACAGCACCGCGGTGATGTCGACGCCAGCGACCCCGTCCACGAGCGCGTGGTGCGTCTTGGAAAGGAGGGCGAACCGCGGCGCGGGCTGAGGGTCTCCGGAGTCCCCGCCGTTCGAGCCGGAGGGCCCGAGTCCCTCGACTAGCCAGATCTCCCACAGTGGCTTCGTGCGGTCGAGTTGCTGCGCGAACACGCGACTGGCAAGGTTCTTCAGCTGCTCCTCGCTACCGGGCGGCGGCAACGCGGTGCAGCGCACGTGGTACTCGAGGTTGAAGTGGGGGTCGTCGACCCACACCGGCCGCCCCTGGCTGAACGGCACGAACCGCAGCTTCTGGCGGAAGCGCGGCACCAGCGAGAGCCGCCCCCCGACATGCCCGAGCAGCTCCTCGTACGTCGGGGGCTCGCCCGCGAAGATCGAGACACCTGCCACGTGCATGTGGGATGACTCGTCCTCCAGGTGCAGGAACGACGCGTCGAGGGCTGTGAGCCTGTCAGCGGCCATGGGCCAGGCGCAATCTTCCCGGATCGTGGGCGGAAAACAAGCCCCGCGCAGACTTTATTTCGCGGCGTGAATTCGGCTCAGACGGAGCCGGCGGCAGGCTCGGTACTGGCCCCGCCGTGTGCGGTACGGGCCGCGGCAGACCTGCCCGCAGAGGCCTCGAGCGCCTCCACCGCGGCCGTCATGAGGCCCTCACGCTTGGTGGCGCGATGTGGGAACTCCGCCCACCCGGTGGCGACGTCGAAGGCGTCCGGATCGAAACCGGCCACCACCAGCCGATGGCGCACGGCGCCGGCCACCGTGGCTGCCATGGCAGCCACTCCGGCAGACGTCGTCTCAGGCGCGATCAAAGCGAACCGCATGCCTCCGAGGTGACCCACGCTGTCCTCGATCCGGATCCGCTCGACGATCGAGCGGGCGATCGCGGCGAACGCGCTGCGACGCTGGCGGCCCTCCGTCTCGGGGACCGAGCCGACCACTTCGACCAGCACGACCGACAGCGGTCGTTCGTGACGCCCTGCCCTGGACAGCTCCGTGTCGAGAGCCGCCTCGAACTGGGGTGTCTCGAGCAGGATCGCGCGGTAGCGCTGGTTCCCGTATCCACGCATCCCGAGCGCGCCCTGGTCGAGCGTCGCACGCATCAGCAGCACGAGTCCGCACAGCATGATCAGCGTGGCGAGCAGCAGAGCGACCTTGAACACCGGCACATGGCCGGCGTCCGACTGGCCCACCACGAGCACGAGAGCCACCAGCAGCGCCGCGATGACCGCGAGCTGAGCGACGCTCGAGCGGACCGGCATGAATGACGCCCCCAGAGCGACCACGAAGGTGAAGAGGATCGTGAGCACGCTGTCCGCAGAGCCGGAGGCGTGCGCCAGCCCGGCGATCACCGCGCTCATCAGCACCAGGCCGACGCTGAATGCGACCCCTGGCAGGCGCGACCAAGGCAATACGAAGGAGACGCCTGCGAACAGCGCGGCCAGGCCGGCGAGGTCGCGCATCTGCGTCGTATCCGAGCCGGGAATCTTGAGCGGCCCGATCGTCGCGATCGCGCCGGCCAGGGCAATCGCGCCCCATACCGCAGCAGCGATGCGGCCCATGTCAGCTCTGTTCGCCTGGAGACTCACGCCTGGAACGCGGTATTCATCGGCAGGTTCGCCGCGCAGCGAAAGGGTCTCTTGCTCAGCGCAGGGCGGCCTGCAGCACGTTCACCGGCCCGTCGACCGCGAGGCGCACCTGGTCGCCCGGGTGCCAGGCCGGAAAGGCGATGCTGCGGCTGCGCACCTCGGTGCCCGACTCCAGCCGCACGGTCACGAGCTGGTCGTGACCGTAGAACTCCCGGTGGAGCACGACCGCCTCCTGTGTGTCCTGGCGCCCGGGCATCGTGCTGAGGCTGATCGACTCGGGCCGGATCAGCACGTCGACCCGCCCTGCAAGCGAAGCATCCGCCGCGAAGCGTCCCAGCTCGCACGTGACGCTGCCGTCGTGGGCCTCGCCCGGAAGCACCACCGTGTCGCCCAGGAACCGGGCGACCCAATGGTCGCTCGGGCGGCCGTAGACGTGCTCGGGGGTACCGGCCTGGACGACACGACCATCGCGCATCACCGCCACCACGTCGGCGAGGCTGAGGGCCTCCTCCTGGTCGTGCGTGACGAAGACCGCCGTCACGCCGGCCTTGAGCAGGATCTCGCGCGTCTCCTGGCGCACGCGGGCCCGCAGGCCGGCGTCGAGGTTCGAGAACGGCTCGTCCAGGAGGATCGTCTTGGGGGTGGGGGCAAGGGCGCGGGCGAGCGCCACCCGCTGCTGCTGTCCGCCCGAGAGCTCGTTCGGATAGCGGTTACCCAGGTTTTCCAGGCCGACGAGCCGCAGGACCTCGGCAACCCGTTCCGGTGCGGCCTCGCGGCCGAGCGCATAGGCCACGTTGCCGGCCACGTCGAAGTGCGGGAACAGCGCGTAGTCCTGGAACACCATGCCCACCCGCCGCCGCTGCGGCGGGACGAACGTGCGCGCTCCTGCGACGGGGATGCCCGCGATCTCGATCTCCCCGGCGTCGGGGCGCTCGAAGCCGCCGATCAGGCGCAGCATGGTCGTCTTACCGCAGCCGCTGGGGCCGAGCAGCGCGCAGATCGCTCCCGCCTCGACCTCCAGGTCGAGGCCGTCGACGGCGCGCACCGGCCCGTAGGACTTGCGCACGCCGGTGCAGCGCAGGGCGATGTCGCGCTCGGCGGTGGAGCCAGGCGCGGCGCGATCGGTTGCAGGATCGGTGAGCGTCACGGCTGATGGCGGGTCGTGAGCAGGTACAGGGGAGGTGCGGAGATCAATAACAACACCAGCGACGGTATCGCGCCGCGCTCGTAGAACCCAACCGAGGTGGCCGTCCAGATCTCGGTCGAGAGCGTCTCGAAGCCGATCGGCGCGAGCACCAGGGTCGCGGGCAGCTCCTTCACGGCGGTCAGGAAAACGAGTGCCGCACCCGCGGCCACGCCGCCGGCGGCGAGCGGCGCGGTGATCGTGCGCAGGACCGCCAGGGGCCCGCGCCCCACGCTGCGGGCAGCCTCTTCGAGCCGCGGCGACACCTGGAGCAGCGACGCTCGCATCGCGCCGACGGCCAGCGGCAGCAGCAGCACGACGAACGCGAACACGAGCATTGCCAGCGTCTGGTAGAGCGGGAGGGCCACCCGGGTCCCGAAGAACACGAGCGTCAGCGCCACGACGATGTGGGGAAGGGCATAGCCGGTGAAGGTGACGCGCTCGATCACGGCGGCGAGGCGGCTCGGGTAGCGGGCGGCGAGCATCGCGACGGGCATCGCGCACACCGCGCCGATCACAGCCGCCAGGCCCGCGGCCGTGACGGAGTCGACCGCAGCGGAAGAGATCTCGGACCAGTTCGGGTCTCCGGCCACGCTCTGGAGCGACCAGTAGACGAGCACCGACACCGGCACGACAAGCGCCAGCAGCGTGACGGTCGCGCAAAACGCGAGCGCGGGCCAGCGCCAGCGACCGAGGCGCACGGGCTGCGGGCGGCGGGCGGCGCCGGGGGCGGTGCGGTAATAGGCGAACCGCCTGCGCGTGCGACCCTCAAGCCACAGCACCACGAACATCAACGCGACCAGCAGCGCTGCCAGCGATGCTGCCCCGATCCGATCGAAGCTGGCCCGGTAGGAGGCGTAGATCGCACGGGTGAAGGAGTCGAAGCGCAGGATCGACACGGCCCCGAAGTCGCTCAGCACGTACAGGGCTACGAGCAACCCGCCGGCGCCGATCGCGGGCATCAGCTGCGGCAGCACGACCGTGCGATACGTGGACCACCCGGAGCGCCCCATCCCGCGTGCCGCCTCCTCGAGCTGCGGGTCGAGCCGCGCGAGGGTCGCGCGCACGGTCAGCAGGACGAGCGGATACGTGAACAGCGTGAGCACCAGCCAGGCCCCGAAGAAGCCGTAGATCGAAGGCAGCCGCTGGACGCCGAAGGGCTCGGCGAGCAGGTCCTGCACCAGTCCGTGGGGGCCGAGGGCCGAGACCATCAGGTAGGCGCCGATGTAGCTCGGGATCACGAGCGGCAGGGTGACGAGGACCGTCCACACCCGCCGGCCGGGGAGGTCGGTGCGGGTCACGAGCCAGGACAGAGGAAGGGCAACGGCGACGGCACCCAGCGTCACCGCGGCTGCCAGCGCCGAGCTTCGCAACAACAGCCGCAGGGTCTGGTCGCGCCAGATGGTGTCCCACGCGAGGCTCGCGTCCTGGGCCACCACGTAGGCCAGATAGGCGAGCGGCAGCGCAACCGGGATCGCGACCGCGACCGCACCCACCACGAGGCCGCGCGGGGGGCGCCGGAGCGCGGCGGTCGTCACGATTACAGCGCTCCGGACTCCCGGATCAGCGTCAGCGTCCCGCGCAGGTCGTCGAGGTTGGACAGGTCCAGGCTCGGCTGCTGGATGCGTTCCAGCGGCACCAGCCGCCGGTCCGCCGCGACGCCCGCCGCGACCGGGTACTCCTTCACGTCGCGAGCGAAGTGCTCCTGGGCCTCGCGCGAGTGCATGAACTGCGTGAAGCGCTCGGCCTCTTCCTGCTTGTCGCTGCTCTCGAGGATGCCGATCCCCGCCACGTTCACGAGCGATCCGGGATCGCCGCCCGGCGGGAAGTACACCTCGACCGGGTAGTCCGCGCCCTCCTCGGCCCGCGCCTGGGCGACGTAGTAATGGTTGATGAACCCGACGTCCAGCTCGCCCTTGGCGAGCGCGTCGCGGATCGGCTCGTTGTCGTCGAACACCTCGGGATCGTTGGCCACGATGCCCTCCAGCCAGTCCCGCGCACCGCCCTCGCCCCTCAGCAGGCGCAGCGCGGTCACGAACGCCTGGAACGAGCCGTTCGTCGGGGCCCAGCCGATGCGGCCCTTCCAGCGCTCGTCGGTGAAGCCGAGGATCGACCGCGGGAGCTCTGAGCGCTTCACGCGGTCGCGGTTGTAGGCGACGACGCGCGCCCGCGCCGAGGTGGGCACCCAGCGGCCCGCACGAGAGCGGTAGCGCCGATCGACGTCGTCGACCAGATCTGCCGGCAGCTCCGTGAGCAGCCCCTCCTTCTCGAGCGCTCCGAGGGCGCCGGCGTCCTGGGAGAAGAAGAGGTCCGCGGGGCTGTTGTCGCCCTCTTCCAGGATCGTGCTGGCCAGCTCGGAGGTGTCCCCGTAGCGCACCTCCACGTCGTTGCCGGAGCTCGCCTCGTAGCGGCTCACCAGCGGGCCGATCAGCTCCTCGCTGCGCCCGGAGTAGACGGTCAGCGGGCCGGAGCTCGAGTCGTCGCTCCCCCCGCAGGAGGCGAGTCCGAGCGAGCACAGGGCGGTGACGAACAGCAGGGCGGCCTTACGGGGCATGTGCAATCTCCATTGTTAGGGAAACCTAATTAGGGTGCCCAAAGATTGGGGCGAAGGGTTCGTTAGGGTACCCTAATTCGGCTGCAAAGCAACAGCGGCGGCTATGTTGCGCGGCGGAGCATCACCGCGTGACCGACGACCTCACAGCCGTGCAGGGGGCAGCCGCGGCCGCCCAAGCGCTTCAGAGCTATCCCGGTGGGGTGGTGGAGGAGGTGTCGCCGCGGGACCACATGTTCAGCGTCAGGGAGCGCTATCTGCGCGCGGGCCAGAAGGCGCTCGACTGCATCCGGCTGGGCATGGTCGCGGCCGGGAAGACGACGGTGGCGAGCGCGCTGGACCTGCCGTCCGGGCACGGCCGGGTGCTGCGCTGGATCAAGGCCGAGTTCCCGGACGCACGGCTCGGAGCCGGCGACATCGACCACGACGGGGTCGACTTCTGCACGGCCACTTTCGGCGCGACGCCGGTCTACGGTCGGGAGGACCCGGCCGACATCGAGATCGACGCCCCGTATGAGCTGATCTGGTGCGGATCGCTGTTCACGCACCTGCCCCCGGAGCGCTGGGAGGGCTTCCTGGCCCTGTTCGAGCGCGCGCTCACGCCAGAGGGCCTGCTGGTGTTCACGACGCACGGGCGCCGGATCGCCGATCGCATCCGCGACCCCGAGACCGGGCGCCAATACCTGAAGGAGCCCGCACACCGTGAGCAGGTGCTGAGCGCGTACGAGCAGGAGGGCCTGGGGTACTGCGACTACACGTTCTCGGACGAGTACCGGGAGTCGCTCGCATTGCCGCGCAACTACGGGATCTCGCTCGTGCGCCCGTCGGTCGTGTGCGCGATGGTCGAGCGCCGGCCGCAGCTGCAACTCGTGGGCTTCACCGAGGGCCGCTTCAACGGGCAGGACGTGGTGAGCGTGGTCCGCTCCAGCGAATCCAATGCGCGATAACGTCGCTTATGTCAACTCGATAATGGATTCACATCGTGCTGAGCAGGAAAGCGACCGCGAAGCCCAGCACCGTGGTCAGCCCCACCTGCGGCCTGCCCTGGTAGTCCGCGAAGGCCTTCGGAAGCATCGTGTCGGTGAGCATGCACAGCACGGCGCCGCCCGCGAACGCCTGCGTGAAGGCGACGAGGTTCTCCGAGGCGCCGTCCAGCAGCATGTAGCCGAGCGC
>Ga0190275_10001029_pt1 | contig 21488 bp, 19 predicted proteins | sample Popmic550T_FD_133745 | JGI IMG/M metagenome (GOLD analysis project Ga0190275, IMG submission 133745) | Populus adjacent soil microbial communities from riparian zone of Yellowstone River, Montana, USA - 550 T | ecosystem: Environmental > Terrestrial > Soil > Riparian zone > Trees stand | place...
CGCGCAGGTACTCTTCGTAAGCGGCGGCGTTGCGCGTCGTGGGCGCGGGCGTGGGGACTTGTGAATGTTGCTGCTCGACGTTGAGGCCCTGCGCGATGCGCTGCGCGATCATGTCCTGTAGGGCGATGATGTCTTCGGCTGTGGCGTCAATGCGGTCGCTCCAGAGCATGTCGCCCGAAGACACGTCTATGAGCTGCGCGTTGACGCGGAGCTGGTCGCCTGCGCGCAGGAAGTTGGCCGACAGCACCGCGCTCACGTTCAGATCGCGACCGACATCGCGCGGGTCAACCTCCTTGCCCTGAAACTTCACGATCATCGAAGAGGGGCGCACGATGAGCGAGCGGTTGCGCGCAAGCTCCGTGATGACCGCGTCGGCGAGCGAGAATTCGTAGAAGCTCACCTGCGCGTCGTTGGCGAGATTGCGGAAGGGGAGTATGGCGATTGACTTCTGCGTCTCGAACTGGCTGACGTGCGGCGAGTGCGGAGAGCCTGAAGACGCTTGCGCGCTCGCCGAGCCTGCGAGCTGCGCGGACGTTGGCTGTGTAGCCCCCGGCGGGAGCGAGGTCGGCTGCGTCTCCGCGCCCGTAAGGCTTCGCCACCAGCGCCGGAAGGTTTTGCCCACGCCGCCGCCCGTCCCCGGCTGATGCCGCGGCGGCGCGACGACGGGGACGACTTCGCCGACGCTTGCGCCCGCCTCAGCCGAAAGCCCCGCGGCCTCGCGCATCGCTGCGCGCAGCTCGTCGCGCAGCTCCGACATCTTCTGGAAACGATCTTCGGGACGTTTGGCGAGCGCGCGGTCGAGCATGCGCTGCACGCGCTCAGGCGGGTTGTCGCCGCGAACCTCCGCGATGGGGTCGGGCGTGTCGTGCAGAACCGCGTAGCGAACCTCGACGGTGGTCTGCCCTTTGAAGGGCCAGATGCCCGCGAGCATTTCGTACAGCAGCACTCCCGTCGAGAAGATGTCTGCGCGGTGGTCAACCTTCTGCCCCGTCGCCTGCTCAGGCGCGGCGTAGGTCGCCGTGCCGTAAGGGACGCCAAGCTCCGTGAGGTGAACGTCGCCGCCCTTCTTCCCGCCCTCGTCTAAGAGCTTCGCGAGTCCGAAGTCCAAGACCTTCGCGAGTCCCGCGGCGGTGACCATCACGTTGCCCGCCTTGATGTCGCGGTGTATGACGCCTTTGGCGTGCGCGGCGGTGAGCGCGTCCGAGACTTGATAAGCAATCGAGAGCGCGCTCTCAATCGAGAGCGGGCGACCGTTGACGAGCTGCCGGACGTTCTTGCCCTCGATGTACTGCATCGCGATGAAGTGGAGGCCATCGTCGGACTCGTGCAGTCCGTAGATCGTGCAGATGTTCGGGTGATCTAAGGACGAGGCGAGCTGCGCCTCGCGCTCGAAGCGCTTGAGGTTGACTTCGCGCGCGGTCAGTTCGGGCGAGAGGACTTTGATGACGACGGTGCGGCCCAGACGCTCGTCAACGGCTTTGTAGACCGTGCCCTGCCCGCCCGCGCCGAGCTTCTCCGTGATGCGGTAGTTGAGGATAGTCTTGCCGACCACCATTTGATTTTACGATTACGGAATTTTGGATTCGCGGTCGCCGGGGCTTGAAAGCGACGGGGCCGTGCGGGCGGATTGTAGACCCGTCACGGCCCCAAATCAAAAGTTTGAAATCAAAAACCGAAAATTCTTCGTCCGAGCATTTTCGTCCGGCTCACGGCCAGCCCTCTTAGTCATGCACCGTTCAACCACGCAGCGGGTCGCCCCAACCCGACTGGACGTACTTGCCGTTCTCTACGATGCAAGGCACCGTAGGGTCGTCGCCCGAATAGCCGAACATCTCCTTGCGCCGCTTGCGGTCGTTCTGCGCGTCGTACTCTTTGAACTTTATGCCCTTCGAGTTGTAGAAGTCCCGCGCCTGCTGGCAGTACGGGCACCCCGGCTTCACATACATCACGAGTCCCACGCTCTCTGTCCCCCTTTGTTTTTTAAGTGTAACGCAGGCACGTGCGAGTTGAGAAGCATCCGCGTGATACGTGACGCCGGTTGGGATTCGAGATGGTCTGTCGAGACTGCTATAACCTTGTCATCTCGCTTGGTTCGGATTACACCGGAGTTACCATGTTATTATGTCGAAGTCCTTTAGCCACAAGTTAGGCGCAATTTTTAAGGAGCGCCAATGTATTGCCAAGCTGTGAGCTTGAGAGGTAAGTGTTATGGCGACAGAAATCATCACTCTTGAGATTGATTCTGAAGCGGCTCAGGCTTTCAAAGCGGTGTCCGCCAACGAGCGGGAGAAGCTGCAAGTGTTGTTGGGCATCTGGCTGAAGGAATTTGCCAGAGCCGACAGCGCGTCTTTGAAAGCGACGATGGATGAGATGAGCGAGAAAGCGCGAGGCCGAGGGCTGACATCTGAAATCGAGGTTTAAAGAGCGTGGCGGAAAGCGACCTGCTCGATCCATACGAAAAGCTCGTCCGCGTCGAACTGCTCGGCCAAGCGGTCGAGGTGCCGGAGAACAATCGTCTGCTGCGCTGCTTCCAGTTCCTCTCGCTCGAAACCATCTCCTACGGCGACTTCTGCTGGAACGGCGACTGCACAAACTGCCAGTTCTGGTATCACGACGAGGGCCAGTCGGAGGCGCAGGACAGAACCGCGCTCGCCTGCCGCTTCGACGTGCGAGAGGGCCTCGTCGTCACGCGCCTCAGCCCGCACCTCGTCATCGAAGGCATAAACAAGAAAACGCAGAAGTCGGAACGCTGAACGCTGAACTGAAAATCTTTTCGGAACGCTGAGCGCTGAACCGAAAAGCCTTTTTGCCTTAATGACGCTCTCGACGAAAGGAGGCCCGCGCGATGCGTTTTGAGTTTTATCACGAGGCCCTTGCGAATGTTCCGAAGCTCTCGGTTGACGGCACTGTTGACAACGCCGTGCATCTCTCGCACTGGGAGGGCAACACGACTCCTGCGGAACTTCGCGCCGACACCTCGACGGAGATTGCGCTGAACTTCGTCGCCTCGCCACGCCGCGAAGAGATCGCGCGCGGCATCGAGATAGTCACCAACAATCACTTCGACACGGACGGCCTTCTCTCCGTGTGGACGACGCTCGCGGGCGCGCGCGCGCTTGAGCTACGGGACAAGCTCGTCGCCGCCGCGGAGGCCGGAGACTTCTCCGAGTTTCCTAACGCGCAGGCCGTGCGCGCGAGCCTGACCGTTCAGGGCGGCGACAACCCCTTCGTCGAGGGCGTCGCGTCGCCGCTTGCGCGCGAGCTTGCCGGCGGCGCGAGCGTTGACGAGAGACGCGCCTACAAGCTCCTGCTGCCCGAAGTCGAGCGCGTGCTGACGCGCACGGACGAGTACGAGCCTCTGTGGCGCGAGAGTTGGTCGCAGATCGAGTCGGCGCTGGAAAGCTTCGCGAGCGGGCGCTCGCGCGTCGAGGAGGACGCGGAGTCTCGCATGTCGGTCGTCATGCTCGCGCCCGACCTCTACGGTGCTTCCGGGTTCAAGCCCACGCGGCACGCCGCGCCCTACACGGCCATCGCGCACAACGCTCGCGGCGAAATCTTTCTAATCGCCACGCCCGCCGTCGGCGGCTGGAGCTACCGCATTGATTATCCGTACTACTCTTGGGCCATGACGTTTGTGCGCCCGCGCGTCGCTCGCCGCGACCTCAGCAGGCTCGTCCTGCGTCTGAACGAAATGGAAGGCGACGGAGGCGGAAGCTGGAAGGCGGATAGGAGCGAGCTGACTTCCGCCGTCAAGTTCACCGACGCGGGCGGCGTGCAGACTCTTTCGCGCCTTGAGCCGGACGCGGTGGCCGCGGAGCTGCGCGCCGTGTTGATTCAACACAGCGCACCGGCTGCGAAAGGAAAAATTAACAGGGATGGACAGGATATAGAAGTTCAGATTTGAAATCTCAAATCTCAGACTTGAAATCTCAAATCTCAGACTTGAAATCTCAAATCTCAGACTTGAAATCTCAAATCTCAGACTTGAAATCTCAAATCTGAAATCTCAAGTCTCAGATTTGAAATCTCAAATCATTGAATTGCTTTCCATTCTGTCTATCCTGTCTATCCTGTCCATCCCTGTTTGAATTGCCTTTGGATCACGAACAGGCGCAAGCCTGCGTCTACAGTTTTAAAGCGTGGTCTGAACGAAGGATTGATCGTGGCCGATTGGGATGAACGGTACAGTCGAGGCGAGCACGCGACGCTTGAGCCGAGCCGTCTGCTCGTCCGCGCCGTCGAGATTTTCGCGGCGCAGGCGGGAGGCGAGAGTCCGGGCGGCAGGCGCGCGCTCGACCTCGCGTGCGGCGCGGGACGCCACGCGGTCTTTCTCGCCTCGCACGGTTTCGTCGTCACCGCAGTGGACTCGTCGGGCGTCGGGGTGCAACTAACGCGCGAGCGCGGTCGAGAGCGCGGCCTATGGCTCGACGCGCGCGTCGCAGACCTCGAAGGCGGAGAATTTCAGATCGCGCATGACTCTTACGATCTCGTCTGCGACTTCTACTACTTGCAGCGCGACCTCTTCCCTTCAATCCGCGACGGAGTCCGTCGGGGCGGTCTCTTCGTCGCCGCGATTCATTTGACGGACGACGATCCCGAAGTTAAGGCCATGAACCCCGACTTCCTTCTCCGGCCCGGCGAGCTGCGCGAAGAGTTCCGCGAATGGGAAGTTCTGCACTACGACGAGACCGCCGGGCACGACGGCGACGCGGGCGAGCACACGCGCCGCTCGGCGGAGATAATTGCACGAAAGCAGTAAGCAGTTTTCAGTTTTCAGTTTGATCCGGCGGCGATTGTGCGCGCCCGGCCAAGATGAAACTGAAAACTGAAAACTGAAAACTGAAAACTGTTCATGCACGACGTAATCATCATCGGCGCGGGGCCGGCTGGATTGTCAGCCGCGCTCTGGTGCGACGAGTTGGGCCTCGACACGCTCGTCATCGAGCGCGAGGCGGAGACGGGCGGGCAGCTTCTGCGCGTCTACAACCCGATTGAAAACTACTTGGGCGCGCGGGCCGAGAATGGGCGCGAGCTGCGCGATTTGTTCGCGGCGCAGACGGAGGACAAGGAGTTCGACCTTTGGACTGAGGCCGAGATCGAGAGCGTTGACCTGCGCGCGAAGCGCGTGCGTCTGCGTAGCGGCGAGGAGCTTCGGTCAATCGCCGTCATCATCGCGACGGGCGTGCGGCGAAGGCGTCTGGGCGTGCCGGGCGAGGAGGAGTTTGCAGGGCGCGGCGTGTTGGAGTCGGGCGTGCGCGACCGCGAGCGTGTGGCGGGTGAGGACGTTCTGGTCGTCGGCGGCGGCGACGCGGCTGCGGAGAACGCTCTGCTGCTATCGGAAGTCTGCCCGACCGTGACGCTCGTGCATCGCGGGAAGAAATTGAGCGCGCGGAGCGAGTTCGTCGAGCGCATAAAGGGCGAGCATCGCATCAACGTCTTCACGGAGGCGACGCTTCAAAGCATACTCGGCAAGGAGCGCGTCGAGGCCGCCGAGATTCTTCGCGCGGGCGCGCTCAAGCCCTTCCGAATGGCCGTGCGCGGCGTGCTGGTGCGCGTCGGCGTCGAGCCGAACAGCGAGATGTTCCGCGAGCAGTTGCACGCGGACGAGCGCGGCTACGTCGTCACGACGGGCGAGCAGGAAACGTCGGTCGAGATGGTCTTCGCCGTCGGCGACATCTCTAACCCGCTTGCGCCGACCGTCAGCGGAGCTTGCGGAGCGGGCGCGACCGCAGCCAAAGTCATCGCTTCACGTTTGACGGGAAGGCAAGGATAAAGCCCCGTCGGGGGCGGAAGAAAGTAGCTTTTAGAACCCTTGAGAATTCCCGATGCGGCGCGCGGATTATGTTGTCGAATGAATCCGAAGGCGTCTAAGATGGCGTAGATTCGTAAAGGGGAGAGGTGTCGAGTGAGTTCACCCCCGAAACCCACGACGCCGACCGCCGCCGACGCAAGCGTGCGGCAGGTTGAGTTGATACGCGGCGTAGCCGGCAAAGACCAGCAGGCTCTGGCCGCGCTCTACGACGCGACGAGCCGGACGGTCTACGGCCTTCTGCTTCGCATACTCGCAGACGCTTCGGCTGCCGAGGAGGTCTTGCTCGACGTGTACTCGCAGGTCTGGCGTCAGGCCGCCGCGTACACCCAAGAGCGCGGCGCTCCTCTGGCGTGGCTGACGACAATCGCGCGCAGTCGTGCGATTGACCGCCTGCGGCGCGGGCGTCTGGAGCGGCAGCGCACCGAGCCGCTCGACGCGGCGACGCACGGCGGGTCGGTGGGCGCGAGGGCGGAGGACGACGTGATGGCGCGCGAGGTCGGCGCGGTCGTGCGCGCGGCTCTGGAATCGCTCCCGCCGGAGCAGCGCGAGGTGATAGAGCTTGCATACTTCGGCGGGCTAAGCCACAGCGAGATAGCGGCGGAGCGGGGACTGCCGCTCGGCACTGTGAAGACGCGCACGCGGCTCGGCATGATGCGTTTGCGCGAGACGCTCAAGCCGGCTTACGAGGGGATCTGAATATGCACGCATACGTGGACGACGAGTTGAAGGGACAGGCCGCGCTCTACTCTCTGGGCGCGCTCGACGCGGAAGAGGCGCGCGCCTTCGAGGCGCACATCGCCGAAGGGTGCGCGGCATGCGCGGCGGAACTGCGCGAGTTCGCTGCCGTAGCCGCAGACCTGCGTCTCGCGCCGCCGCAGGCCGAGCCGCCCGCGGGCGCGCTCAAGCGTCTGCTCGCGCGCGTGTCGGATGAAGCTCAGGATGCATCCGCGTCCGTCGCGGCGCGTCCGTCGAAATCGGCTTCCGGGTTTCTGGTCGTCCGCGCAAATGAGGGAGAGTGGGTCGAGACGGACGACGAAGGCGTCTGCTACAAGCTGCTCTTCGCAGACCGCGAGCTTGGCACTTACACGACGCTCCTAAGGCTTCAGCCCGGCGCGCGCATTCCACGCCACCGACACCTCGGCGTCGAACAGTGCCTCGTACTCGAAGGCGACCTCAGCGCAGGCTCAATCAAAATGTCCGCGGGCGATTTTAACTGCTCGCTCCCCAACAGCATCCACGACGAGATCGCGACCGAGGGCGGCGCGCTCCTTCTAATCGTCTCGCCGGAAAAGTATGAAGTCGTCGGGCCTTGCTCCAGCCCCGGCGTTTAGGGGAATCTCTTTTTGCTCTTCACTTGAGAGTTCGGCAAATGGCGACTCACCGCAGAGGCGCAGAGGTCGCGGAGTTAGCGCAGAGGGTTGAGCATCACTCTGCGCCCCCTCTGCGTCCTCTGCGCCTCTGCGGTGAGTCTTTCCCGCGCGACGCTCAAGCCCGCGCCTGAAAACGACGCCGACGGGCAGCTTTTCCCTTCCGCAGCGCGCCGTCTTGCGTGCTATAATCCGCGCCCGGTCGAATTACCAAAGCAGGCGGCTCACGCAAACCTTTCCCGAGGAGGATTTAAAACCGATGGCAACCGAACTCAAACGCGAGGGATCGTCTTTCGCACGCATCGAAGAGCTTCTGGGCGAGGACGGGCGCGCGCTGCTCGAATTCAACTCGCCGAAGATTTCAAAAGACCTTCTGCACGCGCCCGGCCCAGACTTCATTGATCGCATCTGGGTCAACTCCGACCGCAGCCCGCGCGTCCTCAGCTCGCTGCAAACGCTCTTCGACCACGGACGACTCCGCGGGACGGGCTATCTCTCGATACTCCCCGTGGATCAGGGCATCGAGCATTCGGCGGGCGCGTCGTTCGCGCCGAACCCGATCTCTTCGACCCTGAGAACATCGTCAAGCTCGCGGTTGAGGGCGGCTGCAACGCGGTCGCCTCGACGTTCGGCGTCCTCGGCGTCGTCGCGCGCAGGTACGCGCACAAGATTCCCTTCATCGTCAAGATCAACCACAACGAGCTTCTCACGTACCCGAACAAGTTCGACCAAATCCTGTTCGGCACGCTCGAAGAAGCTCACGACATGGGCGCTGCCGCCGTGGGCGCGACCATATACTTCGGCTCCGAAGAGTCTGGACGCCAGCTCGTCGAGATAGCCGAAGCGTTCGCAATCGCGCACGAGCTTGGCATGGCGACGATTCTCTGGTGCTACCTGCGAAACCCGAAGTTCAAGTCGAAAGAGGGCGACATGCACACCGCCGCGGACTTGACGGGGCAGGCCAACCACCTCGGCGTCACAATCGAGGCCGACATCATCAAGCAGAAGCTGCCCGAACGTAACGGCGGCTACAACCTCCTAAACGTCGAAAGCTCTTACGGCAAAACCAACCCGAAGATTTACACGGAGCTAACGAGCGAACACCCGATTGACCTCGTTCGCTATCAGGTCGCCAACTGCTTCATGGGCCGCTGCGGCCTCATCAACTCCGGCGGCGAATCGAAAGGCGAGAGCGACATGGCCGACGCCGTCCGCACCGCCGTCATCAACAAGCGCGGCGGCGGCATGGGTCTCATCTCCGGGCGCAAGGCTTTCCAGCGCCCGATGGACGAGGGCATCGGACTGCTCAACGCCATACAGGACGTGTATCTTTCGGAAGAGATAACGATAGCTTAAAAGCTTTCAGCGTTCAGCAATCAGCGGTCAGCCTTCAGTTGTTTCCGTCCCAACGTAGTCAAGCCTCCTCGAAGGCATGCTAACTGGGAGGGCAAAAGCTGAGAGCTGACCGCTGATTGCTGAATGCTGCTTTTGCGCTGCTGACCTCGGCCACGCGCCGCGTCAGAGTCTGTATAAGTGGCGAACGATTTTTCTTGTGCTAAAAGAAAACTACCTGCGGCGATGAACTCGTAGTAGTCAACGTGAACTGCCCCGGCTTTTTCTCTAACACCCACCGAGGCGACAAAAAGAGCGCCTGAACGTCGGGGCGCGGAGGCGAACCGAAGCTTGACCGCAAGTCCAGAGCGAGACGAATTAGACGCGAGCCTCGTCCGCGCCACCGCGCGCGGAGACGAAGCCGCGTTCGCCTCGCTGTACGACAGATTCAGCCCCATCCTTTTCGGTCTCCTGCTCCGTATATTGCACAGCCGCGCCGAGGCGGAAGACGTTCTACAGGAAGTTTTCCTTCAAGTCTGGAAGCAGGCGGGCGCGTTCGATTCTTCGCGTGGACGCGCGTTCACTTGGATGGTCACGCTCGCGCGCAGCCGCGCCATTGACCGCCTGCGCGCGGTTGACTCGCGCGACCGCGCCGCGCTGCGCTCCGCCGAGGGCGCACCGACGGCGACGGCGCAAACGGACGCTTCGGACGAGGCGGCCATACGCGCAGAGCGCGCCGAGGTCGTGCGCTCCGCGCTCGCCGAGCTGCCCGAAGAGCAGCAGCAGGTTCTTCTGCTCGCGTACCTCGACGGCATGTCGCAGTCGGAGATAGCGGCGGCGAAGAATCAGCCGCTCGGCACTGTGAAGACGCGCACGCGCGCCGGCCTGAAGAAGCTGAGCGAGACGCTGCGCGCGAGGCTCGGCGAGTACGCCGTCTGAAGGCGCGCGGCAAAGAGCCGCGTAGACGTTGAAGCGTCGAGCTTGAAACCGAAGGGCGAAGGGGCGACGTAGGTTGTTATGACGAGGGGCGACGGCTGCGGCCTACGGATTCGGCGCGGTATGATTCGCGCGAAGTAAAGCGGCACGCAAGAGACTCGATGCAGCACGAAGATTACAAAGAGATGCTGGCGCTCGACGCCACGGGCGCGCTCGATGCAGGCGAGCGCGCCGCGCTCGAAGAGCATCTACGCTCGTGCGCCGAGTGCCGCGCGGAATCGCGCGAGCTGTCGGACGCGGCGGCCTCTCTCGCCTACACGGTCGCGCCCGTCGCACCGCCCGCGGCCTTGCGCTCGCGCATTCTCGAAAGCGTCCGCGCGCTCGACTCTCAGCCGCAAGTGTCGGCGGCGCGACGGGCGGCAGCCGACGGCCCGAACGTGGTCGCGGACGGCCCGAACGTAATCGAAAGCGCGGCGCGGGCTGACGGCCCGAACGCGCGCCGCGCGACGGTCGAGCCGGTAGACTGGCGCGGCCTTCTCTCGCGCCTCAGCCTATGGCAAATCTTCAAGGCACGCCCCTCGCTCGCGTTCGGAGCGATGGCGGCTGGGATAGCCGTCGTCGTGTTGGGCTTCGCGACCTTCTCACTTTGGAATCGGACGGAGTCGCTGCGCGGCGAGATGGCGCGCGTGAGCGAGCGTCTGAGCCGTTCGGAGAGCGAGCTTGCAGGCGAGCGCGCGGAGCTTACGCGCACGCGCGACGAGAACGACCTTCTCGCTTCGCCCGGCTCGCGCGTCGCGCAACTCGCGGGCAAAGAGGTCGCGCCCGGCGCTCGCGCCGTCGTCGCATACGACCGAGCTTCCGGTCGCGCCGTCCTCATCGCGAACGGACTGCCGCCCGCGCCCGCGGGCAAGGCTTACCAGCTATGGCTCATCGCCGACGGCAAGCCCCTTCCCGGCGGCACGTTCAACTCAGACCCCGAAGGCCGCGCGCGCATGAGCGACCGTCTGCCCACGGGCGCGGACGCGAAGGCCGCCTTCGCCGTCACGCTCGAACGCGAGGGCGGCGAGAGCGCGCCCAAGGGCGAAATGTATCTGCTCAGCTCAGCCTCTTGAAAAGTCAGAAGTCAGAACGATGAACGATGAACTGAAAGACACGACTGCTTTTCAGTTCATCGTTCATCGTTCTGACTTCTGACTTTTTCTTTGCTACACTGTCTCGACAAAGAGAAACCCCGACGAAGAGGAGCAAGGCGGAAGTGGCGGACGAGAAACCGAAGGTGTCCAACGAGATTTCTGAAGGGACGGGCGAGTTCGACGCGCGCTTCGTCCTCTGGCGCAAGTTCTGCGCCGAGAACAACGTCGCGGTCGAAACCCTCCCCAGCGACCTGATCGGCGAGTCGAAAGACAAGTGGGACAAGATGAAGAACGAGAAGCTTCACAAACCCGTTGAAAAGCCGTGACAGGTGACGGGTGACAGGATAAAAACAAGTTCTTTCCTGTCACCTGTCACCCGTCACCTGTCACGGCTTTAAAAGTATCTCCCCGTGAGGAACGGATTCGTCAGGCGCTCGCGCCCTATGGTCGTCTCAGGGCCGTGGCCGGAGTAGACTACAACGTCGTCGCCGAGCGGAAGAATCTTGTTCGTTATCGAGTCCATCAACTGTTCGGTAGAGCCTCCCGGCAAGTCAGTCCTCCCGATTGATCCCGCGAACAAACAGTCGCCCACGAAAACCTTTCGCTCGCTTGGCTCGAACAGAACGACGTGCCCCGGCGTGTGGCCCGGACAGTGCAGCACGTTGAATTCGAGTGCGCCCACGCGGTACGTCTCGCCGTCCTCCCAATGACGCTCCGGCGGCGGCGGCTCTTCGTAGTCGAATCCGAGCCGCGACCACTCCGAGCTAGGAATGCCGAGCCAAGCGGGCTGCTGCGCGAGGCCGAAGTAAAGCGGCTCGTCCGCCGCGTGCAGAATGATTTCGGCGTCGGGCCTTGCGCGCTTTAAAGCCGCCACGCCACCGACGTGATCCATGTGCGCGTGCGTCAGCGCGATGGCCTGAAGCTCTAGCTCTAAACGCTCCAGAGCCTCGACGATCTCCCCCGTCTCCTCCCCCGGATCAATGCACACGGCGAGCCGCGTCTCCTCGCAACCCAGAATGCGCGTGTGCTGCTGAAACGCGGTGAGAGTTATCTGCTCGATTATCATGGCCTATTAAACCCCCGGCGAAAGCGTTAAAATAAAGAGCCGAACGGCTCCCAAAAATTTCAGTCGAAGTATAAACCAAAGTCCCCCGCCCAACCGCCAAACGGGAGGTTAAAGCGATGCCGATGAGCGAGCGTTCGGCCAGTCTGGCCGAGGTTCTGGACGAGATGACGACCGAAGGCGCTCAGGAGTTGACCGAGCGTCTTGCGGGCGGCGGCGTGCGCTGCTACGCGTGCGGCCACCGCTGCCTGATTCAAGAGGGCAAGCGCGGCATCTGCAAGGTGCGCTTCAACGAGGGCGGTCGCCTGCTCGTCCCCACGAACTACGTCGCCGCGCTCGCCTGCGACCCGACAGAGAAGAAGCCCTTCTTCCACGTGCTGCCCGGCTCCGACACACTCACCTTCGGCATGCTCGGTTGCGACCTTCACTGCGGCTATTGCTTCACGGGCGACACCATCGTCGTCACAGACCGCGGGCCGGTGACGTTCGCAGACCTGTCTAATTCCGCGTCTCGCGTTGACCATCATCCCGATGCTGAGATCGCATACCCCGAAGGCCTCCGCGCTGTCGCTGCCTCTGGAAAGCTTCGCCGTGTCCGAGCGGTCTTCAAACACGCTTATCGGGGACGGCTCGCGGTCATTCGCCCTTATTACCTGCCCGAACTGCGCTGCACGCCCGACCACCGACTGTATGCGACGGACGACGCGGCGCGCGCTCCTAAGCTCATGCGCGCGGAGCAGCTAACGACGCGGCACTATCTCGCGATCCCCCGCCGCTATTCTTTCTCGTCAACACAAACAGTCAATGTGGCGACGGCATTGAGCAGCCATCAGATTACTTACCGCGTGCCGTGGAAGATGTCTGCGGCTGCCCGTCAGGAAATCTCTGATGCGAGCGCGCGCGGCGAGACTTCGCGCGAGATCGGTGCGCGGCTGGGTAAAGACGCTTCTTACATCCGGCACGTGCGGAGCAAGATGGCGCGCGGGCGCGCACAGGACGAGCGCACGGGCGGCGCGCTCATCGAAGGCGGTCTAGTGCGCTTCCCTAACGAGCATAGGCCGGGCATCCCGCTCTCAGTCCCGCTCGACGAGGGCCTTGCACGTCTGCTCGGCTATTACTGCGCCGAGGGTTCCGTATGCGGCTACAAGAAGCGCCCGAACAGCTACGTCCTCAACTTCAGCTTCTCGCACGCGGAGACGCATCTGGTCGCGGAGGTCTCACGCCTGCTGCAAGAGTGTCTGGGCGTGAAGGGGGCAAGCGTCAGGCGCGCGACGACGCTCGCCGTGGCGGCGAACAAATCTTCCGCCGCGCTCCTCTTCAAATCTCTCGCTGGTGGTCGCTCGCCTGAGAAGCGCGTTCCTCAATTGCTATTTGACGCGCACCGCGAGATCGTCCGCGCGTTTCTCGACGCCTACGTCGAGGGCGACGGACACCGCTACGCGAACGGAAAGGTAGGCGTCACGACCGTGTCGCGGCAGTTGGCGCATGACATCGCGTGGCTCGCCCTGAAACTCGGACACCTCCCGTCCGTCTACGACACCGCGGTGCCCGAAGACGGCTTCATACAGCAGCGCGCGGTCAAGCGCGCGCCGCACCAATACACCGTCGTGTGGTACGAGCGGGGTACGGTCAAGCGTCATGCGATTGAGACGGAGAATTTTTACCTCGTGCCGCTGCGCGGAGTCTCTTTCGTCGAACACGAGGGCGACGTTTACAACATGGAGGTCGAGGAAGAACACAGCTACCTCGCGGGCTTTTTCGCGGCCAGCAACTGCCAGAATTGGTTGACGAGCCAAGCCCTGCGCGACGATGCGGCGGGGACTCAGCCGCGCGTCGTGTCGGCTGAAAGGCTCGTCGAGATGGCGGGCGAGTGCGGGGCGCGTCTGGTGGGGTCGAGTTACAACGAGCCTCTGATTACGGCGGAGTGGGCGGTGGAGGTTTTTAAGAAGGCGCGGCGGGCGGGCTTTAGGACTGCGTTCATCTCGAACGGGAACGCGACGCCGCAGGTGTTGGATTATTTGAGGCCCGTGACGGACTGCTACAAGATTGATCTGAAGACGATGAGTGACCGCGCGTACAGGCAGTTGGGGGGCGTCGTGGGCAACATACTCGACACCGTGAGGATGGTTCAGGAACGCGGCTTCTGGGAGGAGATTGTGACGCTCGTCATTCCGGGTTTCAACGACTCGGAGCAGGAGCTTCGGAGCGCGGCGGAGTTCATCGCCTCCGTGTCGCCCGACATCCCGTGGCACGTGACGGCGTTTCATCAGGACTACCGCATGACGGAGAACGCGAACACGACCGCCGCGCAGCTTATGCGCGCGTGCGAGATAGGGCGAGCGGCGGGCCTGCGGTTCGTCTACGCGGGTAATCTGCCCGGACGCGTGGGGCGTTGGGAGAACACTTACTGCCCCGCCTGCGACGAGCTTCTGGTCGAGCGCTTCGGCTACCGAATTCTCAAGATGCGCGTCGGCGCGGACGGGCTGTGCCCGAAGTGCCAAACGAAGATTCCGGGCGTGTGGGCGTGAGTGACAGGAGGCAGGAGCAGACGGCAGGAGGCAGGAGCAGGAAACCTCGGATTTGAGATTTAAGATTCGAGATTCCAAAGCGCAATCTCTTTACCTGCCTCCTGCTCCTGCCTCCTGCCTCCATGCTACTTCGGCGGCGCTTCCTGCGGCGTGCCCTGATGGAAGACGGCCATCCACTTACCGGCGCGGTTGGCCCAGATCGTGCTGTGGAATTCCGTTACCGTCTTTCCGTTCATCGGCCCCGTCACCTTGTACACAACGAGCGCGGCGTCGGCGTCGAGCTTCGTCTCCTTGAAGTCGCTCTGCGTGAACTTCGAGGCGTCGAAATTCTTTATGTTCTCGACCCCCTCGCTCTTGGTGTAGACCTTTTCAGGCTCGACTTCGAGCGCGTCGCTCGCGAGCAGGGCCGCGAAGGCGTCGTAGTTCTTGCTCTGGATGGCCGCCCAGACCTGCTTCTCCATGTCGGTGGCCGTGGCCGCGGCGGCGGGCGATGCGGACGGCGAAGCGGACGGCGAGGACGCGGGGCTTGCGGCAGGCGAAGCGGCGGGGCTTGCGGCTGCGCCCGGCGTCGGCTGGCCCGCGGGCATCTCTCTAATCTCCGTCTTCTGATGATACGCGACGAGCCACTTGCCGCCGCGGTTGATCCACGCCGTCGAGCCGCGCGTGGGCTTGCCGGGGGTCGGCTTGCCGTCGTACGTGCTCTTCTCCGTGACGGTGTAGGTGATGACGGCGAGGTCTGCGTCCACCTTCAGGAATTTGATGTCCGCGAAAGTGTATTCCGTAATGTCGAGCTTCTTGAGGCCTTCGAGCGTGTCGGCCTTGTTGCTGATGCCGTCCCTCGACACGTTGACGAAGTCGTCGGCCAGCATGCCCGCGAAGGCGTCCCAGCTCTTCGACTTGAGCGTGTCCCACGCCTGCCTCTCTTTGGCCTCGATGTCGGCCTGCGTGACGCCGGCAGGCGTTGCCGTCGCGGCTGGCGTCGCGGCGGCGTTGGCGTTCGTCGTGTTCGTGTTTTCTGCGGTGGTGCAAGCCGACGCCGTGAGCAGGAGCGCGGCGAGCGCGATGGCTCTCTTCATTTAGGGAACTCCGTGGAAGGGTTTGATAGAACGTCTGGCTTCTTACGCCAAACGCGGCGGAGAGTCAAGGGAAAGTCAGAAGTCAGAACGCTGAACGATGAACTGAAAAGACAGGGATTCTTTAGTTCATCGTTCAGCGTTCTGACTTCTGAGTTTATTCCGTCGGCGGGGCGGCGCGAAGCGCAGACGCCACGGCATGAGGACGGACTCGAAGATTACCTTGCGAGACATCTTCGACTGGCCCTCGCGCCGGTCGGTGAAAGTGATGGGCACTTCCGCGATGCTCAAGCCTTCGCGGTGCGCGTGGTAGACGGCCTCGACGAGGAAGGCGTAGCCTTCAGCCGCGACGCGGCCTTCGAGCAGGTGGCGCAGAGCGCGCTGCGTGTAGCAGCGAAAGCCGCTCGTCGTGTCGCCGACGCGCAGGCCCGTGATGTGGCAGACGTAACGGTTGGCGAACCTGCTCAAAGCGCGCCGCCGCAGAGGCCAGTTGGCGACGCCGCCGCCCTCGCAGTAGCGCGAGCCTATGACAACGTCCGCCGCGCGACTCGCCTCGACGAGCGCGGGGATGGATTTCGGGTCGTGCGAAAAATCCGCGTCCAGTTGCACGAGTCGCGCGTAGCCCGCGTCGAGCGCGTGGCGGTAGCCGTCAACGAGACTGCGCCCGTAGCCGCGCGCGCCCGTCCGGCGCATGACCGAAAAGCGCGGGTTCGGCCCGTATAGCTCCGTCGCGTAGTCCGCCGTCCCGTCCGGCGAGTTGTCGTCCAGAAGCATCACGTCGGCTTCGGGCGCGACTTCGAGTAGCTGCGCGACGAGCGCGGAGACGTTCTCGCGCTCGTTGTAGGTAGGCACGACGATGAGCGTGCGATCTGTTTTCATTTTAACGTTCTGCGACTGTCTTGGACTTTCAGCAAATAGGACTCACCGCAGAGGCGCAGAGGACGCAGAGGGGGCGCAGAGGAAAGCTCAACACTCTGCGCTTCCTCCGCGCTCTCTGCGCCTCTGCGGTGAACCGCCTCAAACATAAAGAACTACTCTTCGTAAGCACACAACCTAGCTTTACTCTTTCATCCGATACAGATAAATCGAGCCGCCGAAAATTTTCTCCGGCTCGCGATGCCGGAACTCGTCGAAGTAGTTGACGCGCTGCTCCTCGGTCAGCTCGATGCCGTTATCGAATCCGCCCGGCACGGTCGAGCCGTTTAGAAGGCTCGCGCCGATGGCGACATAGCGAACGTCCGCCGCGCGCTCTCCGGGCGGCACGAAGATGGCCGCGCCTTCGAGGTCGTAGATGTCGAGCAGTTGCCACGCGAGGATGGCCGCGCCGACTCGCGTCTCGCCGCGCCCGCGCAAGTATAGCGCGAGGTCGCGTATGTCGTCGCCCCACTCGACGTTCGAGTCCGACAGATACCACCAGTGCGGAGCGCGCGAGGCGAGCTGGTTCATGTAGCTCATCTGGTCGGGGTACGCGCGCACGGCCTCGACCGCCGTCCAGCACAGCAGCACGGCGATGAGAGCCGACGCGGCCAACAGTCGCCGACCGCCGCGACGAAGCGCGTCGTCGAGCATCGCGCCCGACAGGATGAAGAAGAGCGGGTAGGCCGGCAGATAATAGCGCACGCCTATGTTGATAGTGCTGAGCATCAACAACCCCGTGAAGAGCGCGAGCGGCACGAGCAACAACAGAACGCGCCCCTCTACTCTGCGCCGCAGACGCCATAGCCCCCACACGACCGATGCGATTGCGAGCAACAGAATCGGCAGAGGCGTCTTCAAGGCGAAGGCCGCGGGGAAGTAGTACCACCAGCCCTTCATACGGTGCTGGCCGAGAAGGCCCGCGGGGTGTCCGCCATGCGCGTGGCCGAGCTGCCAGCCAATGCCTGAGATGAAGTCCGCGGGGAAGATGACTTGCAGCGCGTAGTAGCCGACTTCGAGCGGCGCGCGCAAGCCGTCGCCGACGCTCGCCGGGACGACCATCCGTGCGAGCGCGTCGTCGAGGGCTTCGGGCTGTCTGTGATGGAAGAAGTACGCGGCGTTGACGGCGAGCACGGCTGCGAGGGCGAGCGCGCCGGCATGCCCCGCGACGGCCTTTCGCTTCAGCCCGCGCCGAGGCGCGAGCGCGAGCAGTGCGACCAGCGCGATGCAAAGCACAGGCCCCAGCACGATCATCGAAAACTTCGTCACCGCCGCGAGGCCCGCCGCCAGCCCCACGTAAGCCGCGCGCCGAGCATTCGGCGCTTTCAGGTACTCATAGAACGCGAACACGAAGAGCAGCAGCGCGAGCGCCGAGGGGATGTCGGTCTGCACGACGCGACCGTGCGCCAGCACCGTCGGCTCAAGCGCGAAGAGCGCGACGGCGAAGAGCGCGGCGCGCTCGCCCCAGTGACGGCGCGCAAAGACGAAGACGAGCGCGCCGAGCAAGATAGTGACGGCGACGAGCGGCACGCGCGCCCAGAACGTGAGGTAGTCGAACTCAGCCGCGTTCGCGCGCCAGAAGTTTTGGAAGACGCCGAGGAAGTATTCGTAGTCGTGCGGCTGCTCGGAGTCAATCGAGGGCGCTTTCGTGTCCGTCAGGAGCAGCGGCGCGGCGGACAGAAGTTTCGCGAAAGGTGGATGCTCGTTGACGGGGCGGTAGTCGCCCGCCGTCAGGTGGTAGTAGCCCGCCGGTATCATCACCCACTCGTCAACCGTGATGCTCTTGCGCGCGATGACGGAGATCATGTTGGCCGCCATCAGCAAGAGTAGCGCGGCACAGACAAGTTCGCCGCGCCTGCGCCTGAAGTAGCTCGGCGCAACAGTCCCCTCATCTTTTTTCTTCCCGTTGAATTTCACCATGAAGGCTTGCGATTCCGAAAGGCTCTCAAAGGGGCGACATTATGGACGATTCGCAGCCTTTGCGCCACCCGCGAGAGCAGCAGAGCCGCGAGCGGTAGCGAGCGGGTTTCGGAGTCAGGGCGAAGAAATTAACAGGGATGGACAGGATGAACAGGATAAGAGCAGGTGATGAGTGATAAGTGATGAGTGATAAGAAAATCCTTGCCTTCCTCTTATCACTCATCACTTATCACCTATCACTTCTTTATCCTGTTCATCCTGTCCATCCCTGTTAATTCTTTTCCTCCGGTTCTCGCGTGCCCGGTCTACAAAGACCCGCTCGCTACCGCTCGCGGTACTGTTTCGCGCTGTGGCATACTCACTTCAACCCAGACAGCACACCAACGAGTTCGACGGAGGTTCCGAAGTGAAGTCACCCGCACGCGCTCTTTTGTCCGCGCTCCTCGTCATAGTAATTGCGACCGGCTACGTCCCGGCGGCGCACGCGCAAAGGCCGGCGCGTGCGAAGGCCGCGCCCGCGCGCACCTCTCTCGTCGAGCGCGTCGGCACGACCGGCATACTCCAGCTAGAAGCCGAGAGCTTCCGAAGCCTCTCGCCGCGTCAGAAGATTCTGGCCTACTACCTGTCTCAGGCTTCAATCGCGATTGACCCTATAATTTATGACCAGCTCTCGCGCTCCGGCCTTCGTCAGAAGCGCATACTCGAAGCCGTCGTCTCGCACCCGCGAGGGCTTAGGCCCGCCGTGCTGAAGAAGATTACCGACTACACGAAACTCTTCTGGGCGAACACGGGCAATCGCAACAGCTACACGGCGCAAAAGTTCCTCCCCGAATTCACATACGCGGAGCTTGAGACGGCGGGCCTTCAGGCCATCCGTAACGGCGGCCTAACGATGACGCCCGACGAGTTCCGAAAAGAGTTGGGCGAGCTTCGGCAGGCGTTCTTCGACGCGAAGTTCGAGCCGATGTCCACGTCCAAAAGCCCGGAGGGCGGACTCGACATCATTCAGGGCAGCTCGAACAATTTTTACGGCCCTGCGGTCACGCTCGCCGACCTCAAGAATTTCAAGGAGCGATACGCGCTCAACTCGCGCGTCGTGAAGATGCCCGACGGCTCGCTCGTCGAGCAGGTCTACCGCGCCGGAACGTCCGACGGCTCCGTGCAGCCCGGCCTCTACGCGGAGTATTTGGAGAGGGCCATAGGCTACTTGCAGGAGGCCAAGCCTTACGCCGAGCCGGGGCAGGCCGACGTGATTGACAAGCTCATACGCTACTACCGAACGGGCGAGTACGCCGACTGGATCGCGGTGGGCGACGCGTGGGTGCAGAACCGCGTCACGGTTGATTTCTCGAACGGCTTCGTCGAAGTCTACCGCGACGCGCGCGGCGTGAAAGGCGCGGCGCAAGGCTTCGTCAGCGTCACCGACGAGACGCTCAACCACATCATGACGCGGCTCGCCGACAACGCGCAGTATTTTGAAGACCGCGCGCCGTGGAAGGACGAGTACAAGAAGCAGGGCGTCAAAGCCCCCGTCGCAATGGCCGTCGAGGCCGTGGCCGAGAACGGCGACTTCGGCGTAACGACCGTCGGCGTCAACCTCCCGAACGAGAACGAGATTCACGAACGTCACGGCACGAAGAACTTCTTCTTCACAGGCTCGACGCGCGCCTTCTCGCGCGCAACGGGCACGACCGCGCTCGAAGAGTTCGCCGCATCGGCTGAAGAGATTCAGATCGTCAAGAAGCACGGCGAGGAGGCCGACCGTCTTCTGACCGCGATGCACGAGGTCATCGGTCACGGCTCAGGCAAGCTAAGCGCGAAGCTCACGCGCGAGCCGCAGTTTTATCTGAAGGAGTATTCCTCGACGCTCGAAGAAGCGCGCGCAGATTTGATGGCGCTCTGGAACGTCCGCGACCCACGCTTGCGCGAGTTGGGGCTGGTCTCTTCGAGCGAGGGCGTCGAGAAGGCGATGTACTACGGCGCGGCGCGCGTCATGCTCACGCAGTTGCGCTCAATACCCGAAGGCAACCAGATAGAGGAAGACCACCAGCGCAACCGCCAGCTCATCGCAAACTACATCATGGACAAGACCGGCGCGATTGAGCTTATAACGAAGCGCAACGGCAAACGCTACGTCGTCGTCAAGGATTTCGACAAGATGCGCGAAGGCGTCGGCTTGCTCCTCGCCGAGCTTATGCGTATCAAGGCCGAGGGCGACTACGACGCCATCAAAGCATTGATTGACAAATACGGCGTCCGCTTCGACCCGAAGCTGCGCGACGAAGTCGTGGCGCGCTACAAGAAGCTAGGTCTTCCGACCTACTGGGCCGGCATCAACCCCGACCTCACGCCGACGATCATGGCGGGCGGCAGAGTGTCCGACGTAACAATCTCCTACCCGCGCGACTTCATGCGCCAGCGCCTCGCATACAGCTCGATGTACAACCCCGCGCTCGCAGCCGCGCTCAAAGCCAGTCCGCCGCCGCGACGCGCCGGGCGTCGTTGACACATACGCGTTGGCGCACGCCGCGTCACACGCCTTGCTTACGTTTAGAGGCGGGCAATGCCCGCCGTCTCAAGATGTGGATTGAGACGGCGGGCATTGCCCGCCTCTAAACGTAAGAGGGCCTGTCCTATGAGTCGCTCTAATCCTCCGAGGGCCGCGGCCCCGGATCAAGCCCGCGCACGCTCGACTGGTTGATGACCTTCACCTTCAAGGCGTCGCTCACATGAACCTGACACGACAGGCGCACGTTCTCCGCAAGGCCCGTCTCCACCGCGAGGCGGTTGCGCTCGGCCTCGCGCATCTCGCCGGGGTCGCCCGCAAGAACCTCTACGCGACAGGTCGTGCATTTCGCCTGCCCGCCGCAGCGGTGCAGTATGTCAATCCCTGCGTCCTCAATCGCCAGCACGAGCTTACGGCCCGCCTCCGCCTCGAAAGCCTGCGCGCCCGTGGCGGTCTCCGCCTCAATCCTCGGCATGCCCTCAGTCCCTCCCTCGGTAAAAGAGCCGGCGAAAACTCCCTCCGGCGTCAAGCTTGAAAACAGAGACGGCGACGCGTGCGCGCATGCACAGCCGCGCGTGCCGTAGAGTCTTCATCGAAAACTACTCGACATGCACGGCCCGCGCCGGTGGTCGCCGCCCTCATGAAGCGCCCTCTCGCGACTAGGCCGTGAACGAAGTGCCGCAGCCGCAGCCGCCCGTCGCGTTCGGGTTATTGAACGTGAAGCCCGAACCCATGACGTTCGTCACGTAGTCAATCTCTACGCCGTTCAGATACTGCGCGCTGAACATGTCAACGAACATGCGGACGCCGTTCGACTCGATGATGTGATCGTTCGGCTTCGACTCTTCTTCGATGTTCAGGCTGAACTGGAAGCCCGAACAGCCGCCCGGCACGACGCGAACG
>Ga0190275_10001030_pt1 | contig 21486 bp, 16 predicted proteins | sample Popmic550T_FD_133745 | JGI IMG/M metagenome (GOLD analysis project Ga0190275, IMG submission 133745) | Populus adjacent soil microbial communities from riparian zone of Yellowstone River, Montana, USA - 550 T | ecosystem: Environmental > Terrestrial > Soil > Riparian zone > Trees stand | place...
CGCGCGGGCACCTGCTGCGCGCGGGGGCGGCGTACCTGGCGCTGGTGCCGGTGCGCGCCGGCGACGACGACGTGGGGATGCTGGCGGTGGCCAACTCGGAGGGGAGCGGGCCGTTCCGCGCCGAGCAGCTTCGCGTGGTCTCGCTGCTGGCGGACCAGGCGGGGCTGTCGGTGCGCAACGCGCGGCTGTACCAGGGCGCGCAGGCCGCCACCCGCGCGCAGAGCGAGTTCCTGGCGATGATGAGCCACGAGCTGCGCACCCCGCTGAACGCGCTGGAGGGGTACGCCGGGCTGATGGAGGACGGGCTCTTCGGCCCGCTCACCGAGCGCCAGCGCGACGCGCTGCGGCGGATGCGCGTCTCCCGCCGCCACCTGATGGAGCTGATCGACAGCGTGCTCGACCTGGCCCGCGTGGAGGCCGGCACCCGCCGCGCCGAGCGCGAGGAGGTGGACCTGCGCGCCCTGGTCGAATCGGTGGGCGAGGCGATGAGCGGCGCCGCGGTGAGCAAGAAGCTCTCGATCGAGATCGACGCCGCGGGCGCGGGGACGCTCTGCACCGACCCCGGGCTGCTGCGCCAGGTGCTCACCAACCTGCTGGGGAACGCGATCAAGTTCACCGAGCGCGGCGGCGTGGTGCTGCGCGCGCGGATGGAGGGCACCGGCGCGGTGATCGAGGTGGACGACACCGGCCCCGGCATCCCCCGCGAGCACCAGGGCCGCGTCTTCGAGCGCTTCTACCAGGTGGACCCGTCGATGACCCGCCGCGAGGGCGGCACCGGGCTGGGCCTGGCCCTCTCGCGCGAGTTCGTGCGCCTGCTGGGCGGCGAGCTCACGCTGGCGAGCGAGCCGGGAGCGGGGAGCCGGTTCAGGGTAGTGATACCGGGGTGACGACGGGTTGATGAACAGGTGCGGATGCACGGGTGCGGACGGGAACCGGTGCGCCGTTGCCTACGGCGCGCGAAGCCCGGCCCGGAGCGCAGCGGAGGGACACGCCCGCACCCGGCTGTTCCCTCTCGGATCCCGGCACCAACTTTCGCACGCCGCCTGATCGACCGACGCGCCTCGTTCGAATGCCCCTTGCCGGCCGGCGCGCTTGCACCGGAGCGCGACGGGGACCTAGCTTCGGACGCATGGCGCACGGGTGGTCGCACGTATCCTTCGTCACTCCATCTCCCCAAGATCATGTCCACGCTCGAAGCCGCGTCGTCGCGGGTGTCGCGGAAGGCCGCGCGCTTCACCGAGTCGGTGATCCGCGAGATGACGCGCGAGGCGGTGAAGCACGGCGCGGTGAACCTGTCGCAGGGCTTTCCCGACTTTCCCGCGCCGGCGGAGATCAAGGAAGCGGCGGCGCGCGCCATCGCGGCGGACGTGAACCAGTACGCCATCACCTGGGGCGCCAAGGACCTGCGCGACGCCATCGCCCACAAGGCCGGGTGGTACCTGGGGCTGGACGTGGACCCCGAGCGCGAGATCACCGTCACCTGCGGGAGCACGGAGGCGATGATCGCGGCGATGATGGCCACGGTGGACAGCGGCGACGAGGTGATCGTGCTGGAGCCGTTCTACGAGAACTACGGCCCCGACGCGATCCTCTCCGACGCCACGCCGCGCTACGTCCCCCTGCGCGCCCCCGACTGGACCTTCGACCGCGACGAGCTGCGCGAGGCGTTCAACGGGCGCACGCGCGCCATCATCCTCTGCAACCCCAACAACCCGACCGGCAAGGTGTTCAGCCGCGAGGAGATGGCGTTCGTGGCGGAGCTCTGCGTGGAGCACGACGTGCTCTGCTTCTCGGACGAGATCTACGAGCACATCCTCTACCCCGCGCCCGGGCGGCCGCTGGAGCACGTGTCGATGGCGCAGATGCCGGGGATGCGCGAGCGGACGGTGGTGATCAACTCGATGTCGAAGACCTACTCGGTCACCGGCTGGCGCGTGGGCTGGGCCATCGCCCCGCCCACCATCACCGCCGCGATCCGCAAGGTGCACGACTTCCTGACGGTGGGCGCCGCCGCGCCGCTGCAGGCCGCCGGCGCCTTCGCGCTGGGGCTGCCGCGCGGCTACTACGATGACCTTGCCGCCGCCTACCTGCGCCGCCGCGACATGCTCTGCGGGATGCTGCGCGAGGCGGGCTTCCGCTTCCGCGACCCCGACGGCGCGTACTACGTGATGACCGACATCACCCCCTTCGCGCACCTGGGCCACGCGAACGACGTGGAGTTCACGCGCTTCATGGTGCGCGAGATCGGCGTGGCGTGCGTGCCCGGCTCGTCGTTCTACTGCGCCGACCACGTACGCGAGCTGGGCGGCGACCGCCAGGTGCGCTTCTGCTTCTGCAAGACCGACGAGACGCTGAACGCCGCCGCCGAGCGCCTGGCCAGGCTGCGCGCCTGATATGAGGCAGGGGTTTGGGGATTCTCACGATCGCCGGTAATTGCCGTGCATTCCTCCCGAACGTCGCCGCTGTAATCCCGCGCCGTTCACCGGGTGCCGATCCCAGCGGATACCGCGTGCCGATCCCGGTGGATGAAGTGGTCGGGTGGCGGGTGGCAGGGGCGGAATATGCGAGTGAACTCGCCGCTACAACGGCACGCAGTCCGCCTTCGCGGACTTCAACGGCGATCGCTCCACGTGGGCGCGATGGGTCCCACCGAAGGGCTCCCCTGACCGTCCCGCGCCGACGAAGCCTCGCGTAGTTTGCGAGGCTTTTCGTAGTTGTTGCTGCGGCCTCAGCCGCCGGTGCGGGGCCACCGCCAGCGGTTCGGCATCCGGGCCGCGCGCTCGGGACCGCCCTGCTACAGCGGCTCGAACGCGATGCTGCGGGCGACGATCTTCTCCTGGCGGAAGCGGGTCTCGAGCGACTGGCGGTACTGGCGCCACCATCCGCGGTCCTGCTGCCTGGCCATCACCTCGGCCACCAGCACGTCGTCGTGGTCCACGTCGCCGTCGTCGTCCTTCCACACGCCCTGCGCGGGCGAGCGCGAAAAGAAGGTGACGCCGCCGAAGCGCTCGGTCAGCTCGGTGCGCACGCGGTCGAACTCGCCGCGGCCGAAGCGCTCGCCGTCGTTGTCGCGGAGCGGGAGGAGGATCTGGATCAGGTACACGGCCGTCCGTGGATCGAGATGAAAAGGTCGAAACGACCGAGAGCCCCGCGGCTTGCGTGCCGCGGGGCTCTCGTGGCCTCCGCCGAACCGTTCGTCAGCGGTGGATCTCCACCATCACCGGGTCGGAGAGATAGACCTGGCTGGTGCTGGTGACCCGGCCCAGCACGCGGCGGAACCAGCTCTGGGGGCGCGGCGAGCCGCCGTTGGCCATCACCGTGCGCGCCAGCGAGATCACCTCGCTGTTGCGCATCCGCAGGCACCCGTGGCTCTCGGCCTCGCCCAGCGAATCGACCTCGCGCGTGCCGTGGATGTACAGGTCGGGCTCGTGGAAGAAGAGCTTCACCCGCCCCATCGGGTTGCGCGGGTCGCCCGGCGCGCGCGGCTTCTTGTCGCGCGCCCAGCGCGCATCGGGCGGAACCCAGCGCGGGTTCCAGACGATGTGGCGGATGCGGTAGCGGCCGGTGGGCGTGGGGTGGCGCGGCTGCCCGATCGCCACCGCGTAGCTCGCCGACTGCTCCCCGTCGCGCATCACGTACAGCCTGCGCTCCGACAGGTCCACCGAGATGTAGAAGTTCTCGCCGGGCACGCGCGCGGGCCCGTCCATCGCGTGCGCCGGCGTCGCCCCCGCCGCCAGCGACACCGCGATCCCCGCCGCCGTCACGAACGTCTTGATCATCTTCATAGGCTCTCTTCCCTCCGAGTCAGTAGACGCCCAGGGCGGGCGACAATAGGAAGGATCGTGCCAAACAAATGGTGCACACCCATTCGCAAGTCGTTGCACGATCCGGCGTTGGCAACTTCTACGGCATCGTCTGGTTTCATGGATGTCGCCTGAGCCGATGATGCGATCGCAGGGTGCAGAAGCCGGCGCGGGGAAGGCCGGGCGAATAAATTCGCGGCAACAACGACACGAAGTCGCGTAATCTCGGCGCCGAGTGGTCGCCCTCAGGATGACCCGTTCGAGGCGGTCGGTGAGGAATGCACGGTCGATCACCCGATCTGGAATCACCTGCTCGTCAGCGGGCACCGCCGAACGACCGTCTCCGTATAAGATCCCTGCCCTGCTCGGCGCAGGCGGCGCCCTCCATCCACGTCGTCGCTCACGCGGCTGGCACGGGACCCGTCGCCGTGCCCGCTCACCTCGGCCGAGCGAACGCCGGTAGTCCGCGAAGGCGGACTTCGTGTAGTTGTTACAGCGAAATCATTCGCCCTGCCGTCTCTATTCATCCCCCCCGAAAATGAAACGCTTGCGGAACAGATGTAGCTTTTTACATTTGGTTTAACCAGTTGGATAAACCATTCAGACAAACAGATGGACGAGCGGAGCCCAGACACCGAGCAGCGCATCCTGGACGCGGCCCACCGGGTGTTCATCCGGAAGGGAACGGCGGGCGCGCGGATGCAGGAGATCGCCGACGAGGCGGGCGTGAACAAGGCGCTGCTGCACTACTACTTCCGCAGCAAGGAGCGGCTCGGCGAGGCGGTGTTCCAGCGCGCCTTCCGCGAGCTGGTGCCGTCGGTGCTGGGCACGCTGGCGGCGGACCTTCCCATCCGCGAGAAGGTGGCGCGGGTGATCGCGGTGGAGATGGAGACGCTGCGCCGCGCGCCGTTCCTCCCCGGCTACATCATCAGCGAGCTGCACCACCACCCCGAGCGTGTCGAGCGGATGCTGGAGCTGGCGGCGGGGCAGGCGCCCGCCGGCCTAGCGCGGCCGGCCGTCGACGCGCTGGGGCGGCAGCTCGCGGCGGCCGCGCGCGAGGGCACCGTGCGCCCCATCGCCCCCGAGCAGTTCGTCATCAACCTCCTGTCGCTCTGCATCTTCCCGTTCCTCGCGCGGCCGCTGTGGACCGTGGCGCTGGGATGGGAGGCGGCCCGCTTCGACACCTTCATCGACGAGCGGACCGAATCGCTGACCGGCTTCTTCCTCGACGCCCTGCGGCCATGAGAACGCTCGCACTGCTTCTGCTCGCACTGTCGACCGCCGCCCCCGCCGCCGCGCAGGACACGCTGCGGCTGGGCGCGCTGCACGACGCGGCCGTGGAGCGCGACCCGCGCGCCCGGCAGGCGCTGCTGCAGGCGCGCGCCGCGCGGCTGCGGCTGGAGAACCTCGCCGCCTCGCGCCTGCCGCGGCTGGAGCTGCGCGGCGACGCGACCCACCAGTCCGAGGTCCCCGCGATCCCCATCACCCTTCCCGGCGGCGCCACCCCGCCCACGCCGCCCAAGGACCGGCTGGAGGCGCTGCTCGACGTGCAGTACACCGTGCTGGACGGCGGCGTGAACGCCGGCCGCCGCCGCGCGGAAGAGGCCGCGCTCGCGGCGTCGCTCGCCGAGCTCACCGCGCAGCTCCACCCGCTGCGCAGCGAGGTGAACGAGGCGTTCTTCGCCGCCGCGCTCCTCCAGCAGCGCATCGCCGAGACGGGCGCGCTGATGGACGACCTGGCGGCGCAGCTCGGGCTGGTGCGGGCGCAGGTCCGCAACGGCGCCGCGCTCCCCGGCGACACCGCGTCGCTGCGCGCCGAGCTGCTGAAGGTGTCGCAGCAGCGCGCGGAGCTCGCCGCCGACCGCCGCGCCGCGCTGCGCGTGCTGGCGCTGCTCACCGGCCGCGAGATCGCGCCCGAGACGGCGCTGGCGCTCCCCGAGCTGGCCGCGCGCATGGCCGGCGGCGACGACCCGCGCGCGCACCCCCGCTACGCCGCCTTCGCCGCGCAACGCGAGCGGCTGGCGCGCGACGAGGCGCTGGTGCGCGCGCGCACCCGGCCGCAGCTCGTGGCGTTCGGCCAGCTGGCGTACGGCCGACCGGGGCTCGCCCAGTTCCGCGGCGACCTGCACGAGTACTGGCTGGCCGGGGTGCGCGTGCGCTGGACGCCGTGGGACTGGGGCGCCGCCGGCCGCGAGCGCGAGGTGCTGGCCGTGCAGCGGCAGGTGGTGGACAGCGAGGAGGTCGCGTTCACCGAACGCCTTCGCCGCGAGGTGCAGGACGACCTGCAGGCCATCGATCGGCTGGAGGCGGCGCTGCGGACCGACGACGCCATCATCGCCCTGCGCGAGCAGGTGGAGCGCCAGGCGCGCACCCAGCTCGGCGAGCACGCCATCACCCCCGCGGCTTACGTGGACGCGCGCACCGACGTGCAGGAGGCGCGCATCACCCGCCACCGCCACCGCGTGGAGCTGGCGCGCGCGCGGGCCCGCTACCTCACCACGCTCGGAATCGAGCTTTGAACCATGATCGATAAAACGACGTCCCGACCCGTTTCGACGATGCCCGCCCGGGCCGCGCTGCTCGCCGGTCTCTGCGCGACGCTCCTCCTCGCAGCCTGCGGGAAGGAGGCGCCCGACGCCTACGGCAACTTCGAGGCGGCCGAGGTGGTGGTCGCGGCGGAGACCAGCGGGCGGCTGCTGCGCTTCGACGTGCGCGAGGGCGAGACGCTGGCGGCGGGAGCCACGGTGGGGCTGGTCGACACCACCGCGCTCTCGCTGCAGCGGCAGGAGATCGACGCGCAGCGCATCGCCACCCGCACGCGCGAGGTGGAGGCCGGCGCGCAGGTGGAGGTGCTTCGCGCGCAGCTGGCCACCGCGCGGGTGGAGCTGGCCCGCACGCGCCGCCTCTACCGCGCCGAGGCCGCCACCGCACAGGCGCTGAACCGCGCCGAGGGCGAGGTGCGCGTGCTGGAGGCGCGCATCGAGGCGGCGGCCGCGCAGACGGTGGCCGTGTCGGAGGAGGCGGGCGGCGCCGATGCCCGCCTGGCGCAGATCGACGAGCGGGTGAGCCGGAGCCGGCTGGTGAACCCCACCGCGGGGACGGTGCTCACCGCCTACGCCGAGCCCGGCGAGTTCGTGCAGGTGGGACAGCCGCTCTACCGCATCGCCGACCTGCGCACGCTCACGCTGCGCGCCTACGTGAGCGGCGACCAGCTCGCGCGGGTGCGCATCGGCCAGCGGGTGACGGTGCAAGTGGACGCGGGGAGGGACAGCCTGGTGAGCGTCCAGGGCGTGACGCGGTGGGTGGCCACGCAGGCCGAGTTCACCCCCACGCCGATCCAGACGCGCGACGAGCGGGCCGACCAGGTCTACGCGGTGAAGATCGAGGTGCCCAACCCCGGCGGGATGCTGAAGATCGGGATGCCGGGCGAGGTGCTCTTCCCCGGCGCCGGCGCCCCGCGCCGGGCCGCGCGATGAGCGCCGCGTCCACCCTCCCCCCATCCGCCGCCGGTCCCGCGTCCGACGGAACCGCGTCGACCGACGGCGCCGCTGTCATGGTGCGCGACGTCGCCCGCCGCTTCGGCGAGACCGAGGCGCTGCGGGGCGTCTCCTTCGACGTGGCGCCGGGGGAGCTGTTCGGGCTGATCGGGCCCGACGGGGCGGGGAAGACGACGCTCTTCCGCATCCTCGCCACCCTGCTGGCGGCGGACGCGGGCGAGGCACGCGTGCTGGGGATGGACGTGGTGCGCGACCTGTGGAAGCTGCGCGCGCGGATCGGCTACATGCCGGGCCGCTTCTCCCTCTACCCCGACCTGAGCGTCCTCGAGAACCTGCGCTTCTTCGCCTCGGTCTTCGGCACCACGGTGGAGGCGCACCGCGCGCTGATCGACCCCATCTACCGGCAGATCGAGCCGTTCAGCGACCGCCGCGCCAGCGCCCTCTCCGGCGGGATGAAGCAGAAGCTGGCGCTGTGCTGCGCCCTGGTCCATCGCCCCGACATCCTGCTGCTGGACGAGCCGACGACGGGGGTGGACGCCGTGTCGCGGCGCGAGTTCTGGGAGCTGCTGGGCGAGCTGCGCGCCGGCGGGCTCACCATCCTGGTCTCCACCCCCTACATGGACGAGGCGACGCGCTGCGACCGCGTGGCGCTGATCCAGGGGGGCCGGCTGCTGGACGTGGACTCGCCCGCGGCGATCGGCGCGCGCTACCCGCTGCCGCTGCTGGCGGTGCGGGGGGACGACCGCCACGCCCTGCTCGGCGCGCTGCGCCGCTTTCCGCACGCGCGCTCCGTCTACCCCTTCGGCGCGGAGCTGCACTACACCGACGCGCGGGCGGAGGGGAGCGCGGCGACGATCGCCGGCGAGCTGGCGGCGTGGCTTGGCGCGGAGGGACACCCGGACGCCGCCGCCGAGCCGATCGCCGCGGGGATCGAGGACAGCTTCATGGAGCTGATGGGCGCCGCCGCCGCGGAGGGGGCGCCGTGAGCGCCGAGGCGGCGGTGGAGGCGAGCGGCCTCACGCGGCGCTTCGGCGGATTCACGGCGGTGGACGCGATCACCTTTCGCGTGGACGAGGGCGAGGTGTTCGGCTTCCTGGGCGCGAACGGGGCGGGAAAGACGACCGCGATGCGGATGCTCACCGGGCTGCTGGTGCCCACCTCGGGGGAGGCGCGGGTGGCGGGGCACGACGTGTACACCGAACGCGAGGCGATCAAGCGCCGCATCGGCTACATGAGCCAGCGCTTCTCGCTCTACGACGACCTGACCGTGCGCGAGAACGTGCGCCTCTTCGGCGGCATCTACGGGCTCACCGACGGGGAGATCGCCGAGCGCTCGGAGCGGCTGCTGCGGCGGCTGGAGCTGGAGCGCGCCGGCGGCAGCCTCGTCCGCGCGCTGCCGCTGGGGTGGAAGCAGAAGCTGGCCTTCTCCATCGCCATGATCCACCAGCCGCGGGTGGTGTTCCTGGACGAGCCCACCGGCGGCGTGGACCCCATCACCCGCCGGCAGTTCTGGGAGATGATCTACGAGGTGGCGGCCGCGGGGACCACCGTCTTCGTCACCACGCACTACATGGACGAGGCCGAGTACTGCGACCGCGTCTCCATCATGGTCGCCGGCCGCATCGGCGCGCTGGGGACGCCGGACGAGCTCAAGGAGGCGTACGCGGCCAGGACGATGGACGAGGTGTTCGTGCGCCTCGCGCGGCCGGACGCCGCCGCCTCGACACCGGCCGCGGCGGGAGGTGCGGCGTGAGCGCGCTCCGCGGCTTCGTGGTCAAGGAGTTCCAGCACATCCTGCGCGACCGGCAGACGCTGCTGATCCTGGTGCTCCTCCCCCTCGCGCAGGTGGTGCTCTTCGGCTTCGCGCTGCGCACGGACGTGCGAGGCGTGCGGGTGGCGTTCGTGGACGGGGTGCCGGACGTGGCCACGACGGCGCTGCGGGCGCGCTTCGCGGCCACGGGCACCTTCCGCATCGTCGCCGTGCTGCCGACGACGGACGACCTGCCGGGCCTGTTCGCGCGCGGCGCGGCCGACCAGGCAATCGTGCTGGAGCCGGGCTTCGCGCGGGCGCTGGCGCGCGGCGAGAGCCCGCAGCTGCTGGTGATCACCGACGCCACCTCGCCCAACAGCGCCAGCACCATGCAGGCCTACACCGCCGCGGTGGTGCAGGGGTTCGAGCGCGAGCTGGGTCCGCGGACGGGCGGGATCGTGATCGAGCCGCGGGTGCGGATGCGCTTCAACCCCACGCTCGAGAGCGTGAACCTGTTCATCCCCGGGCTGATCGCGCTGGTGCTCACCGTGGTCTCGGCGCTGATGTCGGCGATCTCGCTCTCGCGCGAGAAGGAGCGGGGGACGCTGGAGGTGCTGCTGGTGTCGCCGCTGCAGCCGTGGGAGATCATCGTGGGCAAGGTGCTCCCCTACCTGGCGCTCGGCTTCGCCAACGTGCTCACGGTGCTGGGGGCGGCGTGGCTGGTGTTCGGCGTCCCCTTCCGCGGCAGCGTGGCGCTGCTCCTCGCCGAGAGCCTGCTGTTCATCGTCACCTCGCTGTCGCTGGGCGTGCTGATCGCCGCGCGGGCCGACTCGCAGCGCACCGCCATGATGGGCGCGCTGATGGGGCTGATGATGCCCACCACCCTCCTTTCGGGGATGATCTTCCCCGTCGCCAGCATGCCCGGCTGGCTGCAGCCGGTCACCTACCTGGTCCCCGGCCGGTGGTTCATCGTGATCTCGCGGGGGATCATGCTGAAGGGGGTAGGGCTCGACCACCTGTGGCAGGAGACGCTGGTGCTGGGGGCGATGACGCTGCTGCTGCTGGTGGCGGCGGTGCGCTCCTTCAGCGTGAGGCTGGGCTGATGCGCGTCCTCCTCTTCCTCCTGCGCAAGGAATTCCTGCAGATCCGCCGCGACGTGGCGATGCTGCGGGTGCTGATCCTGATGCCGGTGATCCAGCTCCTCATCCTCTCCAGCGCCGCGACCTTCGAGATCCGCCGCACCCGCATGTACGTGGTGGACGAGGACCACTCCAGCATGTCGCGCGGGCTGGTGCAGCGGCTGGTGGCGTCCGGCCGCTTCGAGCTGGCGGGCGCCTCGGGCTCCGCCGCGCTGGCCGACTCGCGGCTGCTGGACCGCGACGTCTCCACCATCGTGCACGTGCCGCGCGGCTTCGAGCGCGACCTGGTGCGCACCGGCCACGCGCCGGTGCAGCTGGTGTTCAACGCCGAGGACGGCGCGGCGGCCGGCGTGCTGAGCGCCTACGCCGGGCGCATCATGGCCGCCTACGCCGCCGAGCTCGACGCGGAGCTGCACCCGCGCGCGCCGGGGCGGCCGCGCATCGACGTGCGCACGCGCGGGTGGTACAACGCCGAGCTCAACTACCGGCACTACATGGTGCCGGGGATCCTGGTGGTGCTGGTGACCATGATCGCCACCGCCATCGGGTCGATGAACATCGTGCGGGAGAAGGAGATCGGCACGCTGGAGCAGATGAACGTGACGCCGGTGACGTGCGCCCAGCTCATCGCCAGCAAGCTCCTCCCCTTCTGGATCATCACCCTGGTGGACCTGTCCATCGGGCTGGCGCTGGCGCGGTGGGTGTTCGGCGTGCCCGTGCGCGGCAGCGTGCTGCTGGTGTTCGGCGCGGCGATGGTGTACCTGGTGGCCGCGCTGGGGATCGGCCTGTTCATCTCCACCCTCGCGGCCACGCAGCAGCAGGCGATGTTCCTCAGCTTCGCCATCAACATGGTGTACATGCTGATGAGCGGGCTGTTCACGCCGGTGCAGAGCATGCCGGGCTGGGCGCAGTGGGCGGCGGAGCTCAGCCCGGTGAAGCACTTCATCGTGATCATGCGCGCGGTGCTGGTGAAGGGCGCCGGCCTGGGCGACGTGTGGGTGCCCCTCGCGGTGCTGGCCGCGTACGGCGCGGTGGTCCTCACCCTCGCCATCCGGCAGTATTCCAAGACGGCGGCGTAGGGGCGAGGCCAACCCGCATTCGTCAATGGAAGAGCCGGGTGCGGGCGTGTCCCTCCGCTGCGCTCCGGGCCGGGCTTCGCGCGCCGTAGGCAACGATACCGCCGTTGCCAACGGCGCCGAGCCGCCGGCGCGCCATGGCCTCGCTCGTTTCCACGGCGGCGGACGCGGGCGCGCCGGCGTCTCGGCCCTCCGGGCGCGAATCCCTCACGCAAACCGCTCGCGGAACGTGTTCGGGGGATCCGCATGGGCCCGGGCCCGCCCGCCGCCCTCGCCGACCCGGTGAGCTCCCGCGAAACGATCCCCGCTGCCCACGCCGCCGTCCCTTGAGGACGCGGCGTGACTGCCGGGGATCGTCGCGCGTGCGCCACGAGGCTGCGGCGCCGGGAGAGGCGGGATACCATTACGAGCCGGATAGCGAGACCATCACGTATTATCTCGTAGGGGAGCAAGCCGATAGGATTACCGTCACGACGGGTCTTCCCCTCCGCGCGGCTTGTTCATACATTCTTTACCAGTCCATTTGTACCGGCGCTCGCGGGGACGATGCTCCGCCTGACACACCGGATGGCGCCCCTTATTCGCCTCCGTGCCGCCGGGAATCACATACGGTGTCTGGTTCAGTCCCGCCCCTCGCGGCGGGGTGACGGCGCCGCCGTTGGAACGGGCCAGGTCAGGCGCGCCCTGTAACTGACGGGGCGAAGCCGTACCCGGCATCTCCCTACCGAAAACCGGGATCGGCGACGATCCGGGCCGCACCCGTGCGCCCGGCCGTCCCTGCCGCATTCCGCTCGTCCGCGCGACCTGGGCGATCGGCCCGGCTGTCCCCGGCGCTCCGGCCGGAGCGCCGATTCTTTCTCCACGCCGACCTTTCCCCCGCATGCCGAGCTTTCCTCCCGCGCTCCTGGAAGAGTGGATGCGCCGGTACTACTTCGCCGTGGACTCCGACATCGGGAGTAGCGGGGTGTCGGACTACTCGGTGGCCGAGCTGCGCGCGCTGGCGGGGATCGGCGCGGACGAGATCGACGCGGTGGTGTTCCACGACAGCCAGACGCTGGGCGGCACCGGCGTGCGCCGTGCGCTGGCGAACCGCTGGACCGGCGGCGACGTCGGCCGGGTGATGGTGACGCACGGCAGCACCGAGGCCAACTACCTGGTGATGAACGCGCTCCTCGAGCCCGGCGACGACGTGGTCGCGCTGGACCCCATCTACCCCCAGCTCCACGCCGTGGCCGCGCGCATCGGCTGCACCGTGCGCCCCTGGCGGCTACGCGCCGAGAACGGCTGGCGGCCCGACCTGGACGAGCTGCGCGAGCTGGTCACGCCGCGCACGCGCATGCTGATCGTCAACTTCCCGCACAACCCCACCGGCGTCACCCTCACCCCGGCCGAGCAGGACGCGCTCATCTCCACCGTCACTCGCTACGGCACCTGGCTGGTGTGGGACGGCGCCTTCGCGGAGCTGACCTACGACACCGCGCCCCTCCCCGACCCGGCTACCCGCTACGAGCGCGCGGTGTCGATGGGCACGATGAGCAAGGCGTACGGGCTGCCGGGGCTGCGCGTGGGGTGGTGCCTGGCCGCGCCGCAGGTGCTGGAACGGATGGTCCGCCTGCGCGACTACCTGACGCTGCACCTGTCGCCGCTGGTGGAGCTGCTCGCCGAGCGCGCCATCGACGCGGGCGACCGCATCCTCGCGCGGAAGCGCGCCGACGCCGCGCGCAACCGGCTGCTGGTGGACCGCTGGATCGCCGAGCAGGGCGGGGCGGTGAGCTGGACGCTGCCGGCCGGCGGCGTGTGCGGCTTCCCGCGCTTCCACGCCGTGCCCGACATGGACGAGTTCTGCCACCGCCTGGCGCGCGAGCACCGCGTGCTGCTGGTGCCGGGGAGCTGCTTCGGCACGCCGGGGCACGGGCGGCTGGGCTTCGGCGGCCCGGTGGAGGGGCTGGAGCTGGGGCTGGGCCGCCTCTCGCAGGCGCTGCGCTCGGCCACCCAGCCCGCGGCGCGCTCCGCTCCGCAGCCGGCGCTGGTGTAGCCGCCGCGGGCCGTCCGTCCACCGTCCGGCGCACCACGGTCCGACGACAGCGGTGCAGATCCGTCGACCGTCCGCCGCCCGCCGTCCGACCGTTCGCCGTTCCACCGTTCCACCCCCGTCGATACTCAGTCGCCCGCCGCGTCTTCGGCCGGGCCGTTCGTTCACTCGTGTCCGGAGAAGTCCCGCGTCATGTGCAAGATCGTGATGACCCGCGAGGAGGTTGAGGAAACCCGCGCGCTGCTGGCATCCCTCGCGAAGCGCTACGGCTCGCCCGAGAACGAGGAGTTCCTCGACGAAGCCGACGTGCACGCCCACGACCTGCCGCGCCGCATCCGCAAGGAGATGCGGCACTTCCGCCTGCACGAGCCCGACGAGGCGCTGCTGGTGGTGAGCGGCTACCCGATCGACGAGGAGAAGATCGGCCCCACCCCCACGCACTGGAAGCAGCACGGTCCCGAGAACGACACGGTCGAGGAGGACATGCTCCTGGTGCTCCTCGGCTCGCTGCTCGGCGAGCCGATCGGGTGGAGCACGCAGCAGGACGGCCGCGTGGTGCACGACATCCTCCCCATCAAGGGGCACGAGCAGGAGCAGCTGGGCAGCGGCAGCGAGGTGCTGCTCACCTGGCACGTGGAAGACGCCTTCCACCCCTTCCGCGGCGACTACCTGGGGATGATGTGCCTGCGCAACCCCGACCGCGTGCCCACCACCTTCGCCCCGATCAGCAAGGTGCCGCTCACGCCGGACGAGCACGCGGTGCTCAGCAGCCCGCACTTCACCATCCGCCCCGACGAGAGCCACCTCCCCAAGAACCGGGGGGGCACCAACGGCCACCCGCCCGAGGTGGAGGCCATCCTCCAGCGCGCCTACCGCAAGATCGAGCAGATGTGGAACCAGCCCGAGAAGACGCCGGTCCTCTTCGGCGATCCCAAGGCGCCGTACATCCGCCTCGACCCCTACTTCATGGACCCGCCGGAGGACCCCGTCGCGCGCGCCACCTTCGAGGGGCTCACGCGGAAGGTGGACGAGGCGCTGGAGGACCAGGTGCTGGAGCCGGGCGACTTCTGCTTCATCGACAACTTCCAGGCGGTGCACGGCCGCAAGCCCTTCAAGGCCCGCTACGACGGTCGCGACCGCTGGATGAAGCGCATCAACGTGGTCCGCGACCTCCGCAAGAGCCGCGAGTCGCGCCTCTCCGCGGCCTCGCGCGTGCTGTACTGAGCGCGCGCCGGCGGCCGTAGCCGAAACCCGAAGCACCCGCCGCGCCGCGCCCGGCCGAATCGCCGTGCGCGGAGTTCGCGTCCCCCACGGTCTCGCCCGCCGCGTGTTTGCGCGGCCTCCACGGCCACCGCGGCGTGCGGCGGGGACGGAGCGCGCCGGTCGGGCGCCGTCGTCCCGGAGCGAAATCCCCGAGCACACGGCCGCCGCGCCCCCGCGGGCACCGGCGGCACCCTCCACTCCCCTGGACGGATCATGAAGCAACTCCTCGCGCTTCTCCTGCGATACTCGAAGCGCACGGTCGTGCTGGCCACGCTCGCCGGCGTGCTGAGCGGCGGGGCGAACGCGGTGCTGCTGGCGCTGGCCAACGCGGCGCTGCACCACCCCCGGCCCTGGGCCGACTTCCGGCTGGCGGGGGCGTTCGTGGGGGTGTGCCTGCTGGTGCCCATCCTGCGCGCCGCCTCGTCGTTCCTGCTGGGGCGGCTGGCGCAGCAGATGGTGATGGACCTGCGCATGCAGCTCGGCCGGAAGATCCTCGCGTCCCCGCTGCGGCGGCTGGAGGAGGTGGGGATCCCGCGCCTCTTCGCCGTGCTCACCGAGGACGTGAGCGCCATCGCGCAGGCGCTGCGCACCCTCCCCCTCCTGTTCGTGCAGGGGGCGATCGTGATCGGCTGCCTGATGTACCTGGGGTGGCTGTCGCCGGTGGCGTTCGGGGCGGTGCTGGTGATGCTGGCCCTGGGGATCGTGACCTACCGCGTGCCGCTGAGCCGCGGCGAGCGCCACCAGCGCGACCAGCGCGAGCTGGGCGACCGCCTCTGGCGCGACTACCAGGCGCTGACCTCCGGCATCAAGGAGCTGAAGCTGCACGGCCGCCGGCGCGAGGCGCTGCTGGGCGACCTGGACGCCACCGGCGCGCGGCTGAAGCGCACCGCGGTGGCCTCGGCCACGCTGTTCGCGGCGGCGGCGGGGTGGGGGCAGATGGTGATCTTCGGGCTGATCGGCACCATCGCCTTCGTCCTCCCCATGGTCGCGGGGGTGCGCGTCGAGACGCTCACCGGCTACGCGCTGGTGCTGCTGTACCTGATGTCGCCGCTGGAGACGATCATGGACGCCCTGCCGCTGATCACCCGCGCGCAGGTGGGGTTCCAGAAGGTGGAGGCGCTGGGGCTGTCGCTGGGGGGCGCGCCCGACCTCCCCGCGCTCCCCGCCGCGGCCGACGAGCCGTGGCACACGCTGGAGCTGGCGGGCGTGACCCACACCTACCACCGCGAGGGCGAGGGCGACTTCACCCTGGGCCCCATCTCCCTCGCCTTCCGCCCCGGCGAGGTGGTGTTCGTGGTGGGCGGCAACGGGAGCGGGAAGACCACGCTGGCCAAGCTCCTGATCGGCCTCTACGCCCCCGCGAGCGGCGAGGTGCGGGTGGACGGCGAGCCGGTGACCGACGCCAACCGCGACGCCTACCTGCGGCGCTTCTCGGCCGTCTTCTCCGACTTCTACCTCTTCGACCGCTTCCTGGGGATGGAGGGCGCCGGGCTCGACGCGAAGGCGGCGGAGTACCTCGACAAGCTGCAGCTCTCCCACAAGGTCACCGTGCGCGACGGGCGCCTCTCCAGCACCGACCTGTCGCAGGGGCAGCGCAAGCGGCTGGCGCTGCTCACCGCCTTCCTGGAAGACCGGCCGATCTACCTCTTCGACGAGTGGGCGGCCGACCAGGACCCCGTCTTCAAGAAGTTCTTCTACCTGCGCCTCCTCCCCGAGCTGAAGGCGCGCGGGAAGACCGTGATCGCCATCACGCACGACGACCACTACTACCACGTGGCCGACCGCGTGGTGAAGCTGGACTACGGCACGGTGGAGTACGACGGCCCCCCCGACGACCTGTACCCGCGCGTCGACGGCACGGACGCCGACCCGGACGCGGACCCGATCGCCTCGCGCGTGGACGCCTTCGCGCTCCGCGCCGAGGAGGCGTGATACCCGATCTCCAGGTACCGCCCCGGGGGTCGGGTTCGCCATGGTTTCTCACAGAGGCCACGGAGGACACGGAGAAAAACTCTGTGTCCTCTGTGTCCTCTGTGAGAGCCAGATCAGGCTGGAACCAGAACGATGCCCGGGAAAGCGGCATGAGATGAGCGGTGCGCCCACCCTCGTCCCCGCGCGCGACGCGGCGCCGATCCGATGAGCCTCGCGCAGTTTGCGCGAGGCTTTCGTCGTTGTTGCTGCGGTGCTGCGGTTTCGGCCGCCCGTGAGCGTTCCACCTCCCGCCGAAGTCCTGCACCCGCTCCCGCTACTTCTCAGCCCGACGCTTCGTCTTCGTCTTCCCGCCCGACCTGCTGGCCTTCCCCCCGCTCTTCGCGCTCGCCTTTCCGGAGGACGCCGATCCCGACTTCGCGGACGTGCGCTCGCCGGCCGTCTTGCGCGCGCGGGTCTGCCGGGCGGCGGGCTTGGCTGCCGCCTTGCGCGGTGCGGCGGGGCGCTGCTCCTCGCGCTCCTGCTTGCGATCCACGAGCTCCTGCTGGTCGGCGTCGAGGGCCTCGAGCGCCTCCGCGGCGGCCTCGGCGCCACCGCCGTAGAGGAACACGGGAACGCCGGCCTGCCGCAGCGCCTCCGCCACGTCGATGCGGTCCTCGAAGGCGCACACCAGCTCGTACTCGCGGCGGAGCTTGGCGATCTCGTCCGCCTTGAACGCGCCGGAGGGGCGGAAGTCGCGCGGGGGGCGCATCACCAGGCGGTCGTACTCGGTGAGGCCGTTCGCCTTGAGCCACCGCTCGGTGGTGCGGCGGGTGTGGTCCGGCCGGCCGGTGAGGAAGACGATGCGGTTCCCCGCCGCATGCATCGCCCGCAGCACCTCCATCGACGCGGCGATCGGCGGGTCTTCGCCGATGGCGTCGAAGTAGCTCTTCCAGTCGCGCTGCCGCCCCTTCTCCACCTCCACGAAGTGCGCGCGCGCCCGGTCGTCGCTCAGGGTGCCGTCCAGGTCCCAGATCACGGCTTTCAGCAGGTGCTTCGCCATCCACGCCCCTCGTCGGCAAGGTCCGGTCGATCGGGAACGGCACGCGGTGCTGGAAGATGCTTGCCAGCGCCGCGCCGATCCGTTTCCGCGGACAAGGCTGGCCGACGCTCGCGCCTCCCGAACCCCCACCCTGGCGCTGCGCGCCGGTCCCTCCCCCGAACTGCAGGGGAGGGACGGGGCTCGCTTCGCTCGCGGCTATTTCGGTGATGCGTCCGCACCTGCGCGCCAACCCGACGCCTCGATCCACGTCCACCGACGACTGCCGCAGGCCACCCGGACACCCACCACCACCCTCTCCCGCGAAGCGGGGGAGGGCGAGCGCTCTCAGGCGCGGGGAGGGGGCCCCGCGCGAGCGCCATCGGAGCGCCCCCGACGTCCGTCCGACTCCGCGCCCAGAAATCGCATACGGGTGTATCCATCCACGGAGCACCAACGGCGGAGCGGCCCGCGCGCCCGCGGGCCTTGCTATGAGCACTGCTCACCGCATCATTCCTCCGTTCCGCCTGAACCCCATGCACCAACCCGAGGACTGGATGAACGGAAACGGGCGCAGGGTCGCCATCGTGGAGGGGTGCCGGACGCCTTTCGCCAAGAGCGGCACCGACTTCAAGGACGTCACCTCCACCGAGCTGGGGAAGATGGCGGTGCGCGAGCTGATCGCCCGCGCCGAGCTGGACGTGAACGAGATCGACCACGTGATCTACGGCACCGTGGTGCAGTCGGTGAAGGAGCCCAACATCGCCCGCGAGGTCACGCTGGGCTCGGGGATCCCGGCCACGGTGCCGGCGTTCACCGTGGGCCGCGCCTGCGCGTCGGCCAACCAGGCGATCACCTCGGGCGCCGAGCAGATCGCGCTGGGGATGGCCGACGTGGTGATCGCCGGCGGCTCCGAGAGCCTCACCGACATCCCCATCCTGTTCAGCCCGGAGATGCGCAACGCGCTGGTGCGGGCGTCCAAGGCGCGCAGCATGGGCGAGCGGCTGAAGGCGTTCGCCACCATCCGCCCGCGCAACCTGGTCCCCGTCACCCCCGCCATCGCCGAGCCCACCACGGGGCTGACGATGGGCGAGAGCGCCGAGAAGATGGCGCAGGAGAACGGGATCAGCCGCGAGGACCAGGACCGCTGGGCGCTGCGCAGCCACCAGCTCGCCGCCGCCGCCACCGCCGACGGCCGCCTCACGCGCGAGATCGCCCCGGCCTACATCCCGCCGAAGTACGACAAGGTGGTGACCAGCGACAACGGCATCCGCGGCGACAGCACCTTCGAGAAGCTGTCCACGCTCAAGCCCGTGTTCGACCGCAAGTACGGCACGGTGACCGCCGGCAACGCCAGCCCGCTCACCGACGGCGGCAGCGCCGTGCTGCTGATGAGCGAGGAGAAGGCGAAGGCGCTGGGCTACACGCCGCTGGGCTACATCCGCAGCTACGCCTACGCCGCGCTGGCGCCCAGCGACCAGCTCCTGCAGGGGCCGGTGTTCGCGGCGCCCGTGGCGTTGCAGCGCGCGGGGATGACCATGAAGGACATCGACCTGATGGAGGTGCACGAGGCGTTCGCCGCGCAGGTGCTCTCCAACTTCCAGTGGTTCACCTCCGACAAGATCGCCAGGGAGCGGCTGGGGCTGGACAGGGCGATCGGGCTGCCGGACGTGGACCGCATCAACGTGATGGGCGGCTCGCTCGCCATCGGCCACCCGTTCGGCGCCACCGGCGGCCGCATCACCGTCACCCTGCTGAACGAGCTGAAGCGCCGCGGCGGCGGGATCGGCCTGATCTCCGTCTGCGCCGCGGGGGCGATGGGGTTCGTGATGGTGGTGGAGACGGAGTGATCGTCGGTCAGATGTCCCGCGGAGGGTTCGGCGGGGTGTCCTCGGTTGTCGCGAAAGGCGGCTGAAGCCGCAAGCTGGAACGATGGGAAGCCTCACAAACGGCGTGAGGCTTTTCGTCGTTTGGGAGGGTTCGGGGAGCGGGGAAAGGTGTCGTTGTCGGAATCGAGAAGGGACCCGGCCGGGGTGGCTGGGTCCCTTTTGTCGATGGTGGAGGTCGATCGGCTACCGGGCCGGCGCTCCCGTGGCGAAGGGGGGCCAGCGAAGCGTCTGCAGGCACGTCGGATCGAGGCCCGCGGCGCTCGCGCGCTCGATGAAGTCGCCCACCAGCTCCTTCATGCAGCCGGGAAACATCGGCCCGTGCGCGGTGCCGGGGAGCAGCGCGTGCCGCGCGCCCGGCCAGCCCCGTGCCAGCGCGTCGCCGTGCTCCGCGCCGGTCGCCGGATCGGCGTCGCCCGAGACGAGCAGCGCCGGGCCGCCCCATGCCAGCGGGCGCACGGCGTCCGCCGAGACGGGCGTGTGCGGCCAGGCCTCGCACGCGTCGGTCAGGTCGGCAATGCCGCCGAACGTGGCGCGGAGCGAGTCGCGCGTGGCCGCCGAGATGCGGGGAACGTCTTCCGTGCACACCACCGACAGGTACATCCCCACCGGGAGCGGGCCGTACAGGGCGGCGCGGATCTGCACCGCGATCGGCGCCAGCGCGCCCAGGCCGCGCGTAGCCGCGCGGTGGATCAGCAGCGGCACCTGCTGGCGCGTGGGGCCCAGCAGCAGCGCGTACAGCGTCGAGTAGAAGAGCCCGCGGTCCAGCACCACTTCCACGCTGTCGCCGCCCGCCCCGGGTGTGCGCACCCGTGTGGGTCCGCGCTCCACGACCGCCACGACCGAATCCAGATCCGCCGGGAGGCGCGGGAAGGCCGCGGCGCACGCGGCTTCGGCGGCGCAGTCGGCCAGCACCTGCCGCAGCGCGCGGTCGGCCGTGCGCGTGCCGTCCACGGGGATGTTGTAGCCCATCGGCGCTACGGCGCGGAGCGTCACCGTGCGCACGCGGCGGGGGTGCCGCTGCATGTACACCTGCGCCAGCACCGTCCCATACGACACGCCCACCAGGTTCACACTTTCGTGGCCGAGCACGGCGCGGACCTCGTCCAGGTCGTCGGCGGCGTTGAGGGTGGTGTACTGCCCCAGGTCGGCGCGCCGGGAGAGCTCGGCCGCGCAGGCGCGCACCGCGTCGACGCCGTCGTTCAGCAGCCCCATCCCGCCAGGGCACGTCAGCGCGTTGGAGCCGCCGGTGCCGCGCTGGTCCACCAGCACCACGTCGCGGTGGCGGCGCACCGCCGCGAGCTCCCGCGCGAGGCCGGCGGCCATCTCGGTCGCGGCCTGCCCGGGCCCGCCCGCCAGCACGTACACGGGATCGGCACGCGGCGCGGGGTCTTCGGCGGCGAGCACCACGATCTTCAGGTCGATCTTTCGCCCGCGAGCCGTCGCGCGGTTCTCCCACACGGGAAGCGAGCCGCAGCGCGCCGCCATCGCGCTCACGGTGCAGGGACGCAGGATCGGCGCGCCGGACGTTCGCTCCGCAGCGGGAGCCTGGGCGCTCAGCGGTGACGGATCGGCGCCGACGAACGTGAACGTGAGCGCCAGGAGGATGGCGGCTCGATGGTGATGAGTTCGGGACATGGGGAGAGCAGTAGATGTGAACGTTTGTTCGCGAACTTGCATTCACATTTACGGGCAGTCAAGAGCCCGGGTTTCAAACGGCTGGAAATCGAGAAGGGGACCCGGCCGGTTGGCCTGGTCCCCTTTCCCGTCCGCCGAACGAAGTGGTCAGTTCAACGGGTACGCCTGCAGGCCTGCCTTCGAGAGCAGCAGCGCCGTCTCGGGCCCACGGCTCAGGCGGTCGATCCAGCCGCCGGCCTTGAGCTGCGCGAGCAGGTTGGTGGCCGCGTCTTCGCCCAGCACCATCTCGCTCTTCGCCACGTGCAGGAAGCGCTCGCTGCCATCCTCGGCCGAACGGAAGCGCCACACGTGCCGGTTCCCCTCGTTGCGCTCCGCGGTGCGCACGCCCTGCCAGCTCTTGCGCGCCTGCTTGCGCAGCTCGGCGCCGATCACCCGGGCGACCTTGGCGACCTTCA
>Ga0190275_10001031_pt1 | contig 21469 bp, 16 predicted proteins | sample Popmic550T_FD_133745 | JGI IMG/M metagenome (GOLD analysis project Ga0190275, IMG submission 133745) | Populus adjacent soil microbial communities from riparian zone of Yellowstone River, Montana, USA - 550 T | ecosystem: Environmental > Terrestrial > Soil > Riparian zone > Trees stand | place...
ATGACAACGCTCTATACGATCGATTCCGCGCTAAATATCCTGGCCACGCAGGACCCTCCCGAGACCGGAGCGCTACAGACGAAAGGCCCGCTGGGTGTGGACCCGGGCTTCCTGGTCGGTTTCGATATCGCATCGGCGTCCGGGGGCAACACGGGCTATGCCACCCTGAGGGTCAGCGGCACTACCGGCCTTTACACCATCAATCTCACCACCGGCGCAGCGACGCTGGTCGGGGCTGTCGGAGGTAATCCAGTCCTGGTGGACATGGCGGTCTCCCTGGAGGCGCAAACCTTCGTCGTCACGGAGACGCACGACGCCGGCAACGGAGTCTGCGACGCTAACTGCACTTTGCGGGAAGCGATCAACGCGGCCAATGCGAAACCCGGCCCCGACCTGATCCACTTCAGTATCCCCGGCAGCGGAGTGAAGACATTCCTGCCGGCTACGTTGTTGCCGGCTCTGACCGATCCGGTAACGATCAACGGCTACAGCCAACCTGGGGCCTCAACCAATACGCTGGACGTCGGAAACAATGCCGTGTTGCGCATCCAGTTGGATGGCGAATCCGCCGGTAATATCATGGCGGGACTCGTTATTCGGGCCTCCCGCTGCGTTGTGCGCGGACTGGTCATAAACCGTTGTCCTAACGAAGCCATTATTATTGAGGACCCGCCCAGCCCGGCGGCAACGGAAGCGACTAGCAACGCTATAGTGGGCAACTTCATCGGGACTGATTCGGGCGGAACTATTGCGCTAGGCAACGGCAGTGGCGTGACGATTTCCACCTTCACCAACCAAGTCGGCGGCACCGCCCCGGCAAGCCGGAATGTAATCTCCGGCAGCACCGCCGGGCTCGGTGTTTCGGTGAACTTGACCGGTGGGCAGAACGTGATCTACGGCAACTACATCGGGACTGATAAGAATGGCACGGCTGCTTTGCCTAACGATGCGGGTGGCATCCTCATTCTCTCTGCAGGCAACTCGATCGGCAGCACGCAGGCGGGCTCGGGGAATCTTATCTCGGGAAATAGTAAGTTTGGGATCGAGATCAACGGCGGAACCTTCGCGGTCTTCAACAATATCCGAGGCAATCTGATCGGGACCAACGCCCCCGGCACTGCCGCCTTGGGGAATGAGAACAGCGGCGTGCTCATAAATCATGCGTCCCACAATACCGTGGGAGGCCCGACATCCGCGGAACGCAATGTTATTTCAGGCAACGGCGACAATGGTGTCTACATTCATGACGGAGAGAATAACAGCGTCCTGGGCAACTTCATCGGCACCGACGCCGCCGGGCACGCTGATCTCGGCAATGGCTTGGCTGGAGTCCTAATCGTCGATGCTTCCGGGAACTTCGTCGGCGGCACCGTTGCCGGCGAGGGCAATCTGCTTTCGGGCAACAATACCGGTGTATATATATTGGGGTCTGGAAGCACCGACAATCGGGTAGAGGGCAACCGCATCGGGACGGATGCCTCGGGCGGCCCGCTCGGAAACACTTTTGGCATTGCCATCGTTCCCCCTGCCTCGGACACAGTGGTTGGGGGCACTGCCGGCGCAGGCAACACGATCGCCTTCAATTCCATGAGCGGCGTTTTCCTCGGCATCGGCAACAGCCATGGCAACGACATCACCGGTAATTCGATCTTCAGCAACAACGGACTGGGCATCGATCTACAGAGCGGAACTGAAGACGGCTTTGGTGTCACCGCCAACGATTCTCTCGACGCGGATACCGGCGCCAACCGCCTGCAGAATTATCCGGTCTTCACTAGTATCACCGGCTCCGGCAGCACCCTGGCCGTGCAAGGCTTGCTCAATAGTGCCCCCAACACCGGTTACAACATCGACTTTTATCGCAATGCCGCGGTCGATCCATCTGGCTTCGGGGAAGGTCAAACTCATATCGGCTTTTTGTACGTGCAAACGGACCAGCAAGGCCACACGACTTTCAGCTTCCCGCTCGATAGCAACGCGAGTGGCCAATACATCACCGCCACGGCGACCGATCCGGCCGGCAACACTTCCGAGTTTTCGAGGGCGAGCTCAGTTGTGCCTGGTCCCGCTCCAACACCCACGCCGACACCAACACCGATGCCGACGCCGACCCCTGGTCTAGTCGCCAACGTCTCGACCCGGCTCCCAGTCGGCACGGATGATAACGTGTTGATCGAGGGCTTCATCGTGCAAGGCACGTTTTCCTCGAGCAAGAAAATCATTGTGCGCGCGCTCGGTCCCTTCCTCACTCAATTTGGAATAACTGACGCGCTGGCGAATCCGACCCTGGAGATTCTTGATGCAAACAATACGAAGGTCGCCGTAAACGACGATTGGAAAGTCACTCAGTTAGGAGGCTACATTACGAGCAACCAGGTCGCAGAGATCAGCCAAAGCGGGCTGGCGCCGAGCAACGATTTGGAGTCCGCCGTCATCGTGAGGCTGCCTCCGGGCAGTTACACCGCGGTGGTGCGCGGTTTGGTGAATACCACCGGCACCGGCGTCGTGGATGCCTACGATCTCAGCCCAGAGTCCGCGGCCAGGCTGGCCAACGTCGCAACTCGAGGGTTAATCCAACCGGGCGATCAACTGATGATCGCGGGCTTCATTACTCAGCAGGGAGATGCGAGGGCGGTGGTCCGTGCGACAGGGCCATCACTGGGCGCGTTTGGGATCAATAACGCGCTGCCTGACACGACCCTTCAACTCCGGGACGTGAACGGCGCGATCGTACGAGAGAATGATGACTGGCAAAGCGATCAGAAGATGGAGCTGGAAGCCACTGGCCTCCAACCGGGCGATTCACGAGAGGCAGCCATCGTAGCGACGCTTCCACCCGGGCAATACACCGTGCAGGTGCGAGGCAAACCGGAGACAACCGGCATTGGCGTGGTCGAGATTTACTTCCTGCAATGAGTTGCCGCCGTTCCCCATTTTTTGGGATTCCTCCGCTGGAACACGTGCGCACCGTTCCTGGACAACGTGGCGTAGCCTTGGTCGAGATTTAACGATCTCCGGTAACCGCGGGTCCTCCGCCGGATAGGCTACGAACTGGCGCCGGCACGCCCTCGCGCCGGAGAGAAGCAAGGTCGCTCTCCCAGCAGCACGAAGGCGCGCTGTCGCCGCTCGTCAGCGGCACCTTACCTGCTACTTTACGAGCGATGGACGGACTCAACCCCCGCCGAAAACCCTTCAAGACCTGGATTCACCAGTTTTTTTGCGTCCTTACCTGCCTTGTCGCTACGGTCGGACGCGCCCAAACGGATGCGCCTGTCGCCCCGCCCCCGGCCCCGCCGGTGGTCACCGTTGCGGCTCTCTCGATTGGCTCTCCCACGGCCCCGACTGCCCAGCTTTACTCGATCGGCCAGCCGACGAACGAAGAGCAATATTATCTCGAGCTGATCAATCGCGCGCGCGCTAATCCGGTGGCCGAAGGCCTTCGGCTCGCCACGACGACGGACCAAAATGTCCTCAACGCTTATGCCAGCTTCGGCGTGAATCTTGTCCTGATGCAGGCGCAGTTCGCCCTGATCCTGCCCGCGCCACCGCTCTCGATGAATGCGACCCTCACGACCGCCGCCCGCGCCCACAGCCAGAACATGCTGCAGCATAACTATCAGGGACACAACGGGCCGGACGGTTCGCTTTCGACCCGCTTGCAGGGCTACACGTCGGGGGCAAACGGCTGGTCAATCGGCGAAAATGTTTACGCCTACTCAAAATCGGTTTGGTACGGCCACGCCGGGTTCCAGGTGGATTGGGGTGGCTCGGCTGCGACCGGCGGCATGCAATCGCCTCCGGGCCATCGGCAGAACATTCACAGCACCGGCTTTCGCGAAGTCGGAATCGGGGTTGTGCAGGGCAGCAACGGAAACGTCGGCCCTCAATTGGTGACGCAGGATTTTGGCAGTGTCGGCGGGTTGCTTCCTTTCGTGACGGGCGTGGTTTATCGCGATCTGAACAGCAACGGCTTTTATAATCCCGGTGAAGGGGTGGGCGGGGTGACCGTCACAGTTTCGAATTCGAACAGTTATGCCGTGACCGCCAGCTCGGGCGGCTATTCCGTGCCGGTTCCAGGCAATGGAAGTTACACCGTCACTTTCAGTGGCGGCTCGGCGCCGACCAATCAAAAGAACGTCAGCGTGATTGGCGGTCAGAGTGTGAAAGCTGATTACATCGTTACCGGCTCAGCCACACCGACGCCCACGCCAACCCCCGGCTCTGCGCCGACCCTGGCAAATATCTCGACGCGGGCCGTCGTCGGCACAGACGAAAATGTTTTGATCGGCGGTTTCATCGTTACCGGAACGCAGGCGAAGCGAGTCATCATCCGTGGCGTCGGGCCTTCGCTGCCGCTCCCGGGAAGGATGCTCGATCCCACCCTCGCACTCCACGACTCCTCCGGCGCGGCGATCGGCTTCAACGACAATTGGGGCCAAAACGCCAACAGTCAGGAGATTGTGGGCAGCGGTATCCCGCCGTCGAGCCCGAACGAGCCCGCGCTTCTGATGAGCCTCGCCCCCGGTTCTTACACGGCCGTCCTGAGCGGCGCGAACCAGACCACCGGCACCGCCGTTATCGAGGTCTATGATCTCGATCCCGCCGCTGATTCGAAGCTTGCCAATATTTCCACGCGCGCAGCCGTCCAGACCGATGACAACGTCCTCATCGGCGGGCTCATCGTCGTCGGCGAATCTGCCGCCGACGTCATCGTGCGCGCGATCGGCCCGTCGCTTCCCGTCCCGGGCGCGATGGCGAATCCGACGCTCGAATTGCGCGATGCCCAGGGAAGTGTCCTCGGTTTCAACGACAATTGGCGGACGACTCAGCAAACCGCCATCATCAACACCGGCGTCCCTCCGACCCTCGACGCCGAAGCGGCCATCGTCACTTCCTTTTCGCCCGGCTCGTTCACTGCGATTGTTCGCGGCGCGAATGGGACCACCGGCGTCGCCGTCGTCGAGGTCTATCAGCTGAATTAATCTCGCTGCGTCCTGTAGCCGTCGCCCTGCGGGCGACGTAAGAGAAGATGCCGCTTAATGCCAGCACCCGAGCCCCGAGAGCTTTCGGGGCTGCTACAGGAGTTTGACACCGTGAGCGTTCGCCGTTTTGCTTCCAGGCATGAACGCCAAAAGAATTTTGTTCCTCAGCGTCGTCTCTCTCTGGATCGCGGCCACGGCGCCGGCGGCCCTGGTTTGGGAAAAAACCACGGTCGAATTGAATCCCGCGCTCGGCGCTCCCAGCGCCGTGGGCGTGTTCAAGTACGAGAACAAGGGCAATACGGCGGTCCACTTTAAGGGCGCGCCTCGCACTTCCTGCGGATGCACGGTGGCGGCGCTGCAAAAGAACGAAGTCGCCCCCGGCGAGAAAGGCGAGATCACTGCGACTTTCAACATCGGCGATCGCACCGGCGTGCAGATGAAGACGATCACCGTCGAGACGGATGATCCACAAAATCCGACAACGGTTCTGACCTTGAAAGCCAACATCGCTCAGTTGCTCGAGCTGCAGCCCGCGTTCGTTTTCTGGCAGGCGGGCGAGGAAGCCAAACCGAAAACGATCCTGGCCAAGGCCGGGAAAGGCGTGACGCTCAAGAACGTCGAGGTCACTTCTTCGAGCGGCGATTTCACCGCCAGGGTGGAACCCGGACCGGCCGGCCAGTTCAAAATCAACGTGCAGCCGAAAGACACCGGGAAGGCGCTCAACGCGACCCTGACCGTCAAGCCTGATGCCGGTACTGGTGCCGCCAAGGTCTATTACGCCCAGGCTCGGGTGATGCCTCCCGGCACCGCCAAGCCGTGAAGACGCTGCTTCGGCAGAGTCTTCTTCTCATCGGTCTGGCTTTGCTTCCCGCAGCCGGCCAGGCGCTTTATTACCGCGACAAAGTCTCGTGGCAAACTCCGGTGGCCGCGTCGGAAATGGTGACGCTCCCGCAGGCGCAAAGCTGGAGCGCCGATACGATCTGGATCGATGCCCGTCCGCAGGACGAGTTCGAGCGCGAGCATGTGCCGGGGGCGTTGCTGCTCAATGAAGATCGCTGGAACGAATTGCTGCCGCAGGTGCTGGCGGTCTGGGCCCCCGAGAAACGCGTGGTGATTTATTGCAGCAGCGAGAGCTGCGGATCGAGCCGTGAGATCGCGCATCGTTTACGCAAGGAAGCAGGGCTCACAAATGTGTTCGTGCTCGAAGGCGGCTGGGAAGCTTGGAAAAAGGAGAAGCAGTGATCGCAACGTCCAACGTCCAACGTCCAACGTCCAACGTCGAACGGGGAGAGGCGGCAGCACCGTTCAGCATAGGTTGGCGGATTCTCGCGATCATCATCGGGGGGTTGTTCATCTACGCGGGCGTGATCAAGGTTCTGGACCCTGTCGGCTTTGCGGGAGACATCGATAACTACAAGACGCTGCCTTGGCCGATCGGTGTGCGACTGGCGTTTTATTTGCCCTGGCTGGAAATCTTGTGTGGCCTCGCCTTGATCACGCGCGTTTTGTATCGCGGCGGCGTGTTCATCCTGACCGTCCTCATGGCTGTCTTTATCGTAGCCACGATCGTGGCGAAGGCCCGGGGCCTCGACATCAGTTGCGGGTGCTTCGGTCACGCCAGCCAATACCTCAGCTTTGCCTGGCATCTCGCGCTCGATTTCCTTTTGCTGGGCGGCTTGCTCTTTCTCTGGCGCACTCCGCTGCCGAAAGATGGCGCAACGGCCTGACGAACGGCCGGCAGCCGGCGGCCTCATTATTCGCGCCGCGAGCGCAGGCGATCATGACGCCATTTGGAAAATCTTCCAGGCGACCATCGCCACCGGCGACACCTTTGTTTTCGATGCAAGCATGTCGCGCGAAAGCGCGCTGGCCTATTGGTGCGCAGCGGACGCAGCCACTTTCGTCGCCGAGCACGACGGTAACGTGATCGGCAGTTACCTCCTGCGGCCGAACCAGCCCGGCTTGGGGAATCACGTGGCGAATGCTGGATATATGGTCGATCTGAGCGCGCGCGGTCTCGGCGTCGGGCGTGCGATGGCGGAACACTCCCTGGAAGAAGCGCGCCGGGGCGGGTATCGCGCGATGCAATTTAACTTCGTCGTTTCCACGAATGAGTCGGCTGTGCACTTGTGGCGGCAGCTTGGATTCCATATTGCGGGAACGTTGCCGGGCGTGTTTCGCCACGCCCAAAAAGGATTTGTGGATGCTTACGTGATGTTCCGCGCGCTCGACGACTGACGGCGAACATTCGCCGCATCCTCGCCATTCACATCATGCGAAGGTCAGTACTGGAGCCGGCACGCCCTCGTGCCGGAGAGAGTGGCGTAGTTTTCCCCCAACGGCACGAGGGCGTGCCGGGCTCCAACTACAGATCCGTAAACGGATCGCGCTTCGCAATCGTCCCGCGCTCGCCCTGCTGCTGAATCAGCTTCGCCACCAATCCGGTCCAACCCGTCTGATGACTCGCACCCAACCCGGCGCCCGTGTCGCCATTGAAATATTCGTGGAACCAATAGAGCTCGCGATCATGCTCGCCGCTCAGGGCATCCGCGCTTGCCCGTTCGAACGGCCGGGCGGCATCGCCATCCCGCATCCAGAGCCGAATCAGCCGGTTCGATAATTCATTCGCGATTTCATTCAAGGTCAGGAATTGGCCGGAACCGGTCGGGCACTCGACCTTGAAATCGTCGCCGTAGTAATGATGGAACTTTTGGAGCGACTCGATCAGCAGATAATTGATCGGCAACCAAACCGGCCCGCGCCAGTTCGAATTGCCGCCGAAGATATTTGTCTGCGATTCGCCCGGTTCATAATGAACCACCCGCTCCGAGCCGTCCTCGGAACGCAAAACGTAAGGGTGCGACCCGTGGAATTTGCTCAGGGAACGCACGCCGAAATCACTCAGGAATTCGTTGGGATCGAGCATGCGCCGGAGAAGGCATTTCATGCGATGGCCGCGCGTGAGCGAAATCAGCCGGCGGTCGCCGGCCCCGTGCTGGTGCCAGCGGGAAATGAGGCTGGCCAGGTCGGGCCGGCTTTCCAGATACCATTCCAGACGCCGCTTAAAACCCGGCATGGCCTCGAGCAATTCCGGCTCGATCGTCTCCACGGCCAGGAGCGGCATTAGACCGACGAGCGAGCGCACCCGCAGCGGCAGGTAACGGCCATCGGGCATGTGGAGCACGTCGTAATAAAATTCGTCCGGCTCGTCCCAGAGCCCGATGCCCTGGCCGCCGAGGTCGTTCATCGCCCCGGCGATGCCGAGGAAATGCTCGAAGAATTTCGTGGCGATATTTTCGTAAACCGGGTTTTGCCGCGCCAGCTCGAGCGCCATCCGCATCATGTTGAGGCAGAACATTCCCATCCAGCTCGTGCCGTCGCTTTGCTCGAGATGGCCGCCATCCGGCAACGGCGCGCTCCGGTCGAAGACGCCGATATTATCGAGACCGAGGAACCCGCCCTGGAAAATATTTTTGCCTTTGGAATCCTTCCGGTTCACCCACCAGGTGAAGCCGATGAGTAGTTTGTGGAAGGCGGTTTCGAGAAAATCGCGGTCGCCCCGGCCGGTTTGTTTTTCCTCGATCTTGTAAACGCGCCACGCGGCCCAGCCGATGACCGGCGGATTTACGTCGCCGAAGTTCCATTCGTAGGCCGGGACCTGGCCGTTGGGATGCTGGTACCACTCGCGCAAAATGATATCGAGCTGGCCCTTGGCGAAGAGCGGATCGACCAGCGCGAGCGGGAGACAATGGAACGCCAGGTCCCAAGCGGCGTACCACGGGTACTCCCATTTGTCCGGCATCGACATGACGCGCTCGTTGTAGAGATGGCGCCACTCGGCGTTGCGCCCGCGCTTGCGTTCCGGCGGGGGAGCGGGCTGGCCGGGATCGCCTTGGAGCCAATCCTCGATGACGTAATGATAGAATTGTTTGCTCCAAAGCATGCCGGCGAGCGCCTGGCGATGGATCAGCTTGTGCTCGGCGCTCAGGGAAGCGGGTTCGAGCGCATCATAAAATTCATCCGCCTCCAGCTTCCGTGACTGGAAAACGCTCTCGAAATTCTCGAACGCCTTTCGATCCAGCACGGGAAGGCAAACGTGCTCGGGCATCTCGCCCGGTTCGTCGGACAGTTCTTCCTTCACCGTTTCGCCCACGCGGCCGAACCAGAGCCGCACCACCTCGCTCGCGCCTGGTTGAATGGTGAAGGCGTAATGCGCGGCGGCCTTCGTTCCGACGCACTCGGGATTCACCGCCTCTCTTCGGCCCTGCACGATGAAATCGTTGATTCCATCTTTCACGAATGGCGACCGGTTCGGCGACGAAAAGAGCCGCTCCGAATTGGTTTCGTTGCCGGTGAAAAGAAGCTCGCGGGCATCCGCACAATGCAATTCGTAATCTCCCAGCGCGTGATGACTCGCCTGGATGGCCGGGCAATGTTCCGCCAGGTCCGAGCTCGCTCGCAACACCGGGCGCCGATCGTCCCGGCCCCAGGCCCAGGTGTTGCGGAACCAGAGCGTCGGCAACACATGCAGCTCCGCCGGCTCCGGCCCGCGATTCGTCGCCGTCACGCGAATGAAAAAATCGTCGGGATCGACCTTGGCGTATTCGAGCGAGATATCGAAGTAGCGCTGCTCCCGCAGGACACCCATATCCCACAGTTCGACTTCGGGATCGTGCTTGGGCCGGCCATGATTGGCCGTCACGAGTTCCTCGTAGGGAAAACGCGTCTGCGGATAACGGTAAAGCATCCGCATGTAGCTGTGAGTCGGCGTGCAGTCCGTGTAGAAATAAATCTCCTTCACATCCTCGCCGTGCGAACCCTGCGGGCCGGTCACGCCGAAGAGCCGCTCCTTCAACATCGCATCGCGGCCGTTCCAGAACGCGAAGGCCAGGCAGAGCCGCTGTTTGAAATCCGAGATGCCGCCTATCCCGTCCTCGCCCCAGCGAAAGACACGCGACCGCGCCTGATCGTGCGGGAAATAATTCCAGGCATCGCCGTTGGCGCTGTAATCCTCCCGCACCGTGCCCCAGGCCCGCTCCGCCAGATACGGCCCCCACAAATGCCAGCGCTCGTCTTTGTTATTCTCCGCGACGCGCTGCTGCTCGGCGTTCACTTCGCCGATTAGCGATCAAAAATCGAAAATCGGCAATCGAAATTCGAAAATGTAGTCACTCCCACTCGATCGTGCTCGGCGGCTTGGTCGAGATATCGTAGCAGACGCGATTGACGCCTTTGACCTCGTTGATGACGCGCGTCGAGATCCTGGCGAGTAATTCATACGGCAGCCGCACCCAATCCGCCGTCATCCCGTCCTGACTTTCCACGACCCGGATCGCGATGGTGTTTTCGTAGGTGCGTTGATCGCCCATCACTCCGACGGAACGTACCGGCAACAAAACCGCGAACGATTGCCAGACGCGATAATACCAATCGGACGCCTTCATCTCGCTCACCACGATTGTGTCGGCATCGCGCAAAATCCGGAGCCGCTCCGGCGTGACTTCGCCGAGAATGCGCACCGCCAAACCCGGCCCCGGAAACGGCTGCCGGTAAACAATCTCCTTCGGCAAACCGAGCTGCAATCCCGCCTGCCGCACCTCATCTTTGAAGAGTTGGCGCACCGGTTCGACCAGCTCGAAATGCATCTTCTCCGGCAGCCCGCCGACGTTGTGATGGCTCTTGATCACGTGCGCCGGGTTGCCGCCGATCGCGACGCTCTCAATCACGTCCGGATAAAGCGTGCCCTGCGCGAGAAAATGATAGCCGCCATGCCCAGCACCACTTGCGTCATCTTCTGCGAGCAGCTCCTCGGTCGCGTGCTGGAAAACCTTGATGAATTCGCGGCCGATGATCTTCCGTTTCTCCTCGGGATCGGTCACGCCTTTGAGCAGGCTCAGGAAACGATCGGCCGCATCCACGTATTTGAGCCGGATATGGAAGTTTTCGTCGAAGACGCGCTGCACCATTTCTTCCTCGCGCGAGCGGAGGAGGCCGTTGTTTACAAAAATGCAGGTGAGCTGATCGCCGATCGCCTTGTGCAAAAGCGCCGCCGTCACGGATGAATCCACGCCGCCGCTCAGGCCGAGCACCACCTTTTGGTCGCCCACCTGCCGGCGCACCCGCTCGCAGGCTTCCTCGATGAACGACCCCATCGTCCAGTCCATTGATGCCCCGCAGATGTGAAAGACGAAATTCTGGAGGATCTCTTTCCCGCGCGGCGTGTGCGCCACTTCCGGATGAAACTGGAGCGCGTATAATTTTCTCGCCGGATCTTCCATCGCGGCGAAAGGCGCATTCTCGGTGGAGGCGGCCGTGCGAAAGCCCGCCGGCACCTTCGTCACCTTGTCGGCGTGACTACACCAGATATCGATTTGTTCGCCGATGCCGTCGAACAGTTTCGATCCATTCGAAATATGAAGCATGCCGGCGCCGTATTCGCGGCGCTCACTGAATTCGACCTCGCCGCCGAGATGGTAGGCCATCAGTTGCATCCCGTAGCAAATCCCCAGGACCGGAATTCCCAGCTCAAAAATTTTCGGATCGAGCTGCGGTGCCCGCTCGTCATAAACGCTCGCCGGCCCACCCGAAAGCACGATCCCCTTCGGCTGGAGCGCGGCGACTTCCTCGGCCGGGATGTTGAAGCGCACGATCTCGGAATAGACCTGGCATTCGCGGATGCGGCGCGCGATCACTTGGGTGTACTGCGAGCCGAAATCGAGGATGAGGATCCGGGAATGCGCGGTCGCGGCTGCCGTCTTCACGGATAATCTCCCCTGAGGTAGGGATCGTCAGAGCGATTCATGGGGCCGAGCTGGCCCTGCCCCGTAATCCCGCGTTTGAATTTTTCCGCCGCCTCTTCCGCGAGAGGTTTTTCCAGCGGATCGGCGCAACCGCCCGCGAGAATCGCGCTGGCGATGCAGAACGCGATAGAGAAGGCCTTCAAGCACCGACAATAATTGGAAAAGTGACCAGTGACAAGTGACCAGTGACGAGTTTCAATTCGGCGCTGTTCCGATCTCTCTTTACTTGTCACACGTCCCTCGTCGCACGTCACTGTCTTCCCATGATTGACCCGGAAGTCTTGCTCCAGGGATATCGCCTCGGCGTTTTTCCGATGGCGATGGAGGACGGCGAGATCGGGTGGTTCTCGCCCGATCCGCGCGCGATTCTGCCGCTCAAGGAATTTCACGTACCCCAGACGCTCCAGCGCATCGCCCGCAAAAAAGTCTTCGAAATCCGCATCGACGCTTCCTTCGCCGAGGTCATGGAGCAATGCGCCCAGCGTCCGGAAACCTGGATCAACGCCGAGATCATCGAAAGCTACACGCGTCTCCATCAGATCGGCCACGCCCACTCAATCGAAGCCTGGCAAGACGGCCAGCTTGTCGGCGGCCTCTACGGAGTCTCAATCGGCGGCGCCTTTTTCGGCGAATCGATGTTTCACCACGTCCGCGACGCCTCGAAAATTGCCCTCCTCTCCCTCGTCGAACACCTGCGCGCGAGAAAATTCCTCCTCCTCGACACCCAATGGCTCACGCCCCACCTCCAAAAATTCGGCGCCATCGAAATCTCCCGCTACGAGTACCTCCACCTCCTGAACTCCGCCGTGAATCTACCGCGCCGCTTCATGGACTAATCACCAAATTTCGGATACCGGATACCGGATTGCGGAAAGAGAAGGCTGCAACATCACCGCACGCGCATCAATCCTTTCCGGTTTCCGAAATCCGCAATCCGAAATCTCGTTTGCTCCCCGCCGCGAATTCCGCATAGTGACGCGCTCGCGGCTTTCACGCGATCCGCGCACCACGGCTGGGTAGCTCAGTTGGTAGAGCAGAGGACTGAAAATCCTCGTGTCGGGGGTTCAATTCCCTCCCCAGCCACCTTTCCGAATAGCGCTCTTATTCCATTCGCAACGCCGCCATAGGGCTGATGCGGGTGGCGCGGCGGGCTGGGAGCCAGGTGGCAAAGAGGGCGGCGATGGCCAAAACGAGCGGGGCGAAGGTGAAGGCTACGGGATCGAGGGCGCCGACTTCGTAGAGAATGCCGCTGAGGATTTTTCCGGTGGCGGCGGCAAGGAGAAGGCCGAGGAGAATGCCGCTGAAGAGCATGATGGAGCCTTCGCGCATGATCATGCGCAAAACCATGCCGGGTTGGGCGCCGAGGGCCATGCGGATGCCGATCTCGCGAGTCCGGCGCGCGACGGAGTAGGCTTTCACGCCGTAAAGGCCGACGACGGCGAGACCGAGAGCGAGGCCGCCAAAAACGGAAAACATCGCGGCGCCGGCACGGACGATCCAGAGCTGAAAATTGCTGTCGAGATGTTGGGCGAAAGTTTTCAGCGAGAGAACGGGAAGGGCGGGATCGACTTCGCGGACGGTGCGGCGAAGCAGATCGGCGGTGGCGGCTTCAGTGCCGGGGGCGAGCGACCGAAAGCGAACAAAGAATGAAATATTGCTTTGGAAGCCGCGTGCGAACGGAACGTAGATCTGCCCGGGAGGATCTTTCTCGAAAAGCTGCTGCGTCGTGGCCGGAACGATGCCGACAATTTCGATGGTTTCCTTGGCGGCCGTCGCGCCGCTAAGATCGGCGTTAGCTCCGACACCTGTTCCGCCGCTCTTGGCGCGCGGCGCGGTGTCGCTCGCGTATTGAATGCGCTGACCGAGTGCGTCGCCGTCCGGCCAAAGTTTTTTCGCGAGGACGTCGTCGATGATAGCAACCATGGGCCCTTCTGATTGCGTCGCTTCCGCCTGGCTGAAGACGCGGCCGCGCACGACTGGCAAACCGACTGTCGCAAAATAATCGGCGCCGACGCTGTTCCAAGCGGCGCTAAAGGCAAGACCTTCCGCGGCGGTGGCGGGCTTGGCGTCGGGTGCGGCTTGAAGGCCGGCGCGCTGGACGTTTCGATTCAGCGAGATCATGCCGAACGGCACGGTCGCCGAGACACTGACGTGCTCGACAGCAGGCAGCGAGGCCAGGCGTTCTTCCAGGTTGCGATAAAGATCCTGCGCGCGTTGTGGCTCGTAACCGGCAAGACTTGCGTCGGTTTCGAGGAGAAAACTCGACCCGGCTACGAGGCCGGTATCCACCGAGGCGGCTTTGCCGGCGCCGCGGATAAACAGCGCGGCCGCGGTGAGGAGCGCGAGCGAGAACGCGATCTGAGCGACGACGAGCGGATTGCGCGGGAGAAATTTCCAGCGGCGCCGGACAACATCTTCGCCGGCCTGTTCCTTTAGATCGGCCACAACCGCGCTGCGGGAAAGCTTGAGCGCGGGTCCGAGCGCGAACACGAGCGTGCCAACGACGCAGAAGCCGAATGTCGCGGCGAGGATCGAGAGGTTCGGTCCAGCGAGCCAGACGATGTCGAGCGGCAACATTTTGCCGAGCGAAGCGACGAGCAAATTCGACGACCAAAGCCCGAGGAGAAGTCCGCACGCGCCCCCGAGGAGCGAAAGGACGAGACCTTCGGTGAGAAGCTGGCGCACGATGCGGAAACGGCTGCCGCCGAGCGCCAGGCGGATGGCGATCTCTTTGCGGCGCGCGGTACCGCGGGCGAGCAGCATGTTGGCGAGATTAAGGCACGCCACGAGCAGGACCACGACCGCCATGCCGAGCAGCATCGGCGCGATCTTGGCCATCCCGCCTTCACCCGAGGGAGAAGTGCTGACGGAAAACCGCGAGATAGGTGTCGTGGTAAAGGTCTGGTCCTTTTGCTCAACCGGGAAGGCTTTCTCCAGGTTCGCCGCCAATCCTTCCAGCGCAGGTTTGGCGGAGGCCGCGGTCAGCCCCGGCTTCAGCCGGCCGATGATGAGCAATTGCGCGCCGGCGCGCTCGCCGAAAGGTGTCTTGTTCTCCTGTTCGAAATCGTTCGCGATCCGCTCGTAGTTGCTCATCGGCAGCCAGACCTCCGGGGAGATGATCTGCATCGTGCCGGTGAACCCGCGCGGCGCGATGCCAACGATGGTGAAGGGATGCCCGTTGATGAGCAATTCCGAGCCGAGCAGGGATGGGGCGAGATTATGTTTCTGCCAGTAAGCGTAGCTGACGATCGCGACCGGTGCGTTGCGTCCGAGCGTCTCTTCCTCAGGCAGGAACGTCCGACCTCGCAGGAGCGGGACTCCGAGCACCGAAAAATAATTCGAGCTCACGATGCCGGAAAAGGTGCGGCGCGTATCGCCTTTCTGTCCGAGGCCGACCAGCGCCAGGTTGTAGGCCATCACGTCGGTGAAGATTTCATTTTGGGACCGGATGTCGTTGTAGGTCGGATAGGAAAAGCCGCGATACGTTTTCGGGTTCTTTTTGTCCTGGGAAAAAACCTGAACCATCTCGTGCGGCTTCGCGTAGCCGGGCGGCGCGAAGAACATAGTGTGGACGAGACTGAAGACGGCGGTGTTGGCCCCAATGCCAAGCGCGAGAACGACGACGGCCGCGATGGTGAATCCCGGCGATTTGAAAAGCTGGCGCAGGGCGAACTTAAGATCCTGGATCATATGCAGTAGGATGCGGGCGGGCCCGCCATTGGATTCAAAAATCGCCGGATGTCTTTGAGCGTGGCGACGATGTCATGGGGAGCGCAGGCTGCCAGCCTGTTCATCTCGGCAGCTTGCCGAGATGCGTTGCTCGACGCGGTGACTCAGTGCCAGGCCGAAAGTGCTTCGATTGCAGCCGGCAAGCTGCCGGCTGCGGCAGGCAGGCAGCCTGCGCTCCCCGGAAATCTGATCAGGCCGCGACGAGCGGCGGGAATTCGTGCGGCGAAGCCGTGCCGTTGAATTTCGGGTAAAGGAACTTGGTGACCGGCACGTTTTCTTTCGCCACGCCGACCGCTTCCTTTAATCCGGCATCACGCAGTTTCGTGAGCGATTGCTCCAGCAGACGCGTGCCAAAGCCGCGATTTCGATACTCCATTGAAACACACGGTCCGGGTGTCAGGTGAATTTCCGATTCAGGATCGTGCGAAATCACCGCGGCGCCGATGATGCGCAAGCCATGGCGCAGCGCCAGGATGGTGGATGCCGGCGAAGCGAAGGCGCGCTCCAGCCAGAGATCGATGCGCTCCGTGACTTCCTGCATCGCCGGGCTCCAGGCCGGATCGAGCACGAACGAGCTCGAGATGATCTTGCGCAGCTCAATCTCGTCCTCCGCCGTGGCCGGGCCGATTTCGTAATGCTCCGGCAGCTCGTTGGGAAATGGGGGAAGCTGGGTCAGGTCCCAGCTAAATCGAATCCAGTTGCTCAAGTTCATACGGTCGGTCGGTAGTATCGTGCGGGGAATTGGGGCCGCAACTACGCGTTCCGAAGAATGATCGGGCGAGAAAGTTGCGGCGAGCGCAAATTTTTTCGCAGCAACCGCCGGCGGCCTGAGGACAGCCGTGTCCAAAAAACGAAGGGCAGGCTAAATCGCCTGAACGGCCTTGAGCGTTTCGTGAAGCGAGCTGTAAAGCTCGCGATACTGGGCAACGCCGCGGCGCAAGACGGGCTTGAAATTCGCCAGGTCCGCAATGTTCACGATCTGATCGACGCTCTGCACAAACGCGCTCATCGCGTCGTTGGTTGGGAAGCGATGGCTGAGAAGGACGAGGAAATGCTGGCGGCGCTCGGCGCCAGGGCGTTTTACCATCGCGCGCAGGATCGGATTGTTCTGGGGCGTGGAGCCTTTGAAGTTCTCGTAAACGACCACCACGTTGTAGCTGTAGGTTTTCAGCTTCAAGAGCACGTCTTCCTCGAACAATCCGAGGTGCACCTTGTAGGTCATGTCGATCAACTGCGGCACCACCATCTTCTGGTATTGCTGATGATCGACGCAAACCAGCGCTGTGTTGTCGCCGAGATCGAAAAAAGATGAGTCTTGGGTTTCCATGGCTTAACGGAAGGCGTTGACGGGAAGGTCGAGGCGCAGACCCGAGTCAAGATCGTTGTCCACTCCGCGCGCTTTTTGGATCAGGTCGATGCCGCGCCCCACCCGGCCTTTGCGGCTCGCGAACAATCTCGCGGTTTCTTCCGTGATGTGATCGCTCTCGTAGGCGTTCAAGATCGATTGGTCGAACGTCATCCAGCCGAACGGCGAACTCGCCTCGATGATCTCGTAGAAATTCCGGTGCTCGCCTTCGCCGATGGCGATCGTTTCGCGCGTGCGAAGGTTGTTGCCGACGATCTCGGTGAGCAATTGCCGGCCGCCGCCCACTTTCGGCGCGAGGCGCTGGCTGACGATGTAACGCATGGTGTCGGCGAGGCGAATTCGCAGCTGTTGCTCTTCGCCGAGGGAGAAGAGACCGAGGATACGATTGATGGCCTGGCCGGCGTCCACAGTGTGCAGGGTGCTCAAAACGAGATGTCCGGTTTCGGCGGCCATGAGCGCCACTTCCACCGTCGCCCGGTCGCGCATTTCGCCGACCAGAATCACTTTAGGGGCCTGCCGGAGCGCAGCCCGCAAACCGTTTGGATAATTGTTAAAATCGTGGCCAAGCTCGCGTTGGTTGAACGTCGCTCGCTTGGTCGGATGGACGAACTCGATCGGATCTTCCAGGGTGACGATATGCACCGGCTGCATCTCGTTGATCTCGTTAAGCAACGCCGCCAGCGTCGTCGTCTTCCCGCTTCCCGTTGCGCCCGTGACCAGGACCAGGCCGGTTTTTTCCTTGGCGATCTCTGAAAAAATGTTGGGCAACCCAAGGGTTTGGATCGTGGGAATCTCGCCCTCGAGCTTCCGCAGGACGATGGAGAAGTGTCCCTGCTGCCGGAAAATGTTCACGCGGAAGCGCGCCTGGTCGCTCAAGGAGTAGCTGCAATCGCACGAGCCGCCGGTGAGGTAATCGTAAATTAGCCGCCGGTTTCCCTGCATCAGGGTGAGCGCGATTTGCTCGGTTTGATAGGGCGTCAGCGCTTCGATCGGCGGGTCGACGAAGACCGGCTTCAGTTCGCCGTAATCTTCGACCTGCATCGGATGGCCTACAGAAAAATTGAGGTCGGAAATGCCGTCGTAGGTCTGCAGCATCGCGGACAGGATTTTGTCGAGATCGGGAATTCTCATCGCTTGGCTCTATTCTTCCGCGCCATCCATGGGCGGCTCCTTGAGGAAGGGACGGAATTTCTTTTTGTCGATCGCCTTGTCGTAGGCTTCCTCGGGCGAAATCCGGGCGTGGCGGAGATGCTCCATGATCGCGTCGTCGAGCGGCTGGTTGCCCTTCTTTTTGCCAACTTGAATCATGCCCGGGATCTGGTGCGTCTTGCCTTCGCGAACGAGGTTCGCGATTGCCATGTCGACGACGAGAATCTCGAGGGCGGCGACGCGTCCGGGTTTGTCGATCCGCTTGAAAAGATTTTGCGCAATCACGCCCTTGAGCGATTCGGCCAGGGTTGCACGGATCTGGTTTTGTTGATTGGTCGGGAAAACGTCGATGATTCGGTCGACCGCTTTCGACGCGCTGGAAGTATGCAGCGTCCCGAAAACCAGGTGGCCGGTGGCGGCAGCGGTGAGGGCCAGCTCGATCGTTTCCAAGTCGCGCATTTCACCGACGAGCAGGATGTCCGGATCCTCGCGCAACGCGCCGCGCAGGGCGGCGGCGAACGAGCGAGTGTGCACGCCCACTTCGCGATGCTGCACCAGGCAGTTTTGGCTGCGATGCACAAATTCAATAGGGTCCTCGACCGTGATGATGTGGTCGTGCCGCTGCAGGTTCGCATAATCCATCATCGCGGCCAGCGTGGTGGATTTACCGGAGCCGGTCGGACCGGTCACCAGAACGAGCCCCTTTTTCAGCATCGGAAATTTCTTCAAGACCGGCGGAAGCGCCAGGTCTTCGACGGTCAGGACGGTGGACGGGATGAGACGGAAGACCGCGGAGATGCCGTATTTTTGCTGGAAGAAATTCGCGCGATATCGCGCCATGCCGGGCACTTCGTAACCGAAGTCGATATCGGAAGTTTCCTCGAAGATCTTGATCTTACCTTCGGGAGCGATTTCGTAGACCATCGCTTTCAGTTCGTCGTTTTGGAGCGGCGGATAATCGACGCGGACGAGCTCACCGTTGATCCGGAGCATTGGCGGGTTGTTGGTGGCGAGATGAAGGTCGGATGCCTTCTGCTCGCCCATCAGTTTGAAGAATGAATCGATACGGGCCATGAGCGCGGCCATTTAAAGCTAAATCGATGCCACCGGGCGGTGGATTCACCGTGCGAAAGCACCTGTGATGGAGGGCGTTTCCTCCGCGTTTCGTTACTGTCCCGACCGGGCCGCGTCCAGGGTCGAACGCACTTGCTCGAGCAATTTCTCGCGCGTGTAAGGCTTCGGGATGAACCCCTTGAGGCCCTGCGCCAGCATGTTTCCGAGCTTGCTTTGCTCGGCGAAGCCACTGCTCAAAACCACGGCTACATCCGGGTTTATCCCGCGCAGCTCATCGAAAACCGCGTCGCCATCCATCACGGGGAGGAAGAAATCGAGAATGACGAGGCCGATCTGCTTGCCGATTTGCTGGTAAATCTTGAGGGCTTCAAAGCCGTCGCGGGCGAGGATGACGCGGTAGCCTTCATCTGTGAGCATGGTGGAAGCGAGCTCGGAGATCTCGACTTCATCGTCCACCAGAAGGATAAGTTCACGATTGCCTTTCGGGTTGAGGACGCTGATGTCCGCCGGAATCGGGGCGGACCTGAGCGGTGCTTTCTTGCTTTCGGCAGCGGCCGCCTTGGTGCGCGCGGCTGGTTTCTCCGCTGTCGCGCGGGCTTTGGGCGCGGCGGCCGGTTCCGCGGAATCGCGGACGACTTTGAATTCCGGAGGCCGGGAGGGATCGGGCTTCTTTGGTTTCGGGGCGCTTCCTTCGAGGATCCGGGAAGTTACCCTGTCGAAGAGAGATTGCGCCGTCTTCGTGGCGAGCTCCACGCGTTCGCCGAGCATCTCGATGTAATTGTATTCGCCCTTGTGCTGCCGCGCCAAATCCGCGTAACGCGAGATCTGTTGCAGCATCGAGTTAAGCTCTGTGGAAGTGGTGGCGATCCACTTCAAGTCCTCGTGATCTAACATAGGGGAACCGATCTCAGGTTTGATCGCGATCGTTCAAGCAGGCCCAGAAAACACATCCAAGAACGGCAAAAACAGCGATCGCAAAAGAACCAATGGTGAGCATGAAGGAGACGAATTAATCCAGCACGGTTCATGCCTCTTACGAGGCTCTTAGTCAACACTGAATCAACCGTTTGCCACGCACCTTCAGTCCAAAAAAATCATGGAGCACGCGCCGATAAGCGCGGCGTTTCATCGACGGCAACCAGGTGAGGTCGAACTCTTCCGGACGAATCCAGCGCGCCTGGCGAAACTCACCATTGGCCGCCGCGGTGTTGATCAGCCTCTTCGGCCCGCGCAAACGCAGGAGAAAATAATGGTGGGCCTGGCCGCGGAATCCCTTCTTCGACAGGCAGGCCGGGAAGCGATATCGATACGGGCCGCGCACAGCGGAGATGCTGTACGAGCTTCGCGGGAGCGATATTTCCTCGAGGACCTCCCGCGCCAGAGCCGCGGTGGGCGTCTCCCCGGATTCAAGGCCGCCTTGCGGAAACTGCCACGCGCCAGGTGTGTCGGAGCGTTCGCAGATCAGGATGCGTCCCGCGTGATCCTGCAAGATGGCGGCGACTGCCGGGCGATAAACCATTAGCTATTCTAACACAGGGCGTTCCGCCTACCGGTGGCGGCGCGTGTCCCGGCACACTATCGTTCCCAATGCCGATAAGTTTCCGGAACGGAGTTTACGCTGGGCTGCTCATTGCGCTGATCGTGGGCATTTACCTCATCAGGCTTTGGCAACCGGAACGCCAGGTCGAGCTCCACAGCACGCACCTTCTCGCTCAGATCGAGAAAGAGAATTGGAAGCGCGCGGGTGAATTCATCGCGAGCGATTACCAGGACCAATGGGGCCACGATCGCACTGTAGTGCTGGAGCGGCTGCGCGAGGTTTTCCGCGCTCTGCCGAAGGCGCGGATCGAAGCGACTGGTCCGATCGTGCGCATGGATAACGGGCGCGGCGAGTGGAGCGCGAAGATCACAATCGATGGAACAGGCGAGTATGCGGACCTGATCGAAGCGCGAGTCAACTCACTCGACGCGCCGTTCGAATTGGAATGGCGACAAGGAGCGACCTGGCCGTGGGACTGGAAACTGGTCGCAGTTCGCAATCCGGCGTTCGAGATTCCAAAGTGGTAGCCGCGGCGGACGCGTAGCGCCAAGTGAGGGCCGGCGAGTGGACTGGGGTTGCTATTTCCCGAGCGCCGTCCGCAGCTCGACCTTCGCTCCCTCGACTTCCTTCGGCGTGGCCTGGCAGAGGAGCAACGCGCGGAGCTTGTCGCCTTGATAATAGCGCACCACGAACTTCTTCTTCGCGTATGTGCCTTTCAAATTCACGCGGCTCGGCTGCAAACTGAAATCGCCCACGAAATCCATCTTGAGATCGAACATCTCGGTCCAGAAATAGGGGACCTGTTCGTAGCGAATCCGCTTCTTGCCCG
>Ga0190275_10001032_pt1 | contig 21467 bp, 17 predicted proteins | sample Popmic550T_FD_133745 | JGI IMG/M metagenome (GOLD analysis project Ga0190275, IMG submission 133745) | Populus adjacent soil microbial communities from riparian zone of Yellowstone River, Montana, USA - 550 T | ecosystem: Environmental > Terrestrial > Soil > Riparian zone > Trees stand | place...
AGGAACAGGTCGCCGCCCTTGCGGTGCCAGTCCCAGCCGAAGTGCACCAGCAGCGGCTGGTCGGCCGGAAGCCCGAGGCGCAGTCGCGCGATCTCGCGCTCCTGACCCTCCAATAGCCGGAACCTGTCCACGTCCACGGCGTTGTGCATGAACTCCACGCGGGCCCGCGGCGCCCCGCGGTCGGTCACCACCTCGGCCAGCTCGGAGCTGACGCACAGGATGCGCTCGACCCGGCGGCCGAGCACCGTGTACTTCAGGCGGTTGCGGGCCCGGATCGGCAGGCTGCCGTGGTGGGGCGTGTGGACGTGCCAGAAGACCTTGGCGGCACCGTGCCCGCCGGCCGCCATCGCGGCCGGGATGTCGAAGCTCGTGAAGTGCGTGTGCAGGATCGTGGGTTCGTCGCTCTCGCTCAGCAGCGAGCGCACCAGGTGGGAGATGTCCGCGCGCGAGTTCGACGGCGCGAACCGGAACGGGATCCCGTCGTCGCGCAGCTCGTCCAGCCAGACGCGATCCTTCGCGACCGGTCCGAACACGGCCTCACATGTCCAGCCGCGGTCCCGGGCGGCGCGCATCACTCCGCGCAGCATCGGGACGAACGAACCGGCATAGGGCCCTCCGTAGCCTGCCAGGTGCACCAAACGCACCTATTCAAGCTAACCCAGGCGGGCGGCCAATGCGCGTCTGATCGAGGCCAGCTCGGCGCGTGACACCTCGCGCGTCACCAGCAGGGCGACACAGTAGGCGACGACCCCAGCGGCGCCCCCCGCGAACCAGTCCAGCAGGGACAGCTCGTTGTAGCCGAAGGCCAGCATCGCGAGCGCCATCGCGCCCCCGGCAACGAGTGTGCGCGCGAACGTGATCACCACCGGCCGGACAGGCAGGTCGATCAGGCGCTTGCAGATCCAGAAGTGCGCCGGCACGTAGATCAGGTAGGCCACGTCGGCGCCGATCGCACTTCCCACGACGCCGATCTCGTACAGCAGCACGATCGAGACGACGAAGTTGGCCACCAGGGCCGCGATCGCGATCGGGATCCGCCGCCGCGCCTCACCCATGTAGTTGACCGCGACGGACACGATCGGCGCGATTCCGAACAGGAAGGTGAGCGGCGCCAGCGCGCGCATCACTTCGGCGGACTCGGCGAACTCGTCCCCCAGTATCAGGTCCGTGATCGGCCCCGCCCACACGATCGTCGGCACGACCAGCAGTCCCTGGAGGATCATCAGGTACCGGATGCCTGCCGAGAACGCCTCCACGTTAGCAGCGGTCGCACCCCGGGCCAGGCGCGGCGAGACGCCCGCAGACAGCGCCAGTCCCGGGTAGTGGAGGAACGTGATCAGCTTGGCCGGCGCCTGGAAGATGCCGACGGCGGAGGTGCTGAGGATCGCGCCGATCAGCAGGATGTCGATCTGGGTCAGGGCCGCGAACACGGCGTCGATGATCAGCAGCGCGCCGGCATAGCTTGCGATCTGGCGCAGCCGTCCGGCCGGGCTGCCGCGCAGCGAGATGCCGCGCACGCCGATCGCCTGCCGCGCCAGCACGAGCGCGAGCGCGGTCCCGAACCCATAGCCGATCGCGCGCCCGAAAGCGGCGCCCACGACGCCGGTGCCGGCGAGCACCAGCGCGATGCTGGCGCCGGCCTCGACGGCGCTCTCCGAGAACACCAGCCGGAGGTTCAGCCGCACGCGCCCGATCGCCTCGAATGCGGTCCGGTAGAAGCCCATGATGCTCTGGCCGAACAGCGCCAGGGCAACCGCCCGCAAAGGCCATGTCAACTCCGGCGCGTTGTAGGCGCTCGCGATCGGCTCGGCGAGCGCCACCAGGATCACGCAGATCACTCCGGAGGAAACAACCTTCAGCTTCAGGCCGTCCGCCATCACCTCCGCCACCCGGCCGCGCTCTCCCCGGTGCTCGGCGACGAAGCGGGCGGTGGACTGCGAGATGCCGAAATCGGCGGGCAGGAACACGAGCGAGGCGACGCTCAGCGCGAGCGCGAACACGCCGTAGTCCTCCGGCCCCAGGACCCGTACCAGGACGATCGTGAGCAAGGCGGTAAAGCTCGCCGTAGCGATCTGGGAGGCGAGCGCGAAGGCAGTGTTGCGCCTGATCGTGTCGGCGCCGTCCGCGGTGGGCGGGGCAGGCGGCGGCGCGGGTTCGGGGTCGCTCCTGGCGGGGGCCGGAACCGGCGGTTGCGGCGGCGGGGAGTCGTTACGTCTTTTGCGGCGTCTCAGGACGATCGCGAGCAGCGCAGTCAGGTTGGCGAGCGCGAACACCGCGCCGCGGCGGCGGAGTCGGCTTCGCGGACGCTTCACGGATGAACCATCGGCTGTCCCCAGGCCCACTGTTAAGGGGGCACGGGGGCGCCCGCAGCGTAGCGGGGCCGCCACCTGACTCGAGCGCGGCCCGGGCGGGTCCCCGACGGTGACATCCGGTTCGCACAGATGTCCAACATCCGGCGTTTGGGGGTCAAGCCCCGTCCAGGGGAGTCGAGTGGTTTACGCATGCCAGATGCGCGCCCGCAAGGTGCGCAAAGCGAGCCAGGGAGGGCACGAATGGCAAGGGGAAGCGCTTTCCATGCATCGGCGCGCGGTCGCATGGCCGCCGCCGCGGGTGCGATCGCGACCGTCGCGGTGGCGGCTCTGACCGCCAGCAGCACAGCCGCGGTGTCGTGCGACAAGGTCGCGGCGCCGCCCGGGTCGGATTCCGCGGCCGGCAGCCTCGTGGCCCCGTTCAGGACCACCCAGAAGGTGGCGGACTCGCTGGCGCCGGGACAGACCGGTTGCCTGCGGTCCGGCCTCTACGAGCAGGACGTGAAGGTGACGAAGGGGGGCAGCTCAGGGTCGCCAGTGACGATCAGCAGCTACCCGGGTGAGCGGGCCACGCTGAAGGGCCGCCTGCGGATTGCCGACTCGGCGAACTTCGTCACGGTCGAGTCGCTCGACCTCGACGGGCGCGACGCGTCGAACCTGCCGAGCCCGAGCGTGTATGGCGACGACGTGGTCTTCCGCGACAACGACGTCACCGACCACCACACGGGCATCTGCTTTCTGCTCGGGTCGAGCTCCTATGGCCGGGCGAAGCGGACGATCATCGAGCGCAACCGGATCCACGATTGCGGGGTGCTGCCCGCGCAGAACCATCACCACGGGATCTACATCGAGGCCTCGGACGACGCACGGGTCATGAACAACTGGATTCACGACAACGCGGACCGCGGCGTGCAGATGTTTCCCGACTCGCAGGGCACCTACGCCGCGGGCAATGTGATCGACGGCAACGGCCAGGGCGTCAGCTTCGCGCGTGAGTCGGCGAACAACGTCGTCGAGCACAACGTGGTGTCGAACTCGGTCCTGCGGTGGAACATCGAGGACTGGGAGCTGTCCGGCACGGGCAATGTCGCGCGGGACAACTGCGTGTGGACCACCCGCACCGACCTCTACAACCGGCAGGGCGGGATCATGGTGAATCCGGACTTCACCTCCGTGGGCAACCTGATCGCCGACCCGCTGTTCGTGGACCGTGGGGCCAAGGACTTCCGCCTGCGTGACGGGAGCCCCTGTGCCGCGCTGCTGGCCGGCGGCGGTACGCCGCCTCCGCCGCGGCCCGGGCCCGGCCCGGCCCCTGGACCGGAGCCGGCGCCCGAGCCCGCCCCGGCCCCGACGCCCGCGCCCACGCCGGGCGTCGACTCTCCGCCCAAGGTGAGGGTGAAATCGCCGCGCAAGGGGACGCGCTTCACGCGCAGCCTAAGGATCCTGGCGGAGGCCGGCGACGACGAGCGGATCGTGCGGGTGGACCTGTACGTGGACCGCAGGCTGGTGGACCGCGACACACGCGCTCCTTACCAGGAGACGTGGACCGCGCCGAAGCGGCTCTCCTACGGATCACACTCGATCACCGCGCGGGCGTACGACAGCGCGGGCCAGTCGGACGCGCACTCCGTCGGTGTGAGGCGGGTGAGGGAAGCCGGGGCAGGGGCGAAGCGCAAGCGGGGGAGACGACGCTAGCCGTTCAGGCCTGAGCCGGGCCTTGCACGTGCCTCAAGGACCCCCCACCGGAGGGCCGATGGAGGGTGGACAAGCTATTCCAGGGGGGAATCGGTAATGACGACTGACGCTTTTCTGCATAGACTCCGCGGCCGCCTGTCGGGCGCCGGAAGGGAGTCCTGCCCGTTGCAGTTGAAGTTCGGTGCCGCGTGCGCGGCAGTTTTCTTGGCCTGGGGCATCAGCTTGGCTGGATCCGCGGCCGCCGCCTGCGACAGAGTCGCCTCGCCGCTGGGCTCCGACGCATATCCGGGCACCGTCGCCGAGCCGTATGCGACCGCCGACAAGCTTGCGAACTCGCTCTCGCCGGCCCAGACCGGCTGCCTGCGGGCCGGCGTCTTCCAGGGCGACGTGAAGGTGAACAAGGGCGGCGTCGCCGGCGCGCGGACGACGATCACCAGCTTTCCGGGTGAGCGCGCCACGGTGGTGGGCCGCTTCCGGGTCGCGGACACGGCCAACCACGTCACGGTCACGGGTCTCGACCTCGACGGGCGCAACGAGGAGCTGCTGCCGAGCCCGACGATCAACGGCGATCACGTCTCGTTCGCCGCCAACGACGTCACGAACCATCACACGACGATCTGCTTCATCCTCGGCAGCGACACGTACGGCCGCGCGCGCGACACGGTGATCGAGCGCAACCGGATCCACAACTGCGGCCGGCTCCCGGCCACGAACCATCACCACGGGATCTACGTGGAGGCCTCGGACCGCGCCCGGATCGTCGACAACTGGATCTACGACAACGCCGACCGCGGGGTGCAGCTGTTTCCGGACGCACAGGAGACCTACGTCGCGCGCAACGTGATCGACGGCAACGGGCAGGGGATCATCTTCTCGCGCGAGTCCGCGCGCAACCTCGCCGAGCACAACGTGATCTCCAATCCGGTGGTGCGGTACAACATCGAGGACTGGGAGCTGACAGGTGGTGGCAACATGGCGCGCCGGAACTGCGTGTGGAGCACGCGGCACGAGGGCAACGCCGGCATCCAGCCGGGGCTCGGGGTGGCCACGGCGGAGAACAAGGTCACCGAGCCCGGGTTCGTCGACCGGGACGACAAGGACTTCCGCCTGCGCGCCGACAGCCCATGCCTGAACTTCGCCCCGAGCCTGCGGCCGGCGGCCAAGAAGGTGCCCGCGAAGCGCGGCCCGGCTGTGAGACTTCGCAGTGCCACGGCGTTCGTATGGCCGGGTGGCCACCTGCGCCTGCGGGCCAGGGTCGTGTCCAAGAGCGCCCGCGCATCGGCCTCGAAGCGGGCGATACTGAAGGTGAAGAGGGGTGGCAAGTGGCGCCGCGTGGGCACGATGCGCCTGCGCGCCGGCCGCTACCTGTACCGGCCGCAGCTCGGCCCGCGCCGGGGCGCCGTGCGCCGGTTCGGCGGCCTGCGCGTGAAGCGCGGGGCGCGGGTGCTGCGCCTGCGCGCCCACGTGAAGGGCGCCGGGCGCTCGAACGTGGTGCGCATCCGCATAGGGCGCTAGCCACGCCGGCGCAGCCGGTCGAGCACGTTCCACGCGCGCGAGGAGCGGGCGGCCCGCACCAGTCGCGAGACCTTCAGACGGTAGCGGCGCTCGGAGTCGTCGTGGTAGACGCCCACCCGGGGCCATTCCAGCGGCCGCGCGGGGTGGATCCGCGAGGGCAGCGTGCACGCCGCCTCGTAGCCGGCCCGCCCGGCGGCGGCCGCCACGCGGGCGTCGTAGTCGCCGTAGGGATAGGCCAACGTCGTGCAGGGCCGTCCCAGGCGCTGCTCGCATTCCGCGCGCGATTCGCGCAGCTCGTCGTCAAGGGCCGCATCGTCCAGCGTCGGCAGATGGGGATGGGAACGGGTGTGGGACCCGATCTCCCATCCGTGCGCGCCGAGCTCCCCGAGCTGCTCCCACGAAAGCGGGCGCAGCTCAGGCTCGAACGGGCCGCCCATCCACTGGTCGATGCCGGGCCACCTCATCGGCTCCCCCCGCCCTGCCCAGTCGGTGGGCACGAATACCGTCCCCGGCAGGCCGAGCCGGTCGAGGATCGGCCGCGCCACCTCGAGCACCGACAGATAGGCATCGTCGAAGGTGACCACGACCGCCTTGCCGGGGTGCTCCCCGAGCACGGCGTCACGGAACGTCGCACCCTCGTAGCCACGCCGTACGAGCAGCTCGAGCTGGCGCTCGAAGGCCTGCGGCGTGACCGACAGCGGCGCGGGCCAGCGCTCGCTGACCGCGTGATAGCAGAGGACGATCGTGTCGCTCAAGTCGAAGAATTCAGACGGCGCGCGCGCAGCGCCCGAAGCGGCCGGCCGGCCAGCTCGTTGCGCGGGACCGCGATCCGGAACAGCACCTTGCGCGCAAATGCGCGGCCGGAGTTGACACGGTGGTCCGCGTAGCCCGCGAAGCGCGCCGCAGCCGCCTCGAACTCCGGGCGGGGGGCGATCACCTGCATGGCCTCGAGCTGGCTCGTGTGGAGCGCGTGGTAGAAGGAGCTCGCGACGTTCATCACGGGATGCGGGAACAGGTCGTAGCGCGACCAATAGCCGGTGTCCCAGCGGTGGAGGTTCGCCGCCAGCGTGTCGGCTCCCTGCTGGAACTCACGCGCGATCTGGTCGTCGCCCAGTGCGGCCCCGACGTCGTACAGGCCCCAGAGGGCGAAGATGCCCCCGTTCAAGACGTAGGAGGGCGGGTCGGTCGGGTACTCCTCCGGCCACGCGCGCCCGTCCAGGCGGGCCTGCACGCCGCCCTCGGCGCTCGGCAGCCGCATCGCGGCGACTGCGCGTCGGGCGGCGTCGGCCCAGCGCTCTTCGCCGGTCTCGAGGTGCAGCCGCGCCAGCAGGCTGGCTCCCTCGCCCTGCGCCATCGCCGACGGCCACCCGGCGGGCAGCTGGTAGGTCTTGATGTAGGGGAGGCGGTTCAGCCACAGGCCGTCGCGGGGGCCGCCGCGCACCTGCTGCGAGAGCGCGTAGCGCCCGACCTCCATCGCGTTGCGCAGCCACTTCTCGCCCTCGCCGGCGAGGTAGCGCTCATACGCGCCCAGCCCCCACTGGTGCACTCGTACCCACAGGCGGTCCTCGAGTCGTCCCAGCGAGGCATGCGGCCACACGGCCTCCTCGGCCTTCACCCGCAGGTCGATGTAGTAGCCGCGCACCCCCTCGGGGCCGAACCCGGTGCCGACCGGCAGCGCGAAGCTCTTCGCACTCGAGAAGAAACCCGGATAGCTGCGCTCGGGCAGGCCCTCGGAAAGATCGCCCTCGGCCTTTGGAAGAGCGTCTGTGCGGCTCTGCGGTGACGTCATCGGGACACTCCAGCAGAACCATCGGCCGCCGGGCGCTGGGGCATGATATTCGCCGCATGACTTCCGCCGGCGGCCACGACCGCAAGCTGCGGGTCGTGACGCTTGTCGACCGGCTCGGGACGGGCGGCGCCGAGCGGCTCGCGATCCAGACCACCACCCGGCTCGACCCGGAGCGCTTCGACCGCACGCTGGTCGCGAGCCGCGACTTCGACGTCGCGGTCTCGAAGCAGCACGTCGCGAACGCGCTCGCGGACCTCCGCGCCGCCGATGTGCGGGTGATCGGCTTGAAGCGCACCTCCGCTCGCCAGGTCTGGGCGTGGTGGCCGCTGTACCGGCTCCTGCGCCGGGAGCGCGTGGACGTGCTGCACACCCACAAGTTCGGCTCCAACCTGTGGGGCACGATCGTCGGCCGCCTCGCCCGCGTGCCCGTGATCGTCGCCCACGAGCACACCTGGTCCTACGAGGGCCAGCCGCTGCGCAGGCTCGCCGACCGGGCCGTGATTGCGCGCTGGTCCTCCGCGTTCGTGGCGGTCTCCCGCGAAGACCGGCGGCGCATGATCGAGGTCGAGCACATCCGCCCGCAGGACACGCTGTTCATCCCCAACGGGATTCCGGCGCCGCCGGCGGCGAGCGGCGCCGACGTGCGCGCGGAGCTCGGCATCGCGGCGGACGCGCCGGTGATCGGGACCGTCAGCGTGCTGCGTCCCCAGAAGGCGCTGGACGTGCTGCTGCGCGCGAGCCGGATCCTGGTGGAGGACTTCCCGGGGCTGCGGGTCCTGATCGCGGGCGAGGGGGACAGGAGGTTCGCCCTGGAGGACCTGACCACCGAGCTGGGCCTCCAGGACACGGTCATGTTCCTGGGTGTGCGGACCGACGTGCCCGACGTCCTGGCCGCCCTGGACGTGGCCGTCAGCTCGTCCGACTTCGAGGGCAGCCCGCTGTCGGTGATGGAGTACATGGAAGCCGCTCGCCCGGTGGTCGCCACCCGCGTGGGCGGGATCCCGGACCTGATCGACGACGGTGAGCAGGGCCTGGTGGTCGAGCCGCAGGATCCGGCAGGCTTCGCCGCGGCCGTGGCGCAGCTGTTGCGCGATCCCGAGCGCGCGCGCCGGATGGGCGAGCGTGGCAGGGAGCGCCGCCGGACGGAGTTCGACATCGACGTGATGGTGCGCAGGCTCGAAGCGCTGTACGAGGAGCTGCGGGCGAGCTAGCGAAGCCGCTCGACCACCGCATCCGCGACCTCCGACGTCCCGGCAGGCTGAGCGTTCCGGGCCAGGTCGTAGGTGAGCGTGCGGCCTTCGCGCGTCACGTCTGCGATCGCCGCTTCGAGGCGGGCGGCGGCTTCGGCTTCACCGACATGCCGCAGCAGCATCGCGCCGGAGAGCATCAATGCGAACGGGTTCGCGCGGTTGCGACCGGCATGGCGTGGCGCGGACCCGTGCACGGCCTCGAACACCGCGGCGCCGTCGCCGAGGTTGGCGCCCGGCGCGACGCCCAGACCGCCGACCAGCCCCGCCGCCACGTCCGAGACGATGTCGCCGTAGAGCATCGGCATCACGAGGACGTCGCAGTCCTGCGGTTGCATCACGAGCTTCGCGCAGGCGTTGTCCACCAGCCGGTCGTCGAACTCCAGGTCGTCGTAGCCGGCGGCCACCTCGCGGCACGCTTCGAGGAACAGCCCGTCGGTGGCGCGCATCACGGTCGCCTTGTGCACCGCAGTCACGCGCCGGCGGCCGTTGGCGCGCGCGTACTCGAACGCGGCCCGTGCGGCGCGCACCGCGCCGCTCCGCGACAGCGGCTTCAGGGAGATGCCGGTGTCCGCCGGCAGGTCCGTCCCATGTGTGCCGGCCACGATCTCGCGCAGCGTGGCGGCGGCATCCGCATCGCGGTCGTACTCGATCCCGGCATAGAGATCCTCGGTGTTCATGCGCACCACGACCACGTCGGTCTGCGGGAATGGCGTGGCGACCCCGGGTAGGGCGCGGCAGGGGCGCACCCCCGCGTACAGGTCGAGATCGCGCCGCAGCGCGATGTTGATCGATCGAAAGCCGGAGCCGGACGGGGTCGAGGTCGGTCCCTTCAGCGCCACGCCGCGCTCGCGCACCGAAGCGATCACGCGCTCCAGGAGCGGCGGTCCGTCCCGCAGGTAGGCCTCGGCGCCGAACTCCTGCACGTCCCACTCGACCGCGACCCCGGCGGCCTCCACGGCCCGGCGGGCGGCGTCGCAGACCTCCGGCCCGATGCCGTCTCCGGGTATGAGGGTCACGCGGTGCGTCATCGGGGCATCCTGATCGGGAATGAGTCTCAGGCCTTGGCGGCTAGTTCGGCAAGGAGCGTGGAAAACTGTACGCACAGGTATGACCGCTTGGGAGCCTCCCTCTCAAGTGTTCGGCCCAGGATGGCGATTGAGGACGCATAGGCGCCCAAGCAACGGAGGTTTCCAGAGATGGTCGGAAAGCCACAGTCAGCAGAGATGCACCCGGGCCCCGGGTTCAGGCTGAAGCACGACTTCGAACGGCCCGACGCAGACACCGTCGAGGGCCTCTCCCGCTTCCCGACGCCGGAGATCTCGGATCTGATGAACCGGCTCTACGCGATGGTGCCGGCCGTCAAGAACCTCACCGACCCGGACAACCACCGCATCTGCGGACCGGCTCTGACCGTGAAGGTCTATCCGGGCGACAACCTGATGGTCCACAAGAGCCTCGACCTCGCCCAGCCCGGCGACGTCATCGTCGTGGACACGAGCTCCTCTTCGCTGACGGCCGTGCTCGGCGACCTCGTCAGCACGAAGGCTCGCCACCGCGGGGTGCAGGGATTCGTGGTCGACGGCCTGATCCGCGACCTGCCCGCGATCCGGGCGCTGGGCGACTTTCCGGTGTTCGCGCGCGGCGTGACGCCGATCGGCCCGCTGCACCGCGGCCCGGGCGAGCTGAACCACCCGATCTCGTGCGGCGGCATCGTCGTCAATCCCGGCGACGTGATCGTGGGTGACCTGAACGGCGTGGTCGTGGTACCGCGGGACATCGCCGACGAGCTGCTCGACCGCCTGAACGCGAAGGCGGCCAAGGAGTCCGACTACGTCAGCGCTGTCGCCCGCGGCGACTTCAACAACGACTGGGTCGACGCGATGCTGGAGTCCAGCGGAGTAGAGGTCCGGGAGCCCGCCAGGCGGTAGCCCTCCGGCTCGCCCCCGGAGACGACCGCCGGTGATAGGAGACTGAGGACCGCTTGACCAAGCTTGCGCCAACGCGGGTCGGTCGCCCGCGGTCGAACCGTAACCCGCTGCTGACGTCGACCGCGCCGCCGGCGGTCGTGCTGGGCGGCGGATGGACCGCCGTCCCCGTCACGCGGAGTCTCGGCGAGGCGGGGGTACCGGTCTACGCGCTCGGCGGCAGTTCCGACGCCGTGCGCTGGTCGCGGTCCTGCACGACGTTCGTGCCGCTGGGCCACGAGGCCGGCATGCAGGACCGGTGGCTGGAGTGGCTGCGCGGCGCTCCGCCCGGCTCCGTGATCCTCCCCTGCGGGGACGAGGGCCTCGAGCTGATCGCCAGGAATCGCACGATGCTGCTCGAGCTTGGACTGGTGCCCTTCGAGGCGGACGACGAGGTGCTCCTCGCCATGCTGGACAAGTCCCGCACGTACGAGCTGGCACGGGATATGGGCATCGAGTCACCGCTGACCTTCAACGTCCACACCCAGGACGACATCGCGATCGCGCTCGAGCGCATCTCCTATCCGTGCGCGCTGAAGCCGGTGCACTCGCACGCGTTCGCGCGCCACTTCGCCGGTATGAAGGCGTTCCGTGTGCACAACGACGACGACATGCGCGCGGCCCTCGCCCGCACGGTCGCGTTCGGCATCGAGATGATCGTGACCGAGATCATCCCCGGCGACGACGACCAGTTCTTCTCCTACTACAGCTACATCGACGAGGAGGGCGAGCCACTCCTGCACGCCACCAAGCGGAAGCTGCGCCAGCACCCGATCTGGTTCGGCTCCGGCTGCTTCCACGTCACCGACCAGAACCCGGAGGTGGCGGAGCTGGGCCTGCGGTTCTTCGAGGGCGTGGGCCTGAGGGGGCTCGGCAACGTCGAGTTCAAGCGGGACGCGCGCGACGGCCGCCTGAAGCTGATCGAGTGCAACCACCGCTTCACGGCCGCCACCGGCTTGATGCGGGCGGCGGGCCTGGACCTGCCGCTGTTCGCCTACAACCGCCTCACCGGCCGGCCGCTGCCGCCTGTGGACGAGTACCGCCCGGGCAAGACGATGTGGTACCCGATGCGCGACCTGCGTGCGTTCGCCGCTTACCGCCGTCAGGGTGAGATCTCGCTGCTGGCGTGGCTGCGCAGCATCATGCGCCGCCACCACTACCCGGTGGCGAGCCTGTCGGACCCGAGGCCCGTGCTGGCGAACAACCTGCACCTGTTCGGCCGCATCCGGCGTGTGCTGAGCCGCCAAAGGGCTCGCAGCAACCTGCCGGGCCACGAGTAGCCGGCGCTATGGGACGAACAGTCCCTGTGTCATAAACAGGTTGCCGGCGCCGTCGTGGATGCGGATCGCGCCGAGCTCCCAGATCGCGCGCCGCTTCTCCACCACCGCTCCCGGCACCAGGGCCTCGATGGTGGTGTCTGTCTGGCAGGTGGAGCCGACGGTCGTGTTGGCGGTCACCGCGCACGGGATCGGATGCGAGTAGGTGAAGCCCTCCACGGTGGCGGCGCCCGGGCCGCCGGGGTGGGGCGTGTTGTCCTTGTCGGTGATCTGGACGGTGAAGCGGGCCTCCAGGTCACCGGCGTAGTCGGTGAGGTCTGAGCGCAGGCGCACGTCGGTGATGTTTGCTCTCAGGCCGACGTCGGACTCGTCGGCGGGCGTGACGGGGTCACCGACCATCGGGTTGAGGCGCAGGTAGCCGAGGCTCTTGGCGCCCTGGCCGTTCGCGTCCGGGGTGCCGACCGTGAGCTGGCCGGGCTCCTGGATGGGCGGGTTGCACGACCCGAAGCCAAGCGGCGGGCCGTGCGTGCGGTCGGGCGCGCTGCAGGGCTCGTAGGCCGGCACGAGCGACGCCCGCGTGGGCCTCGCGCCCACGGGGCGGGGGTAGGCGTTGATGGGGATCGGTTGCCAGTCGATGGGACAGCACGCGGGTTGAGTGAGCAACGCCTCGTTCGTGCAAGGGGCGGCCTCGCGGCCGCCCCTTCGAAGCGATTCGGCGCTGCTGGATCGGCTACGAGAGCAGGTCCAGCACGCCGCGCTCGGCGAGCCGCTTGACGGCTGCCTGAACCTGGTCGGAGCTGACGCCCTCGGCCGACACCTGCTCGGCGATGCCCTGCACGGACTGGCCGTTGAGGCTCTGGAGGACCTTCAGGTCGACGTCCTGGAGCGGCACGGGACCCGAGTCCCACACCTCCGCCACCCGGGTGTGGTCCCACAGCCGGCTGTACTGCTCGGTGACCGACTCGAAGCGGCGCGCCAGCACCGGCTTCGCGGTCACCAGTTGGCCGTTGCCGCTCTGCACCAGCTTCATCGTCTTGTCGCGGCGCCGGTCGGTCGAGGGGTCCTCGCCGAGCGGGTCCGAGTTGAAGTCGTTCAGCTTCAGGTACAGGTTGCGCGCGTTGGAGGCGTTGTGGCGCACGTGCCAGATCGCCGAGCCCTCGAACATGACCACGTCGCCGCCCGTGTCGTGGATCTCGACACGCTCCGCGCCCTTCACGATGTTCTCCGGACGCTCCTCGAGCGGCAGCTCCTTGCGCATGTGCGTGGAGACGTTGAACGGCGTGCGGCCGCGGTCGGTGAACGGGTACAGCACCAGGTACGAGTTCTCGGGGATCGTGATCGAGAGCCCCATCGAGACCTGGGAGGCGAACCGGTCCTTGTGCGGAGCGGGCTCGGCCGGGACGTCGTCGTTGTACGCCTTGATGTGGCGCTCGGACAGGGTCATCGTCTCCCTGTTGAGGCCACAGACCTGCGACACCGAGTCGAACAGCTCGCCCGGGAAGTCGGTCTCGGACGGGAAGTCGTACAGCGCCTGCTGCTTCTGACCGCCGATCGTCGCGCCCTCCACCTTGTTGGCGCCGAACTCGGAGTCGATGAACTGCTTCAGCGCGGCATGGAACTCAGGGCTCTGGCCGTTCTTGATGTGGACCCAGCCGTGCTCGGCGTAGTGGCCGGCGTAGTCGGCGGGGTCGAAGTCGAAGACCTTCATGCTGATTGATCACTCCTTGATTCTTCGAGCAGTCGCCGGAGGATGGGGACCGCGACGGGCGTGGCATTGGCTTCGTCAGCGACCTGATAATGGTAGTGAAGCCCCGGGGTGCCGTTGACCTCGATTATCACGCCGCCTGACTCCTTTAGACATCGGCTCAATTCCGGCGTTATTAAGTCCACGCCGGCAAGTCGCACCCCCACTTGCGCGGCCGCCTCGCGCGCCTCGGCCACCAGATCGGGCGCAATCGGCTCCGTGACGGTCTCGTTGTCCTCGATCCGGTTCTGGCTGGTGACCGTCTTGACCGCGATCGTGGTGTCCGCGGGGAGCACGGACTCGAGCGACAGGCCGGCCGCCTCGAGCGTGAACAGGCAGTCGAGGTCCACCCTCAGGATCGGCATCGAGACCGGATGGTCCGGGTCGAGCCGGCCGGCGTTCTCGGCCGCGATCAGCTCGCGGATGGTGGCGCGGCCGTCGCCGGTCACGCGCGGCGGGCGGCGGCGGATCGTGTCGAGCAGCTCGCCGTCCATGAACAGCAGCCGGTACATGTCGCCTTCGGCCTGGCGCTCGATCAGCAGCCGGCGCGACAGCCGGGCCGCACGCAGGCGGGCGCGCAGGAGCTGGTCGCGGGTGCGGACACCGGTGGTCGCCCCCGAGCCGCTCGCCCCCCCGGTGGGCTTCACGACGCAGGGTGTGGACGAGCGCTCCAGGAACTCGGCGGCCCCGTTCAGCTTCGAGGCATCCCATTCCTCGTGCTCGGGCAGGGGCAGGCCGGCGCGGGACAGGACCTCGTGCACGGCGGTCTTGTCCAGCGCGAACCGCAGCGTGACGGCGTCGTCGAGCGGCACCCAGTGTCGCCACACCCGTGCGTGCCGCTCGCCCGCCCGAAGCTCCAGGAAGTCGCCGTGGATCACCGTCAGCTCGGCGCCCACCTCGTCTGCCGCCCGCTGCCAGATCACGCGGTAGGCCGACTTGCGCGGGTCGCTGGCCAGCGCCGTCAGCAGCGACTCCTCGCGGCGGCGCTGGCGTGCGTAGCGGACTCCGGTCGAGCGCAGGATGTCCAGCCGCACGCCCAGCTCGCGTCCCGGCCTCCCGGCCGAGCCGAGCGCCCCGATCAGCTTTGTCGTGAGCCCCATCGCCCTACCTCCCGGCCGGCACCGGTCTGAGGGTGCGCCTGACCTCAGGCGGCTGCTGGGGCTGCGCCTGCTGCTTCGCCTCCGGATATGTGCGGCGGGCCATGCCATAGAGCGCCGGGCCGAGGCCGAGCAGTAGCCAGAGCTGTTTCCCGAAGTGCTCGGAGATGAAGAAGTCGGCCGCCAGGATGCCGACGAGGGCGACGATCATGCCGCGGGCGAACAGCTCCATGTGGTGATCCCCGGCGCGGCCGAACCATCGCGCCGCCTTCAGCGCGCAGCTGAACGCGAACCCGATGATGGTCATGAACAGGAAGAATCCGACCATGCCGAGCTCCGCGAGGATGTGGAGGTACGTGTTGTGCGCGACCTTGGGCGTGTCGATGATGAACTCGTCGCGCTCCAGCACACCCGGCTGGAGCAGGTAGTGGATCGAGGAGTTCGGGAAGTTGCCGGAGCCGATGCCGCGGACCGGCTCGTCCTTGACCATGCGCCAGCCGACCTTCCAGATGTCGGTGCGTCCGCTGCCTCCCTCGACCGTGGTGACGCGATCTCGTGCGTCGAGGCCTGCGAACGACGCGAAATAGATCACCATCGTCATCAGGCCGAGCGCCGCCACCACAAGGGTGCGTCCCCGCCAGCGCCCCGCGAGCAGGCACGCCGCGATCAGCGCGACGAAGAGCGCCACCAGACCACCGCGGGAGACGGTGTAGATGATCCCGGCCAGGAAGAGCACCACCGCCGAGCCCGCCGCGACGCGCAGCGCCGCCTCCTTGGTGGTGACCGCCAGGATCCCCGCGAACGCCGTCCCGGCAACCAGCAGCGCGGCCAGCTCGTTCGGGTCCCCGATCGTGCCCGAGATGCGAACCGTGAGATCGTCCTCGTAGGTGGGCGGGCTCAGCATCGCGGGGACCGTCGCGAACGTGGCACCCACCAGCCAGGCCCACGCGAGCCAGACGGCGTGCTTGCGCTCCCGGATCGCGGTGTAGACGATCAGGAACAGGATCATGTTCTGGAAGTAGCGCGACGTGGTGTCGATCGACCGCCCTGGAGCCTCCGCCCAGGACGCGCTCAACAGCGCCCAGGTCAGGAACAGCACCAGGATGAACGTGAACTGCGGGTGCTCCGAGACGAAGCTCTCGCTCTTGTCCCTGCGGGTCGAGATGTGGGCCAGCCACGAGACCATCAACAGGAAGCCGGCCACCTTCAGGAAGCTGAAGGACTTGTCCTCCGTGACCAGCAGGAGCTCGAGGAAGGACAGGAACGTGAAGGCGCACAGTCCAACCGTCACGTCCACCAGCACGACCGCGACGAACGCGAGCCCGAATGCGCCCGCCATCGCGTACTTCGGGTTGTAGCCGGCCGCCACGCCCATCACGATCGCGAGCAGCACGAGGGCCAAGTACCAGGCTGCGGCGGGCAGGTCGGGCGCGCGCAGCCGCCACAGGGGGCCGGAGGCCCCTCGCAGGACGCCGGCCGGCAGTCCGCGCAGCGACGCCATCGCCGTGGGCTAGCGGGTGAGCGCGGTGGGCCGCGCCTGCGGCTCTTCCGGCATCCGCACAGGTCGTTCGGTGTAGTAGCCGTACTCCGCCGTGGGACTGACGCCCACGAGCGCGAACCCGGCGGGCCGGATGCCGTACTGGCCGAGCAGCTCGCCGAGCCGCGTGAGCTTGTTGATGTGGGTGCGGCCCAGGCGCACGACGATCAGCACGTCGTCCGTCATCTGCACGAGCGGCAGCGCATCGATCACCTCGGTCAGCGGAGGCGAGTCGATGATCACGATGTCCGCCATCTCCTTCGCCTCATCGACGAGATTGTGCGCGGCGGGGAGCGAGAATTGGTCCGCCATCCACTCACCGGCGCGGTCGACAAGCAGCAGCTTCAGGTTCTCGCCGTAGGCCTCGGTGGTCAGCAGCGCCTCGCTCAGAGGCAGGCCGTCGATCAGCACGCTCGCGATGCCGCGGGTCGCGCGCACGCGCAACGCGCCGCCGATCTTCGGGCGGCGAAGGTCCGCCTCGATCAGGATCACGCGCTTGCCGGCGAGCGCGAAGGACGCGGCCAGGTTGAGCGCGGTGGTCGTCTTGCCCTCTGCGGGGCCGGCGCCGGTGATCATCACCGAACGTGCGCGGCCCGTCTCGCGGCCGCGCGGCGCACTGAGCGTCGCGCGCAGCGTCCGGTAGGCCTCCACTCCGGCGGGTGAAAGCTGGTGGGGGGCGACAACGTCCTTGCTGCGGCCGCGGTTCTCCTCGGGGATCCGGGCGAGGACCGGCAGGCGGTAGAGCGCGCGTAGCTGCTCCTCGCGGCGCAGGCGCGGGTCGAGCGTCTGGGCGGCGAAGGCGCCGCCGACGCCGAGCACCAGCCCGGCCACGATGCCCGCGAACAGGCTCAGGTTGCGTTTCGGCCATGAGGGCGAGGTCGGCTTGTCGGCCCGCGTGTCGACCCGCAGGGTGGGGTTGTCCCCGGCGCGCAAGGTGCGCAGCCCCGCCAGCTCGACCTTCAGCGGGTCGACCGCCTGGCCCGGTGCCTCCTGGATGGTCTTCACGCGCGGCTCGAGCGCCGAGATGCGCTTGTCGACCTGATCGTGGAACTTCCGGGTGCGGACCTCCACGGCCGAATCGGCAACGGTATTGGCGAGGTTCTGGGCCGAGACGGCGCTCGAGCCCTTCGCGGTCACGGCCACCAGGTTGCTCTGGGCGATCGGCTCCGCCTTCACGTCCTTCAGCAGTGAGCGCGGGCTGCGGTTGGTACGAAGCTGTTCCTTCGCCGCCCGGCCCACGTCGATCGTGGTGATCAGGCCGGCTGCGGTCGTCACGTCCCTGGTCGGGTCGCTCGAGGCCGTGATCTCGCCGAGGGTCGCAAGCGTCGCGTTGTCCCTCGGCACGGGGGTGATGAGCAGCGTCGCGCGCGCCTCGTAGGTCTTCTCGGCGGTGCCCACGTACAGGCCGGCGGCCAGCGTCGTGACGAGCACGGTCAGCACGATCAGCTTGAACCGCTCGCGAATGGTCTGGACGTAGCGGCGCAGGCCCTGTTGCTCGCCTGACGGGACCAGCCACTCCGCAGTCTGTGTCTGGCTGGAGTCGATCAAATCCGTTCTGAGGTGCTCCGGGGGACACACAGGATAGCCGGGCGCACCCGGGCATCCTGCGGTTCACCGATCGAGGTCGTCTGGAGGAGACGAGTCTGCGCGATGCAGGCTGTCACGATGCTTCTATCGGCAGCCGCCCCTCATCGAACCAGTTTCTTTGCCGCGCGTCCATAATTCTTGCATGGAGCGGGCTCTCGGAGCGCCGGCTGTCCGGCGTGCGGGAGCCGTGACGAACGGAGGGGTGGCAGAGCGGACGAATGCGGCGGTCTTGAAAACCGCTGTCCCGGGTTAACCGGGACCGTGGGTTCGAATCCCACCCCCTCCGCTTAATCGGCAACGTGTGCGTCCTTTGAACACCCATGGGTGGTCAAACCACGCACGCATGGAGGCTGGCGACCGAGCAGCATGGAGTTGTCACCAGGCGGCAGCTGCTCATGCTCGGCTTCAACGCTCGCGCGATCGAGCACCGCATCGCGAAGGGCCGGCTGCATCCGGTCTGGAGGGGTGTCTATGCGGTCGGACGGCCAGAGCTGAGCCGGCACGGGCGCTGGATGGCGGCCGTGCTGAGCTGCGGCGAAGGTGCTGCGCTCAGCCACGAAAGCGCGGCCGCCTTATTCGGTATCCGCGACGCTGAGCATGGCGGGATCGAGGTGTCCGTGCCCGTCCGGCGCGACCCCCACCGGCCCGGGTTGGTGCTCCATCGCCGCCGCGCCCGGCTGCACGTCACCCGCCGACGTGGCATCCCCGTCACCCCACCGGATTCCACGCTTGTCGACCTGGCCACCCGGCTTCCTACCGACCAGCTCGAGCGGGCCGTCAACGAGGCGGACCGGCTGGACCTCATCGATCCGGAGAAGCTGCGGGCGGCGCTGGACCGGTTCGGCGGCAGAAAAGGCGCCGGAATCCTGAGGCGGACGCTCGACCGGCGCACGTTCACGCTCACGGACTCCGAACTCGAGCGGCGCTTCCTGCCGATCGCCCGGCAGGCCGGCCTCACGCGGCCCCAGACCGGGCGCCGCGTGAACGGCTTCAGGGTCGACTACTACTGGCCCGACCTCGGCCTGATCGTCGAGACCGACGGCCTGCGCTACTACCGCACCCCCGCACAGCAGGCCCACGACCGCCGGCGCGACCAGGCCCACGCGGCCGCGGGTCTCACTGCGCTCCGCTTCACGCACGCGCAGGTGAGCTTCGAACCTGACCATGTCCGGACCACCCTGGCGGCGGTTGCCCGTCGGCTCACGGCAAACCGCGCCGTGCTGGACATCGTGGGAGCACAGGACGGACCGTCCGAGAATTCCCACGGCTGCATCCGGGAGCAGCCGTAGGCAGGCGCTCCCTGCGACCGGGGATACTGGGCTGATGTCGGCCCTCAAAAAAACTCGCTGCGGATGGGCGCCGGACGGCGACCCGGTCTACGTCGCCTACCACGACGAGGAATGGGGAGTGCCCTCCCACGATCAGCGCCACCTGTACGAGATGCTGACGCTCGAAGGAGCGCAGGCCGGTCTTTCCTGGGCCACGATCCTGCGCAAGCGGGAGGGATACCGGCAGGCGTTCGCCGGCTTCGACCCCGAGCGGGTGGCGCGGTTCGGCACCCGCGACGTCGAGCGCCTGCTGGCGGATCCGGCGATCGTGCGGAACCGGCTGAAGGTGGAGTCAACGGTCGCGAACGCGCGCGCGGTCCTGTCGCTGCGCGACTCCGGTGAGACGCTCGACGGCCTGCTGTGGGGGTTCGTCGGCGGTGAGCCGCGCCGAAACCGGTGGCGCAGGCTCGCGGACCTTCCGGCCCAGACCGACGAGTCGCGGGCGATGAGCCGGGAGCTGAAGCGGCGCGGCTTTCGCTTCGTGGGCCCGACCGTCTGTTACTCACTGATGCAGGCGGTGGGGCTGGTCAACGACCACGTCGTGTCCTGCTTCCGGTACGCGGAGGTCGGGTGAGCCCGGGCGCCGCGCTCGAGGAGCTCGCCGAGCGCGCGCGCTCGCAGGGCCGCATCGGGTTCGACACCGAGTTTGTCTCCGAGGGCCGCTATCGGGCGCTGCTGTGCCTGGTGCAGCTCGTGGTCGAGGGCGACGACGGGCCCGAGATCGTGGTCCTCGATGCGCTGGACGGCGAGGGCCCGGGCCCGGTCGGGGAGGTGCTCGCCGATCCTGCCGTCGAGGTCGTCGTGCACGCCGGGCGACAGGACGTCCCGCTCGTGAAGCGGGTATGGGGCCTGCAGCCGCGGAACCTGTTCGACACCCAGATCGCCGCGGCCTTCGTGGGAGCGAGCGTCCAGCCGAGTTACGAGGCGCTGCTCGGGCAGTTCCTGCGCACGCCCGTTTCGAAGTCGGCCACGTTCACGCGCTGGGACCGGCGGCCGCTGACCGACGAGCAGCTTTCCTACGCACGCGCGGACGTCGAGCACCTGCTACCGCTGGCGGCGTCGCTGAGCGAGAGGCTCGAGCAACGCGGGCGTCTGGAGTGGGCGCGCGAGGAGTCCCGCCCGCTGGAGGAGGCGAGCGACGAGCGCGACCCCGACGAGGTCTTTCGCCGGCTGCCCAGGGTCGCCGACCTCAACGGACAGGCGGCTGCGGTGGCGCTCGCGCTGACACGATGGCGTGAGGACATCGCCGAGCGGGAGGATCGCCACGTGCGCTGGATTCTCCCCGACCCGGCGATCGTGGAGCTCGCGCGCCGTCAGCCCACGAAGCTGGGCCAGCTGGGCGACATCAGAGGAGTGAAGGGATCGTCGGTGCGGCGCCTCGGCCCCGAGATCCTGGATGTCGTGCGGCGCGGGCGCGAAGCGCCGCCGCTGAAGCTCGACCGGGTACGCGCCGAAATTCCCCCCGACGAGGCGGGCGCGCTGGTTGCGCTGGCCGAGGCGCTCCTGCGGGCGCGGGCACACGAGGCAGAGCTTGCCTACGGCCTGGTCGCCGCCCGCGCGGAGCTGCTGGAGGTGGTGACCTCGGTACTGGCGGGCCGGGAGCCGCCGTCCGTGCCGGTGCTCTCGGGCTGGCGAGGCGATCTGGTGGGTGCGGAGCTGCTCGAGCTGCTGGCGGGGCGCCGCAGCGTCACGGTCGGCGACCGCGGCCTGTTGCGCTCCGAGCCCAACCAGTAGCCCTAATCCCAGCGCCTCAGCCGGGCGCGGGCGCCCGGGGGAATAAAGCGCCGCCACGCGTAGCGCATCGCCGGCACGGGCCGCCGCGGGAAGGCACGGAAGTACCGGTGGCCCCGCACGCTGGTGGAGAAGCGCAGCTTGTACTCATCGTCTGCGCCCAGCAACTCGTGCGCCTCGATGCCGAGCTCGAAGCAGCGCTCGATCGTCGCCAGCTCGAGCACCAAGCCCGGCCCGAGTTGCTTGAACTCCTCGCGGTACCCGCTCTTCGGGCTGTAGAGGCGGTTCGAGCGCAGGATGCCGAGATCCCACGCGATCATGGCCCCATCGACCGAGATCGACGAGCAGCGCAGCTCACCGCGGTCGTGGAAGCGCCGGGCGAGGCTGCGGTAGTAGGCCTCGTTCTCGGGCCTCGACAGGATCGCCGAGCCGGCCGTGCGTTTCCAGCCGCTCGACTCCACCTGGAAGCCTTCGGCCAGCTCGGAGTCGAGGTCGGCGGGCGCCTCGATCAGCCTCAGCTGGGCGTCGTGCTCGCGCAGCACCTTGCGGTGCAGGCGGCGCAGGTTCTTGTGCCACTTCCCGCTGGTCGCCTGCCGGTACGCGTCGAGCGTCCCGGTCGTATCGACGATCGGTGAGGTGATGTC
>Ga0190275_10001033_pt1 | contig 21458 bp, 20 predicted proteins | sample Popmic550T_FD_133745 | JGI IMG/M metagenome (GOLD analysis project Ga0190275, IMG submission 133745) | Populus adjacent soil microbial communities from riparian zone of Yellowstone River, Montana, USA - 550 T | ecosystem: Environmental > Terrestrial > Soil > Riparian zone > Trees stand | place...
TGCCGATCGGCGAGGTCACCTCGGTGTCGGCGGTCCAGGGCGCCCTCGGCTCGACCGCGCAGGTGAAGCCGTTCGTCGACCCGAGCCGGATCGACCTGGTCGGCATCGTCACCGGTCCGCCCGCGCGAGCGCCGCGGACGACGGTGCCACCCGGGACGGGACGCTGAGATGCCGGCGATCCGGGTCGCGCTGGCCGCCCTGTTCCTGATGCTCGCGGTTACCGTGCAGACGTCGGTGCTGCCGCAGTTCGCGGTCGCCGGGGTCGGCTGTGACCTGGTGATGATCGTGGTCGTCGCGCTCGGCCTGTCCCGCGGCGCGGAGTGGGGAGCGATCGCAGGATTCCTCGGCGGGCTGATGCTCGACGTGGTGCCGCCTGCCGATCACACGGCCGGGCGCTGGGCACTCGCGCTCGCCTTGTCGGGCTACGTGGCCGGCCTGATCCGGCGCGAGACCTCGGCGGGCCCGGTCGGTCCGCTGGGGGTTGCGCTGAGCGTGGTGCTGGGTGCGGCGCTGTCCTTGACGGTGTACTCCGCCACCGGGTCGCTGCTGCATGATCCTGCGGTCGACTGGGGTGAGTTCGGCGTCCGGCTCGGGATCGCCGCCGGATATGACGTGGTCGGCGCGATCGTGGTCATCCCGCTGGTGATGTGGGTGATGGGACGGGTCGTGCCGGCGCGGGAGCGGCGGCGGGTGCTGCCATGAGCTTCGACAGCTTCAATCCGGCGCCGCTGAAACCGCGGTTGCGCCTGTTCGTGATCCAGGTGCTCGTCTTCTCGCTGATGTTCACCTTGCTCGCCCGGCTCTGGTACATGCAGGTGATGTCGTCCGAGGACTACTCGCAGGCCGCCACGCAGAACCACACGCGTGAGGTGCTCGTTCAGGCTCCGCGCGGCACGATCGTCGACGCCGCGGGCCGCACGCTGGTCGGCAACCGGGTGTCGCTGGTGATCACCGTCGACCGCTCGGTGCTCGCGAAGCTGCCCGATGATCAGCAGCAGGCCGTGCTGGCCAGGCTGGCGAAGGTGCTCGGCCAGAAGCCGAAGGACCTGACCGCCCGGACCATGCTCTGCGGCGAGCCCGGCGCCTCCAAACCACCCGCCTGCTGGAACGGTACGCCGTACCAGCCGATCCCGGTCGCGAAGGATGTCAGCGCGCAGGTTGCGATCGAGGTGATGGAACGCCGCGAGGACTTCCCGGGCGTCGCGGCCGAGTCGGCCACGCTGCGCGCGTACCCGGCGCCGTACAAGGTGAACGCGGCACACATCCTCGGCTACCTGTCGCCGATCACCACTGGCGAGCTGGACGAGCTCGACCAGGCCGGGCAGGACTCGGTGCCGCATCGCTCCGATCTGGTCGGCCGGGCCGGTGTCGAGCGCACCTACGACCAACTGCTGCGCGGGACTCCAGGCGTCAAGAACGTCATCGTCGACGCGGTCGGCTACACCACCGGCATCCAGAAGCAGACCGCGCCGGTGCCGGGCTCGACGCTGATGACGAGTATCGACGCGCGGATCCAGGCCTCGGTGGAGGCCCAGTTGCGCGGCGCGATCATGACGGCGCGCAAGCAGTACGACAAGATCACCAAGCGGAACTATGTTGCCGACTCCGGCGCGGCCGTCGTGATGGACACCAAGACCGGCCAGATCGTTGCGATGGCCAGCTATCCCAACTACGACCCGGGCGTCTGGGTCGGCGGTATCAGCCAGCGCGAGCTTGACGCGCTCTACTCGACCAAGGCGGGGACGCCGCTGATGTCGCGGGCGATCCAGGGCCAGCTGGCGCCCGCTTCGACCTTCAAGCCGATCACCACCGCGGCCGCGCTGGCCAACGGGTACGGTCCGAAGACCCGGCTGGATTGTTCGTCGTTCTTCGAGGTCGGCGACCGCCGGTTCAAGAACTACGAGTCCGCCTCCTACGGCATGATCGGCTTCGACCAGGCCCTCGCGCTGTCCTGCGACACGTTCTTCTACCGGATCGCCTACGCCCTGTGGCTGAAGGCGGGCGGCAACTCCGGCGACCTCGATGCGACCGACCCGCTGGTCCAGATGGCGCAGAGGTTCGGCCTCGGCAAGGCGACCGGAGTCGATCTGCCCGGCGAGGCTTCCGGCCGGATCGCCGACCGGAAGTGGAAGAAGGAGTACTACGACGCGCAGAAGGACTTCTACTGCAAGCTCGCCGACAACCCGCCGGCCGGCACCTCGGCGTTCCTGAAGCAGTTCTCCCGCGAGTTCTGCATCGACGGCTACCGCTACCGCGCCGGTGACGCGGTCAACTTCTCCATCGGTCAGGGCGACACCACCGTCACGCCGCTGCAGATCGCCACGGTCTACGCGGCGCTGGCGAACGGCGGCAAGCTCTGGGAGCCGCGCGTGGCGAAGGCGTGGATCGCCCCGAACGGCAAGGTCAGGCCGGTCCCGTCGAAGCTTGCGTCCAGGCTCCCAGTGCCGGCCTCGACCCTGCGCCTCATCGACAGATCGTTGGCGCAGACCGCCAAGACCGGTACTGCTGCCTGGAAGTTCACCGGCTTCCCCCTCGACCAGGTGCCGATCCGGGCCAAGACCGGAACGGCCGAGGTCTACGGCAAGCAGACGACCTCCTGGATGGCGACCTACACGGATCGCTACTCCGTCGTGATGATGATCAGCCAGGCCGGTACGGGCTCGGGTGCCTCCGGTGCTGCGGTCCGGCACATCTACGAAACGCTTTACAACATCAAGCCCCCGGTCGTACCGCCTGCGAAGAAGACCGTGCGATGAGCCTGCTGACCCCGATCCGCCAGTCCAGGCCGCGGGCCGATCGCCGCTCGACTCTGTGGCAGGTCGACTGGGTGCTGGTGATCGGCGTTCTGGGGTTGTCCGCCGTCGGATCGTTGCTGATCTGGTCGGCGACGCACCAGCGCACAGCCCTCACGGACGGCAATCAGTACGCGTTCCTGATCCGGCATGCGCTCAACTTCGCCATCGGACTCGTCCTCGCCGTGCTTGCCGCCGTCACCGACCACCGCCGGGTGCGCATGCTCGCCCCGGTCCTGTACGCCGCTTCGATCGTCGGGCTGGTCCTCGTCCTGGTCCCCGGAGTCGGTGCGGTGGTCAACGGGTCGCGTTCGTGGATCCAGCTGCCGTGGATGTCGATCCAGCCCAGCGAGTTCGCCAAGCTCGCGGTGATCGTCGGGATGGCCCTGTTGATCGCGGAGAAGGGCGAAACGAACCACCGGGATGCCCGGACGATCGATATCGCCCAGGCGATCGCGGTGGCCGCGGTCCCGGTCCTGCTGGTCATGCTGCAACCCGACCTCGGCACGGTGATGGTGCTCGGGTCGATCGTCTTCGGCATCATCGCGGTGTCCGGAGTACCGAAGCGGTGGATGCTCGGCATCGTCACGGCGGCGACGGTGATCGCCGTGCTGGCGGTTCAGTTCGATGTGCTGAAGACGTACCAGCTGGCGCGCTTCACGGCGTTCGCGGATCCGTCCCAGGACCCGCAGGGCATCGGCTACAACGTCAACCAGGCCCGGATCGCGATCGGCAACGGCGGTGTTTTCGGGCAGGGCCTGTTCCACGGTTCGCAGACGCAGAACGCGTTCGTGCCCGAGCAGCACACCGACTTCGTTTTCACCGTCGCGGGGGAGGAGCTCGGCCTGATCGGAGCGGGCGCGATCATCTGCCTCTTCGTGCTGATCCTGTGGCGCGGCCTGCGGATCGCGGTCAACGCCCGGGATGCCTTCGGCCGGCTGATCGCCACCGGCGTGGTCTGCTGGTTCGCCTTCCAGGCCTTCGAAAACATCGGCATGACGCTGGGCATCATGCCGGTCACCGGCCTGCCCCTGCCGTTCGTCTCCTACGGCGGCTCCTCGATGTTCGCCGGTCTGCTCGCCGTCGGCCTCCTCCAGAACATCCACCTGCGATCTCACCAGGTCTAAGGGGCGCGGTACGCTTCAGCTCCCTGCGCCCTCGATGGTTCTGGATGGGTCATGAAGCTCGCGTTTCCGCTCGCCGTTGCCGCTGCCCTTTCGTTGGTGCTCACCGCCTGTGGTGGTGACGAGCCCGGTGGATCAGCCGGTCCGTCATCGACACCCTCGGTGGTCGTGACGCCGACGGAGAGTACGCCCAGCGACGAGCCGATCGCGACGGGTCCGGTCAAGCGTACGAAGGCCGAGCTGACCAAGGCACTGCTCGAGCTGGCCGACTTGCCCAGCGGATTCACGCTGGACGAGGAAGACTCGGAAGACGGTGGTACGCCGTTCTCGTCGCCGACCAGCAAGTGCAAGCCGCTGGTGAAGTACCTGAATGCCGACGAGGCTCCCGGCGCGAAGAACAGCGCGCATCGCTCGTTCACGGGCGGCCAGAAAGGCCCGTACATCGACTTCTCCCTCGACTCGATGAACACATCGACGGCCGTCGGTGAACTGCAGACGTCCTTCAAGGACGCCGTCACGGCGTGCAAGAAGGTGACCATGCGGGTCGAGGGCAGAGGCAGCTCACCGATGGAGGTCGCGGAGGTCACCGCCCCGCAGTTCGGTGAAAACCCGTTCGCCTTCAAGCTCACCGGTATCAGCGGCCCGCTCGAAGGCCTTGAGTACAGCACCGCCATCACCGGCGTCGGCGACGTGCTCCTCTCGGTCGGCATCCTCGCCGGCCAGGCAGGCGAACTGGACGGCGCCACCGAGGCTGCCGTCGAAAAGGCCCGCCCCATCCTCGCCAAGTCCGGCGGCTAACACCCTCGCCAGGTCCGGCAGCTAGCGCGGTGCTGGTCAGCCTTCCGGTAGGGGCAGGATCGTGGTTCGGCGGTGGTGTTCGAAGATGACCGAGCTGCGGATATCGGCGATCTCCTGCCGCTTGGCCAGCGCCAGGATGAAGTCGCGCAGCGCCTGGGTGTCTTTGACCGCCACGTGAGCGAGGAAGTCAGCGGCACCGGAGACCATGAACATCGCCAGCGTCTGCGGAAGGCTCTGGACATAGGTCTGGAACGTGGTGGCGACCGCCATCGCCTGAGGCCGGAGCTTGATCGAGATGATCGCCTGCGTTGAGCGGTCGATCGCCTTCAGGTCGACCTCCGCGTGATACCCGCTGATGACCCCGCGGTCGCGAAGCCCGCGGACTCGTTCCAAGCAGGTGGACGGCGCGATGCCCAGCTCGGCAGCCATCTCGCGGTTCGTGCGGCGAGCGTCGTTCTGCAGCAGGCGCAGGAGAGTCGTATCAAGTTCGTCCACGGTGGCCAGTTTGCCAGATTCGCCGAATTTCGTTCGGTACGTCAGCAGAAGCCCCGTGCAGGCGGCTAGCGTCTTCCCGTGCTGGCGAACAAGGTAGTGGTAGTCATCGATGCCGACGCCCCCGTCGGAGTGGCGCTCAACGCGGCGGTTCTTGTCGGGGTAGGGCTCGGATCGCACCTCCCGGACATGGTCGGAGAAGACTCGCGGGACGGCTCCGGCAACCCGCATCCAGGGATCTGCGTTCATCCGATCCCGGTCCTGAAGGCCGACGCGGCCCGCCTTCGCGAGTTGGGCGAGGCGGCTGCCGGCCGGGCCGAGGTCGTCGTCCACGACATCAACCAGGTGGCCCGGACATCGCGAAGCTACGACCAGTACCTGGCGACGATGAGCGGCACCAAGGGCGAGGACCTCGAATACACCGCTCTGGCGATCCACGGCCCCCGGCGTACGGTCGACTCGTTGACCGGCGCCCTCGCGTTGTACCGCTAGAGCTTCGGGCGGATCTCGCCGACGGGATTGCCGCCGCCGAGGACCGGGAGGTTGAGGAGGTCAGCGGCGGGGGAGACATCGAGACCGCACTTCTGGAGCAGGGTGAGCGCCAGCGCCGTGGTCGCCCGCGGGTTGCCGTCGATGACCTTGACCGCAACGGCGTGACCGTCGAGCGTCGCCATCGCGATCACGCCTTCCGCGCCGCCCTTGGCGATGACGCCGGGGAGGAGGCGCATGACCTCGGTGTTCTGATGACCCTTGCCACCAACGAGTTCTGGGTACTTGCGCATGGCAACCGCCACCCGGCTTTCCGCAGTACCGGCTGGCGCCGTGGCGAGGTGGCTGAAGGCGCGGGCCAAGCCGGACAAGGGCATTCCGAGCAGGGGAGCGCCGCAGCCGTCGACGGTCACGATGCCGGTCGATGACTCGGTCAGCCGCTCCACCGATGCCGCGATCGTCTGCTGAACCGCCGAGCCGGCGTCCAGATACCGAGCGGGGTCATGGCCTTGGGCAACAGTTGCCTTGAGCATCGCAGCGTGCTTGCCCGAGCAGTTCATCCGGGCCTTCTCCGGATCGATGCCCTTGGCAATCAACCGGAAGCGGGTCGGCTCGTCTTCCGGCCGGTCCGGTGGGCACCTCAAGGCGTCCCGCCCGAGCCCGGCCGACGCCAGGATCCGGTCCACCAGTGCGACGTGCCGGTCCTCGCCGGTGTGGCTCCCGGCCGCGATCGCCGACTCCTCGGCGTCGAGCTCGGCGCCGGCCTCGATACAGCCCACCGCCTGCAACGGCTTGGCGGTCGATCGCGGCAGGACGACCGCGTCGACCTCACCGGCCGCGAACACCTGTTTGCCGTCCGGGTCCAGTGCCACCGCGAGCCCGAAGTGCCGGCTCTCGACAAACCCGCTCCGCACCACCTCCGCCAGTTCGACCACGGAGGTCAGGCCCGGTACGCCGTCCACCATCAAGCAACTCCTCAGCTCGCCAGTGCCAGCCATGATGCCGGATGCCCAACTGTGCATACTAGTTGGTACAGAAGCCACCAGGGGAGGATCAACGATGCCCTTCGTCCGCATCGACGCGCTGTGCGCAGCCAGCGACAGGCCCGACCGTCTCGACGCGCTCGGCCGGGCCGTCCGCGACGCGATGGTCGAAACCATCGGCATCCCGCCCGACGACTGGTTCCAGGTCCTGACCGGCCACGACGGCACCACCAGCACCCTGCGCTACGGCGACTACCTCGGCATCTCCCGCGACGAGGGCATCGTGTTCATCGCGATCACTCTGCGCGCCGGCCGCACCCCCGAGCAGAAACAGGCCTTGTACCGGCGAACGGCGGAGCTCGCTGAGGAGTACGCCGGTACGGAGCCGCGCAACGTCTTCATCACCCTGACGGAGAACGAGTCAATCGACTGGTCGCTCGGCCACGGACTCGCGCAGTACGTCGCCCCGTCGGAGGGCAATGCTTCGTAAGGTAGGGGGATGCGACTCAACTATCAGTCGACCGGTCCCGAGGACGCGCCTGTGCTGCTGCTTGGCTCGTCACTCGGTACGACGCACGCGATGTGGGCACCGCAGCTGGAAGCACTGGCGGAGCGGTTCCGGGTGATCGCCTTCGACCATCGTGGCCACGGGGATTCCGAGACGCCGGACGGGCCGTATTCGATCGAGGACCTCGGCGGTGATGTCGTCGAGCTGCTCAACGAACTCTTGGTGGAGCGGGCGTCGTACGCCGGGATCTCGCTGGGCGGCGCCGTCGGGTTGTGGCTGGCCGAGAACGCACCGGACCGCTTCCACCGGTTCGCGTTGCTGTGCCCACCGGCGTACCCGGCCGCGGGCGAGCAGGTGTGGACCGACCGGGCTGCACAGGTGCGCGCCGAGGGCACCAAGGCGATCACCGAGCCGACGCTGAGCCGCTGGTTCCTCCCCGAGTACGCCGATGCGCATGCCGCCGAGGTCGACGTCATCCGCCAGCAGTTGCTCGCCACGTCCCCAGAGGGCTACGCCGCCTGCTGTGAAGCCCTCGGAGCCATGGACCTGCGCCCGGCACTGGGCGACATCACCGCACCCGTACTCCTCGTCACCACCGAATCAGACGCCTCGGTCCCGCCCGAGACCGTGGTTCCGTTGGCCGGCCAGATCCCCGGCGCCCACCTGGAAATCATCGAATCGGCTGCCCACCTGGTCACCTACTCCCACCCCGACCTGATCAACCACCTCCTGTTGTCCCACCTCACCTGACCAATCACCGCTAACCTGCACGCGGGGAGGGCGCATGGCGGAGCAGCAGGTGGTCGTGGAAGTCGAGGGGCGCGAGGTCGACCTCGTCCTCGGTGACCTCTTCGAGAGTGACGCGAGCATCCTGGTAGTGCCCTGCAGCACGAGTGGCGGCGTGTCCCGGAACTTCGCCCGAGGACTGGAGCGACTCGGGATCTCTCCACCGACGAGTGCCTTGCAGGCGGGGGAGACCGTTCTGATCGGGCGGGGCCCGGACAGCGGCAAAGAGATCTACCTGGCGGCGGTCGTCACCTCGCCCGCGGCGGTAGAGGAGGCTGTGCGGCAGGCAGCCCAGAGCATCGGGGAAATCGTCGCAAGGATTGGTGGTTCTGCGGCGTTCCCTCTGCTGGGCGCGGGAGAAGTCGGCAATCTGGCCGCTGGAACCTCGCTGCGCGCGATCGCCACCGGCTACGGCAAATTTCCTGGCACGGTCCAGGTCTACGTGCGCGATCCAGCCGTCTTCGCCCGTCTGGTTGAGTTCGCGGGCGAGCCGGCCAGGTCCCCGGCGGCTGAGGCACATGTTGGCAGCCTCAGGCTCGGCACCCATGAATCCATGGCTTCGGACGTCGACCTGGTCGACGCTCAGCCCTCCGTGCAGGAGGAGTTGGTTCCTACCCACACGGATGGCCCGGCGTACGTCGATGAGCTCGGGCGGCAGGGTTTTGCGCGGGTGCTCGCTCGGCGGATCAGGGATGCGCGCAAGGAGGAGGGGCGCAACAGCAAGCAGGTGAAGGGATCGCGGGGTGGAGCGTTCATCGTCCATCTGCACGCACCGTGGGGCGCGGGCAAGACCTCCGTGCTCAACTTCCTCGCCACTGAGTTGCGCAAGACCGACGAGGCGGCGGGGGAGAAGCGGTCCGTCGTCGTCGAGTTCAACGCCTGGAGGCACCAGCGCATCGAGCCGCCGTGGTGGTGGCTGATGACGGCCCTGTACTCCGGCGCCGTCCGCGACCTCTGGAAGTTCGACAAGCCGCGTGCCGCCTGGCTCTGGTTTCGCGAGCGGCTCTGGCGCTCGAAGGGTGGCTGGCCGGGCTACCTGGCGCTGCTGCTCGTGGCCGGTGCCGTCACCTGGGCCTGGCGGGCCGGCTGGTTCGGTGCCGTCGGCAACCAGGAGCTGTTCTCGCCGGACACGGTCAAGGGCTACGTGGTCACCACCGCGGCCATCATCACGCCGGCGCTCACCATCTGGGGCCTGCTGCACGCGATGGGTCGCTGGGTCTTCACCACCTCCGCGCGGGGTGCGCGACGATTCATGGCGAACACCAGCGACCCGATGCGGACGGTCCAGGATCACCTGGCCGACCTGACCAAGTGGATCCACCACGACGTCGTGGTGATGATCGACGATCTCGACCGGTGCAAGGGCCCGTACGTCGTGGAGTTGCTCGAAGGCATCCAGACGCTGTTCCGCGACGTACCGGTGACGTACGTGATCGCCGCGGATCGCGACTGGCTGGCGGACAGCTACGCGGCGGAGTACTCGGGCTTCGACAGTGTGGCGGGGGAGCCTGGGCGGCCGGTCGGCTATCTCTTCCTGGAGAAGACCTTCCAGATCTCGACCGGTCTGCCGCGGTCCGGGGAGCGGCTCAACGCGTTCTGGGGCCGCATCCTGCGGTCGCCGAGCGTGCCGGACGAGGAGGCGCTGGAGCAGGCGCGGGCCGACGCCAGACGCGATCTCGGCGGCAAACAGAGCGACCAGGCGCGCGCGGAGGTCCTGGCGAACCCAGGCCGGACTCCGGCCGAGAAGCTGGCGCGGTGGGAGACGGTCGCCGTCGAGATGGTCAGCGAACGCGCTCGGCAACGCAACAAGCACACCCTGGAACCGTTCGGCGCGCTGCTCGGCCGGGACCCCAACCCGCGCGCGATGAAGCGCCTCGTCAACGCCTACGGCATCGCCCGCGGGATCGAGACGCTGCAGGGCTTCAACCTGGAGGACAACCACGTCCGCGAGCAGGAAACCGCTCTCTGGACCATCCTCACCCTCCGCTGGCCCAAGCTGGCCGGCCACCTGGCCCGCTACCCCGAACACCTCGAGTACGTCGGTACCGGCGACCCGCCCACCACCATCCCCGCAGATCTCCGCCCGCTCTTCTCCGACCCAGAGCTCCTGGACATCGTCCAGGGCAGGGGCGTCGAAGCCTCTCTGACCCCCGAGATCCTGACGGCGACCACCCTCCGCTGACTCGATGACGGTCCTGGTGGCCTCCGGCGTTAGGCTGGTGGCGGCAAGGTGTGTCGAGTGGGAAGTTCTGTGATGACTGTTGAATCGTTGTTTCCGCGGCTGGAAGCGCTGCTGCCGACCGTGCAGAAGCCGATCCAGTACGTGGGCGGTGAGCTCAACTCGGTCAGCAAGGACTGGGACTCGGTGAGCGTGCGCTGGGCGCTGATGTACCCGGACGCCTACGAGGTCGCGCTGCCCAACCAGGGCGTACAGATCCTGTACGAGGTACTGAACGAGCGCGAGCACACCCTCGCTGAGCGGACGTACTCGGTCTGGCCGGACATGGAGCAGGTGATGCGGGACCACCAGATCCCGCAGTTCACGCTCGACAGCCACCGGCCGGTGCGCGCCTTCGACGTCTTCGGGCTCTCCTTCTCCACCGAGCTCGGCTACACCAACATGCTGACCGCGCTCGACCTGGCCGGTATCCCGTTGTACGCCGTCGACCGTACTGACGAGGACCCGATCGTGCTGGCGGGTGGCCATGCCGCCTTCAACCCCGAGCCGATCGCGGACTTCATCGATGCGGCGGTGCTCGGCGACGGCGAGGAGATCGTGCTCGCCATCTCCGAGGTGATCCGGGAGTGGAAGGACGAGGGCAGCCCGGGCGGCCGCGACGAGGTGCTGCACCGGCTCGCCTCGACCGGCGGCGTGTACATCCCCAAGTTCTTCACCGTCGACTACCTCGACGACGGCCGGATCAAGCGCGTCGCCCCGAACCGCCCCGGCGTTCCGTGGCGGACCGCCAAGCACACCGTGATGGACCTGGACGCCTGGCCGTACCCGAAGAAGCCGCTGGTACCGCTCGCCGAGACCGTGCACGAGCGGTACTCGGTGGAGATCTTCCGTGGTTGCACGCGTGGCTGCCGGTTCTGTCAGGCCGGGATGATCACCCGCCCGGTCCGGGAGCGCAGCATCACCACGATCGGCGACATGGTCGAGAACGGGCTGAAGCAGTCCGGGTTCGAGGAGGTCGGGCTGCTCAGCCTGTCGTCCGCCGACCACAGCGAGATCGCCGAGGTCGCGAAGGGTCTCGGCGACCGGTACGAGGGCAGCAACGTCTCGCTGTCGTTGCCTTCGACAAGGGTCGATGCGTTCAACATCACGCTGGCCAATGAGTTCTCCCGCAACGGCCGGCGCAGCGGTCTGACGTTCGCCCCCGAGGGCGGCTCGGACCGGATGCGCAAGGTGATCAACAAGATGGTCAGCGAGGAAGACCTGATCCGCACCGTCAGCGCGGCGTACAGCCACGGCTGGCGGCAGGTGAAGCTGTACTTCATGTGCGGTCTGCCGACCGAGACCGACGAGGACGTGCTCGCGATCGCCGACCTGGCCAAGCGGGTGATCGCGACCGGCCGCGAGGTGTCCGGCCGCAACGACATCCGCTGCACGGTGTCGATCGGCGGGTTCGTACCGAAGCCGCACACGCCGTTCCAGTGGGCCTCGCAGCTCGGCGTCGAGGAGACCGACGCCCGGCTGGCCAAGCTGAACGCGGCGATCCGGTCGGACAAGAAGTACGCGAAGGCGATCGGCTTCCGGTACCACGACGGCAAGCCGGGCATCATCGAAGGCCTGCTGTCGCGCGGTGACCGCCGGGTCGGCCGGATCATCGAGCAGGTCTGGCGCGACGGCGGCCGGTTCGACGGCTGGAGCGAGCACTTCTCCTACGAGCGCTGGATCGCCTCCGCCGAGAAGGCGCTGGCCGACGAGCCGGTCGACCTGGACTGGTACACGACGCGCGAGCGCGAGTACGCCGAGGTGCTGCCGTGGGACCACCTGGACTCCGGGCTGGATCGCGACTGGCTCTGGGAGGACTGGCAGGACGCGCTCGAGGAGGACGGCGCGATCGAGGTCGAGGACTGCCGCTGGACGCCGTGCTTCGACTGCGGCGTCTGCCCGCAGATGGGGACCGAGATCCAGATCGGCCCGACGGGCAAGAAACTACTGCCGCTCTCCGTGCTCTGAGTTCTCGCCGTTGGTGAACCGCCGGCGCTTGAGGAAGCGCCGGGCGGCGAGGTGACCGTTGTCGGCAGCCATCCGGTACCACGGATCGCTGGCATCGATGCCATCGCGCGACTCGATCAGACGGCCTAGCTCCCACATCGAGTCGACGTCACCGTGGTCGATGGCCAGCAGCAGCAGGCGTTCGGCCCGGCCTTCGTCGCCGGTGCTCCTGGCGGCCAGGGCGAGCTCGCGGATGGCACGTGGGTTGCCTGCTTCGGCGGCCGCGCGGACCTCTTCCGGCGTACGGAAGACGCGGCGGCGCGACGACGCCCAGGTCCCCAGCGCGGTCAGGGCGCCGAGCGCCCAGAGTCCCAGGCCGACGTACAGCATCGGTCTGTTGTCGGTCAGTAGTGCGGCCAGAGTGAATCCAGCCGCCGCAACGAACAGAAACAGCCTCATCGCGGTTCCTCTCCCCAGCCCCGCGCCGCCCCCCAGCGGTCCTACTTCTGCTCAAGGTAACCGACATGCGGCGGCTTTGGGGAGGGGCACCAGGTGCCGGTTCACAGAAAACCAAGCGTTTAGGTCAACTTATGACACCTCCGAGGGGCTCGGAGCGGTGCCAGTTGGTGCCGTCCCAGTAGAGGTGGTGGAGGGCTGAGTCGGTGCCTACGGCGAAGACGTCGAGGCGGTCTGGGCCCCAGGAGACTACCGAGCCTGCTGGTTGGGGACGGGCGGGTGGGCTGAGCAGTCCCAGCCAGCCGGCCAGGGCCGCGGCGTTCATGCGCAGGATCTCGGTGGCCAGCGACCAGTCGAGAAACTCGAGCTTGTCGTTGGCGGAATGGATGTGTCCGTTCGCGCTGTCGGCACCTTCGATCGTGAGCAGCGCCGGGATGGCCGCGTTGATGAACGGCACATGGTCGCTGGCAAAGGGATTCAGCGAGGTCTCCACCTTCAGACCCGTGTACGCCGTTGCTGCCGCCGCCAGGTCGGCCATCTGGCCGGACGACACCGGAGCGCCTTCCAGCAGGACGGTCGGTACGGCGGTGTTCTTCGAGGCGATCATGTCCATGTTGAGCACGCCGCGAATCCGCGCCCGCTCGGCAGTCGGCAGGGCGGCGACGTACTGCTTGCTCCCGAACAGCCCCTGTTCTTCACCGCCGAAGAGAATCAGCCGGACGTCGTGCATCCACGTGCGACTGGCGATCAGCCGCCCGAGTTCCAGTACTCCGGCCGACCCGCTTGCGTTGTCGTCAGCCCCGGGCGCACTGCCGCCCGCACCACCGGCGAGGTTGACCGAATCGAGGTGCGCGGTGATCAGTACCAGCCCCCGCGGACCCGCACCGGCGCCGGGACGATCGCCGATCAGGTTCTCCGAATGGCCACCACCAACGGTGATCGGCATCCGGGTGACGCTGTAGCCGAGGGCAACCATCCGTGCGGCCGCGAAGTCCACTGCGGTGGTGAACGACGGGCTGAGCGAATGCCGCGTCGGCAGGCTCGCGAACCAGGTCAGATCAGCCTGGTACGACGCCGGCGCGAGCTGCGCGAGCAGATTGGTGATGGCCGGGTCGGCACGCCGGGCGACTCGCGCCGGTACGTCGATGACCGTGCCCGGCTTCAACGCCTCGACCCGCCAGCAATGGTTGGAGCGCTTCCGTGGTTTGTCAGCTGCCGAGATCACCAGATGCCGCCCGTGATCCAGCAGTGGCGTGATGTCGGGGAACTCGTCCTGGAAGGTCCGCCCGACCTGCGTCACCAGGATGAGCCCGGGCGCAGTACGAGACGCCCGTCCCAGTTTCTGGTCGGCGGGCCCCCACAGGATGGTCGTGTCGCCGAACCGCGCCGACTTGGCGCCGTCGGCGGCGTCCGCGGTCGGCGCCACCAGGTACCGAACAGGCGAACCAGTCATCTCACTCCTTCCAAACAATCTCGAGCCGATCCGGCGCCACCGCGACGATCGAGCCGACAGCCCCACTGCCGCGGCTGACCTGGCCGCCCGCGGACCACCGCCCAGCGTGGGCTTCCGGCGCGTCGCCGCGCCCGATCAGCCAGTCGGTGAAGGAACCGTCAGCGCGGAACTCCACCCCCCGCCGGCCGCGAGCCGGCGGGAAGGCGAAGTCATCGCGGCGGTAGACGGTCACCCCTTCGTGGTCCTCCTCGAAGGAGTGCGTCCACCGCCCGACCAGATGGCCGGTGTTCAGTTCAGCACCGCCTGCTGTGTTGTTGTCATCGGCATCTGTTCCGGTGCCGGCATCGGCTGATCGAGCTTGAAATCGCTGATCACGCCACCCAGCGCCTCGTACCCGCTGATCGACGGTCCCCAGGTGTTTCCGTCCCACCACTTGTGGTACAGCCCGCCATCGGTACCGACCACGAACACATCGAGCCGGTTCTCACCCCACGACGTCACCCGCGGCTCGTCGGTGCAGATGCCGCCGAGCGCCTCGAAGCCCGACCACGAGCTGCCGTCCCACCACTGGTGGTAGGCCCGAGTCCGTGCCCAGGACAAAAACGTCCAGCCGGTTCTCGCCCCACGACACGACCGTCGGTGCGCTCGTGCAGATGCCGCCGAGGTACTCCCAGTCCGCCGACCACGCAGTACCGTCGAACCACTTGTGGTACAGCGCGGAGTCGGTCCCGATGACGAACAGGTCGAGCCGGTTCTCACCCCAGGCGACTGCGGTCGGGGGACTGGCGCAGACGCCACCGAGCGACTCGAACCCGTTCCAGGCGGAGCCGTCCCACCACTTGTGGTAGACCGCGTTGTCCGTGCCGAGCACGAAGACATCGAGTCGATCGGGGCCCCAGGCAACTACTTCTGGCGGGCTCATGCAGATCCCGCCGAGGTACTCGAACCCGTTCCACGTGTTGCCGTCCCACCACTTATGGTAGAGCGCGCGGTCGGTACCGAGCACGAAGACGTCCAGCCGATCCGCACCCCAGGTCGCCACTCGCGGCGGGCTCATACAGACACCACCGAGCGCTTCGTACCCCGTGTCCGACGGTCCCCAGGCGCTGCCGTCCCACCACTTGTGGTAGAGCCCGTGGTCGGTACCGAGCACGAAAGCGTCGAGCCGGTTCGGCCCCCAGGACGCGACTTCCGGAGCACTCATGCAAACACCACCCATGTACTCGTATCCGCTGACAGAAGGCGCCCAGGCCCCGCCGTCCCACCACTTGTGGTACATCGCGCGGTCCGTACCGAGCACGAACGTGTCGAGCCGGTCCGCGTCCCAGGAGACCGCCGGGCCGGCCGGCATCGGTACCGCTGCACCGGCTCCCGAGCCCTGGATGAGGTCGGTGCGGACGGTGTCCAGACACGCCTCCATCCGGGCCACCTGATCGTTCGTGAACATCACCATGCCGCGGTCGTCGGTGTAGTCCATGTAGTTCACGAACAGGTCGCCGTGCGGCCCGTTGCTGCAGGACAGCTTGGGGAACGTCGGTACGCCGAAGTTCGGCCCGCCCTGGTTGGGCGTGTCCGCCACCTCGTCGCTGCCGCTGCACCCGGAGCCGTCGTCACCCCAGATGTGGAACAGGTTCAGGTAGTGCCCGATCTCGTGTGTGGTGGTGCGACCGAGATCGAACGGCGCCGCCGCGGTCCCGTTCGTACCGAAGCCACTGTGCAGGCAGACGACGCCGTCGGTCTCGGCCGGGCCGCCGGGGAACTGCGCGTAGCCGAGCAGGCCGCCGCCGAGCTGGCCGACCCAGATGTTCAGGTACCGGTCGGTCGGCCAAGGGTCTACGCCGCCGGTCGCGGACGACTTGATCGCGTCGTCGGTACCGAACGACGTGCGGCTCGTCTGGGTCCGGGTGACACCCGTGGTCGGGTTGCCGGACGGATCCGTGGTGGCCAGCTGGAACTCGATCCGCGAGTCGGCGACCAGCCCGGTGAACGGCGCGGGCACGATGCCGAGATCGCCGTTGGTGGCCCGGAAGTCGTGGTTCAGGACGTCGAGCTGGCTGTCGATCTGCGCCTGCGAGATGTTCTGCGCGGCGGTGTTCCAGACGACGTGCACCACCACCTGGATCCGCGCGACGCCACTGAACCGGCGCTGCTCGGCGACGTACTGCGTGGTCGCGTTCTCCAGATAGGACCGCGCGGCGACGTACTCCGGTGAGGTGGACAGCAGCCGGCGGTGCACATCCATCACGCCACAACGACGGCGACCGGGCTGCTCCACCGATTCGCTGCTCCCGGGGCCGGTCATCCCCGGCGCCGGTCCGGTCGACGCGGGCGCCATGGTGTCACCGGCAGGCATACCGGGCGTTCCGTTCGCCGACGGCTTCGCGCCGCCCGGCATCGCTCCACCGGGCATCTGGTTCCCGGTACCGCGTTCGGTCTTGTCCGCTCTCCCGTTGGCCTTCCTCGGCATTTCTCCCCCTTGCTTGGACAGGGGCGATGGAAGAAGGACGAAACCCGGCACCACGCGATACTGGGTCCGGACCGGAAACTTCTGGATCCCCCAGACCCATGGAACCGGCCGAAGACGGCAGACGCCGACTTCCCCGACCGAACAGGCTGCCCCCAAGACGCTGCTCGTTTCCACCCTCCTCTCGTCACCGCCGGTGCACAAGACCGTGGGCCCGGGGAGCCGTTTTTCGTTGTTTCCTTTGCGCACGTTGGAGAATGGCGCCAGGAGGGGTGGATGAGAAGAGAGCTGTCCGTACCGTTCGAGGTCCGCGGTCATCGTGGCTTGATCAACATCCGGGTGCTGGCCAATGACGACCCCTGGGCGTCCGGCCACCAACTCGTCGTGCCGGACCTGCAGGCAGAGGCGTTCCGTGGTTTCCCGATCTGTACCGCGACGTTGCGGTACCACGGCCAGGGCCTCAACGCGGTGATGGGCTGGGTCCAGGTGGTCACTCGTTCGTTTGACGGTGACGTCTCGGTGGATACGTTGCCATTCATCGGCGGACCGTTGTACGGCTACGGGTTCTTGCCGACGTTCTTCGGCGCACCGGCGAACCCGGATCACCCGGACGGTGTCTGGCGCGCTGACACCTTCCTGGTGATCGTGCCCGACGTGATCCACAGCCGCGTGCTCGAGCCGGTCGCGGCGTTCACCTGGGGCTATCGGCTCACGGGTGGGTACGCCGATCCGCTCGACCCGGCGCGGCGTGCCGCCGGCTGGGGTGACCATCGGCAGGTACTGACGAAGGCCTATCCGGATTGGGTGTTCGGCTAGATCTCCAGCTCCCAGTTCGTGCGGAGCGCGACGTGCCGGAAGCCGAGGTGGTCGTTGACGGCGATCATCGGGGCGTTGGTCGTGGCATTCCAGGTATGCACGACGGCTGGGTGGTCTAGCGCGGTCTGCAGGGAGCGGAGGTTGGGGACCTTCACGGCAAGCCCGAGCCGCCGGCCGCGGTGCTCACGACGGACGAAGGTGCCCCACTGGTAGAGGCGCTCAGGGCTGGCGGTCGCGCCACCCATTTCCGTGTAGGCCGCCAACTGTCCGTCGGCGTCGATCGCGACCGTGGTGTGGCAGAAGCGCCCTTGCTTGATCCGGCGGGCGTCGGCCTCGCGGACCCGCTCGGGGGTCCAGAGGGACGGCTCGTAGTCCAGCTCGCCGGACGGTACGTCCTCGGACATCGCGCTCAACGCGTCGGCGAACTGCTCGATCCACTCCTCGGGGTGGCCGTCGCGCCACTGCAGGATCTCGTAGCCGGCGACCGGCTGGTCCAGCTCCGCCAGTCTTGCCTCGGACAGTGGCAGTTCCAGTACCTGGTGCAGCTCGACGTGCTTGCGGACGAACCCACGGGCGGTAGCGAACGCAGTACCGGCGCTTTCTCCGGTGACCGCATCGCTGAGCATCGAGGTCTGCAGCAACTGCCGGTTGTCCTGCCGGGCGCGCTCGATGACGGTTTCGAGGAGACGGCTGGCGACGCCCGTACGCCGGTACTTCGCGGCGACGGAGATCTCGACCTCGACGAGATGGGTGTTCTCCTGCAACGGCCAGTCGAGCCAGGCGACTCCCAGCCAGGTGTCACCGTCGACCAGCCCGAGCCCGTCAGCCCGCAGGTCGGAGTGCTCATCCGCCATCAACACCCGAGCCTCTTCCAGTCCGAGCCCCACCGGGAACTCGTTCTCCCGCCGCACCTCGTCCCGGACTCCGAAAAACCGCCCGAAAACTTCCCGGTCCCGACCATCCACCTCGACAAGTTCCACGCCGTGACCCTAGTTGCCGGCGTTGCCCGGCGCCTGCGGTTATTTGTTCTTGCAGCGGGCGCTAGTGGTGCGGGCGGAGGGCGCGATTGGCGGCCGGCTCAGCGATCTGGGCGCGGAAGGGGTGCGCGGGGTAGACGCCGAGCAGGCGGACCTCGACGGAGAAGAAGGCGAGTTCTTCGAGGGCGAGGGCGACGTTCGGGTCCTCGGGGTGGCCTTCCACGTCCGCGTAGAACTGGGTCGCGAAGAACGAGCCGCCGAGCTGGTAGCTCTCCAGCTTCGTCATGTTGACGCCGTTCGTGGCGAAGCCGCCCATCGCCTTGTAAAGCGCGGCGGGGACGTTGCGGACCCGGTAGACGAAGCTCGTGATGGTCGGCCCCGAGCCGACCTCCGGCACGTGCGGCTCGCGGGACAGCACCAGGAAGCGGGTGGTGTTGTGGTGCTCGTCCTCGACATCCGTCGCCAGGATGTCCAGCCCGTACAGCCCGGCCGCGGCCACCGGCGACAGCGCGGCGACGGTCGGGTCGCTCAGCTCGGACACCTCGCGGGCGGCCCCGGCGGTGTCGTCGGCGACAACCGTCGACCAGCCGTGCTCACGGATGATCTTGCGGCACTGGCCGAGCGCGTGCACGTGGCTGCGGACGGTCTGGATCGTCTGGATCGACGCACCCGGGGCGGCCATCAGCTGGAAGTGGATCGGCAGGAAGAACTCGCCGATGATGTGCAGCCCGGAGTCCGGCAGCAGGTGGTGGATGTCCGCCACCCGGCCGGCGATCGAGTTGTCCACCGGGATCATCGCCAGCCCGGCCCGGCCGGTGCTGACTGCCTCGAGCGCGTCCTCGAAGGTGGTACAGGGCAGCTGCTCGCGGTTCGGGAACATCTCGGTGCACGCCATCGCCGAGTTGGCGCCTGGCTCACCCTGGTACGCGATCGGTCCGTCCACGGTTTCCCAGCCTAGTGCCACCCTGTCTCACCCCTTGACTCAGGTGTCCGACTTGCGGACTTTCTTGGGGGCGCCGGTGGTGGCCCGGCCCTCCAGCTGCTTGGCCTTGGTGGCGTACATGTCGATGTACTCCTGGCCGGACAGCTCCATGATCCTGTACATGATCTCGTCGGTGACGGCTCGCAGGATCAGCCGGTCACCCTCCATCCCCTCGTACCGGGAGAAGTCCAGCGGCTCGCCGAACTTGACCGTCGGGGAGGCGAACGAGGCGACCACCTTGCCGGGCGGCGCGACCACGTCGGTACCGATCACGCCGCAGGGGATCACCGGTACCTTCGCCTCGAGCGCGAGCCGGGCGACGCCGGTCCGGCCCTTGTAGAGCCGGCCGTCGTGCGAGCGGGTGCCCTCGGGGTAGATGCCGAACAGGTCGCCGCGCTCCAGGACCTTCAGCCCGGCCTTGATCGCGCCCTCGGAGGCGGAACCGCCGGAGCGGTCGATCGGGACCTGGCCGGTGCCCTTGAAGAAGCCGCGCTGGAACCGGCCCTTGATCCCGGCCCCGGTGAAGTAGTCGGATTTGGCCACGAAAGTGACCCGGCGGCGGACCACCAGCGGCATGAAGATCCAGTCCGCGTAGGACAGGTGGTTGCTCGCGATGATCGCCGGTCCGAGGTCCGGGATGTTCTCGGCACCCTCCACCTTCGGCCGGAAGATGCGTTTGACCGGCGGGCCGACCACGACATGCTTCAGCATCCAGTAGATGCCCTTGCCGTCGTTGTCGCTGGCGTCTCCGACCGGGACCTCCCGGTCCGGTTCTGGCCGCGGCGACTGTGCCGGTTCCGTCATCGATGTCCTTTCCTCACGTTTCCCCGAGCCCTCATGATGCCGTACGCCGCCCGCACCCGCCGCAGTCCGCCAGCAAGTCGCCGCGCGGGAACCGCTGACAACCCCACCACCCCCTTCGTACGCTTCTCCCGGCGGGCCTGAAGCAGGCCAACCGGGGGCACCAAAGCTGGGGAGGACCGGGTTGTGAGGACTGGGACCAGAGCGAGGCGCTTGACCGCAGTACTGACGGTAGTAGCAGCAGCCATCGCAGGCGCGCCATTCGCTGCCGCGAGCGGAGCGAGCGATCCGGGCGGAGGGCTCTCGTACGACTCCGCGGCGCAGCGGCGCTCAGCCACCGCGGTGGAGGCCGCCGCGATTGCGGCAGCGCCCGCCACTGTGGTGCCTTTGCAGGTGACTGGGCCGGCGGGGTCTCGGTTCAATCTGGTGGTGATGGGGGATGGGTACACCGCCGGCGAGTTGCCGAAGTTCCGGCAGCAGGTGGACAAGCATTTGAATGTGCTCTGGAGCATCGAGCCGTTCAAGTCGTACCGGAACTACATCAACGTGTACGCCGTCGAGATCCCCTCCCCGGACAGCGGCGTCGACTGCGACCCCAACCTCACCTCACCCAAGGTCGACACGCCGCTCCAGATGGGCTTCTGGGGCGGCTGTAACCCAGCCTCCGTCCAGCGGCTGCTGACAGTCAGCGCCACCGCCGCCGCGCAGTACGCCGACCTCGTGCCCGGTACCACCGCCGCCAACCGCCAAATTCTTGCTATCGGCAACAGCGACACGTATGGCGGCGCCGGTGGCACCTACGCAACCGCCTCCGGTGGAAACGCGCTCTCAGCACTCATCACCCCGCACGAACTGGGCCACTCGCTGGGCGGGCTGCAGGATGAGTACGACTACTACGCCCGAGGCGAGCGCGGCGCACCGTACGAGGGTCCGGAGCCGAGCTCGATCCACCACACGCTGCTGACCGAGCAGCAGATGCTCGATCAGCAGAAGAAGTGGTTCCGCTGGCTGGGGGAGCCGTCCGAGTCCGGCGGCACCATCGGCCGGTACGAAGCGGGTATGTACGCCGGCTCAGGCGTCTGGCGACCCAGCAAGCACTCGATGATGAAAACCCTCGGCTACTACTTCGACCAGGTCTCCCGCGAACGGATGACCCAGCGGATCTCCTCCCGAGCCAACCTCTTCCAAGCCAGTACTCCGCCCGGCCCCGTCGCTCCCACCCAACTCATCTGGCTGCAAACCCTCCACCCCGCCAGCCACGAACTAACCGTCACCTGGACCCTCGACAACACCCCCCTCCCCACCAACAACTCCCGAGCGGTAGACCTAGCCTCCCTGACCCTCCCACCCGGCCCCCACACCCTCACCGCCA
>Ga0190275_10001034_pt1 | contig 21450 bp, 19 predicted proteins | sample Popmic550T_FD_133745 | JGI IMG/M metagenome (GOLD analysis project Ga0190275, IMG submission 133745) | Populus adjacent soil microbial communities from riparian zone of Yellowstone River, Montana, USA - 550 T | ecosystem: Environmental > Terrestrial > Soil > Riparian zone > Trees stand | place...
CTGGGCGGCGGCGGCGCTCTCATAGCCGAGGAGGTTGGCGAACGTGCGGGCGGTGCCGTACCCGGCGATCTCGTAGTGCTCGACCTTCTGGGCGGCGCCGATCAGGGCGGCGTCGATCACCGCCGGCTCGCCGTCCTCCTCGATCACCTCCTTCCCCTCCTCGATGAGCCCCTCCATCGCCTTGCACTTCTTCCCCTTCGGGCTCACCCCCAGCTCGGCGCACACCTCGTCGAGGCGGGCCACCTGGCCGCGCGTCTCCTCCAGGTGGGTGGTGAACGCCTCCTTCAACTCGGGGGCCGACGCGGCCTTCGCCATCTTCGGCAGCGCCTTCAGTAGCTGATTCTCGGCGCTGTACAGGTCCTTCAGGCAGTCCACGAACAGGTCGTGCAGCGAATCGAGGGGCATGGGGGCTCCGGGTGAGGGTGACGCAGCCGAACCGTCGGCCGTGCCCGGGAACTGGCAACAAGGGTGCCGCACGGCGGACCCGCGGCCGCTACTTCGTGTCCTTCCCGACCGCGCTGTGGGGTTGTTCGTCAACGCCGGTCAGCTCACCGACCCGGCAGCGAGTCCCAGTCCGGTCTGTTCGAGGCCGGTGTCGGGGAAGCCCCGCCCCCCACGGTTCGGCGCGGAACGTGTAGAGAGAAGGCTGCCCAACCGTAACCGTGGAGGCCGGGATGAGCGAGTTGACCAAGCGCGGCGAGGAGGACCGTCGCCGCGAGGACGAGAAGATGACGGGAGAGCAGGTCGCGGCACACGCGGCGCCGCCCGGGGGAACGAACACAACGCGCGACAAGGGCGTTGCCCCGGTCAGCGACGACAACGCCCGCCACGACGACACGGACAAGCCCCGCAAGTAGGCGGAGGAAAACCGCTTCCCGCCCGCGGGCACGCGCCCGCCGGCGGGGACACCCCGGGTTGACCCCAACCCCCGACCCGGGCATAAGCCCCCCGGTTTCCCGACCGGAGGCGCCCCGTGACCGACCCCGCCCCGCGCACCCCGCTCGGCTGGCTGCCCTTCCTGTTCACCCGCGTTCTGTTCCCCGGCACCGCCGAACCCGACACGCGCGTTCGCGCCGCGGCGCTGCTGGTCGTACTGCTCCTGCCGGCGGCGCTGCTGTACCCGACGCGCGGGTTTCACCTGCTGGAGCCGGACGAAGGGCGGTACGCGCAGATTCCACGCGAGATGCTAGCGACCGGCAACTGGGTGGTGCCGACGCTCCAGGGCGAACCGTACCTCGACAAGCCGCCGCTGATGTACTGGCTGGTCGCGCTCAGCTACCGCACGTTCGGCGTCAGCCCGGACGCGGCCCGGCTGGTGCCGGCGGTGTGCGTCCACCTCACGATTCTCGCCGTGTACCTGCTCGGGCGGCGCAGCGTAGGCGAGCGGCCGGCGTTCTGGGCGGCGCTGCTGCTGAGCGTCGCCCCGGGGTTCGTCGGCGTCGCCCGGCTGCTGCTGCTCGACGGGCTGCTCGTGTTGTGCGTCACGCTCTCGGTCATCGCCGGGTTCGAGGCCGTGCGCACCGGCCGGCTGAAACACGGGTGGTGGCTCCTCGCGGCGGTGGCGTCGGGATTCGGGTTCCTGACGAAAGGTCCGATTGCTGAAATGCTGCTGTTCGTGCCGCTGTGGGCGTTCGGCTTACTGACCACCGGCCGGCTGATGGCGGTGGTGAAGCTGCGACACTACGTCGCGTTCGCGGCCGTGGTAGTGGCCGTGAACCTGCCGTGGTACGTCGCCATCTACCGGCACGAACCGGCGTTCCTGAAGCACTTCTTCTGGGAGCACAACGTCCTGCGGTTCCTCCAGCCGTTCGACCACCTGCAGCCGGTGTGGTACTACGTGCCGATCCTCCTCGGCGGACTGCTGCCGGGCACGGTGCTGTTCGCCCTGTACCTGCGGAGCCTGCTGCTCGGCGGCCCGGACGCCGCGGCGCTGCGGAGTCCGGCCGGCGGCTTCTGGCTCCTCGCCGGCGGGTGGTGCGTCGTGTTCTTCAGCGTGTCCGGCAGCAAGCTGCCGACGTACGTGTTGCCGGCGTACCCGTTCCTGTGCCTGGCGCTCGGCGAGTTCGTCGCCCGCACCCGCTGGCACGCCGCGGCTTCGACGCGCGCCGGCGTCGTCGTGATGGCGGGGCTGTTGCTCGGCGTGGTTCACGTGGGGCTGCCGTGGTACGCGGAGCAGCGCTCGCCGTTCGGCCGGCCGGACCTGGTGGCGCGGTTCGTGACGGAGCCGGGGACGGTGGTGAGCTTCCCGCGGAACTGCGACTCGCTGGCGTTCTACGCCGGCCGCTCCGACTTCGACCGCGTCCGCACGAAGGACGCGAATCAGCTGATGGTGGACTGTCACCACCGCGAGCGGACGGTGATCCTGTTCACGCACCGCGACGCGCTGGCCGGCTTCCGCAACACCCTGCCGCCGAGCCTGGAGATTACGGAAACGGTGAGCCTGGCGCGGACGAGTGGCGTGGGCCTGGTGGACAGGCTGGTCGGCTCGACGCCGTGGGGGCTGTGCGACGTGGCGGTGGTGGTGCCGAGGCGCGGCGACGCGGACGGGGGACAGTAACCGCACCAGAACGCCCGCCCGCCGCAGCGGGTGGGCTTCGCCCCACAACTAGACGCCGGCATCCCGGTAGGCCTGGGCGATGCTGTTCGTGTAAATCCGGAAGATGGCGATGATGATGAACAGCGACACCAGCGCGTACAGCGCCCAACTCGTGTACTGCGCCGCCTGCTTCAGCTGCCGACTCCCCTCCTCGCGGTAGCTCTCGGCGAGCCGGTCGCACACCTCCGTCATCATGCCGGCTTCCTCCGCGCCGAGGATCGAGTCGCGCACCTCGTCCGGGAACGGGGCGCCGCTCGCCTCCAGGGCGTCGTAGATGGCGCCGCCCTTCTTCACCACCGCCACGGCCCGCGCCTCGCCGCGCATGAACACCGCGTTGGCCGTCGCCCGGAAGCTGTACTTCAGCACCTGCTCGGCCCGCAGCCCGGCCTCGTGCGTCATCCGTAGCGCGATCAGGAACCGGTGGAGCGCGAACGCCTTGAGCGCCGCCCCCCACGCCGGCACGATCAGCAGCGCCCCCTCCAGCTTTGATTTCCACTTCAGGCTGTTCAGCGCCGCCCTCACCAGCAGTACGACCCCCAGGACGGTGCCGAGTGAGACGAGCAGGAACGTCACCGCCCCGGTCGTGCCGGTCAGTCCCAGTCCGGTCACGTCATTCGGTTTCGGTGACAGCAGCCCCAGGACGAAGATCAGCAGGGAAATGATGACCACGGCGGCGACGAACTGGATCGTCGGGAACACCATTTGGGCGCGGAAGTCGCGGCGGACGCGGTCGGCGGTCTCGTAGTAGAGGGTGAGTTCGTCGAACGTGTCCACCAGCCGGCCGCTGGTCTCGCCGACGGCGACCAGCTCTACGAACAGCGGCGGGAAGCGGTCGCGGTACGGCTCGAAGGCGTCCTCGAGGGAGCTCCCCTTTCCCAGCTTTTCGGCCACGTCGGCGGCGATGGCGCGGAGCGGCCGCGGGCCGCTCTTGGCCTGCTGCCGGAAGACGCGGACCGGGCTGAGGCCGGCGCCGAGGCTGTGCTTGAGGGTGCGGCACCACGCGACGAGGGCCGGCAGCGGGCACTTCGACGTGAACATCGGTAGAACTTCTGGGGTGGGGCGAAAGCCCGGGGACGGCCGCCCCCGGGCTTCTTCCACACAGCATACCCGGTTCCGCCGATGCCCGACACGCCGGACCCGCGCTACCTCGCCGGCATCGACCTGTTCAACCGCGGCGAGTTCTTCGACGCCCACGACGTGTGGGAAGAACTGTGGACCGACTGCCCGGCCGCGGACCGGCGGTTCTACCAGTCCTTGATCCAGGCGGCGGTGGCCCTCTACCATTGGGGCAGGCAGAACCCGACCGGGGCGGAGCGGCTGTTCGCGTCCGGCCGGGCGTACATGGCCCCGTACTGGCCGGCCTACCGCGGGCTGGCGGTGGACGACTTCTGGCGGCAGGTCGAAGCCGCCCTCGCCGACCCGCCCGGCCCGCCGCCGCGCATCGCCCTCACCCCACCCCCCGGTGCCCCATGACCGACGACCTGGCGGCGCTGGCGAACTTCGACGGTCAGGTCCGCCTCTTCCCGCTGCCGAACCTCGTTCTCTTCCCGCACGTCGTGCAGGGGTTGCACATCTTCGAGCCGCGCTACCGGCAGCTGATGGCCGACACCCTGCGGACCGACGGCACCTTCGCGCTGGCGCTCCTGCAACCGGACTGGGAGGAGGACGACTACGACGGCCGCCCGCCGATCGAGCCGGTGGCGTGTCTGGGCCGCGTCGGCTGGCACGAGAAGCTGGCCGACGGCCGGTACAACCTCCGCCTCCGCGGGCTGTCGCGGGTGCGGCTGGTCGAGGAGCTGCCGACCGACCGGCAATACCGGGTGGCCCGCGCCGAGCTGATCCCCGACGTGGCGCCGGCCGACCTGGCGCGGCTGAAGCGGCTGCGGAAGGCGCTGGCCGAAGCCGTGATGCCGCACTTCGCGGACGACGCCCCGGCGCGGCGGCAGGTGGAGGACCTGTTCGGCGGCGACCTGCCGCTCGGCCACGTCTGCGACATCTTGGCCTACGGGTTGCCGCTCCCGCTGGAGTTCAAGCAAGGGCTGCTGACGGAACCGCACGCGGACCTGCGCGCCGAGCGGATGACCGACGCGCTGAAGGTGTCGGCGGCGCGGGCGACGCGGCGGTTCCCGCCGGACTTCAGCGTGAACTGACCGGTAGCCGCGGGCTTCAGCCCGCGTCCACGTCGGCGGTGTCCGTGGGGCGTCGCTCCCCGGTACGCCGTCGAAGGTGGGCGCGGGCTGAAGCCCGCGGCTACCGGCTGTTCACACAGGGGACGGGCATCCGCCGGGCTTTCGGCCGCGGACAACTGGCAAATTCCAACCCCCAAATTACAACGAACGAAGTTCCCCACTCCCGCGGAGGTAAGCGATGAGCACGAAGCGCGAAGGCGCGGTCACGTTCAAGGGCGGTCCGGTCACCCTGGTCGGGCCGGAGGTGAAGGTCGGGGCGAAGGCGCCGGACTTCAAGTGCCTGAACGTCCTCTCCCCCGTCACCCTGGCCGACACCCCGGCCAAGGCCCGGCTGTTCAGCGTCGTGCCGTCGCTGGACACGCCGGTGTGCGGCACCCAGACGAAGAAGTTCGAGGAGCAGATCCGCGGCCTCGGCGACTCGGTCGCGTGCTACACCGTGAGCCTCGACCTGCCGTTCGCCCAGAAGCGGTTCTGCGGCGAGAACGCCATCAGCATGACGACGCTGTCGGACGTTCACAACGGGTCGTTCGGCGAGAACTGGGGCGTGCGGATCGAGGGGCTGCCGCTGCCGCTGCTGGCCCGGTCGGTGTTCGTGGTGGACAAGAGCGGCACGGTGACGCACGCCGAGTACGTGAGCGAGGTGACCAACGAGCCGAACTACGACGCGGCCGTCGCGGCGCTGAAGGCCGCGGTATAGTCAGCCGCTTGCGGCGTTGCAGCGTAGACGCTGCAACGCCGCGAGCGGCGGATCAGGCCGCTTCGCGGCGGTCGCTCGCGGGCTGGAACAGCCACCCGGTCGGCTTCGGGAACGCCCCCGGCCCCACCGGGCCGTCGGGGCTGCCGTTCCACGCGTGGCACCGCAGCGCCCCCAGCACGCGCTCCGCCAACTCCAGCGCGTCGCGGCCGTCCTCGCCAGTGACGCGCGGCCGGCGGCCCGTCTTGACGCAGTCCACGAAGTGCCGCAGCTCGCTCGTCAGCTGGTCGCACTTGCGGTCCTCGTCGCGGTGGAGCACCTGCAGGTATCGGCCGAACACCTCGTCCTTCAGGCGGGCGCGGGCCGCGGGGTCCATCTTCTCCGGCCGCAGGCCGTGGCGGCGCAGCTCCTCGCCCGGCTGCACCAGCACCAGCCTGCGGTTCACAAAGTCGATGCCGGCGTACCCCTCCGGCGCCCAGATGCGCAGCCGCCGCTTCGGCCGCTGGCTGATCCGGCTCGCGGTGACGTGCGCCACGCAGCCGTTCTCGAACTCGAGCCGGGCGTTCACCATGTCCTCGTGGCCGCCGAAGATCGACGCCCCGACCGCCGACACCGCCCGCACCCGCCCGCCGATCAGCGCCAGCAGCAAGTCCAGGTCGTGAATCATCAAGTCGAGCACGGCGCCGATGTCGACGCTGCGGCCGGTGTACGGCCCGTGCCGCTCCGCCTCGACGAACTTCGGCGTGATCGGCCGGCGGAGCAAGTCCTCGAACGCCGGGTTGAACCGCTCGATGTGCCCGACCTGGAGCGGCACGCCGGCCTTGTCGGCGAGCGCAATCAGCTCGTCGGCCTCGGCGAGCGTGCGGCAGATCGGCTTCTCGACCAGCACCGGCACGCCGGCGCGCAGGAACTCCGCGGCGACGCGGTGGTGGTGGATGGTGGGGGTGACGACGCTGACGGCGTCGACGGCGCCGAGGAGCGGCTCGAAGTCGGTGAACGCGGCGGTGTCGTTCTTGGCGGCGACGGCGCGGGCCTGGTCGGCGCTGCTGTCCACGACGCCGACGAGCTCCACGTCCGGGAGGCCGGCGAGGATGCGGGCGTGGTGCTGCCCCAGGTGTCCGACGCCGATTACCGCCATCCGCACGCGGGTCATGCCATCCTCGGTGTCGTCATGCTGCGCGGGCACAAGCCCGGGTACGGCCGTCCGCGGGCCGCGCGGTGTGTTTCATGGCTGCGGCGACCAGCTCGGCCGCCAGCCGGGCGTTCAGGGCGTGCCCGGACCGGTAGGCGACCACGTGCCCGGCGAGGTCGAACCCGCACAGGGCCAGGTCGCCGACCAAATCGAGCACCTTGTGCCGGGCCGGCTCGTCGGCGAACCGCAGTCGGTTGCCGACCGGGCCGCGGCGGCCGAACACCAGCACGTCGGCCGTCGTCAGGTGATTCCCGACACCCGCCGACCGGAGCGCGTGCGCCTCGGCTTCCGTCAGGAATGTTCGGCAGGAAGCGACCTCCCGCACGAAGTTTTCCGGCGTCACTTCCAACGTGTGCGCCTGCGGCGGGATCGGCGCCCCGGGTCCGTAGTCGAGTCGGTAGCTCACCATGAGCCCCTCCCGGTCCGACGGGTGGAGCGCGACCGTGGCCCCGCCGACGGTCACGACGCACGGTTCGTCCACCGTCCAGACCGGGCGGCGGGCCGTCTGCAGGGTGGCGCCGGCGGACGCGAGGGCGGCGACGAACCCGACCGCCGAGCCGTCGAGGCCGGGGGGTTCGGGGCCGTCGAGCTCGACGACGCAGTTGTCGACGCGCAGGCCGGCGAGGGCGGCGAGGGCGTGTTCGACGAGGGTGACGCCGGCGTCGGGCGGGCCGAGCGAGGTGCGGCGCGCGGTGCCGGTCACGGCGGCGGGCGACGCGGGGATGAGCGGCGCGCCCGGCAGGTCGGTGCGGCGGAAGGCGAGGCCGGTGTCGGCGGCGGCCGGGAGGAAGCGGGCGGTGACGCGCCGGCCGGCGACGAACCCGACGCCGGTGACCTCGGCGGGGCCGGCGAGGGTGCGTTGTTGACGGTGGCCGATGACGCGCACGGTGCGGACCTCTCGGTTGTCGTGGGGCCGGCTTCCAACCGGCCATTCAGGCCGGCCGGTTGGAATCCGGCCCCACGAAGCGGTCGTCACATCTTCCCGGGGACCGGGGCGGCCGCGGGCGGCGCGCCGGGCAGGGCGGGGGCGGCACCTGGCACGCCCGCCGGCAGTTCGGCGCCGGCAGGGATCTGCTTGGCCGGGTTCCACTGGTTGAGCGTCTGCACCACGATGCCGGTCAGGTCCACCTGGCGGTGGACGAAGAACGGCTGGCAGGCCGGCGGCTTCAGCTTCAGTTCCTTCAGGTACGGGTTCTTCTGCTCGTCCGCGGTGACCGCGTCCGGGTAGGCCAGCACCAGGTGGTAGCCGTTCATCTCGGCCGTCTTGTCGACGACCAGCTTGATGTCGTCGTACAGGCCGCTGATGATGCTGCTGGCCTTCTCGTTGAGCACCTTGTTGATGTCGCGGTCCTTGTCCTCGATGAGCCGCTGCAGCTCGAGCATCTTCTTGCCGAAGCCCTCCTTGAGCTGCGGGTCGGGCGTCTGCGTCATGCTCTGCTGGTTCTTGACGTACTCGGCCCGCCACTGGACCAGGTCGCCGGACATCTTCTTCCGCTCCTCGTTCAGCTCCCAGACCTGGTACTTGGCCTTGCCGTAGTCGCGCATGACCGCGGCCATGTTGAACACGGCGACGGACGGGCGGCCGGCGGGGGGTGCGGCGGCGGGGGCGCCGGGCTGCTGGGCGCGGCCGGCGCCGGCGAGGAAGATCGCCCCGCCGAGCCCGACCAGGGCGGACAGGTACACGTACACGCGCTTCACGTCGAGGCCTCCTCTGCCCGGGGCGGCGCGGGCGGGGGTTCCGGTCCCCGCCCGCGCCCCGGCCGCCGGCGGCCGCGTGCGCGGGCCGTCGCTGCGGCGTCCTTTTGGTCCGTGGCGGGGGGGTAATAACCCATCCCCCCGGGGGCGTCAACGCGAGTGTGACCGCGAAGCCCGGGGACGGCCGTCCCCGGGCTTTCCGAGCGCGAGTGAACCACGCATGCCGCCCGTGCCGATAACGGGGGAGAGTCCGCACCGGGGGTGTCATGCGCCGCGCGTTCCGCCTGCTCGTACCGCTGCTGTCGCTGGCCGTCGGGGCCGGGGCGGTGGCGGTGCAGGGCGGATGCAGCCCGTCGAAGCCGCCGCGCGAGCAGACGGTGTGCGGCCGGCTCACCTTCCAGGGCCGGCCGGTCGCCGGCGGCACCGTCGTGTTCACCCCCGACCCGAACCACGGCAGCACCGGCAAGCCGCTCCGCGCCGCCACCGCCGCCGACGGCACGTTCACCCTTCGCCCCGCCGACGGCCCCGTGCCGCCGGGGTGGTACCGCGTCGCGCTGGCGCCGCCGCCGGCGGAGGCGACCGACCCGCCGTTCCCCCCGCAGCTGCGCCGGCCGGACCGCTCGGGACTGGTGCGGGAGGTGGCGGCGGGGAAGGATCACGTGTTCGAGTTCGCCGTGGAAGTGCCGCCGCCCGGCGCGAGCGCCGCGGTTGCTCCTTGACCCGCCCGGGGGGCCGGTTACAGTAAAGCGGCACGAATCATCCGATCATCCGAGAGGAGAGCGCCGTGGGCCTGTTCGACAACCTGTTCGGCGGGGGCGAGAGCGGCAAGGGCGTCTCCAAGCAGGAGGCGTTCACCGGCATCCTGCTGGCGGCGGCCGCGGCCGACGGCGTGATCGCCAGCGAGGAGGCCCGCGGCCTCTGGAACACCATCGAGCGGATGAAGCTGTTCAGCAACTTCACCCCCGACAAGTTCAACCGCATGATCGAGAACCTCCTGAAGATCCTCAAGCGCGGCGGCCCCGAGCTGCTCATCGAGAAGTGCGTCCCCGAGCTGCCCGACGAGCTCCGCGAGACCGCGTTCGCCAACGCCTGCGACATCGTGTTGGCCGACGGCGTCGTCGAGGACGAGGAGCGCGAGCTGATCGAGAAGCTGCAGAACGAGCTCGAAATCCCGGGCGACGAGGCGATGGACATCGTCCGCGTCATGGTCATCAAGAACCGCGGCTGAGCGTCTACAATCACATCGGGACCGAAGCCCGGGGACGGCCGTCCCCGGGCTTTCCTTTTCGTTCACCGGACCACGCCATGCGACTATTCCGCCTCGCGGCACTGGTTCTGGCCCTCGGGGGCACGGCGATGACGGCTTCCTCGGACGAGGGGATGTGGCTCCTCAACGACCCGCCCCGCCAGCTCCTCAAGGAGCGCCACGGCTTCGACCTCGGCGACGCCTGGCTCGACAGGGCCATGAAGGCGAACGTGCGCCTCAACAGCGGCGGCTCCGGCGGCTTCGTCTCGCCCGACGGGCTGCTCGTCACCAACCACCACGTCGCCGCCGACTCCATCCAGAAGCTGAGCACCCCCGGTCGCGACCTGTACCGCGACGGCTTCCTGGCGCAAACCCGCGACGCCGAGCTGAAGTGCCCCGACCTGGAGCTGAACGTCCTGCAGAACATCACCGACGTGACGGCGCAGGTGAACGCGGCCGTGACCGCCGGCATGACGCCCGCCCAGTCGTCGGCCGCGCGGCGGGCGGTGATGGCGAAGGTCGAGAAGGAGTCGCTCGACGCCACCGGCCTGCGGTCGGACGTGGTGACGCTGTACAACGGCGGGCTCTACCACCTCTACCGGTACAAGAAGTTCACGGACGTTCGGCTCGTGTTCGCCCCGGAGAAGAGCATCGCCGGGTTCGGCGGCGACGTGGACAACTTCGAGTACCCGCGGATGAATTTGGACGTGTCGTTCTTCCGCGCCTACGAGAACGGCCAACCCGCCAAGACGCCGGACCACTTCCGCTGGAACGCGGACGGCCCGAAGGAGGGCGACGTGGTGTTCGTGACCGGCCACCCCGGCACGACGAACCGGCTCGAAACGCTGGCGAAGCTGAAGCACCGCCGCGACCACACGCTGCCGTACACGCTCGCCCGGCTGCGGGCGCTGGAGGCGGCCTTGCACCAGTACGGCGAGCAAGGCCCGGAGGAACACCGGCAGGCGGCGACGGCGCACCACAGCGCGGCGAACGCCCGCAAGGCGTTCAGCGGTCAGTTGCAGGGGCTGCTCGACCCGGAGGTGATGAAGCAGAAGCAGGAGGCCGAGCGCGGTCTGCACGCGGCGCTGGTCGTCGGCTCGTACCGGCACAGCATGATCCCCGGCCTTCAGGACCCGAAGGTCCACGCCGCCCCGACCGACTACCTCGACGCCGTCGACCGCGTCGCCGCGGTGCAGGCCACGCTCGCCGGGTTCGAGCGCGAGCACCTGCTGCTCGAGACCGGCCACGGCTTCACGTCCGACCTGTTCACGGTGGCCCGGCACCTCGTCCGCATGGCGGATGAGCTGCCGAAGCCGTCCGCGGAGCGCCTGCGGGAGTACCGCGACTCGAACCTCGACTCGCTGAAGCTGCAGGTGTTCAGCCCCGCGCCGGTGTACCCGCCGCTGGAGCGGGTGAAGCTGCAGACGGCACTCACGTTCCTGGCGGAACAGCTCGGCGGCGGTCACCCGTCGGTGCGGCTGGCGCTCGGGGGCAAGAACCCCGCGGGCCGGGCAGACGAGGTCATCCGCGGCACGAAGCTCGCCGACGTGACCGAGCGGAAGCGGCTCGCGGACGGCGGCAAGGCCGCGATTGACGCGAGCACCGACCCGCTGATCCGGCTGGCGAAGGCGATCGACGCCGACGCCCGGCGGGTGCGGGCGCGGTTCGAGACGGAGGTGGAGGAGCCGGAGCGGCAGGCGTACGCGGAGCTGGCCCGGCTGCGGTTCCTGGCGCTGGGCAAGTCCGTGGCGCCGGACGCGACGTTCACCCTGCGGCTGGCGTTCGGCGTGGTGAAGGGCTACGAGGTGGGCGGCGAGAAGCTGCCGTTCCACACCACGTTCGGCGGCGCGTTCGAGCGCAGCACCAAGCTCGGCGGCGTGGAGCCGTTCGACCTGCCGAAGCGGTGGCTGGACGCGAAGGGGAAGCTGGACCTGGCGACGCCGTTCAACTTCGTGAGCACGGCGGACACGATCGGCGGCAACAGCGGCAGCCCGGTGCTGAACCGCGCCGGCGAGTTGGTCGGCATCAACTTCGACCGCAACCGTCACGGGCTGGTGCGGAACTTCGTGTACACCGAGGTGCAGGCCCGGCACGTGGCGGTCCACTCGCGGGCGGTACTGGAGGCGCTGAGGAAGCTGTACCCGGCCGATGCGCTGGTGAAGGAACTGACCGGCGGCTGACCGGTGTTGTTTGGGCCGGTGTCGTGCGGCATAATAGGGGCGAGATCACCTTCGGAGTCGACCATGCCGGCGGTTGCCCGCACGACGTGCTTCCCGACATTCGCCGACGTCCAGCGGCGGCTGGGCGACGTGCCGGCAGAGCGCGTGCGGACGTTCCCACCCCCTGGCACCGCGACCGTGAAAGACCTCCTCAACCCCAAGATCACCGGCGACCGCCTCTGCGAGTTGGTCGACGGCATCCTCGTGGAGAAGGCGATGGGCTGGCGCGAGGGCGGCCTGGGGTTGTGGATCGGGTCGCTGCTCAACATGTTCTTGATCGAGAACAACGTCGGCTACGCGGCCGGGTCGGACGGCATGGTTCGGTTCAAGCTCAACCTCGTGCGGATGCCGGACGTTTCGTTCATCCGCTGGGACAGCGTGGACGACCCGGACGAGGTTTTCAACCCGAGCGGGGCCTTCCTGGAGGTCGCGCCGGACCTCGTGATCGAGGTGATGAGCCCGAGCAACACCAAGCGGGAGATGGAGATCGAGTTGGAGGAGTACGCGAAGGCGGGCGTGGAACTGGCGTGGTACGTCTACCCGAAGCGGCGGGAGGTCGATGTGTACCCGGACGCCCGTCCGGGAGGAATGTTCACCGTCGGGATCGACGGTATGCTTGACGGCGGGGTTGCGGTGCCCGGGTTCGTGCTGCCGGTGGCGAAGGTGTTTGAGGACCGGACGCCCCGTGGGCGGAAGGGTGGTCGGGGACCGAAGTAGGGATAGACGACCGAGCCCGGGGACGACCGTCCCCGGGCTTTCGGCGAGTGTCAGCACTTGCGGATGACGCCGGCCAGCAGCCCGAGAATCTGCACGTCCTGGCGGGTCGGGTCCACGACGATCGGCTCCATCGTCGCGTTCATCGGGTGGAGCACGATCTGGTCCTTCTTCCGCTGGTACTTCTTGAGCGTCATCGCCCGGTCCACCATCGCCACCACCTTGTCGCCGTTCTCGCACGTCTCCCGCTTGCGGATCACCACGTAGTCGCCGTCGGCGATGTGCCCGTCGATCATCGACTGGCCCTTCACCTTGACGACGTACAGGTCGTCCTCGCCGAACAGCTCGCGCATCTCGAGGCGGTCGTCGGTCTCCTCGGCCTCGATGGCCCGGCCGGCGGCGACGACGCCCTTGAGCGGCAGGCTGAACCCGCCGGCCGACACCCCGGGGATGGTGATGCCGCGGGCCTGGGCGCGCTGCTGGTTGTCGCGCTTCTCGACGCGGTTGATGTAGCCCTTCTTCTGGAGCGCCTTCAGGTGGCACATGACGCCGTTGGGCGACGAGATGCCGAACGCCTCGCAGATGTCGCGGATCGCGGGCGGGAAGCCCTTGGTCTCGATCGTCTTGCGGATGTAGGCGTAGATCTGCTGTTGCTTGTCGGTGAGGGCGGTGTCGCTCACGGTGGCCTCCGGGTGGGGCTGGTGCGACCGGTCGGGCTCCGCCGGCGCGGCGGGTAAGGTCGTTAACATACGTCCATCCTGAAAGGAAGTCTAACTCACACGTGTACAGATGGCAAGGACGGATTTCCAGGTCGGTTGACGGGGTCTGCGCGAGCGGCGAAGATGTGCGTGGCTCGAAGCCCGGGGACGGCCGTCCCCGGGCTTTCGTGGGGTTCACCTTGAGAGGTGTCATGGAACCGCTACCGAAGTGGTTCCACCTGACGAGCCACACATACGGCGCGTGGCTGCCCGGCGACCCGCGCGGGTTCCGCACCCGACACCACCGCGAGCACGTCGAGGGCGACTACAAGAGCCCGCCCCCGCCCGGAACGTACACCGACCGTCTGGCGCGGAGCCGGCGGTTGCTGGTGCAGGAACCTGTGGTACTGGCCCCGGAGTGGCGGCCGGTGATCGGCGAAGCGGTGCGCGAGAAGCTGTGCCGCCTCGGGGCAGAGATCCTGAGCGTGGCGATAGGCGCCACGCACCTCCACGTCCAGGCGCGGATGCCTCCCGGCCCGGTCCCGAAGGCCTGGCTCGGCCGCGCGAAGAAGCACGCCCACTTCGTCGTCGCCGACGTCGGGTGGGTTGGGAAGCTGTGGGCCGTCGGCGGCAAGGCGAACCCGATCCGTGATCGCCGGCATCAGGTGAATACCTTCCACTACATCCTCGGCCACGTCGGGGAAGGGGCGTGGGTCTGGGACTTTCGCACGGACCGCGACAACGACACCACGGAGAGCACCCCGCACCCCGAAAGCCCGGGGACGGCCGTCCCCGGGCTTTCCACCTACACCAACCCTGAAGCCGACTCCGCGCGCGATTGAGCACCCATGACCCCCGCTGCCACCCTCACCGAACTCGTCCGCCGGCCGTCCGTCAACCCCATGGGCCGGACCGACCTCCCCGCCGACATCCTCTACGAGCACCGCGTCACCGACTACCTCCACGGCCGCCTCCGCGACCTCGGCGTCGCCGTCGAACGGTATCCCGTCCGCCCCGGCCGCGACAACCTCGTCGCCGTCTACGACCCGCCCGGCACGCCGCCGTTCACGACCGTCCTCGAGTGCCACCAGGACACGGTGCCGGTGGACGCCATGACGGTCGAGCCGTTCGCCGCCCGCGTCGAGAACGGCCGCCTCTACGGCCGCGGGGCGTGCGACGTGAAGGGCGGCGCCGCCGTCATGCTCGCCGCGTTCGAGCGACTCGTCCGCGAGCGCCCGGCCGGCTCGGCGCGCGTCACCCTCGCCTACACGATGGACGAGGAACACACCTTCCTCGGCGTTCAAGAGTTGGTGAAGCGCGGGCTCGCCGCCGACTACGCGATCGTGGCCGAGCCGACGCTGCTGAACATCGTCAGCGCCCACAAGGGCGTCGTCCGCTGGGTCGCGGAAACGGCCGGGCGGGCGTGCCACAGCTCGCGCCCCGAGAACGGCGTTAACGCCGTCTACCGCATGGCGCGGATTCTCACCGCGGTCGAGCGCTACGCCGCGGAGTTGCAAGCCCGCCCGCCGCACCCGACGCTCGGGCCGCGGACCACGTCGGTCGGCCGCGTCACCGGCGGCGTCAGCCCGAACACCGTGCCGGACGTGTGCCGCATCGACATCGACCGCCGGCTGCTGCCGGGGGAAACGGCCGAGGCCGCGGCCGCCGACCTGGAAGCGTTCGTGAAAGCGGCGGTGGACTTCCCGTTCACGCTGGTGCAGTCGCACGCCGCCTGCCCGCCGCTCGACCCGGCCCGCTCGGGCGAACTGTCCGCCCGCCTCGGCGCCGCCATCGACGCCGTCGCCGGCCGGCACGAGGTTCACGCCGTCCCGTACGGCACCGACGCGTCCACGCTCTCGGCCGGCGGGATCCCAGCGGTCGTGTTCGGCCCCGGCGACATCGCCCAGGCCCACACGAAGGACGAGTGGATCGACCTGTCCCAGCTCGACCCCGCGGCGGAAATCCTGTTCCGGTTCGCGTCCGGGAGGTCGTGACAGGGCGGCGTCCGTGTCTTACAGTGAACGCATCAATCGGGAGGTTCAACGTGAGCATCGTTCGCATGGGAATGGCCGAGGACGGGAAGTTCGGCAGCGGCTACGAGGCGATCTTCGGCAAGGGCGGCAAGAAGCCGGCCGCCAAGCCGGCCGCGGCGGCGGCCCCGAAGCCGGACGCGAAGAAGAAGCCGGCGGCGAAGAAGAAGTAACCGGCACGCCGGGTGCAACCGAGTCCGCCCGCCCCGCCGGCCCGGGCGGGCCGAACCGGAGCCAGCACTATGACCAAGACCAAGACGAACCGCTTCCGTACCCAGCTCCGCGCCCTGGCCGAACGCGTCGGGGCGACCGCGGCCGGGCTCGAAGAACAGGTGCGCACCCCCACCGGCGGCGAGAGCGCCGGCGGCATCTCGAACGTTCCCATGCACCTCGGGGACGTGGGTTCCGAGGCGTACACCCAGGAACTCAACGCCACCCTGCTGGAGAACGAGTCCCACCTCCAGGGGGAGGTGCAGGCGGCACTCGACCGCATCGACTCGGGCACCTTCGGCACCTGCGAGGCGTGCGGCGGCGCGATCGCCGAGGAGCGGCTGGAGGCGCTGCCGTACGTCCGCCACTGCGTCGGCTGCGCGTCGAAGCTCCAGAGCGGCGCCGCGGTGAACATGAACACCGGCCGGCCCACGGCGTGGCAGTCCACGCTCGACGACACCGACGCCGACGGCGCCCAGAACAACGACGTGCACGCCGCCGGCACCCCGGGCGGCGGCGGCCCGGGGGGCGGGCTGGCCGGCACGAACGCCGGCCGCGGCGACCCGGCCGACGGCGACAACCTCGAAGAGGCGATGGGGAGCGGCAACTTCGACCAGGAGAAGGAGGGCGCCGCCGAGGACGACGGGGCGCACGCCGGCAGTTCCGGCGGCGCGGTCGGCGGCTTCCCGGCGAACAAGCGCTCCGGCTCCGCGAAGCGGCCGCGGTAGCGGACAGCACGAAGCACGAAAGCCGACATTCGAACCCGATCCTGTTCGGCGTTCGAATGTCGGCTTTTGTGCTTCGTGCTTTTAGAATCTCGTCATGGATGACCTCCTCTCCTTCGACCAGATCACACCGGCCGACGCCACCCGCGTCGGCGGCAAGGGTTTTTCCCTCGGCCGCACCTCCGGCGCCGGGCTCTCGGTGCCGCCGGGCTTCGTCGTCACCACCGACGCCTACCGCCGCTTGCACCGAACTGGCGTCCGCGCCGACGCCGACTTCGTGTCCCGGTTCGCGGAGCACCTGCAGCAACTCGGCGACGGCCCGGTCGCGGTGCGGTCCAGCGCGACCGGCGAGGACGGCAGCGAGACCAGCTTCGCCGGCCAGCAGGAAACGATCCTCGGCGTCCGCGGGCTCGACGCCGTTCTCGACGCCGTCGAGCGCTGTTGGGTGTCACTCCACACCGACCGGGCGAAGGCGTACCGCGCCAAACAGGGCGTCGCCGAAGCCGGCCTGGCGATGGCCGTGGTGGTGCAGGAGCTGGTACCGGCCGACGCCGCCGGGGTGCTGTTCACCCGCGACCCGCTCGACGCCACGGGGCGGCGGATGCTGGTCGAGGCGTCGTGGGGGCTCGGCGAGGTCGTAGTGTCCGGCCGCGTCACGCCCGACCGCTTCCACCTCGACCGCGACACCGGGGCCGTCCTCGACCGGCAGCTCGGGGCGAAGGACGTGCGCGTCACCGCCGCCGGCGAGGAGCCGGTTCCCGAGGTAGACCGCGGCCGGTTCTGTTTGAGTGACAGCGAGTTGTCGCAGATCCTCGACCTGGGCCGACGGGTGGAGGCGTTCGACGGCGAGGCGCGCGACATCGAGTGGGCCGTCGCCGGCGGCCGCGTCTACCTGCTGCAATCCCGGCCGATCACCGTCGCCACCGCGTCCGACCGCGAGACGGTGCTCCTCGAAGCGCGGCTGGAGCTGCGGGCGCGGGCCTACCCCGGCGGGACGGTGTGGGTGCGGTACAACCTGAGCGAGGTGCTGCCGGCCCCGACGCCGATGACGTGGGCGGTCGTGCAGCGGCTGCTCGCGGCCGACGGCGGGTTCGGGGCGATGAACCGCGACCTCGGGAGCCCGCCCGACCCGGCGCTCGGGTCGCTGTCGGCGTTCGACCTGGTGGCGGGGCGGCCGATGGCGAACCTGTCGCGGATGCCGCGGATGCAGGGGGCGCACACGCCGTTCGAGTACCCGTTCGCGTCGCTCAAGGCCGACCCGCGGAGCGCCCTTGACCCGAAGCCGACGCTCAACCCGCTGGCCGGCGGCGGGCTCATGGGGTGGCTGCGGCTGCCGGCGACGGTGTGGCGGCTGACGCGCCTCATGTCGCGGACGAAGCGCGAGGCGGCGACGTTCGCGGAGCGGTTCACGACCGAGATCGTGCCGCCGTTCGTCGCCGGCGCCCGCCAGGTGTTGTCGATGCCGCCGCCGACCGACGACGCCGAGCTGCTCGGCCAGTTGGAGTCGTACATCGACGCCACGCTGGTCGGCTTCGCCCGCCACAGCCTGAAGCCGACCGTGTTCGCCGACCTGTGCTGGAACGCGCTCGTCCAGCTGCTGAAGCCGGCGCTCGGCGAGGAGCGGGCGCGGGCGGCGGTCGGCGAACTGAGCCTGGGGGCGCAACCGCCCGCGGACGCGCACCTCGCCGGCGGGCTGCGCGACCTCGCCGCGGGGACACTGACGCGGGCGGCGTTCCTGGAGCGATTCGGCCACCGCGGCACGAACGAGATGGAACTGAGCCAGCCACGCTGGGCCGAGGCGCCGGAACAGTTGGACGCTCTGGTGCGTTCGGGCGAAGCAAATCGGGCGCAGCCGATGGACTTTTCCGAGACGTGGGAGCGGATCGCCGCTGAGGCGAAGCTGACCGGCGGCGCGAAGGCGCGAACGGGCGTGTGGGCCGACCGGCTCCGCACGTACCTCGGCCTCCGCGAGTCGGCCAAGCACTACCTGCTGATCGGCTACGCGGTCATCCGCCGGGCGCTGGTCGAGCTCGACCGCCGGTGGCGGCTTGACGGCGGCATCTTCTACCTGACGCCGGCCGAACTCGACGCTTCGTACACCAAACGCGAGGACATCCCGGGGGTGATCGCGCACCGCCGCAAGCGGCGGCAGGTGGAGCTGTCGCTGGAGGTGCCGCCGGTGCTGTTCAGCGACGACTTGGAGGCAATCGGCCGGCCGCTGCCCCCGCCCGAGGGGGGAACGCAGCTGAGCGGCATGGCGCTCTCCGCGGGCACGGCGGAGGGGCCGGCGTTGGTGCTGACGGAGCCAACGGCGCCGCCCGCGGAAGGCGGCTACGTGCTAGTGTGCCCGTCCACGGACCCGGCGTGGGTGCCGCTGTTCGCGCACGCGGCAGCGCTGGTGATGGAGACGGGCGGGGTGCTGTCGCACGGGGCGATCGTGGCGCGCGAGTTCGGCCTGCCGGCGGTCGCCGGGCTGCCGGGGGCTGTCCGTCGGCTGCGGACGGGGCAGCGGCTCCGGGTGGACGGCGGACGGGGGACGGTGACGGTGTTGGAATGAGCCTGGGTTTCGCCGCTTGCGGCTTCGCGCTGGGAAGCGCGAAGCCGCAAGCGGCGGAATCCCTACACGTCCTTCCCACGAATCTGGGCCTTCAGCACGTGCCGCAGCCGCCCCTCGATCTTCCCGTGCGCCTTGTCGATCTCCTTGTCGGTGAGCGTCTTGTCGGCCGACTGGTACACCAGCGCGAACGCCAGGCTGCGGGTGCCGGCCGGGATGCGGTCGCCGGTGTACACGTCGAACAGCTCCGCCCCCGTCAGCAGGTCGCCGCCGGCGGCGCGAATCTCGGCGAGCACGGCGTCCGCGGGCGTGTCGGCGGGCACGATCACGGCCACGTCGCGCTTCGCCGGCGGCACCGTCGGGAACGGCCGGTACGGGAACCTCACCGGCACCGCGTCCAGTAGCGCGTCGAGGTCGATGTCGGCCACCTGCACGGCCCGGTCGGCGAGCCCGGCGTTGGCCGCGGTCGTCGGGTGGAGCTCGCCGAACTCCCCGACCACCTTCCCGTTCACGACCAGCTCGGCCGACCGGCCGGGGTGAAGGTGCGGGATCGTCTTCGACACCCGCGCGGTTGCCCCGCGCAGGTGCAGGTCGGCGGCCAGCGATTCGACCACGCCCTTCAGGTCGAAGAAGTCGAACGCGGCCGGCTTCGTGCCCTGCGGGTCGTCCCACGCGGGCGCCGTGCGGCGGCCGGACAGCACCAGCGCGAGCCGCCGCGGCTCGGCCGGGAGGGGCTGACCGGCAACCGGCAGGAACACCGTGCCGATCTCGAACAGGGCGACGCCGTCGTTCGCTTCGAGGTTGCGGCGGGCGACGTCGAGCAGACCCGGCAGGAGCATCGTCCGCAGGACGCCGCGGTCGGGGCTGATCGGGTTCACGATGGCGACGTATGCCGGGCCGGCGGCCGCGGCCGAGGTCAGCGAGTACGTGATGCACTCCTGCAACCCCTGATCGGCGAGCAGGTCGCGGACGTGCTCCTCCAACTCGAGCGACCGGTTCCCGAGTTGTTCCGGCAGCGGCTGCGACAGCCGCGTGTCGGGCAGGTGGTCGTAGCCGTAGACGCGGGCCAACTCCTCGATCAGGTCGGCGGCGCCGGCCTGGATGTCGAGGCGAGTCGGCGTGGTCACGCGCCAGCCGTCGCCCTTCGATTCCACCTTGAATTGCAGGGCCGTCAGCACGCGGACCACTTCCGCGGGCGGGATGTCGAAGCCGAGCACGCGGCGGATCGCGGCGGGGGTCAGGTCGATGACCTGGGGCGGCACCGGGGCGGGGTAGTTGTCCACGATGCCGCTGAGCACCTCGCCGCCGGCCAGGGTGCGGAACAGCTCCGCGGCGCGGACCGCGGCCGGCTTCGCCAGCTCGGGGTGGACGCCCTTCGCGAACCTCGTGCTGGCCTCGCTGAATAGCGTGAACTGCCGCGCCGTCTTGCGCACGCTCACGAAGTCGAACGCCGCCGACTCCAGCAGGATGTTCCGGGTCGAAGCGGTCACCTCGGTGTCGTGCCCGCCCATGACGCCGGCCAGCGCGATCGGCCCGGCGGCGTCGGCGATGACCAAATTGTCCGGCCCCAACTCGCGGTCCTGGCCGTCGAGCGTCTTGAGCTTCTCGCCCGCCTTTGCCGGCCGCACGCCGATGACCGGCGGCTTGCCGCCGGCCCGCGTCACGAGCGCGTCGTAGTCGAAGGCGTGGAGCGGCTGTCCGTGTTCGAGCATCACGTAGTTCGTGATGTCCACCGCGTTCGAGATCGGCCGCATCCCCGCCGCTTCGAGCCGCGACCGCATCCATCGCGGGGCAGGACCGACCGTCACGTTGCGGATGATCGTCGCGGTGTAGCGGCCGCACAGCTTCGGGTCGGCGATTTCGACCGACACCTTGCCGTCGATCCTCTCGGGAACCGTCTGCACGGTCGGTTCGGCGATTGTGGTGGCGGCGCCGGTGAGGGCCGCGACCTCGCGGGCGATGCCGAGCAGCGACAGGCAGCGGGCCATGTTCGGCAGCACGTCCAGCTCGACGACCACGTCGCCGAGCACGTCCGCGATCGGGGTGCCAGGGGCGGGGTCGGCGTCGTCGAGAATGATGATCCCTTCGTGCTCGTCGGAGATGCCGAGCTCGTAGTTCGACATGCACATCGCGTCGTTCATAATGCCGCGGAGCGCCTTCGGCTCCAGGGTGAACACCGCCTTCTTGCCGTCCTTGTCGGCGTAGAAGTATTTGGTGCCGCGGAGGCCGAGCACGACCTTCATGCCGCTCTGGCCGGGGGCGATGTTCGTGGCGCCGGTCACGACCGTCTTGGGCTCCGCGGCGCCGTGGTCGATGGTGATTAGCTTCAGCTTGTCGGCGTCGGGGTGCTTCTCGATCTTCAGCACCTTGCCGAGCACCACGTGGTCGCGCTCCCACACCAGGCCGGCGTTCTCCGGCTTCACGCGCAGGCCGGCGGGAACGGGCAGGCCGAACACCGTCACGCCGGCGGCTTCGAGGCCGGCGAGGGTGAGGCGTTCGACGAGGTTGGCGGGGTCGGCCGGGAGCGCGACGAGGTCGCGGAGCCAGGACAGCGGGACGAGCATGGTGCGGTTCCGGGGGCGGGGAACCGTCATGGTAGGAGTGAGGGCGCGGCCGGCGACGGTCAGCGGGCCGCGGTCGGGTAGTACGTGTGCCGCGGGCAGTCGCAGAACGCCTTGCAACCGCTCC